>Ga0210392_10000226_pt1 | contig 43388 bp, 68 predicted proteins | sample IncBWC30OmetaG_FD_161057 | JGI IMG/M metagenome (GOLD analysis project Ga0210392, IMG submission 161057) | Forest soil microbial communities from Barre Woods Harvard Forest LTER site, Petersham, Massachusetts, United States - Inc-BW-C-30-O ... | reverse complement strand
TCACGCTCTGCGCCTTTGTTCTCTTCGACAGCAGGGCTGTTTAACGCAGGCGTTGAATCTTCTGCCTTACGCCAAACCACTCGTTCCCGCAGAATGCGCCTCATAAGCGCTAGCTCGAACTCTTCTACATCCATATGTCCACATTATCAAGGAAGACCTCATGGCCCTACAAGCCCTTGCGATAGCCACTGAACAAGAACGGACCAGCACGACCTTTGGAACCCTTCCAACGGCTGATCTGATCAAAGAAGTCAAAGTTGGCGAAAAGGGATTGCTACGCATCGGCTACTCAGCGCGCTTCAAGTCAAGCGCCTCAGGAGCGGGTCAGGCCGCCATCTTCATCGGTACGAATCAGATCAAGCTCTTCACGACCGAACCGAAAGCTGTAGCTGCGGTGACTATCGGGACTACCTTCAGGCATCTGACTTCCCGCTACGCCGGCCTCGCAGCCTCCACGGCTGGAGAAGCCACGGGCGTAGATGCAACCACGGGCCAACTCATCAGCGCCAGCACAGAAGGCGGTGAGGCGGTCCTATGGGTGGCTCCTGGGACTTACGACGTGAGCATTCAGTTCAAGGCAACTTCGGGTTCCATCTTCGTCAAGGAACGCCGGTTGTGGGTCGAGACGCCTGAATGAGCAACTGGCCCGTAGCTGGCGGAACGGTCCGAGATGTTCCGACCGAGCGCAACCTACGCGATATCCGCAAGCGGGGTGGCGAAGCTGAACGACTCCTGATCGAAACGATCAAAAAAGGTCTGCCAGCCTCAGGCAAAGCGGGAGGCGTTCTCAAAGGGGAATATCCAAACCCCGAATTCGCCAAAGAACCAGCTTACAAAGCCGAACTCGAAAACGAGACCACGGCTCGCAAAGAAGGCGACTCCAACGAGAAAGCGGCAAGAGAAGCTGCCGACACGGGGATCAAAGGCGAAGTCAGCACTGAGAAAGCGGCTCGCGAAGCGGCTGACGCGACAGAGAAAGGCAAACGCGAAGAAGCCGACAACGCTGAGAAAATCGCGAGGGAAGCGGCCGATAACGAACGGATCAAAGGTCCAGCTTCAGCCACCGAATCAGACATCGTCCTCTTCAGCGGGACTACCGGGAAGGTAGCCAAAGACTCCGGGAAAACGATTACGTCGGTTCTGCTCGAAGCCGAAGAAACGGCGAAAGCGCTTGCCTCTGCTGCCTCGGCAGGTCTGACCTTCAAGAGCCCTGTCGTCTATGCCTCAACGGCTGCGATCACGGTCGTCACGGCTGCTGAAAAAACGCTGGCTGGCAACAGTCCTCTGACATTCGACGGCATCTTTGCGCTGGGCGAAGGAACGAGAGTCCTCCCCAAGAACCAGGCCTCAGAAGCCCAGAACGGGATCTACACGATCACCGAAAACAAAGCCTTCGCTGGGCAGGGCAAATTCAAAGGAGCCGGGAACTTCGGTGAAGGCAAAGGCTGGCTGCTCACCCGCGCTACCGATGCAGACCAGACCGAAGAGGTCAAAACCGGAATGTACGTCGGGGTCCTCAAAGGCACGACGAACGCAGGCTCAGCCTGGATTCAGCAAGAAGCCGAACCGATCATCATCGGCACTACGCCGCAAGTCTTCTCGGCCTTCACCGCCGCTCCAACCGGGAACGCAGGGGGTGCCCTGGCCGGCACCTATCCAAACCCAACGCTGTCCACCACGAGCAAACGTCTTTTCGTGCAGTTGATCGAATCGCTTACGAGCGCCGATCACAAAGAAAACTTTGGGTCCTTGAAACTCGCTCTTGAATCGGAAGTTGAAGTTACGCACGAACTTGGGGCCGAACCTAAAGAGATTCATCTGACCGGCATGGTCAACGAAAATGTCAACATCAATCTTCTGATCAAGGTCAAGAGCGCCACCAAATTTACGATTCGCAATCAGTCCACCAAAGAAGTCACGGTCTTCTGGAGGGCCGTGACCTAGGAGGGATACAATGCCCGCTGCACAGCTCGGCGTCACTGGGATCATCAACGCCAACGGCACCGTCAAGGAAGCCTTCGAAAACTTCAAATCCGAAAGGCTTGCGGCCGGGGACTATCGGATCACCTACAAACCGGAATTTATCGAATATGCATCGCCGGGCGTAACGCCGATGGGGAACAATGTAGGCGTCTCGATGAGTGAAGTCTCCAAGAAAGGCTTCCGAGTCAAATTCCCCCTGCTGCTCACGCTGCTGCTCACCGATACCGAATTCGCTTTCCAGTGCATAGGCGAATAGGGGGCGATTGAAATCGCGGGCACGCTCGAAGTTCCGGTAGAAGGCAATGCCAACACGACCGAGGACCCGAAGGTCAAAGCAGCGATCAAACGCCTGAACGAATTGCTGGAAGCCTCCAACCTGATCGCCGAAGCTGGACTTGGGACTGCTTCGGTTAGCTCTGCAAAGCTAGCTGCCTCCGCTAAAGAACTCTTTCTTCAGCTTCAGACGCCGGGGGTTAGGAAAGTCAACTTCGGGACTCTCGAAATCGAATGGGAATCAGGCAAAAACGCTTCGAAAGAAGTTGAAATCGAACACGGCTTGGGTACGACCCCTCAGGTCGTCACGGGCAACTTCGGCTTCAACGCCTCCTTCGTGGCCTACGCTGCCATCGGTACCTATACCTCTACTAAATTCTTGGTACAGGGGTTTACGACGACGGCTCCAGGCACGGCTAAAAAATCCCCGTTCAAGTGGATGGCGATTGCCTGATGCCCGGTGCACGAGGGCATCTCAACGAAGGGCCGAGGGAAATCGTCGGCAAAGTCACGATCACGCCAAAAGCTAAACGACAAGGCGAACGCCTAGACAGGAATACGATGTCAAGAAGGACGCAGATCATGGCAGCCATGGGGAAGACGGGCGGCACCGAAGCCCAGAACCCTCGTCGCAAACAGATCCGAGAAGGCCTGAGCATGAATCAACCTCGTGGTCCCGGAGGTCGCTCAGAGCTTCCAGGTAATCCTAGGCCGATGCCCTTCCCTCAGGTCGGACCTCAGGCCCCACGTCAGGGCGCAGGCCTCAACGCCCCACTCAAACTGGGAGCCCAACTACGTGGGCGCGTTCAGAGCGGAACCATCACCGGAGCGCAGGCCCAGAAAACAGCCCGTCAGCGTCAGCTACTGAAAAAGGCCTTCGGCCCCAACTGGCGCGAAGACGTGTACGCGGGCTCAGGCGCAAAGGAAGTTGGCGATCGTGGTCCCTTCGCGAAGCGCCAGGTAGCGGCGGAACGAGCCAAGGGTCTAGCGCGAGCTGAGCGAAAGCTTTACTAGGGACGCATGGCTCGACCGCGTAGGGCCGTCATACGTGCAGCCGTAGCCCAGAACCGCCCTGCGCAACCCCGACTCTCAGTCGCTCAGAACCGACCAGCGGCTAACAGAAACATCGGGGTTTCTCGTGGGCGGCCTGCGAGGGCTTCTGCGGGCTATAGGGGTGGTTCGGGACAAGGAGGCCAGGGCGCAGGTGCACAGGGCTCTAATGGCCTCCCACAGGCTTCTACGGCTATGCCCTGGGATTCCTCGGCGACCGAAGCCGTCAATGTCGCCGGGATGAGTTACGGTAACGCTCTCTCGGCTATCGGCGCCAACGAAGACTTCACGAAGCGCAACATCGGCCTAGGCGCAGGCTACGAAAACAACCCGTACTCCCAGGCCTCCCTACTGGTCCGTCAGAAAGAAATCGGCATTAGAGGCGCTAACCAGCGCCCAGGCCAGCTCTACTCAGGCGCGACCGTCAACCACTTGGGTCAGACCGAACGCGGCTACAATGAAGGTCACTACGGCCTTGAGCAGACGCTTGCGGCAGACGAAGCCAAATGGGGCGCGCAGCGCAACGAAGCTGCGCAGATCCAGCAAGAAAAAGAACTGGCAGCGCAGGAAGCTGCGATTCAGCGGGCGGCAGAAGAAGCACCTGAACCTACTCCAGTCGGCCCTGCGCCTTCGGGCGGTGGGGGAGGCAAAGGCAAAAAGGGCGGCGGCAGTGGCTTCAAGCAGAATAAATCAATCGGTGGGAAACGACGCTAAACATCGGCAACGGACTAGTCAACAAGCTCGACTTCCACATCGCGCGCCAACCGATGGGCGACGGCGGCAAGTTGCACGGCCTCCCCCCGCAACTGATGCCAGTCTGGGCGGCGCTTCCAGTTCTGCCATGCGTCGAAGCACTCGGACGCCTCATCCTGAAGGCAGGCTACAGCCAGTCGCATCCCCCCGATACTTGAGTCGAAGGCTCCGTAGGAGGCGTCCTGACGAGCTACCTCCTGCCGAACCGCCGCCTCTACTTGTTTGGGTGTTAGCGATGCATGAGCCATCCCTTCTCCTTCCATTCGATTATGTCCACAATATCAGAGGACTAGATGCCTAACAAGCGCCGTTCCCAGATCAAACGTCAGCTTCATCGCGAAACCCGCGAACAGAAGGGCCGCGAACGGTTCGTTGAAGCTCCAACTCCGAAAGGGGCACAACGTACAGCCCGAGCGGAGGCTAATACCGTCTACAAACCCGTGTTGCGTGGCCTCCGCTCAGAAGTCGCTGGCTCCAAGAAGCGCGAAGGGGAACTCGGTAGCTGGTACGGAGGCTTGACCTCTCAGATCGGGCAGGCGCAGCAAAACGCCGCTGCATCATCTCAGGCAGCCGAATCGGCGCTGACGCAGCGGCTCGCCAATGCTAGCGCTTCAGATCAAACCGCGCTGAAAGAACAAGCTTCAAAAAATGAAGCGCTTGGGAAACTGCTCGGTACCAACCAGGTCGGCGTCTCTAACGCACCTTCGGCCTCAGCGGGCGCTACGGCCATAGCCCAGCAGCGAGTCGCCCTCACGTCGCCCCTCACCGCAGAAAGAGCCAACTATCAGAACTACCTGGGACAGCGAGGTGTCTCGGCCACAGAACGCGGTATAGAGGCCCACAAGGCCGAGACCTCACGCAGGCGCAAAATCAAGGAAGACCTTCGGGCAGGTAAGAAGGAGCGTGGTCAGGCTGTGGTCTCGAACCTGGAGAAACTGCGGGAAGGCGCGAGGGACTACGCGATTCAGAAACAGGCATTCGGCCAGAAAACCAAGGAATTCGGAGCGGAACGTCAGGAAAACGCAATCGAACGGGCTCAGAAAGCGCGGGAAAGCGCAGCCTCCAGGGCGATCTCAGCCGAGAGTGCAGGATCAACGCGCATCTCAGCAGAAGCCAGTCGTAAGAACGCCAATGTTTCTGCTCGTAAATCCAAGCGCGAAGCTAGGGAAAAACAGCGTGAAAGCGCTATGGGCGGTGTCAACCGCAAGGCGATAGCTGCAGCTCGCAATCAATATGAAGCCGGGACCAAGGACGCAGAAGGCAATCACGTCGGCTGGAACTCCTGGGGCGAATTGGCTACGGCTGTGGCAAAGGAATCCGAAGTCACGCCTGCTGAAGCTCGTGCTGCGGTCAACCGGATCAAGAAAAAGGTCGAAGCTAAAAAGACCAAGCAGCAGAAACAGACCGCTATCAAGAAAGCTCTTCCAGGCTTCTAATGCCTTTCGGCAATATCGCCAAAGACGTTGAACGTGCAGCTACGCGCAAGCGCGTTAAGCGACCCGAAGCGCTGGGGCCGTACCGCAGCCAGTCAAGCGTCCCTTCGATTCGCAGGAAGGCCACGCCTGCTGAACACGTCGCTGCGCCTTCGCCGTCGAGGGTTCGCAGTAAAGCGCCAGTAGCTGCTAGTAGCAAGCCTTTCGCCGTCCCTTCGCTGCCGAAAGCAATCGCGCGCAAGAGCAAGCGGCTCGAACACGAAACCGCGCGCAAGATCGCCAAACTCCGCGCTCTCGACGTTCTCAAATCGAAAGCGCTAGAAACCCTGCGTGAGGCAAAACCGCCACCTGAGCCGCATACGATCTATCAACAGGCGCGCGGAGCTGGGATCAAACCTCCCGTCGCAGAGCGCAAAGCTTTCCCACGAGCCTACGAGAAAGCCAGAACCGCAGCGGTTGCCTCCAAAGAAAACCTAGGCGAACCGGAAGACATCACCCACGCCATAGAAGTCGCTTCACTCGCTACGGGTGCAGGGGCTTTGGCGAAGCTGGCTGTCCGGGGCGGTGAGGAGGCTGCTGCGGGCCTCACGGCCAAGGAGGCTACGAACCTAGGGTCGAAGGCTCTCAGCGCCGCACAGAGCGGCACAGAGCGTGTCGCGAAGGCTACGGCCTCACGGGTCAAGGCCGAGGCGAAAGCCTACAAGGAGCTTCCTGGCAAGAAGATTGCGAAAGTCAAGGAGACTCCTGCTAGGGTGCGCTCAGCGCCCAAGCGCGCGCGACGGGCAGTCGCGACTAAGCAGGGACGCCGGGCTGCTGCTCAGTCAACGGCACGTTCGGCCCGGCGTCATCCTGTACGCTCTGGATATGGTGCAGCGGCCGTATCGCCGGTACCCCTACCCGGCGAAGCCGATAAGCGGGCCAGAGCTTTTGTGGGGGGAACTGCGCGGGCCTTGGCGCAACATCCCGCCGAAACACTTGAGACAACTGGACGCTCTTTGGCAGGTGCCATCACCGGTCCAGCCGCCCTACTTGGAGCTGCTGCATCCTCCGTTAAGCACGGTACGCCTGCGCCACTAATCAACACGGCAAAAGAAGAGGCCAAGGGCGTAGGCCACATCGTCGGTCAGGCGTTCTCGGGAGACACGAAGAAGGCCGAACTCGCAGCGCGAAAAGAAGGCTCGCTCGCGCTGGCTACTCCGCTCCCAGCCCTCACCCGCCTGGGGAAGTACGAGAAAGGCCGTGGCGTTCTACGAGAGATCGCAGCCAAGGGTCGGCGTAAACTCGCCAAGCGCAGCGAGAAGCTGAACCGCAATGTGCGCCATGCGCCCGAGGGCGTAGAGCAGCACGTCTCAGGAGTTCTAGGCCGCCACGAGCATCGCAAAGAAACGGCATTGCTCAAGCAGCGTGTCGATAACCCCAGCCGGGTCAAGCGCGCTCACCACGAGGCTGCGATCTCTCACGCCATTGCTAAGGCACCAGAGGGTTCTCATGTAGCGCTACAGACCTTGGCCGAGTACGGGATCAGGGGCGAGAAAGGGGCAGCGCTTGTAAGAGAGCGGGCGGCTGAGTCTGAGCGTCGCGTCTCTTTGCGTCGGCAGGCGACCGACAAGCGAGCGCAGGCTAAAGGTTTGAAAGGCTCGACGCGAGACCATTTGCTCAAAGAGGCCGCAACCCTAGAGCAGACGGCTAACGCCATCACACACCGTGCACCGTTCGATAAACAGCTAATCGCAGCGCTAGACTACGCAGATCGCCATCCCCAAATCTACAAAAGCAAAGACTTCGCTGCCGCTCTATCCGCAGTGGATAGAGCTTCGGCCACAGCCCCCGCTGCTCTCGCCGGAAAGGGCGAGCGTGCAAGACTTCTCAGCCAAGGTGACCTCTTGGGAATTCAGAGACCGGAGCACATGGTTCCTGAGGGAGGGTCCCGACTCACAAGCGCCCAGTCGCGAGAGGGTGCCTGGAACGACCTCCACCAAAGAGACCTCCGGCTCAAAGCCCTAAAGCGCCAGGGCCGGGAGAAGTTCAATCAGGCCAAAGTCCTCAAAGGGCTTGAGGCACGCCAGGTTCACGATGAGGGGAAGGCGTTCTACGCCCAGGCCCGCAAGCTCCAGAAGGACAACAAGGCGCTCTACGACGCTCTCAGCCCCTACACGCATCCCGAGCATTCCATCGACCAGTCTAAACGGATGGTCTACGACGACACGATGCTCTCGGAGTACAAGCGCCAGGTTGAAGCCGCCCGTAAACAAGCGGGTTTGGCACCCGCGATTTGGACCCATCACGGCCCCGTAGATCAGGCAGGCTCAGGAATGGTCGGGGCCTACTCCAAGGCTCCAGGCGTGGAGCACATGCGCGAGGGAGCGCTGGCGCAGGGCGATAACTTGGATCGCTCGCTTGAGGGCCTCATCCGTGGCACGGTCCACCTGCCTCGTCAGCGAGAGGCTGCCAGACAGTTTGTTAGAGCGCTTACGGATCACTTCAAGACTCCGTTCATGATAGACGGAAAGCAGAAGCTCGTAGGCCAAGGATCGAAGGACTGGAACGAGATCACCAAACAGGGTGGTCAGTTCGACCCTAAGTCCTGGGGACGCTTGTCTTACCGCGAGTGGAAGAACGCTCTTAACGATCCCTATATCTCAGAGGCAGAGCGCTCAGCGAAGCTACAGAGCCTTCTGGCAGATGCTGAGACTGGGAAGGTCAAAGGCCATGAGCCGTGGATTCTGATGCCGCGAGAGGCCATCAAGGAGGCAAAAGCCCAGGTCAACCCCGAGCACAATGGCGTCACGAATCTTTTCAATTCCTTCGGCCGCGTCTCGAACCGCCTGATCCTCGGTACGAATCCAGCCTGGGAGGTAGCGCAGACCGTGGCTGAGGGAATCCCGATTCTTCTGGCCCATCCTGAGCTTCTCAATCCAGCCAAGCTCGCTGGTATCGAGAAGGACATCTGGAAATACCGCAAGCAGAATCCCGAGAAAGCGCTGGAGCTACAGGCTATGGCAGGAGCTACCCCGATCTCAGGCGCTGCACTCAGGACGCCTGGCGATATGCAGGAGACCTACACGCCGGTTCAGTGGGCAGATGGGGCAAAAGAGCTGACGCGAGGGAAAACCGCACGGGAGGCTCTCGGCTTCGCTAAACTGAAAACCCTTGGCACGATTGATGCCCTCAGACAAAACGAGTACCGCACGGTACTCCTCGCGGCCGAGGCTGATAAACGTTTTCGTTCTTGGCATTCTTCTCTCACTGGTCTATTTGATAGACAGGCTGCTCTTTCCAAGCAGTTTCGAGGAAAGAGCCGTGCTGAGCTTTGGGATTGGCTTCAAAAAGATCCCAAGGGCAAAGCCGAGCGGGTTAAGCTCGAAGATTACGTAGACAACGTAGCCGGGAACTGGACTGCCTTCTCTCGCTACGAGCGCGACTTCGCCCCGCTAGCGATCTTCTACGGCTTCCTGCGCTACTCGATTCGCTGGTCGACCTGGGCCTTTCCGAAGACTCACCCGATCATGGCGACCATGGCCTATATGCTTGCTCAGGCCAATGCCAACCAGATCGACAAGCTGACGGGACAAGGCCTTTACGAAAAAGGGCTTCAGAAGACCAACGCGCCCACGAAGCCTTCCAACCCTCTCGCCTATGCCTTCCCGGTATACGAGGGACCTACCGGCAAATCAAGCACGTTGCCCGGCGGCTCGCGTATCTCACCTGGCCAATCGTCGGTCACGCAGGCATTGAGCAGTGGCAACCCGGCCGCACTTCTTAGTTCCGCTAATCCCTTCCTTGGCGCTGGCATCGAGGGGCTAACCGGCGTTGAATCCTTCACTGGAGAAAAGACCACGAAGCCGCAGGGCTGGGCTGCGCTCGAACAGCTAACCGGCCTCTCTTTCCCAGCCAGAGCAAAGCTCCCGTTCCTCGGTAACCAGAGTCTCTCTGAAAAGGGGCTGGAAGCCCTAGGCGCTCCGTCTCGTGGGCCTGCATCCAAGGCTTACGAAAAACTAGACCCAGGGAAGACCCTGCGCCAGGGTCTCGACCCATTCCTTCCTCAGTCAGGGAAGAATTTCGGAGCAACGGAAGCGCTTTCCAAGAGCTTCGACCTGAAGTACGGCAAGGGCAAGATCCCTGGTCCCTTCGACAACGCCCTAGTTCAAGAACTCCTTTACGGCAATAACGGAAAGCCCAAGCCAGAGCTTCTGCCCAAAGTCCTCAACGCGATCCATCAGTCCGAAGAAGGCTCGGCCAAGGTCAAAGCTGCCGAGGCTCCGTTCTACCCAGGCAGTTCGGGCGGCTTCACGAAACAGCAGTCTCAGCTTCTCGAAGCCGTTGAGAACGCCTGGAAGACAGGTCCCTCAGGCAAACCTCGTAAGATCAAGCGCGGCGTAGGCGTTGGGGGCGGACGAACTGGTATTGGGATCGGAGGAGGTGGCACCGGAATAGGTGGATCGTCCGGAGGTATCGGTATCGGCGGTCCTAGCGGGGTTTCTATTGGCGGCCCTTAGCCCCATAGGCTTTCAGGTAAGCCAAAGCCTCGCGTCTCTCACTCTCGTCAACGCGCTTGGGAAACCCGGATTTCTCCGGCCAATGCTTCTTCCAGCACTCGGTCGAGTGAAAGTAGGTAGACGTTCCACAGGTTGGGCAGACCTTCATTGTGTCCACAATTCTAGCAGAGGAAATCCGTGAGTGAGCCAGGAGAAGAAACAACCCGGGCGAGACTGGGTACCTATCCTCTTGACCCTCGCGCTTCTCTACCTCACCCTGCTGCTCCCCCTCGCAGCGTTCATTGGAGCGAAACCGGAGGTAATGGGTGGGGCTATCGGGGCAATAGCCGTGGCGCTGGCTGGGATCGTGACCGCACGAGCGTGGTCGTCCAAATGAACTTCGGGGAGCGTCTCGTCAAGGAGTCTCGTCTGATCTACCAAGAACTCCTGAGAACGCCTCCCATCGTATTGCTCATACTTTCCTGTCTGGCGGTGCTGCTCGTTGGAGCGATAGTCGTAGGAGCTACCCGGTGAGTATCCTCCTTTTTCTTCTCAGCGTCGTTGGGCTGGCCGTCTTCCTCTTCGGGGCGTTCTTCGCATGAGGCGTCCTCCTGTAGTCCTCGGTCTCTCGGCCCTGACGATGCTCGCCCTCCTCGTAGCCCTGGCCTTGATTCTCTTCTCGGTCAATCCAGGCGTAGACCGAAACGAAGGCGAGATCAAACAGGCCGTGATGAGCCAGCACGCGATCATCTGCGCTCAGGTTCAAAACACCGCCAACGCCTACAGATTTCGCTCGTTGACTCCGAGCGGTGACGTTGAGCCGATCCGTCACTTCCTCACCCGCATGCAAGCTCAAGAGCAGACGTTGCGTCTAGCGCGGGGCTCAGAATGTCGTAGCGCTCCGGGCTTCCCGCCCGTGGGTCTTCAGGTCAAACGAGCGCTGCATCAGATCAACGAAATCCTTCAGCACTTCGAGCCAAAGCTACGTGAGCCCGTTTCACAAGGCACGCCGAATCTAAGCCCATCAGACTCAAATAGACACGGGAGTTTTCCGCAAAGCGTTACTAGGCCTCCTCACGCCGGGATAGACGAATCCGGCGCACCGGCCATCCTCAAGCCCAAATTGACTCCCAGCGCTCCCGTAGGGCCTCAGGCGGGACATACGCAGACTGCTCCGCCTGTCGAGGCACCACAAGCTGAAAGCTCTCCAACAGCGCCGAGCGAAGAAGAACCAACGCCCGCGGGTACAAACGTCGTGGCAGAACCGAAACGGCCTCCACTCCCAACGGTGCCGATTCACGTAGAACTCAATCCAACGGAAGGCCTCAATGTCGAAGTTGCGCCGTGAAAAAAGGCAGATATGACGATTGCCGAATATCGAAAGCGCCTCAAGAGCGCTGAATCGAAGGAAAAGCACTTCCTTGGATTGCGCAATGCGTGGCGAGCCATCGTCAAGCGACGCGGCACGGCCTTGGCCGAAGCGATCAAACGCAGTAGGCGTGATGAGACGAAGCCGCACCTCGTCGGACGTAACCAGGTTCGAGGTGGAACCGCGCAACAGCGCCTTCTCTTCGCCATGGAGAAGGCTCACGAGGGTTTTCGCCACTACTACAGCGAGGGGGGGAGCTGGGTAAAGGGCTACGCGCTGACCAACGTTCCGCGTGGCGCCTATCGCTCGGATTGCTCATGGTGGTACACGATGCTTCGCTACGCCTGCAACCTTCAGGGACCGAGTCTCGAAGGTGGATATACGGGCACGATTCTTATTGAAGGTAAACGGTGCTCACGCGAGCATGCTGAAAAGACCGCTGGCATAGCTGTGGTCTTCGGCTCAGGTACGGCCTTCCATGTAGCGATGTCCACAGGCAAAGGCCCAACGGTCTACCAGCACGGCGTGCCGGAAGTCGATACAGGTACCTTCGATCAGTTCGGCCCCTCAACGGAAGTCCGATTCCGTTCCTTCCCAGACAAGCCGCGATAGAGTCTTGGCCATGAACGACAATCTGCGGCATCTCAAGGAAGAACGGAAGTTCCTGGAAAAGGCCCGAGCCGAGGGAATCCCTCCTGCACGAGCGCTCAAGGGGATCGTCCAACAGATGCTTGACGACAGAACGGAAGGCTAATGAAAAATCTCTTTTTGGACGATATCCCAGTAGCAACCCTACAAACGCTCGCCGGGATCGTCCTCGCAATCATCGCCTACATAAGCAAAGACCTGACGATCTTTCAGGCATTCGCCGCCGTGGGCATCAATACCGCCGGGGCCGGCGTCGTAGGTGTAGCCCGTAACGGCTCTGGGAGGGGTGTGAAGCGGTGATCGGGACGCTTCTGATCATCCTGCTGATCGTCGTGATCGTAGTCCTGCTCGTTCGGTGACCCACGTATCTCGTGGGCACGGGAGGGAGAGATCCCTGGTCAAGCTCTTGCGTGGAGAGGGCTGGTTCGCCCTACGCGCTCCTGCGTCCCTAGGCGTAGCCGATGTGGTCGCCCTGAAGCTTGGCGAGACGCCGAGACTTTACGAGGTCAAGAGCACTTTGACTCCCTACGCGCACTTTCAACCCGGAGATCGGCTAGTGCTTACCGAGGCCGCTGAACGTGCTGGAGCCGAAGCGATCCTAGCCTGGTGGCCAAAGGGGGGGAAACTCAAGACAATTCCTTCAGCATTATGGCCACAAAGCTGCTAAGCTGGCTTCGCTGACTCTCTCTCGTTGAGTTACGGTTGAGACAGATTCAATTGCTCGATGGACAACGTCTCGGTTCGAAAGGACCGGGGCGTTTTTTTATGCTTCGGGATAGAGAATCGGCAGCATGTGTGGTAGGTCCATGCCGATTAGGAGCCTGTCTACGGTCGAGAGCGCTACTTGGTCGTACTCTCCGTGCAGCAAGCCATAGATTCGTCTGGGAGGGACGCCGCTGCGCTCGGCTAGTGCGCCGAGTCCCTTGGCCGTGAACTGATTCACAGCCTCTCCGTCGAGATTCAACTCCGTAACTAGAAGATCGATGATCGGTTTTGGTTCGAGCCGTTCGCCTTCCGTCAAGGGCTGCGTTCCTTTTCGCCAGCCCAGTACCCGATCACCCTTCTTGCGGCGCTGGATGGCCTGGGCCTCTCGCATACGCTCCCTCCAGGCCTCACGTTTCTTAGTCGTCATGCTAGCTCTCCAGCGCCGGTCAGAGGCAGCTTTGCGAGCCTTAACGTCGATGCCTTCGGCCCTTAAGCGCTCCAGTCTTTCCCTTTGCTTACGAGCTTTACATTCGTTGCACCAAGAGGCCAGCGTTTCTGAGGTGAGGCCCGACTTGAGCTTGCGTTTGACGACGCCGAAACGCTCACGGCTCTTGACCGTGTCGCACTGAGGGCAGCGCTTGTTTTCAGGCAGCGCATGGCCTTCTTCTAGAAGCTGCCTGTAATAGCGGCTGACGCCTTCTCCCACTTTCTTGCGCCACGCACGCGAGTACTGACTCTTCTTCCTCGTCACGACGGAGCACCCTATCTCACGTCCGGGAACTGCGCTAGGTTGTGTCCATGAAATTACTACGCGCGAAGGGAATCGAGGAGCGGCTTAAACGAGTCTTGAATGACTTGAGCTACATCGAACGCTTGAGTCGTGACTCCGATTTCATCGTTCACGAAATCAGCGCAGGTGCCGAGAGCATCAATAGTGCCTGCAACCACGCAAGAAGGCTTGCAAACGAGGAGAGAACCAATGCCTAAGGATTTCATCGTCATACGAGCTGATCACAAGGAAGACTGGTCTGGGCAATACGGCCCGATGAAGACCTATTCCCTGACGCTGGAAGAGGCCCCCCAGGGCTCTGGAATCTCTCACGAGGTAGAGATGAACCAGAAGCCCACGACAGCGCCTCCAGCGCCCGGAGAAACGCTCTCAGGGGACATCACGCCCAACAAGAACCCGGACTTCCCTCCGAGGTTCAAGAAGGCTCAGAAGGAGGGCTTCTCCGGCGGAAGCGGTGGATCGAGTAGCGGAGGCACCTTCAAGCCCCGCGATCCATCTGAAATCGCAGGAGCAAGGCACGCTCACAACCTGCTCGTGGCAGCTCATAGCTTCCCTGCGTTGCCTGCCGACGGGAGAGGTATCGTCAGCCCCGAAGTAATTCAGATGCGTCTGGATGACCTGGAGGCTTTCGCCTGCGTCCTAGACGAAAAGACCGCAGCGATCAGCGACGCGGCTAAGAGCGCGCCAAAGAAAGAAGACGGGAACGACCTGCCGTTTTAGTAAGCTTTGTCTCGTGATAGCCGGGCGGTAAGGGGCGCTCCTTTGTGGGCGTCCCCTTTTTCGTTCTCCTTGACCATTATGGTCACATTCAGTATGCTCAAGCCGTACTGACCACAACGTAGGGAGAGAACCTATGGCTACAAAGAACGAAGACGCCTGGAAACATCGCAAGAAAGCCACTGAGCCCGAGAAATCAATCGCAGACCGCCTCGCGGTCATCCGAGGCCACGCGCTACGCCGGGAGATTCTCCAGGCGGCACAAGAAGCTCACGCTCAAGGACGCCTTGTGAGCCCCGTGGGGCTTTCCAAGCAGCTTGACGTTCCGCTGAGCAAGCTCAGCTATCACGTCAAAGTCCTGGTTGGAGAGGGCGGCCTAGAACTCCTTGACGAACAGCCTAGGCGTGGCGCAGTCGAGCATCTCTACGGGATCAACGAAGATCTGCTGGCTGAGATCACCGATTCTGTAGCGCTGGATCAGATCACGGAACTACTCGACGGCACTGTAGTCGGCCGTGCAAACCCTGAGATCTTGGACATTGTCCGTTCAACCGGCCGTCCCGTGGAGGCTTGAGCATGGACCGAGAAATCTTCAACATCGAGACCCTAGGAGAGGCCATGCGACCCGAGAGCCTACGAGGAGAAGTCTTCCGCCTCAGCCGAGAGGAGAGAGACTACATCGCAGGCCACGCCTTGAATTCGGTTTACGAGAGAGCTAAGAATCTTACGGTCTGCGGGGTTACAGGCTGGGAAGACCCTTACGTCGGAACCGCCTCGTCCGCCGCCCGTCAAATCGCGGCCCTTTCCAACCTTCTAGGCGATATCGGCTGGGAACAAGAGGCCACCGGTCCGATGAGACCCGAGCTAGGCCAATACTGGCCTATTGGAGAACTCTTTCCAGTAGTCCAGCTAAGGCCCTGGCTGGAGGAGTGGCAGCACCAAGACGACGAGGCTCTCGTCGAGCAAGAGACGAATCTAGAGATCGCCTTGGCCGCCGAAGACGATGGAGAATTCGAGGTCAAGGTTCGTCAAGCCATAACTCGCGCCCAAACCAAGCTAGGAACCGGAGCGATCCTCCTGGCCCGCATTGAAAAGTGGATGGCTTCTCATGGGAACTAAAACGAGGACGACTCCAATCAAGAGCTATGAGAAATTCCTCCGCGAAGAACTCGAAACCGCATGGCTGCGCGGTTGGAAGGCTGGACAGATCGTTCGCAAGCCTACGAGGTTCCCCAACATCAAGCGCGTTGAGAGTCCTGAGATAACCCCTGAGGTGGCGCAGCACGCAGCCGACTACGCAGAGCGAGTCGTAGGAGGCTCTACGAGACCGGAGGTCGAATCGTAATGTCTGCCCAGAACCACAAAGCAAGGGCGTTGAGCCTGCTGGATAAAGACTCCGGAGGCAGCAACGTAGAGAGAGCGACAGTCTTTGCTCTCTTGGCTGTCGCCGGACAACTCGGCGCGATACACAGCTCGCTCAAAGGGCTTCATTGCGAAATGAATACCCTCGTAGCCGTTCTCAATCCACCCAAAGTACCCGGAGCGGCTAAGTAAGCTCCCCTACGCCCGACCCGCCATCTACCCCTTCAAAAGACGAGAACGCCGCTTAGGTGGCTCAGGAGAAGCTCTCAGACGTATCTACGCACCACTGACGACGATGGGGCAGGCCCGTTGCTCTCTTAGGTTTGAGGGCAGCGGGCTTTTTTCTTGCTAGAATCCTTTGTGCGCACTCTGTGAAGCGCCGAGTCGCCCAGCGAGTAGGCCGCTATCGCCAATTTGGTTTGCGGAGCCGCTCTGTAATTGGACTGGGCCTCTCGGCGCTTTTCTTTGTTACGATGGGCAGCTAATGGCTCGCGTTCATGCCCTTCATACGTGGCTGCTGGTCTGCCCGGAATGCCATCAGATCGGGAAGGTGCCTCTCGCGGGGCGAACGAAGATGCGTGGCTACTGCACGGGCAAGATCACCGAATCGCATCCGAAAGCTCGGATGACTGAGCAGTTGTTCGTCAAGAGCCGGGCGAAGGTTGCCGTAGATGCCTGAAGCACTTCCGGGTGGCTGTCGCATTGCGCCTCGCGACGTGGACGAGGCTATTGGCCCGTCTTGGAAAGATTTGGCTCAGGCCGCTTACAAGAAGCAGCTCGAACCAAAAGAAAGGCCGTCCCGAAGGACGGCCTTTCTAAAGTTGACAACGACCCGCCAAGGAAGTCGTCTATCCGAAGACTAGCATAGTCCGGCGAGCCGATGACAACCCCTGTGGACTGAGCGGCGGCGGATGAGGATTGGCCTAACCCGGCGGACGGACCAAAGAGGGATTCGGACGGGACTTGCGGAGGCATCACAGCCCGCAAGCAGCGCGATACCCCGATGCGGCGAGACTGAGGCTCCGGAGCATTCGACTACCTATCAGCTTGGAGGGATACATAAAGCCCATAGCCACCCCGGCGGCCTGATACCGGAGATAGAATTCCTCACTATGGAAGAAACGGCGAGAGAACAGGTAGAGCGGATTGCCAACCTGGCGGATCTGACGACTGCGCAGGTAGTCGACCTCTTAACTTCCGGCCTGCACCCTGAAGTCTCCAAAGCCTGGAAAGAGGATCTGTTTACAGGGGAGCGCGTCTATCAGGTCGCTTGGCGGAAGCCCGAAGATCCTCTCTGGGACGGACGCTGGCAAGTCCTGATGTGCGATTGCAGCCGGAGGATCGGCGTCTCTCGCTGCGACTTCTGCGGCACAATGCCTACGCATCCAGTTCAGATGAGGCTCGCTTGAGACCGCTCCTAAGGGTCGTAGACGAGCAGGGAGAAGTCCACGACGGCTGCCCCGGTTGTGATGAAGCAGAGCGCACGCTGGTCCAGTACGAGAAGGATCTTCGCATCCTCAAGGCGAAGATCACGAAACTTGAGCGCGATACCGAGGTAGACGCGCGCAAGGATCCGCTCTGGGACGAGGGAGAGGGCGTATTCCAGTGGTTCGCCTTGGCCTGCAACCACGAAGGCCAGCGCTTCGAGGCCGAGGAGTTCTACCTAATCAAGCCGCACCTGAAGCGCGTTGGTCCTATAGGCTGCTTGCAAGCCATCTGTGGTGCTGCCTATGATCCAGGCACGAAGGAACTCAAGAACGGTCGCTTAAAGCGCTATGACGACTTCGGTCTTATCTTTCGTTCAAAGGAGAAGCTCGAAAGCTTCCAAGAGCGCGTCCCTGGGCCATTCGGCTCGGAGAATTGGAAGCGGTGGCTTGTGGAAAGGATAGACTCCAATCTCAATGGCTAACCTGAAGCTTTGCGAGTGTGGTTGCGGGGACCCAGCGCCTATCGCGGAAGCTACGAATCCGAAACTTGGATACGTGAAGGGACAGCCCATGCGCTTTGTGCGCGGTCATGCTACGAGAGGGCGCAGTCTTCCGGCCCGTAACGGAGGGCTAAGCCCCCACGGCGATGGGAAGCGGTATCAGATTTGGTGTCGTGATGGGACGAAGGTGTTTTTTTATAGGGCTGTGATGGAGGCTCAGTTGGGCAGGCGTCTTCGGTCTGACGAGCACGTTCATCACATCAACGGAGACCCTAGTGACGACCGCCCCGAGAATCTTGAAGTTCTGACGCCCGCTGAGCACCGCCAACGGCATCTGCCGACGCATTGCAAGTGGGGCCATCCCTTTACTTCGCTAAACACTTACACGAATCCGAGTGGCCATCGGAGTTGTAGGATCTGCAAGCGTGAGAGGGACGCGGAGAGAAGGAAGCGTCTTCGTGAGTCAAAGCTTCGCGCTGAGGAACGCTCTTGGGCGTATCTATGAGCTTATCTTCAGAGACAAGGCCAAGATGGAATCGTTTGCCGAGAGGGTTCCAGGCGAGGAGGGAAGTGGGCAATGGAAGATTTGGCTAGTCCAGCGGGTCGAATCCAACCTGAGCTAGACGAGACACGGCTTTGGGTTGACGAGGAACTGGCGAAGGAGCTAGCACATAAACGCTCCATACCCGGCTATTCAAGGAATACGGTGGGCGCAGGGATGAATCTCGGTGCTATCGAAGTCCTAGAACGCTTGCAGCGCTTCTTGCGCGGGGATTACGACGCTTGAAGCTCTCTCTCACCCGCCAGCAACGCAAAGCCCTATTCGCGGGAGAACATCCAAGGATTCTGCGCTCTACGAAGGAGTTGGACGACCTGGGTTGGATTGTGGGCCGCGGCTTCCCTCTTTCGAGCAAAGTTAGCTTGGTCGCATCTGGCGCTTTACAGGAAGGCCCGAAAGAATGGCTTCTTCTCTACACCGTCGCCGATCACCGCCCTCGCCTCCTACGCGCTCGAACTCGTAGTGCCGGCTACGAGGAGGGTCTGAGAGACGATCTAACGGGCGCTGAGCTTGTCAAAGCCTCTGAGGCGTCTGCTTACACCCATAGCCCTGGAGCGGCCCTTAGAGGCTCTGGAGAGGAAGTCTCAAGGGCCGACCAGGAACGCTACGCGAAAGAGAGCCACGCCCCGGCGCTCCAACAGCTTCGAGAAGACCGTTTCGCCCTACGTGCCGCTTTGGACCGCATCAGGGACAACAAGTTCCTATATGGGCATGGTACCCTTGGCTCAGAACTTCGCTTTGCTCAAAAGAAGCTTGAGAAGACCTTGAGCAAGTGCGAAGCCAGGATCAACGGCGAGGCGAGGAGGGCAGCGTAGATGTGCAGCGTGAGCGTGGTTCAGGATTACATGAGGCGAGAAGTAGCGCCGAATCAATGGACTCGTCCGATGTTCAACGAGTACAAGGAGATTCTCAAACGCCTTGAGGCTTTGGATGAGCGCCTAGGACAGGCGGATTGCGAGGACCCTGCGAAGGCTACGTGGATGCGTGAGGTCGAGGATCGATTGAAAGCGCTAGAGGCATGAACTCTTGGGAGAAAGAACGCGCTGAGCAAGAAGCAGCGGATCAGGCCGAAGAACGGCGAGTAGCGCGAGAAGACGAGGGCTGGTCTAAAGAATGCCAGGAAGTCATGGAAGAGTACGAGGCCATCCGCAGGCAGCGACGATTTCTTGACTTAAGGGTCCCCCCCTATCTCTTCGCAGATGAGCGCTCTCAGCGCCGCGTAGAAGAAGAAGCGCGCCACGAAAGGCCGCTGGACGACTACGCCGCGTGGACCGATCAGAACGAACGGCTATTCCGATGAGCGAATTGGAAATAGTTGCTCTGTTCGTGGGGAGCATGATTCTATGGATTCCCCTCTGGGCGTTCTTGGATTGGGCCGATGCTCGACGCTTGCACCGGAAGGAAAGCAGACGGCCATGAATGCGAACCCAGAGGTCATGGACTTGGACGCTCGCCGCAAGGCTGATCGCTCTATCGCAGAAGACCGCAGAGCAGCCCGCAGGGACTACGTGCGCCATTCAGAAGAGGCTGCCAAGGAAGACCTGGCCTATCGCAAAACCAAGGCGATCAAGCTGGTCGAATACCGCGCAGCAGGAGAAGCGGCAGGTGTAGCGCAGATCAGGGCGGAAGCAGACGCAGCGGAACACAAGTACAAGCGAGAACTAGCGGCTTCTCTCGCCAAGGCGGCGCTCCTGAAGGTCGATGAGACCGAACGAGAGGCGACGACGGTCCGTGATTTGCACAAAACTTCTGAGCGCATTGATGGGCTGAGCGCATGACCAAAGAGGTTGAAGCTCTGTTCAATGCGTCTGTCGCGCTTCTAGACGCGTTGGACCGCATGGATGCGATGGATAAGGACGTGGATATGCCGTACTTGGAGAAGCAACTGGACCGGGCTGTCAAGGATGTTGAGTTCTCTGAGGACTGGGGCTGGAGTGCCGCTTCATAAGCCCTACAAGGACGATGGAGCAGGCGGTTGGGTGCCACAGGCCCTGACGAAAGACCTGAAAGACGTTTCGGGCGTCGTGAAACTCCTCAGCACGGCCGAGAGCAAAGAAGACGGCATTCTAGCCGAGGTCTTCCACGAAAACGGCTGGATCTCAGTTGAAGCGATAGCTACAGACCTGAGAGCCAGAGGGTACGAGGTTGAGGTCTACCGCGATGAGCACGAAGATGAACGGATCAAGCTGGTAGCTCATCCGGCAGCAGGCGCGAAGCGACGCAAGAAAGACCAGATGAGCCTCTTGGGCGATGTTCAGCCCATGAACCCACTGAACTCATGATTGAGATTGAGGTCCACGGTATTCAGTTCCAGTTGCTCAAGCACGACGATGGCTGTTGGGCTCTTGTAGAGCCAATCTCAGGCCTTGACGTCTATCGAGGCGTCAAAGGTCATCATAGGCTTGATGTGCTCGATCAGGCTAAGCTTCGCCTTGAGTGGGCTGGCGCTGAGAAGACTCAGGAACGTGTCGCGCAGGCGCAAAAGCACGTAGCTGTTGACCGTACTGCTATGTTTCTGCACTAGCTGGAGCGCCACAAGATCGCGCTTGCTTGGAGGAGTTGACCCAAGGGCCGCTAGTGCAGGGTCGGATCTAGCCAATGCGCGCAGGGTTTGGTGTCTCTAGAGCGCGTCTCTGCCTTAGTTCGCTTTCGGCTTTGACGCTGTAGAGGCCGTCAGGGTTGTCTCCAGGTTTGCCGTACGGTCCGAAGATGCAACGTCCAGCCTCTCTCACGAATTGGCCTCACGTCGATTCTACCAACTTGCCGCACAGGTTTGCGGTTCTCTCCCGCAATGCCACCGCTCGTAGAGCCTCCTCGCCGTTGATCCGCGAGCGGTGGAGTTTTCGATACAATCGCTGCACGTCGTTCCCTTGGGCGGGCTCTCATGCTGACCAGATCAGCGTCACGGGTAACTGAGGGACGAGAATGGCTAGCGGAGAGACCCTATCCCGCCCTCCGTCTGCCGCCAATCCTTCTCTTTTCGCAGTTCTTGAGATAGGATCGTGGCCATGAACGATCAGGCGTATTTCTGGACGTATGACTGGCAACGCGACGAAGCAGAATCGCTCGCTGACTTGAAAGCTGGGCGTGCGCGTACCTTCGACAACCCGCAGGATGCGGTGGCATGGCTCAAGGCCCCGCTAACGCATCGCTTCTGCGAGTGGGACGCTGGCCCTGATCTAGCTCAAGCAACTTGGGAGTGGCCTCCAAAGCGGCGTCAGCTCTATGCAGGCGCTAACGAGTTTCAACCTCCAGACCTGGATTGGGTATGGCAGCGCATTCGAGACTCGAAGGGCCTATGACTGAAGATCTAGACCGCGCTCCTGAGATTCAGGTGGCCCTAGAGGCGCTGGCAGCCAACGCAGGCTCCCTCGCCCCCACCTGCCGTCAGTTGGAGGAAGAAGGCCGCCCCGTCTCAAAGGACCGCCTGAAGAAGTGGGCACGCGTAGAGCACCCCGGCATGTACCGCGAGGCTCGGATCAAACAGGCTGAGGCAGTCAAGGAATTCCTCGCCGATAAACACCATGCGGCAGCGATCAGGGACCTTGAGCTTGAGGAACGCGTTACGAAGCGCCTCGAAGAACGCCTTGAGAACGATGAACTGGAGCACAAGGACGAGTTGAGCTTGAAGGGCAAAGCTGGACTGGGCTCAGCGATCCATACCGACAAGGGCCAGATGCTAGACGCCGATCCCATCGTCCCTCAGACTGCGAACCCGATCCAGATCCAGATCAACCTGAAACGTAAGTTCGGCGTCGAGGTGCGGATGCCGGGCGAAGTGCTTGAGGGAGAGGCTGAGGAGATTGAGGACTCAGCGGCTTAGCAGCGTGTAGGCGATCTCTTCGACGCGCCCTGAGCAGAGTTTGCCTTTTGCGAAGTGCTTACGAGGCGGCAGCCCTAGATGTTTATGGCGGTCGTGAACCCCACAGACTGGGCAGAAACGCAGCGTGAACTTCTCAGGCGGCTTCATATCCAGTGAACCAGGACGAAGATCGCAACGGCTCCGAGAAGGATGCCGAGACTGTCTGAGCGGGAGTTCAACGTCTTCCCTCACCTTCGGCAGCATCGATGCGGTTCGAGGAATAAGCGACCTCTCTCGCTACTTCCTCGGAGCCGTAGGCGTCTGCGAGGAACGTCCCCTTGACGTTATCTACGACTTGCCAGCCCTCGGCGGTGAGTCGCACGACGTAGCGAGGGCACTGAGAAGCCGTAGGAGCCTCCCTAACGGCTTTCGTTGTCTTTTGGGCATCAGGCTTCATCTTTTCCTTTCAAGTTCTTAGAAGCTTCTACAGAGGGCTTGCGAGAAACGTTGGTATCTACGTAGGCTTGATCCAAACCTTCTCCTTCGGGTAATAGACCAACGTTCCCCAGTCCAGCACGACCGTGATCGTTACGACGCCCCGATCAATCCGCTTGATCTTCGACCAGTTGCGGGCGCTAGGAGCTTTAACCGCGTCTCCCTCTCGCAGTTCACTCGCCTGTCGGCTTGTTGCCATCCCGCTCCTTCAGTATTTCGTAGACGGTCTCTCGGTGCTTCAAGCCAAGCAACTGCGCGCATTCGTTCTTCGAGACTTCAGGATGCTCGTGAGCCTTCGCGAGCCACTCAAGCAGTTCCTTCTTTGCCTTCACGCCGGCACCGCGAGCACGAACGCGGTCGGCGGCACAACGCGAGAGTTCAGCGCGTATGCGGTTAGCAGTTATGGCCAGAGCGTCTTCAGGCATCTATCGCATCCTTCGTGGACCAACTCGCCTCGGAACTCAATCCTCAATCCGATGGCGCTTGTGGCCCTTCAAGAGGCAGACGAGCCCTTTCAGCGCCTTCATCTCAGTCCTCCTCGCGTTGCTAACGTAAGGTAGTACCTTACACCCTAACCACGGATTAGCAAACACAGGGCGGTATTCAGGTAGGATGGAAGGCATGAGCGATAAGGCTGCAACGAAGACAGATCCGCTGCTCGACCACTTCATGCGCGCACTCCAAGAGGACGTTGATCCGAAGGACTCCAACCTCTCCCTGCCAGAAGTTCTCAAGTCCCGCAACCAGCGTGGTAGCTGGGACTTCGTAGGGATCGTGAGCTTGGAGGACGAGTGCTTCGATCCGTCCAATCACGGCTCCAACGTCACTACCTGCATGCAGATCATTACTGTAGCTACAGAGATGGCAAGAGAGATAGCTAGAACCAGGAAGCTAGTAGCTGAGGCTAAAGAGCAAGAGTAAGCAATCTGTAATGAATAGCTACCCAGCCAAGCACCCTCAATTGCCGTTAGAATGGCTTACAACGCGTCTGAGAGGTATCTAGGCATGAGCACGAGAGCGGAAGTCCAGGCAGAACTACGCATGAAGCGCCGCAACGCCTGGACTGGTCCCGACGTTGGTGCTCGCTGGAACGCCGTGCTACGCGCCAGACGACTGCGTAAGACACTGGCTAACCCGCACTACAAAGCCAAATAGCACGTAGGTACAAGCGTTGAGCCTCGGTCAACCAGGACCCAGGTACTGAGACCATCGCTTCAGGAGGTCCCAAGACCCTCCGACCATCCGCATTTGGCTTGGTCAAGCGGTAAACGGGGGCGGGGGAGTGGTGCTGGCTCGTGCGTGGGCTATTACTTTTATACGCCCGGCATGCACAAGCTGGGAGCCAATAGCCTTAAGTAGGGACTGGACGTGACGGGACCAGTCTGGTACAGTCCCGTTATGCCAAGAAACGAAGTCATCGAATTCAAAGTCACGGCTGAGGAGAAGGAGAGAATCCGATCCCAGGCCAAACATCTCAGAGTCCCGGTTGGGGAGTTCGTCCGATCTTGCGCTCTCCGCGAGCATCTGGGTTCTCCGGTTCCCTACGAGACCGAACGCGAGAAGACAAACAAAGCCAAGGTCCGCAAGGCCGTCGAGAACGAAGAACCCTACGAGGTCAGGGTTGAGCCTTCGAGTTTGGAGGAGGCCGACAAGCGGATCGAAGATGATCTTGCCGCCAAGGACGCTTTCCTCGCCAAGCGCATTCCGGAACTCAAAAGCCGGATGTCTTCCCGCAACGCTGAGGCTCAGGCTCGAAGGGAATGGGAGGAACGCAATGGCTAGACGACTTGCCCTTGACGCTGCGGCTTGCGTAGCCCTGGCCTTTCTCTGGGCGATCTTCCCACTCGCAGGAGCCTCGCTCGCCCTACTCGCTTTGTTTTGCCTTTGCGCTTATAGGGCCGTCGCATGAAAGAGCTTCGCATCGTTTGCCGTTTTCCTCCCAGGCCATACGATGGACATGGAAGATTCATCGAGGCACAGGACGAGACCGGGAAGTCCGTGAGGGTTGGCCGTTGGCGAGAACGTGAGGACGGTCTCTGGGAGCTGATTATCGTTGTGGACACGTTGCGATAGACTTAGTACATGGGATTGAAAGAAGTTCTTGGCAAGCTCGCCTACCCGGTGCTCCTCTTGGCAGCTCTCGTAGGGGCCGCTTTTCTCAAACTGACTGGAAGATGGCGTGGCTAGGACAGAGCGCCTGATCGTCCCGCTGACGATCAATGAGAAGAAGAAGATCAAGGCCTGGGCCAAGGAGGCGAAGCTAAACGATTCGGATTACGTCCGTTCGAAGCTCAGCCTCCCCTTGGCGCGTGGAAAACGCAATCGTTACGAGACAGCGCCTCCCGAGCCACCAGGCGATCCTGAGAATGCCGTAGACGTGGAGGAATTGGCTAAGAAGCTCTACGAGTCTCAGATCAACGTGACGCCCGGGGAGAATGATTGGCCTGAGAACGCAGGGCCGATGAGCCTGTCCTTTTGTCGCAAAGAGGCCAAGCGCAGGCTGGAACTGGCTGCGGCAGAACGAACCTAGAAAGGAAGGGCGATGGCTGGCAATTGGATCGCAGGCGCTATCAGGCATCCAGGCGCATTGCATGAAGACCTGGGAGTTCCGAAGGGCCAGACCATTGGGCACCAGCGACTTTTAGCTGCGTCTAAACAGCCAGGAGTCGTAGGTCAAAGGGCTCGATTGGCACTGACGCTTGAGGGGATGCATGGCAAGAAGTTGAAGAAACCAGCGCCGAAGCGAATCAAGCGATGACTCTCCCCAATTCTTCTCCTCGCTCAGAGGAAGAGCTGAAGAGCGGCTTTGCGCGTCTTACAGAGAATCTCCGCTCCATCGATCATCCAGATGCGAAGGTCTTGGCGGATCGCTGTGAGCGGCTCACCGACGGTATTCCCCCACGAAGCGATGAGGTTGAGCAAGAACATCGCGAAAAGGTCGATTACGGGATGCGCATGGCCCGTCAGCGCAACGACCTTCTAGCTGTTTTGTTCAGTCCCGAAGAGGACCGACGAGCCATGTTCGACTGGCTCTGTGCTCATAGCGATGTGCCGGAGCTATATCGCAACGACTACGCGAAGGTCTAGATGGCCTTCCGTACTGGCCATACGACCACGGTTGCCGGCGTAGGGACTGTCAACCGCAAGACCCGGACCTTTACCGGGAAGGGCAAAGCGCCAGCGGGGACTAGGAAGATCCGGGCACCCAAAGCCTCGGAAGTCCCCACGGTCACGACGAGCCCTAGCGGTCAGGTCACAACCCAGAACTTCCCATCCCCACGTGCCGCAGTTCAGGCTAAGCAGCGCTCACAGGCTGCCAGGCGCCGTGTAAGCCGCATAGAGGCCCAGCAGGCCTCGGCCCTGGCCTTCCATCATAGAAGTCAGCAACGGGCCGCACAGACGATCCCACAGCCTTCTCTCGCGGCGTTGCGATCACGTAATGCCCCGATGACCACGAAGACCGTGGTATCGTCCAAACCGCTCGGAGCCACCCCCCGGCAGTCGCGCTCCGGAGGGGAACGTGCTCCGAGCTACAAACCTCCGCAGTTCCAGGGGGCTAAGACGGCTGGAACACCCAGCCTCGAAGAACTTCAGGTAGCTGCCAGGCACGGCACGCTGCACACGAATCGTAAGGGACTTGTAACGACCCCTGCTGTTCGGAAAGCAACTGCTGGTCTGAGGCGCGCCAATGCAGTCGTCAAGCGTTCGACGGGTATCCAGGGTCCGCTAGCCCCCGAACAGAAACGCTTCGTCAAGGGCGTTGCCAAGCACACGGGCGAGAGCCCCCGGGCCGTAGCGGCGCAAGCCCTGGCTGAGCAGAGCGGCTCTGCCGCAACGGGCTATGAAGCCGCTGGCGAGCACAATTATCTCAACATCGGCCCCGGCCAGCACTTTGGCTCCAACCGCGAAGCCGTGAGGGAAACCTCGAAACTTCTCAATACGTCCTCCAACTACGCCGGGATTAGAGCGACGCGAGGCAAGAGCCCACTCGCTCAGGTTAGGGCCATAGGGGCTTCGCCGTGGGGGACGGTGCAATCCACGATGGAAGGCACGTTGCCCCAAGTCTCCGCCAAGCGCAATCCGCAGGCGGTCAAGCAACTCCAGGCTGCGAAGGCGCAGGCCAAGAAGCTCGGGCTGAAAACGGCAGCGCCGGACATCTCGCGTGGTCCAGATCCCCGATTCGTCTACGTGCGAGCTGACGCGAGCGCAGCAGTTCAGTGGGCGCAGCATGCGCTCGGCACAGCGGAGGGATCGACCAAGCAAGTCCGCTGGGCCGGAGAACAAGGTCTCTCAAGCAGCCAACCTTGGTGCGCCAACTTCGTCAGCGCCGATCTCAAACGCCACGGAGTCCCACTACCGCCGAACCCCAATTACGTGCCCTCCTATGAATCGGAATGGAGCGGAGGACACAACATCGGCACGAACCTCGCCAAGGCCAAGCCCGGCGACCTTGTTGCATACAGCGGCGATCACATCGGGATCTACAAGGGCTCGGGCAAGGTGATCTCCGGCAACTACGGCAACGAAGTGGCCGAATCCGCAGCCTCGGAAGGACCAGCCCCGATCTCAGCGATTCTGCGCCCGAACTACAAGGGCGGCAAGATCAAGGTCAAGGCCGGTACGCCGATCCCGAGCTACACGGGTGGCACTTCGGTTACAAGCGTCCCGGCTGGCGCAGAAGCCGCATTGGCTTCAACTACTGCGGTTCCGTCCGCTCCGGCGAAAGTGCCACGGCTCCCTAAGCTGACGCCGAATCAGAAAGCTCGCAAGACATTGAAAGAGCTAGCAAGTGTCGGCGCAGGCGTTGGGCCGAAAGCCGAAACGTCTTCGGAAGATAGGGCTTCTGTCCTCGCCGGTCTGGAACGGACCTACGGGAAACGGGCGGTCTAAGCCGCCCGGTCAAATGTAGCCTGTATCAAATTCGTCGTAGGCTAATTTGCGTTTAGGCATTGGCATCACCCCCGTTCCTCAGATACTCGTTCATTGCGGCGGTCACAGCGTCGTCAATGGACTCCTCGCTTTCCCCGGCTTCCAGCGCTTTCAGGACTGCCCCGAAAACACTTGCGTAAAAGTCCTCGCTCATTCCACTTCCCATTCCATAGATCCTGGGTTGAGATAGCCATGCGCACCGCCTTCAGTCTCGTTTGAGCAGTACGTACGGCCGCCCCACTTCGCTGGGATCTTCCAGCAATGGGCTTTGCTTAGGCTCGGTTTGGCAGATTGATGGGCAGCCCAGCCGAAGGGGTCTTGCGTGGCGATCACGAGGGCCACGACGCAGAGCAGGCCCAAGATCACTTCAAGGTTGAGATTGCGAAGGCGTCTCATGCTTTTAGCGTTTCTACGTAGTCGTGTCCGTTACGGCCGTCAACTTCCTTCCACCGTCCTATCCTGACCGCGCGACACGCAGGCCACGTTCTGACGATTGCCTCCGCCATTACCCGAGCTTCTCCGAAAGTTTTAAAGGTTGGGACGTTGAACGAACCTGTTGCATCGTTCGTCAAGAACCAGGGCTTCTCAGGCTCTTCGGGCGGCTTCACGACAAGATTGACATCAAGTGCTTCCAATCGTTTGATCTCCTCGTAATCAACCCGATAGGCGTCGGTGCCCGGTATCCATCGGCCACGCAGCTCCACGCTTCTCTCCCTTCGTTGAATTGTGGACATTCAATCGATCTCCCAGTCTCCGTAGGTATTGCCGGTGTATGCGCCACTCTTGCTATCCAGCGGCCAGCGCATGAGGCACTTCTCGCACTGAATACCCACAGCTTTTTCTTTGTTCACGAATAGCTCCAAACGCTGCCGTCCGCAATTTGCACAGTCGGCTGCTACGTAGCCAGCGAGGTCGGCGGTCTTTGGTTCTTCCTCTTCTCCGAACATTGTGGACATAATATCATGAATCCAACTCCTCAGGTCGAAGTCTCCGATCCGTCCGCTCTGAACGATCCAGCGGTTCAGCGAGAACTAGCGGCCTTCAACGCAGCCCTTGAGGCCAATCCGCTCTGGGCTTACAAGCCACATCCCAAGCAACTGGCCTTCCATTCGGCGAAAGTACGGCTCAGGGTTTACTTCGGCGGGTCTCGTTCAGGGAAGACTTGCGGAGGCGTCATAGATGACCTGATCCAGTGCGTTGACAAAGAAACGGTCCCGGATCATCTGCGACGCTTCAAGCGCTTCGAACCGCCTTGTCGTATTCGCATCGTGGTCCCCGGCTTCGAGCTTCCCCTCAAAGCCATCGAAGAGACGATCCTCCGGTGGTGCCCGATGTACGAACTCAAAGGTGGCTCGTGGGAAGAAGCCTGGAACCAGCGCAATCACACATTGCAATTCGGCAACGGCTCTTTCATCGAGATCATGAGCTATGAGCAGGACCGCGCCAAGTTCGGCGGCGTCACGCGCGAGCGCATCCACTACGACGAGGAGCCGGACGGAGAGAAGGGCCAGATCATCCGCGAGGAGTGTCAGACGCGCCTCATGGAGGTCAAAGGCTCAGACGAGATCTTCACGTTCACTCCGCTTGAGGGACTTGGCTGGACCTTCGATGAGTTCGAAGAACAGAAGGGGCCGGAAGTCGAAAAGAACGTTTGGCTGAATGACAAGATGCTAGTCGTGCGGGCGTCGGTCCGAGACAACCCGATCATCGACCCGGATGAGATCGACCTGCGCCTTTCCCACCTGCCCGAGTTGCGTAGACGCGCCAGGGAAGAAGGAGAGTTCCTGCACCTTGAGGGCCTCGTCTATCCGATGTTCGACAAGGATTTGCATTGCGTCAATCCCGAGTGGCTGCGTTCAGACGCCGGGAAAGACCATGTGCAACGCCTGGATCTCTACGAGGTCATCGATCCCGGTTACAACACGACCGCCGTTCTCTTCGCAGGTTTCGATCCTGAGAACCGGCTTCTGATCTACGATGAGCTTTACCTGACCGAATCCGCTTCGATCCCCGAGAATGCGGCAGAGCGGATCAGAGAGAAGCGCAAGGCGTGGGGAACCGAGCCGAAATACACGCTGATCGATCCCTCTGCTCGCAACCACACGCTGACCGGAGCGAAGCTGAACGGCAAGATGACGCCGGATACTGTCGAGGCCGCCTACTACCGCGCCGGGATCAAGACGATCCGGGCCAACAACGACAAAGAGGGCGGCGTCTTCGAGGTCATGCGTCGCCTTGAGCATCGCGATTCGGAAGGCGAGCCGGACCCGCTGCTTCTGATCGGAGAAAACTGCTCGAACTTGATCCGTGAGACCAGGCGCTATCGCCTCAAGCCGAAAGACGATGGCTCATTCGACGTTGTGAAGCGCGAAGACCACGGTGTCGATTGTAAACGCTACCTCTGCAACGCGAGACCATTGGCTCCCGCTACGCCGCATAGAGCCTCGCATCGGGTCAACAAAGGCTGGCAACCCGGCACCGCGCCGCCTATGTCAACGAAGAAGGTTCCTGAACCAGCCGGCCCGTTGGGGCCTTATACGTGAAGGGGTCGTGACCTTGACTTGCGGGCGGAAGGCTTCCTTCACGATTTCTTCAGCCTCGGCTCTGTCCTCCTTGGTCCAGCTACTCCAAGAGTAATCGCTGAATGATTCGACCATGTGCTGCGTCAAGCTCGGCCAATGAATGTCTTTTGTGTCCATAACGTCAGTCTATCGGAGGGTTCATGCCTCGCATAGTTAAAGCTCCGCTTCCATTCGCTCCGCACAACTGTCTAGTCACTTCACGTGACGATGGCGAACTGATCGACTTCGAAGCCGACGCGAACATAAACGAACCGTTTCCCCATGTCGTGCTGATGCGCGGCGTCGTGGAAGAAGCGGCCCGCGAGTGCTGCCAGATGGTCTCTGCGTCTGAGGTGGACGCCCTGAGGCTTCAGGTCGAGGGCTTCGCTGAGAAGGTCGCGGAGCTACAAGCAGACCTTGATGCAGCAAAAGCCTTTGAGGATCGCTTTGGGAAGAACTTGGAAAGCGGCGTAACGCCAGGAGTGCAGGTAGAAGCGGCTACCCCCGCAAGCTTGAAGGGTCTGAGCGAGGAGATCCATGCAGACAAGATCCGGTCTCTGACCGGGGAGGAGGATTAAAGTGCCAGAGGTTCTGACTCTCAATGCAGGAGATACGCGCACCTTCGACGCAGGGCTTGCCTCTGTTCAGGTCGGCGTAGGCTCCGTGATCGTCACGGATGGACACGACTCGACGGTCGTGAAAGCCGATACGGATACCGATACGCTCGCTTGCGAAGGGAAGCCCTCTCTCGCGCTCTACAGCCCCGATGGAGCCAATGTGGCTGTGACCTACCAGGACGAGGCAGAAACACCGCAGGAGCCCGCACAGCGCGTCTCAGGGGTATCTGCCGAGGTCGAGCCCTCCGAGCGTGGCGATACAGGTGGAAACGGCGGTTCCTACGAGTCCCGCACGCTTGATGAGCTTCGAGAGCTTGCAGCGCAGCGCAATATCAAAGGACGCGCCGGTCTCTCGAAGGCTGAGCTTATCGAGGCGCTGAGGGCATAGCCGATGGCCTACGTCCAGCAAAGCGGGTCGGCCACTACAGCCAGGGTTAGCAAAGGCAAACTCACAGCCAAAACCGAATCGAAAGAACTCGGGAAAGCCAATAACGACCGTATCGCGCTCCTAGTTACGAATGGCGGTGCGAAAGACGCTTGGCTTGCCCTTGGAGAAGCAGCCGTCGCGGAAGAAGGCATCTATCTGAAAAAGGAAGGCGGCGCCTGGGAAAACGTCGTCTACACCGGCCCGATCTTTGCGATCACAAAAGAAGGCGAAACCAACTTGTCCTATAGCGAAGTCTGAGCCATGGGTTCTCTAGTCAATCCCCTCGGCATCTCCAGCTCAGAAGTCCCCAACGAATCGATCACGACTGAAAAGCTGGCGACTGGTGCGGTGACAGGTGGCAAGATCGCAGGCGGCGCAGTCACCGAAGGCAAGATCGGTAACGAAGCCGTGGCGGAAGGCAAGCTGGCAAGCGCGGTGCAGAACAAGCTATTGACCCTCACCGCCGTAACTGCTCTTGCGACCAAGGCTGAAAAAACCGAAACCGAACCGAGCGCGACCAAACCGGCCTTTATCAATGCTCACGTGGAAGGAGCCACCCTGACGCGGACCAAGATCAAAGTCCTGGTTGGCGCAACGGTCGTGACCGAAGCCGTGATCAGTGCCGCGAACACAGGCGTCACGGCCCTCCCGATGAGCTTCATCGTCCCTGCCGGAACGAAATGGCAGTGGGAAAAAGTAGAAGGCACAATCGAAGCTTTCAAGTTCAGCACGACGATCCTCTAATGACTCTGGCTCTCGGCTTCCTCTTTCTTCTCTGTGTAGCTCTCCTGGGCTTCTACGCCTATTCGCACGACCAATGGCGCAAGGAGCGCACTGAGCTAATCCAGCGCATACAAGCTCCCGAGAGCGCATCGCTGGCCTACGCGCGAGAGCAAAAGGGAGAGCCTGAGCCAGTCCCGACCTTGGCCCTGGATGACGATGAGGGCTATCAGGCGCTACGGCTGAGGCGAGAAGGATCGGTTCCTTCAGGGGACTAAAAGCTCTAGACTTTCTAACTCGCGGGGTGGCAGCTACCACCTCCGGGACCGGGGCGCAGCCGCTCCGGTGGGTTTCCCCCGACGACAACGACCGAAGTGGCTGATAGGTAGTCGTCGGGGGCGCCCCGCCATGTCCATGATGAAAGGAACCCAATGGTTCTTGCTTTCTCGTGGCGTCCACGCAGCGAGTCTGCGCCCGGACCCATAGAACGATGATCGGGTCTCGGCTGTCTTAGTGCTAAGGCAGCCGAGCTTCCCGCTTACGCTGAATCGAAAGGATTTCGTGGCAGTTCTAGAAACCATTGAACAGAAGGCAGAGAGCGCGCTAGACCGCCTACGCCCTGCCGCTGCCCCGATTCCTCCCGACGTAGCCCAGCGGATCAAACGCGGGAAAGCGCGTCTCAAAGAGCTTCAGCCCCGCCGCCAGCTTTGCATCGAGTTCGCCAATGACAAACACTACGGCGTGCTTGCGGAAGACGGCTCCAAAATCCGCTACCAGGGCACCGTCTCAACGATCCTGGGGGGCAAAAAGCCCGATCACCGCGTCAGGCGCTCCCACGACCTGATCGGCCCGATGGTCCAAGCCAAGGTCTCCGCCGCTACCCAGCGAGTTCCTGGCTACGAAGTCAATCCTTCGACCTCAGACCCAGAGGATTACACGGCGGCTCAGATCGCCAAAAAGGTCGTCAACGCGGGCTATGAACTCTGGCGAGTCAAGCGAGCCTTTCAGAAGCTTGTCTGGAACGCTCTCGTTACCGAAGAGGGATTCATCATGGCCTATTGGGATTCCTCGATAGGTCCGTACGTAGATGTGAGCAAGCACCCCGAAGCGGACTATGAAGAAGAAGATGAGGAAGGGAATATCACGAAGCCCTACGCAGATCTTCCGCATCCCGAAAACTCCGAGCATGTGGGGGTTGGAGATGTGCGGATCAGTGTTTGGAATGGCTTGGAAGTCATGTGGGAGCCGGGCGTGGACTTCGAGGAAAGCCGTTGGTGGGCTGTGGAACACGCGCGGCCGAGAGACGCAGTTGAAGCCGAACCGGGCTTCATGGGCGGCAAACTCCCCGCCGATGCGCAGATGGCCGTGCGGGAAGGCGGAGCTAACGCGGAACAGAGCAACCTCTGCCTGATCACCGAGTACCTAGAGCGCCCGTGCCCGGCGTGGCCGCAGGGACGCCGGATCTTCTTAGCGGCCGGGAAGCAGATCTTCCCCGAAGAGAGCTACCCGCTGACCGATTCCAAAGGCGAAGTCGTGGATGAACCCTGCATCCATCGCCTTGGATACACGGTCAACCCGGCTTCGGACCGAGACAAGGGCATGGTCAAAAGCCTGATTGAGAGCCAGCGCCTTTATGACTTCTCAATGAACAAGATCAGCGAGTTTGCGCAGCTTGGCCTTGTAAGCCAGATGACGGCTCCGATAGGCGCGATCAAGACGCCGCCTACCGACGAACCCGGCGCGATCATCGAATGGGACCCGGCAACGCCTGGAGGCGCAGAACCCAAATTCAGGGAAACGCAGGGAATTCCGGCCGAGCTATTCAAGCTACGGGAAGAAGCGCAGAGCGAGATGCGCACCATCGCCCACGATGCGGAAATCCCGGCTTCCGCGCCTCAGGCGATAGCCCAGAGCCTCATGCAGGAGAACGAAATCTCCTGGGAGGATCTCGTAGCTAACGAGGCCGAAGTCTATTCGCGAATCGCTCGCGACTGCTTGACCCTCGTCCAGCGCCGTTACACCGAGGATCGGATGCTGAAGTTCCGAGGGCGCGCAGGCTATATGCCAATCGAAGATTTCAAGGGCGCGGACCTTCGCGACCAGACGGATGTACGAGTCCAGCCTGGCTCTCTGACGCCTCTCACCCGCGAAGCAGTCGTCCAGCGTATCCAGAACATCGCCCAGATGTTCCCCGGCTACTTCCCGCCGGAGGTTCTCTTGAGCGCGATGAACAACGGGAATGCGGAAGGGTTGCTTGAAGGCTACGAAGAGGACGTGGGCCGGATCAACTACATCATCAACCAGATCCGCTCCGGGCAGTTCTGGGCAATGCCGATGCGTCCCGCGTGGCCGGGAGAGGAATCTCCCAAGCTCAACCCTGAAACGGGCGAACCGGAATGGATCGAAGAACCGGAACCGGGAGAACCTGGCGAGCAGAACGAATTCGGGGAAGAAGTCCCTGGAACCGGTCGTCCTCCAAATCCCGGTAGGCCGGTCATGGAGACCGAGGTTCCGTCTTGGATGCCTCGCCCCGATATCGACAACGTTCAGGTCTGGCGCTCCGTGCTCGCCAACTGGGCCAAGTCAGACGAATTTTCCCAGCTTGACCCGGAAGCCCAGAAAGCGACGATGCTGGTCTTCTCGGCCCTACGCGATATCGAGCAGAAAGAAGCGCAGCAGAAAGCTGAACTTCAGAACCAGCTAGCTGAAAGCCAAGGCTTGAGCAACGCGGCTGCGCCGCAAACGAAGCAGGCGCCCTCTCTGCCGTCCGTTAGTGGCTCGGGTGAAGAAGGACCAAAGGAACTGGGCGCAGGCTCTTAAACGGTCTCTCAGGGCCGGAGAGATACGTGCACATTGCCCCCTTTCGAGGGAAGGCGCTTTCGCGCCTTCGGCCCCCAATGGGCTAGCTCAATCAACTTATCACGGACAAGCCTCAGTTCGAGGCCCCGTTCAAACGCGGACAAGCCGTCAGGCCCCGCTGTATCGAAAGAGGTAGTACCTAATGCCAGATGCACCCACGGCCCCTGAGGATTCAGGACAAGCCCCAGAGAGCACCGAGGCCCCCGATACGGGACAAGCCACCGAGGCTCAGGAGTCCTTTACGGACTTCAACCCTGCTAACGATATCCCTGAGGATGCAGACCGCGAGTGGTTCGAGAATCAATACCACGAGCTACGCAAAGGTTTCACGCAGAAAACTCAGGGGATTGCGCAGGAGCGTCAAGAAGCGCAGGAACTCCGCGAATTTGCGGAGGCGATGCAAGACCCCGCCACGAGAGACGCCATCCTGGAACAGCAGTTTGGCTATCAGTTCGAGGACGAGGGCGCAGAGGAAGAATATCTCGACCCAGAGGAAGAACTAGCCGCACGGGTCGAGCAGCTGGAAGGCCACCTCACCCAGCAACAGCAGGCTGAACTTGCTTCTCAGCAGGAGAACCAGGTCACCGAGTATGTCGCTGAGGAGATCGAAGCTCTTGAGAAATCTCAAGGGAAAGACTTCGAGTTCAGTCCTGAAGAACTGGCCTTCATCTCTACCTACGCTCACACGCATCCAAGCCCCAACGGTGCCCCAGACGTTCGAGGCGCAAACGACGCCTTGAACAAAATCCTGGATCAGCGCAAGCAGGGATGGATCGAGTCCAAGAAGTCTCCCCGGCGGATAAGTCAAGGCACGGCTGCGTCAAAGACGGCAGAACCCCAAGATCGCGGCGAGCGCATGGAATTGGCCTTGGAGGCCATGGAGGAAGCAGAAGCCTAGCTCCCGCCCAACCAAAGGATAGAAGCAATGGCAGTAGGCACTCGTGCCTCAATCGAAACAGGCCTGATGCAGGTCTGGACCGCTAAAGAATTCATCAAACAGTATTACGCGGAAGACCCGCTCTACGAAAAGCTCAAACGGCGTAAACCCGAAATCCAGATTGGCCTGGAAGCTCTCACGCCCATCTGGACTGGCCGTGGCGGCGGTATCAGCATGGTGCCTTCGACCGGTTCTTCGGAACTGAACGAAGCATCTCCGCAGGCCGTCAACCGGGCGAAATGGGAATACAAGCGCCAGTGGGGCGTGATCGAACTCGACACCGCCGGTATCGAGGAGTCCAAAGAGAGCCGTCTCGCCGTGATGTCTCAGGCAGACCTTGAGATCGAAGGCAAGCTCTCGGACATGAAAAAGCAATACACGCGCCAGTTCTTCGGAGATGGCACGGCGCTAATTGCCCAGTTCGAAGCGGCAACGTCGAAAAAACTCAAACTCCTCAAAACGGGGCTTGGGTACCAGGCGATCCGCAACGGCTGGCTGGTTCCGGGCCAGGTCGTGGACATTGGCACCAAAGCCTCGTCCAAATCGATCATCGCCAAAAAACCGATTGTCTCGGTCAACGAATCCGAAACGGAACCCTACCTCGAATTCGGGGAAGAAAAAACGACGACGGAAGAACATTACGTTTCAATCGCCAATGCTCGCCTCAACGAAACGAGCTACGAGACGAATGGGCTCCGCAACCTGACCTCGGAAACCACGACCCTTGGCGGACTGGCTCCGGCGACGGTGCCCGGCTGGAAGGGCGTCGTAGAAGAAGCCAAAAAAACCCCGATCACGCGGCAGAAGGTCATCAAACTGCGGCGCAGGCTGCGGCAGAAGGGCGAAGTGCCCGATTGGGGCGTGACCTCCCTGAAGCAGATCGAAGCGCTGGAAAACGAAAGCTACACGCAGGTTCGCTTCCAGAGCGTCAACGATCAGAACACTGGCGACGGCACGATGATCAAGGTCGGCAACATGCCCGTCGAATCTCATCAGGATTGCCCCGATGAAGATTTCTACGAGCTGGTGACCAAGCACACGTTCCTGCTCGGTCGTGACGGCTCGGGCGCCCCGAAATGGGTGACCAACGAATACGGAGATTCTTCTCAAGTATTCGTCTGGCGTCAGGGCACTACCTACCTAATCAGTGCTCTGGAGGTTTTCTGCGAGATGGCTACGGACCGCAGGAACTCTCTCGGTCGCATATCGGAACTCGCATAGCTGTTCGGACGCCCTGGCTTCGGCTGGGGCGTCCTTCAATCTTCTTCTAGAAAGGGGCCACAGTGGCCATCAGCACCAAAATCATCGATACAGCGATAGTCCCCGGCAATCGACGGCAGACTGTTTCTGAATCTACGTTTGACAGCAGCTATGCGGCAGAAGGCGAGCCGGGAACGGCGGAAGAACTTGGTCTCAAGCGAATCATCTGGGCCTTCGCGCTACCCATCTTCCCTTCGGAATCGGAAACCGTTGAATTCGGCTTCCCAGTCTTTGTCAAGAAAACCGATACGACCTTCGTGATTCAGGCTTTCAACTACAAAACTCAGAAAGAAATCGCTTCGACCAAAAACCTGGAAAAAGTCAAAGTCCTCATAGTGGCTTACGGGATCTGATCCAATGCTTAATCTGGGCGATGGGCGTCTAGGATCTCCTGAACCGATTGTGGGCCAGAACCCTCGGCTACCTCGCGAAGGGTCTCGAAGAGCATTTCAGGTTGCTGAGGCTCACGCCATAGCTTCTTGCGGGCTTCCTCCTCGGTCTCGGCCCACACCTGGAGAACCCCGAGCATCTCGTAGCACTTCGCCATAACGCCACCCTACCCGCAGGAGAACGAATCCCCAAATGCCATTGATCCTCCCCGAGAGCGCTGAGGTTGCAGCCTGGAAGGCAGAGCAAGCCGAACAGGTCGAAGCCAAGGTGCGCGAGGTCGAGCACTGGGACCAGGAGTTGAAGCGCATAGATCCATCCCTCAGCCTCGTCGTCGCTAAGCCCGGCTCAGAGGATGTTGGGCTCATGCCAGGACGTTGGCACGTCGTCAAGGCGATTCCTAATGCCCCGGACGAATACTGGCCTCTCGTAGGCCCGAACGACGAGTACCGGGAGCCAGGGGCTTGGGTGCTGGAAGAGTTCAAGGCTGCTGACCTCTGGGACGGACGCGTAGCGCGTGACAAGAAAGAACTGAAGCGCAAACTGCGTGAGGCAAAAGTCCGGGCCAAAGAACTCCTCCGGGAACAGCGGACCGAGGAGGTCGAGTACCAGGCGCGTGCTGCGAGGCGCGTGAGAGGCGAATCTGGGCTGTCTAAGCGCACGGACCTGAAAGCGAGCCCTAAGACCCTCGCGCATCGTCAGAAGACCTCAGAACGCCCCGTAGACGCTGGCGAGAAACCCTAGTGTTTATAGGTGGAAGAGAGGCCGGACAACGTAAGCCTGCGTGAACACGAAGCAGACCTTCGCTCGGCTAGAGAACTCACGGAGGAGAGGGTCAAGAGGCTGGATGAAGCGTTGACTCATTTGCGCGAGATGAGCGCAACCCAGCGCGAATCCGACAAGCTCGCGGTTGAAACGGCGTTGACCTCGGCCAAGGAGCTAAGCGAGGCCCACAACGGTCTCCTGCGCAAGATGGAGCTTCAGACCGAGACTTTTGAAACCAAGGCTGCTGCGGACGCGCGCTTCAGCCGCATCGAGTCTTGGCGGGCCATGATCACGGGTGGCCTAATTGTAATTGGTGCGGTAGGACTAACAAACTTCGTCCGGCTTTGGCTGGGGTAAGGCACGAATGACTTTTCAAGAATTGGTCAATACGCTCAAAGCCGAAGGCTACGACTATTGCGTCACCAACCAGCTTGAAGACTGGGTGCAGCGCTCTTACGCGCAACTGAGCGCTCGCTACCAATGGCCCTGGCTGGAAGAAACAAAAGAAACGACAGCGCCCTTTGAAATCAAAGACCTGCGCTACGTGCTCTCGGTCACCGATACGACGCAGGAACGTCCACTCTGGGGCGCTACTCGCCAGTGGATTCTGGAACGCTACCCAAAACTGGAAGAAAACGGGAATGCCGTTTGGTGGTTCCTTGACAACTTGACCCTGCGTCTCTTTCCGCTCTCCGAAGACAAAGTGGCGGTGCGCTACGTCAAGAAGGCGCCAAAACTCGAAGCAGCCACCGAACCGCTGATCCCGACCGAATGGCAGTACTTGATCATCGATCAGGCTCGCGTCTTCGCGCTCAAAAACAACGACGAATTTCAAGTGGCCAACGAACTCAAGGCCAGCGTTCAAGCGGATCTGAACGAAATGATTGCCGATCAACTTCGCCGTGATTGGCAATCTAATCGCTCGATCGTTCGCACGGCTCCCTACGGCTACGGCTATCTGTAGTGCCAGCCCGCTCTTACCAATCGCTTCCATTCGAAGGCTTCGGAGGCGGCGTCAATCTGCTTGACAAGGTAGACGCAGTCAAGTCCAGCGAAGCTATCGATCTTCTCAATGTCCTTTTCACTGAGCGCGGAACAATCGAATCGAGGCCTGGCTATAACAATTTGACGCCTTCTGAACTCACAAACCGCGCGGAAAGTTTGAGTCCCTTCTACACAGCTTCGGGAACCAGACAGCTTCTCGCGGGCTGCGGTTCAAGACTTGAGACTGTCTCGACCGCGGGGGCCGTCGTAGCAAGCGCTACGGGCCTTTCAGGCGGTCCCTGGGACTTCGCTCGTGTCGGCAAACCCAACGAAGAAGTCGTTTACGCCGGCAATGGTATTGATAGCCTCCGCAAGTGGGATGGCACAAACTGGACGAACCCAACGGTCACGGTTGATGGAGCAGGCGCTAAAACCGGGATCAAGGCTGGCTCTCTCTGCGTTCTGCCTGCCTACAACCGGCTTGTCTGCGGGGCTTTCTCAGGGAAAACCGGTGGCCCCGGCGGCGCTGAATCCTCTCCGAGCCACGTCTACTTCTCAGAAGAAGGCAACCCGGAGGCCTTCGAAAGCACCGCCTACATCCAGTTCACGCCCGGCGACGGGGAGAAAGTCCAAGCCGTCATAACCTGGCGGGAATTCGTCTTCGTCTTCAAGGAATCGAAGTTCTTCGTCATCACCGACCAGGCTCGCGATTCCGAAAACAAACCGGAATTCGTCTTCCAGACGATTGAAACCGGCGTAGGCCTCGCATCCCCACGAGCAGTCTGTATCCATCAAACCGGCGTCTACTTCATGAGCCGCGAGGGAATCTACAGGACCACCGGCTCTGAGCCCGAACAGATCAGCAATCTTGTTGAACCGATCTGGTCTGGGGATACGAGTCGCTTTTACAAACAGGGAACCCTAGCGTTTCCGTTCATCTCCAACTGTGCGATGGAAACCTGGGACGAACGGATCTATCTCAGCTTCCCGACCTCAGAAGCCAACAATCGTCAGCTTGTCTATAGCCCAAACTTCAAATGGTGGTCGATCCTCAACCTGCCCGCCACTGCATTTGCGACCTTCCGGGTTGAAAATGAAACCGAGTTGGTCTTCGGCTATAGCGCAGGCGAAAAGATGATCGGACGCCACAAAACGAGCTATACGAACGACGACGGTGCCGTGATCAAAGAGAAGTGGCGCTCTGGCTGGTTTGACCTTGGCTCAGCCGATATCAAGAAGGTCCGCGCTTCGAAGGTCTGGGGAACTGGCAAAGTCGTCATGGAGATCGACAAAGACTTTCAGGAAGGCTCAGGCAAACCCGAAGAACTGGACCTCACCGGCACCAGCGGGAAAGTCATCGGCGGTGAAGGCACCGAGGGTGGCGAAGGTTTCATCGGCGATACTTCGGGCGGTCTAGTCGGGAAAGAGCGACGAATAGCTCAGCGAGGCACCGTCTTCTCAGTCCTGCTCATTAACGAAGTTCTGGACAACGAGTTCTCGTTCCACCGCAACGAGCTTCTAGTTCCCGGTCTCGACGAACCTAGTCGCATAACGAGCTAGCGATGACTGTTGCGTGAGTCGCTCTTTGTTGCAAGCGTCTACGAAGACCCAAGTTCCAACTGCATCGTCGGGATAGCTTAGATCCAAGGCTGTCGTAGCTAGCGTCTGTGGCCCCGTAGTGCCATTGAGATTGAACAGATATCCAGACGGTCCAGTCTCTTCTCCATAGCGCGTCAAGGGAATCTCCGCGAAGCATTTGAAGGCTGAGAGCGCTTTAGCTTCTGCTGTGGCTGCCTTTCCTTCTAGCACCGCGATACGCGTGCTTTGAGCTTCAATCTTGCTCTCATCGGCGCTCAGGCGTTCTTCCAGTCGTAGGACGCGCACAGGAAGTGTCTGACGCCGTATCGCTTCAATCTGGCGATGCAGGCAGCCGAAGCCACAGGAAGCGCTTACAGGGGCTGGGATAAGCGCTAGGAGGGTCGTGAGGAGAAGAAGGCGCTTCACGTTTTCTCGGAGGCTGTTGGGAGAAGCCGACCGCAGCCGTCGCATTCGCGCTCAGTAGGACGAGGCACGTCATCTAGGGGCGCCATAAATCGGGCATCACAGATTGAGCAGCGGTAGCGTCGTTCGTTCCCAGCCTCGTCCTCCGTGACGAACAGACTATTCTCCTCCTCCTCCCCGGGGGGATCGAGGGCGCGCGCTCGTTGGACAGCGGCTTCAACCTCACCCAAGGAAGCGCTCTCGCCATCGCGGACGACCAGTTTGATTCCCTCGTCAGTCCTGAGCACGTAGCCGACGGCGAGCGCCATATCCCCGCGTTGGTCTTCAATCCACATCGGCTGCCCACTCGTTTCAACGTGGGTCGGTCTACCCTCGGAGACATCGGGGTTGACGAGACCCCGACGAAGCTCGCGAGCGCACTCGCGCAGTACTCCGCTGGGAGTCGTAGCCGAAGCTAGATGGCCGAGGTTCTCACGAGCCTTCGCTTGACTCTCGAATCTGCCAGCGAGCTGCTCCAGCGCCTCCTTCAGCCGCTCCCTCTCTTCTTCGGCTCCTTGCTTGCGGGCTTGGTCAAGCTTGCGCTCAAGGTCAACGACTCGGAATGCGTCGCTCACGCTTTCTCCTCTCTCGATTATGTCCACAATCTAGCAGAGATCTGTGAGCTTGATCCAGAAACATCATCTAGACAACCTGTCATGACAACTTCAAATAGACTGGCGTGCTCACACACAAACACGCCAGTTCGGCTCTAGGCGTCTAACTACGACGAAAAGAGCCAACGGGCAAACAATAAAGGAATTGAAAGCAAATGGCAGGAACTTACGAACAAGCTTCGATTGGCGAAGCTTGCAGTTCTGGCGATCCAAAGATCCTCGCCCAGTTGAAAGGGCAGAACGAAGCTCTCGATACGTCTAACAAGACTCCCGCGAGTTCATTGAGCCTTGGCAACCTGGGCCGTTGGTACACACCCGTTGAAATTCCGAAAGAAGAGGAACGGGAAAGTGAAACCTTCGGCACGTTGCCCACGCCTGACGAAGTTAAAAACGTGGTTGTCCCTCAGGGTGGGATAATCGTTGTTGGCTACGTAGCGAAGTGGTCGGCGACCGTTAAAGGCGCAGCCGCCATTTTCCTTGGCAATACTCAGATCAGAAACATTACGTCGGGTGGCGCTCAAGAAACGAATACCTCAGGCACGCTAGTTCAGGTTCTCGCGTCTACGACCTTTGGTCTTAACCAAGCAGCGGGAGAAACGGCTATCCCTAAAACTGGTGCCGTTGTTGGCCCGGGCGCTAATAACAGTGGCTTCACTAATATTTTCGTGGAAGCGGGCACGTACAACGTCTCGGTTCGTTATGAGACCATTGGCGGCGGCAAAGTTAAAGCCAAGGAACGCCGCCTCTGGGTCGGGGTGATTGGTGTCTAATGGCAATCCTAGACGCGAAGATCCCAGCGTGGCAGGCATCGACAAAAGCCGTAACGCCTACGAAAGTTGAACCGCTGGTTCTGGAAGGAAAAGCGCCCCTCGTCATTGACGGGGGAGCGCTGGGGTCCGTACGTGCTCTGCTCAAGAATCAAGTCAAACCCGAGCAGAACGGTCTTTGGGAAGTCTCCAAGAACGAAGCTATCGCCGGAACCGGGAAACTAGGAGGCGAAGGAAAAATCGGCGTTGGGGAAGGCTGGACGCTCGTACGTCCTTCCGATGCCGATAGCCCCGGTGACGTGACTGAAGGGATGCTTGTTCCTGTCGAAGACGGGGAAACCAACCAGGCGACCTCATGGATTCAAAGGACTGCTGGGCCTATCGAAGTCGGCGTCACCGCTCAGGCCTTCGAACCGCTAGTAGCCGGTGCAAGAGGCAACGCTGGTGGCGATCTAGAAGGGCTATACGCGAAACCGTCGATCAAAGAAGCGGTGATCGACAACAGCAACGTCAGTCCTGAAGCCGCGATCGGAGCCTCTAAGCTCAACCTGAAAGCTTCGGTTGCGGCTGGTGATCTGGCTACATCAGCCAAGGAACTGAGCCCTCAGCTAGTTACGCCGACCAAACGGAAGATCAACAGCGGCACAGTCAAAGTGACCTTCTCGACCTCCCAGGAATCCAATACGGTCGAAGTAGCTCACGGCCTGGAAGTAGAACCCAGCCAGGTTCTTCTGACTCCTCGCGGATTCCAGCTAGCGAATCTGTCCTTCTACGTGCCCTCTAGGACGAAATCTAGTTTCTTCGCCTTCGCCTTCTCTGGCGCGAAACTGAATACGACGATGGAAATAGACTGGCTGGCTTTGGGCTAGTCTTAGGACAGCGCAGGGTGTCCCCTCGTCTCCCTCTGCGCACAATGCCCCGGCGCGCCTCCCTCCTTATGGGCGCTGCCGGGGCTTTAAGCCTTTGAGCCGTTCTTCCATCGCGCAGGCGCTTGGATACTCGCCGGTCAGGGCTTGCAGTATGTCTCGATAGGCACGCTCTGCGCCTTTGTGCGCTTCGACAGCAGGGCTGTTTAACGCAGGCGTTGAATCTTCTGCCTTACGCCAAACCACTCGTTCCCGCAGAATGCGCCTCATAAGCGCTAGCTCGAACTCTTCTACATCCATATGTCCACATTATC
>Ga0210392_10000224_pt1 | contig 44044 bp, 30 predicted proteins | sample IncBWC30OmetaG_FD_161057 | JGI IMG/M metagenome (GOLD analysis project Ga0210392, IMG submission 161057) | Forest soil microbial communities from Barre Woods Harvard Forest LTER site, Petersham, Massachusetts, United States - Inc-BW-C-30-O ... | reverse complement strand
TCGCTCGCCAACCTCGCGGTTGCCGTCCTCTGGCAGCTGGGCGCCGGATGGAGCGAGCCGCTGCAACTCGTGCGCTGGGCGGGTGCCATCGCGATTCTGGCCGGAACTTTCTGGGCACTCGGCCGCAAACTCAGCACCGGCTTCGGCCCGCGCGTTTATCAATACGCCCCGTCATGATGAACCTCGCCTTTATTCTCATCGCATTCCTGCTCCTCGCCAGCTCCGCAATGGCCATGGCGCTGCGCAACATCATCCACAGCGCGCTGCTGCTGGTCGTGAGCTGGTTCGCGCTGGCCCTGTTTTACCTCTGGGCAGGAGCTGAGTTCGCGGCCTTCGCGCAGGTCCTGATCTATGCCGGGGCGATTTCCATGGTCGTCCTTTTTGCCGTGCTGCTCACGCAGCGCACTCTCGGCGATTTTACCCTGGCCCCGGAGTCGCGACGCCGCGCTTTCGCGGCTGTGCTCGCCGGCGCAGCCGTGGCGGCCGCCATGGCCTATGCGGTTCTCAATTCTTCCCTGACCCTGGCCGCGACGCCGGCGCCGACCGTCACGGTGCGCGACCTCGGCGAGCAACTGATGGGCCCGCAGGCCGCGGCGCTGCTCGTCGTCGGGGCGATTCTCACCGTGGCGCTGGTCGGCGCGGTCGTCATCGCGGCCCAACCGGCAAAATCGGATCGGGAGGGGGCTTCGTGAACGTCCAACGTTCAAGTGTTCACCGCCCTAGGTGGAGCGCGTCGTCCCGACGCGTTCAAATGGAAAACTCGAAACGAACGCGTCGGGACGACGCGTTCCACCCAACAGATCGGAGATTTGCCTCATGAACATCCTCCAGGCCTGCCTGCTTCTTTCCACTTTGCTTTTCGGCATCGGCCTCGCGGGTGCGCTCGCCCGGGGTAATGCCATTCTCGTGCTGCTCGGGATCGAGCTGATGCTCAACGCGGCAAACCTCAACTTCATCGCCTTCTGGCGCTTTGGCCCCACGCCGACGCCCGCGACCGGCGTTATCTTTGTGATTTTCTCCATCGCGGTCGCCGCCGCCGAAGCCGCGGTCGGTCTCGCCCTCGTGATCTCGATCTACCGCCATCAAAAAAATATCCGGCTCGAGGAGGCCGATCGGTTGAGAGGATGAGATTTTCCATTGAATATATCGGGCTCATTCCCGCGCTGCCGCTTCTCGCCGCGGGCCTCGGCGCGCTAACGCCGCGCCGCGGGCGCACGTTCGCCGCGGGTATAGCCATCGCAGCGCTGGGCGGATCGCTCCTGCTCTCGATTCGCGCTCTGCAATACGCCCTCACGATGCCGCCGGCCGACCATTTTTTTCTCAACTTCGCCTGGTTCGATCTCGGCGACGGCGCGGTGCGCCTCGGCTGGCTGCTCGATCCGCTCACCGCGTTCATGTGCGTGATGGTCAGTTTCGTCGGGTTGCTAATTTTTATTTTTAGTCTCGGCTACATGCGCGAGGACGAAAACTTCACGCGTTTCTTCTGTTTCCTCAGCCTCTTTGCCGCCGCGATGCTCGGCGTTCTGGTCTCAAACAGCCTCCTGCTGCTTTTCATCTGTTGGGAGTTGGTGGGCCTCGCATCGTATTTGCTCATTGGGTTCTGGTTCCACAAGCCCGAGGCCGCCGCCGCCGCGAAAAAAGCCTTCATCGTCACGCGCATCGGCGATCTCGGTTTCCTGCTCGGGATGCTCTGGCTCTATCATTCCACCGACACGTTGCTGTTCTACGATAACGGACACGGTTGCCTCGAGGCCGGCGTGCTCGCGGCGCTGAACGCCCATTTCGTCACCGGCGGCCTCGCGCTCTCGACCGCCATCGGGCTGTTGATCTTCTGCGGCGCGACGGGGAAATCCGGACAGTTTCCGCTGCATGTCTGGTTGCCCGACGCGATGGAAGGCCCCACGCCCGTCAGCGCGCTTATCCACGCGGCGACGATGGTGGCCGCCGGCGTGTTTCTGATCGCGCGCGTTTTCCCGCTCATGCAGGCGGACCAGTTGCTCGCGGCTGTACCGCTCCACGCCCTGACCGTCGTTGCGTTTATCGGCGCGATCACGGCGCTGATGGGCGCGTGCATCGCCGTCGCGCAAACCGACATCAAGCGCGTCCTCGCGTTTTCCACGATCTCCCAGCTCGGCTACATGATGCTGGCGCTCGGCGTCGGCTCGTGGACCGCCGCGATCTTCCATCTGCTCACGCATGCCTTCTTCAAGGCCTTGCTGTTCCTTTGTGCCGGCTCGGTCATCCACGCCGCCCATCACGAACAAGACATGCGCCGCCTCGGCGGACTCTCGCCGCGCATGCGGGTCACCTTTGCCACATTTGCCATCGGCATGCTGGCGCTCTCCGGCTTCCCGTTCATTTTCTCCGGCTTTTGGAGCAAGGAAGCCATCCTCATGGCGGCTGGTGAATGGAACGTGTCGCAACTGCCGTTTTTCATGGGGCTCGCCGCTGTCGTGCTCACCGCGTTCTACATGACGCGGCTCCTTGCCGAAACATTTTTGGGCCAGCCGCGCACCGCTGTGGCCGCCCACGCGCATGAAAGCCCTGCAGTCATGACCGTTCCTCTGGTGATACTCGCAGTATTCGCCGTCGTCCTCGGCTTCATCGGCACGCCGGCCTGGCCGTGGCTGCAGGCGCAGCTAACCGGCCAGCCAGTAGTTTCCGGACATCTTATCGAAAGCAGGCCCAAGGTCCTGCTCTCAATTCTGCTGGTCGGCATCGGTCTCGGCGTCGGTTGGACGCTCTATGGCCGCCGGCCCCGCCCCGCCACGACCACACTCGATCCGCTCTGCGCCAAGGCGCCCGGCCTCTTCGCATTTTTGGAAGGGCAGATGAAATTTAACGAACTATACGCCGCCACGTTCGGAAAACTGACCGCATTGGCTGCACGCTTGGCCGATGATCTCGATCAAGCGGCGATCGGCCGGGCGGTTTCGCTGCTCGGGCGCAGCGGCGAAGTTGCCGGGCAAATCAATCGACGTGGTGACGAGCAGGGGCTCAATGCTGGATTCGACTCTGCCAGCGAAACGCTCCGCGAGAGCGGCCTGGCCTATTCCTACGCGCAAACAGGCCAAGCCCATGGCTACCTTCGCACCATCGCCGTTGCGTTCGCTGTGCTGGTCTTTCTGGCGCTAGCAGGCTCTTGAAAAACTATGCTGACCGCCGCAACACACGATTTGGGCCGCGAGCGAGGCTTGAGCTGCCGGAGCAATGCTCGGAGAGCCTTGCCCGGCAGCTCTAACGCGCCTCCCGGCTCAAAGCGGTGTTGCCCTCCGGGTTGCGCCAGAAAGCGCTTCCGCGGCGTTCGCGCGGAAGGGGATAGCCTCTCCGAGGATACCCCTTTCCTCGCCGCCTTGCGGATAGCGCTTTCTAATCGCAACGGCGGTTCAGCAGAGTTTTTCAACAGCCTGCTTACAGGAGGTGGCCGGTGAATTCCCTGCCGTGGCTCAGCCTGATCATCTTCACGCCCTGGATCGGCGCCCTCGTCCTGGCCCTGGTTCCGCGTACCGCGGCCTGCCGCTGGATCGGGTTGCTCTTCAGCCTCTCGACGCTCGCGTTTGCGGTGCGTCTGCTCTTTGGGTTCGACCCGAACGCGACCGGGGGCCAGTTCGTCGAACAGCACGCGTGGATCGCGTCGCTCAACGTCACGTACCATCTCAGCCTGGACGGACTGAGCCTCCTGCTGGTCCTGCTCACCGGCCTGGTCGCGCCCGCGTCGTTGCTCGCCTCGTGGAAGCAGGCGCAATCCCCGCGTCTTTTTAATGCGCTATTCCTCGTGCTGCAGGGAGCCGCCCTCGGCACGTTTCTCGCGCTGAATTTCTTTCATTGGTTTATTTTCTGGGAGTTGAGCCTCGTACCGGCGTTTTTCCTGATCAAACTTTGGGGCGGCCCGGGTGCAACCCCGGCGGCCTACCAGTTCTTCATCTACACGATGGCCGGGAGCGCCTTCATGCTGCTCGCCTTCGCGGCAATTTTTGTCGCCACCGGCACGCTCGATTTCGTGCAGCTTGCCCACCTGGCGGCTGATGGCACGTTGAACGCCAAGCTCGCCGCCGCCGGCACCTTCGCACCGAAGGCCGTGTTCCTCGGTGTATTCCTTGGGCTCGCCGTCAAGGCCCCGCTGTTTCCTTTCCACACCTGGCTGCCATCGACGTACGCCGAGGCCCCGACCGGCGCCTCGATGTTCCTCACCGGCGTGATGTCGAAAATGGGCGTATACGGTTTTCTGCGGATTCTCTGGCCGCTGTTTCCCCATCAACTTCACGCGGCCGCCGCGCCGTTGCTGTGCCTCGCGCTTGGCGGGGTGGTGCTCGGAGCTTTCTCCGCGATGCGCCAGACCGACCTTAAGCGCATGGTGGCGTATTCCTCGGTCAACCACGTAAGTTACTGCCTGATGGCGATTTTTGCTGTGGCCTATGCCGCCGGGCCGAGTGGATTGCCCGCCAACGCCGCGGTGTCCACCTTCTCTGGCGCGCTGCTTCAGATGTTCAACCACGGCATCTCCGCTGCGGCGCTCTTCTTTTGCATCGGCATCCTCGAGACGCGCTCAGGCGGACGGCGCGGTCTCAACGATTTCGGCGGCGTGCGCTCAGCCGCACCGATCTTTGCTGGCCTCTGCGGCCTGGCGATGTTCTCGTCCCTCGGGCTGCCGGGGCTCAACGGTTTCGTCGGCGAATTTCTCATCTTCCGCGGCGTCTTCGGCCTCGCCCCTTGTTCCGCCACGATCGCCTGCCTGGGCTTGTTCGCGACCGCGTTGTTCCTGCTCACGTTTTGGCAGCGGGTATTTCACGGGCCGCGCGCTGGCGCCACCATTGCGAATTTCCCTGACGTTGATGGCTCTGAACGCGCCGTCCTCGTTCCGCTGGTCATCCTGATGATCGTCTTTGGCGTTCTCCCGCAACTTCTCGTCGGCCTTTTCAATCCGCTGGTCACCTCGTGGGCCAGTCAGGCCATTGTCCATTAGCTTAACAAACCCTATGGATATGTTTCCAACATCCAACATCCAACGCCCAACGTCCAACGCCCAAGTCCGGAGGCGTTCGGTAACCGGAAGGCATTTTTGCATTCCACGTTCAACAAGGAATGACAAATTTAGAAATTCGTTGGGTGTTGGATGTTCGATGTTGGATGTTGGACGTTCGCGGAGGTTTCCGACGCGATGAGCCTCCTCCCGTACACGATTTACCTTTCGTTTGTCGGCGCGCTGCTCGCGCTGGTCGCGGGAAGGCATTCGGCCAGCCTGGCGCGCTGGATCGCGCTCGCGACGGCCGTGGCCGGGTGGGGCGTGGTCCTCTCTGCTGCGATCCACTTCACCCCGGCGGCGGGGCTTCAGGATTTGGTCAATGTCCCATGGGTTCCCACGATGGGGATCCATTATCATCTCGCGGCGGATGGAATCAGCCTGACGCTGCTCGTGCTGACCGGCCTCGCCGCCACCGCGGGCATTCTCTTCTCCTGGAATATCACCGAGCGCACGGGCGGGTTCTTTGCGTTTTATCTCGCGTTGATCGGCGGCGTGTACGGCGTTTTCCTCAGTGCCGACGCGATTCTTTTTTTCGTCTTCTACGAAATCGCCATCGTCCCGAAGTATTTCCTGATCGCGAACTGGGGTTCGACCAACCGCGAGTACGGCGCGATGAAACTGGCGATCTACTCGTTTGCCGGCAGCGCGCTCGTGCTGGCAGCGTTGCTCTGGGCCCATGCCATCGGCACGCCGAGTTTTTCCCTGGGCGATATGGCGGCGGCGGCCGTCCACTTCACGCGTCCCGAGCAGATCGGCCTCTTCGCGCTGAGTTTCTTCGGGTTTGCGGTGCTCGCCGGCCTGTTTCCCTTTCACACCTGGGCGCCGACCGGTCACGTCGCTGCACCCACCGCGGCCTCGATGCTGCTCGCCGGCGTCGTCATGAAACTCGGTGCCTACGGCTGCCTGCGTGTCGCCATGCCGCTTTTCCCCGTCGGCTTTAGTGTTTTCCAGACGACGATCGCCTGGCTGGCCCTGATCGGAATCGTCTATGCGGGCCTTGTGGCGCTCGTGCAGGACGATTTCAAGTTCGTCATCGGCTACTCGAGCGTGAGCCATATGGGCTTCGTGATGCTTGGCCTGGCCGCGGCGAATATCCAAGCCGTGAGCGGCGCGGTGCTGCAGATGTTTTCGCACGGCGTGATCGCCGGGCTCCTGTTCGCCGTGGTCGGGCGGATGGTTTACGACCGCACGCACACGCGCAAACTGGAGGAGCTGCGCGCCATGCCGCTCTACAAATTGTTGCCGTTTGCCGCGCTGGTCTTTGTCGTGGCGGGACTCGCCTCAATGGGCATGCCGGGCTTCAGCGGCTTTCCCGCCGAGCTCACGATTCTCGTTGGCGCATGGCAAACCTCGCCGGCGTGGGCCGCGGTCGCCGCGCTGGGTATCCTCGTTGCCGCCGCCTTCACGCTGCGCGCGATCCAGGTCGCATTTTTTGGGCAGAGCAATGCGGTGCGGGGTGGTGGATTCGACGAGCTCACCACAGGGTCTCCTTCGCAAGGCCGACAAAGGCCAGGGGGCACCCCGCCTACGGATGGGGCTTCCGCGGCGCACGCGCTGCCGCCGATCACGCGGCCGGAGCGCGTTGGCGCGATCCTGCTGATCGCCGCCGCGGTCCTGATCGGACTGAAACCCGACTTGTTGCTCAACTGGATCATTCCCAGCCTGCATTCGCCGCTGATGAAAGCGGCAATTAGCGGAGGGATGCCATGATTTTTGAACAGAAGATCGCGAAGAGTCTTTGGTGTTTCTGCCAGCAAAGGCAAAAACAGGGCCTGCTTGGAAATTTGGTGCGAGCAGAGACCAGTCTCTTCGTGCCCTTTGCGACCTTCTGTAAAAAAGGTTTGGGAGAACTAATATGATGCCCGACTACGTCAGTCTAGCGCGCGCGCTTCTGCCCGAGATCTTTTTGATCGGCGGGGCGCTCGTCGTGCTCGGGCTCGACCTCGCGTTTTTCCGGCGATGCAACCCCGGGCGTCGCCTGCGCCTGGCCCTCGGCGTCGCTGCACTGGCCGTGGCCGCCGCGCTCGGGCAGGCGATTTGTACGGAAACACAGGGGCCGGTTTTCGGCGGTGTTTTCATGTTCGATTCGCTCGCGGTGGCGACGCGCTGCGGCGTGCTGACGCTCGTTCTCCTTGTGCTGGGCGTGAGCTGCGGCGCGCGCGTTTCCCGCAACCCGGCTGAGTATGTCGCGCTGCTGCTGTTTGCCGCCATAGGCTTCACGCTGATGGCTGCCGCGCAGCAACTGCTGGTCGTCTTCCTCGCGCTCGAGCTTGCGAGTCTCTCCCTTTACGTGCTGGTGGGTTTTGACCTGTCCAGCCGGGAATCGGCTGAGGCCGCGTTGAAATACTTTTTGTTCGGCGGAATGTCGGCCGCGTTTCTGCTTTTCGGGTTCAGCCTGATCTATGGCCTGACCGGATCGATCGAACTGCCGCAGATCGCCATGGTGCTCGCGCACCAGCCGTCGAGTCCGCTGCTCGCGGTCGCGCTTATCATGATTCTGGTCGCGTTTGGCTTCAAGCTGGCCGCAGCGCCGTTTCATCTCTGGGCACCGGACGCCTACGAAGGCGCGCCCACGCCGGCCGCGGCGCTCATCGCCTCCGCGTCCAAACTCAGTGCGCTCGTGCTTTTCACCCGCCTGCTTTGGACGGGATTTGGCTCTGAGGGGGGCAACCTGTTGCTGCCGGGCTGGGTGCCGACCGTCGCATTGCTGGCCGCGGCATCGATGACGCTCGGAAACCTGGCTGCGCTCGCGCAAACGAACGTCCGCCGGTTGCTCGCGTATTCGGCCGTCGCCCACGCCGGCTCGCTCCTGCTTGGTGTGATCACGGTTGGCCCGGCCGGCCCGGGCCCCGTGTTTTACTATGCCGCCACCTACGGGCTCGCGACCGTCGGTGCATTCGGCGTGATCGCGGTCGTCGAACGCGCGGGTGAATGCCAGCGCATCACCGATCTGGCCGGGCTGTACCGCCGCTCGCCGCTGCTGGCTGGCTGCCTCCTCGTTTTCATTCTATCGCTGGCGGGCATTCCGCCGCTGGCCGGATTCTTTGGAAAGTTCTTCGTCTATTCGGCTGCATTTAACATCGGCGGACTCGCGGGACCGCCCGGCTGGCTGGCCCTGGCCGCGCTGCTGCTCAGCATCGTGTCGCTTTATTACTATCTGCTGATTTTGAAACAGGCGCTGGTGCTGGTTCCGCCGGCCAACGCCGGCCGCATCGAAACGCCCTCACTCGCCGCCCTCGCGCTCATCACCTGCGCCGGGCTGATCGTTCTGCTCGGCATTTGTCCGTCAGTGATTCTGGGGATATTTTAGCGATTAGCGGATTTTTTGCCACGAAGGCTCACAGAGATCGCAGAGAAGTTTCCTCTGGAAATACACGCGCTTTCTTTGTGCACTTTGTGCCCTTTTGTGGCCACCAATACATCCACCGTTTTCCGGAGCATCTATGCACTGTGCCTCCTCGGCGCGACATTAACGCATCTGCGAACGCTCGTAAGGCATGGCTTGTTCTGGAACTATGGCGGAGCGCCTCTTTTCACGTGCATTTATTGGACGTCACTGACCATTCTTGATCCGCTTGCGGCCGTCCTTCTGTTTCTCAAGCCCCGCGTCGGGCTGCTTGTCACCTTTGTTATTATTATCAGCGATGTGGCGCATAACACTTGGTCGTTAGCGCAACGCAGTCAGTCGGCAGTTTGGCTGAATTGGATGTATCTTTCTCAAGTGGCCTTTTTGGTCTTTGTCCTCATCACCATCCAGCGTGCATGGCGAGGCGTGCCTGCAGCACGATAATTTGGTGTGGGCTGACCGCCAGGCTCTTCGTGTCCTTTGCGACCTTTTGTAAAAATGGTTTGGAGAAACTTCGGCGCGCCCGGTCTCCTTCGCTAAAGCTACGAAGACCAGAACGGTATCGCCCCCACCTAAAAAACCTGAATTTCTTTAAGCTCTTTGCCTGCCCGCCGTAGCACCTAACATGGGGCGAAGAAGGGTGACCTTTTGTGGCACCTCTGTGCTTGAATCAGCCGTGATCGGCCACGCCGTTCACCTTGCTTTCCGACATTGCTTCAACATCAGGCATTTTTCATGGGTGGCCCAAATACCTTCGGCTTCCTCGAGCGTCAGCGCATTGACCCATTCAAATCGTGTCCTGAGCGGGAGTTTTCGAAATTCGCATAGCTGGCAGTCAGGAGGCTTGGTTCCGTCAAACGGGCATGCCAGCACGAGGCCCAGGATGGATTGCTTGAGTTCCTGCAGGCTTGGCTTTGTGACTGGCTGACGGGTGAGCATGGCTTCTGCGTAATCGCGCCGTTAAGGGTCCAGGTTTGGAGACGGGACGGGCGATTCAACGAACCAAGGATGGCAGAAAACAACGCCGATGGCCCCGCATTGGATATCCAACTTTGCGCAATTTTTGCGGCAAGCTTGGGAGAAATTTTCCCAAAAAAAAGCCCGCCGGCAAAAGGCCGGCGGGCTCGAGACCGAAGATATCGGTTAATTAGAAGTGCGCGATTTCGTACGTGACGAGGAGCGCCCGACCGTCACCCAAATTATTGGCCAAGGTCGCTGAGCTGCCTGTCTTGAGATAGTAGACATTGAAGGCATTTTTGACAACAAGCCCGACGGTTTGCTGAATGTGATGCCATTGCCAGGGCAACTGATAGTGCACACCGAAGGTCCAGAGCGTGGCGGACGGCGTTTTCAGCGTCCATTGGTCGTTGTGACCGACCAGAACGCCCGCCGCAGTGGTGGTGTCACCTGCGGTCGGCGATTCCTCTGGCGTGGCTGCAATGTAGGTCACAGAAGCCTCGAGATCCAAGCCCTTGGCCGGTCCTTTGGAGAACGTGTATTTGGCGGAAGCGCTGCCGTTTTCCGGACTGACAAAGTTGACCGAGCGGCCCACGGCTTCCGGGAAGGCGGTGCCAAAGTTGGTGAACTTTGCATTAACTTCGGCGCCGCTGACCGTGATGCTCAGGTCGTCGGTGGGGAGCCAATTAAGGTCAAACTCCGCACCTTTATCGACCTGATTACCGTCTGTACGGCTGATCGAGACGAAGCTGCCGGTTGAATCTTGCACCGTATCGGTGACGGCCACGTTGTACCGGTAGGCGTAGTAACCGCCGAGCGTGAAATTCAAACGCTCGTCGAAGAAGCTGCCCTTGATGCCGTAATCCCAGCCCTTGGCCGTTTCAGGTTTAAACGGAGCAGGGGTGAACTTAGCCGCAGTCGGGACGCTGGCAAAACCTGCGATGATGACGGGCCGGCTGGTTTGATCGATAAAGTAGCTTTCGCTATAGCTTCCATAGACGTGCAAGTTCTTGGTAACCTTAACGTTAAATCCAACATTCGGCTTGGTCTCGTGGAAGTAGCGGCGCACTTGGCCTTTGCCGTTCGGATTTTGGGGATATCCGACGTTGGGGAACAGCACCGTGTAATCGCGCTGGTTGAATCGCACGGCGTCATAACGAACGCCGCCAAAGGCGATCAGCCGGTTATGGAAGAAGTACATCTGTTGTTTGAAATTACCACCGAGGGAGGTCGTGCGACGACGGGTAAGCGTGGTGAGGGTTTCTCCACCCCACACAAAGCCCTCGTTGTAGTACGGGACGGCTGTACTGGGAATGTAGTTGGGTTGTCCATTCGGATTGGTTACCAAGCCGAGCTGCTGGGTGCGCGCCGAAGCCCAAGTGGTGAACGCGGCATCCTTGGTAACATTCCAGGTCGGATCATAACGGTAGTAATCGTTAAGGTCGATGGTCAGCAGGGAGTTGTTCTCAATCGAGTGATTTAAGAGGAAGTAATGTGCCAGAAGGTCGGCCTGAACGCCGCCACCATCTTCCTGAATCAGGCCCTTGGTGGGGGTGGCGCCGCGGGATTCGGAGGGGTTCGTTCCGTTTGCGGGGAGGAAAAAGCTGGTCCAGCCAGTGTTTTGGTTGAAGTCCCAACGGCGGGAGCGGAAGTTGTTTGCGGCGACGCGCATGCTCCACACGTCGTTGAAGGATTTATCATACTCGGCGGTGAAGCTGACCGCGCCGCGATTCAGTTCGCTATGGGGGCCATAGGCGTTGACTCCGGCCAAAGCGGTGTCGTAGCCGATCGCGTGCGTGGTTGCGGTGTTGTCAGGCGTCGTGGCCCTGACGACAAAAATAGCGGGTGCGGCGACTTGCGGCGCATGCTGAATTTGGAGAAAGTACTCCGCTGAAACGACCAGGTGGGAATTGTCCGAGAAATCGTGCCTGACGCTGACAAAGTCTTCGTTGTTGCGGATGTGGTCAAACCCACCTTGGAAACGGCGCTCGGTTTGATTGAGCGAGATCACGTAATAGGTCTTGTGGCCTGAGTCCAAAGAGCCGGTCGCTGATAGCTTTTCCTGCCTCTGGTCGTAGCTGCCGTTCAGGATGAGGATATCCTGGGTGTTCTGTTTCTTCGGCTGCAATGAAATGAAATTGACCATGCCGCCGGGTGAGGTGCGGCCATAAATGGCTGCATTCGGGCCGCGGATGACTTCAACGCGCTCGATGTTGCTGGCGCCGTAGCGTCCCAGACGGAAGAAACCGTCGCGCAACTGGGCGGTGGAGTTGAAACCACGGAGGATGAAGTTACCGCCGATGCTCAAAGCGGTCAAACCACCGATTTGGGTCATGTTTTCATCGAGGATGTTAGTGCCAAAATCCTTGAAGAATTGATCCGTCAAGTTGACCGTGCTGAAGGGCAGGTCGATGATCTTGGTGTTGACCCGGGTGGCGGCCATTGTCTCTGAAGCGCTGTAACCGTGGGCAGGGGTCGCGGATATTTGGAACCTCTGAAGTTGAATCGCTTCATCTGAGGCGGCTGGTGTTTGGGCATAAACGGCGTGGGCGGCGAGCATCAAGGCAGATGCTCCTACCCAACCGGCGAATTTTCGTAACGAAACGTTAAGTACGCTAGGCATGGTGGTGGTGGGGGTTATCAGGGTTAGTTAGTTACTGACGGTTTGCTAATCGATCTGAAATAACTGGGTGAATTGAGCAGAGCGGGGGCATGGAATGCAAGTACTTAATAAGTATCAGGGCGATCTTCGTGCGGGCATCGACGATTGAGCAATTTAATGCCTCCCTTCCTCAACACTATTCCCGGGGAGCCTGCGTGGCTTGCCCATCCCGGTTGATCCTGCGCTTGGGTCGAGGCGGTCGCCACAAAATCACAAAGCGCAACGAGGGTGGGCGTGCTGGCTGCCGCTACAAAAAACCTCCTTCGGGTATGTGCCCAGCAGCGACCCACACGAACCCTTCGCGCGTTTCGGCAAAACTCGGATTTGCTTCGTAGTCGTCAGACCGGGGCAATCCCCGCCACGACCAAACAAAAGAGGCGGGCCTTGGCAGGCCCGCCTCTTGGTTTTGCCCGGTCGGAAATATCACCGACCAAAGGCTTGGTTATATCAAACCTCTATTACGGGGTCAGGTTGTTGGCTGTGAGCGTGGCGCCGCCGATGGAGGGATCCACGTCGAGGTTCCAGTCGCTCAGGCTGGTCATGGTGTTCGCCGTGCTGCGGAAGGCGAAGTTGCTGCCCACCGTCAGCTCGGAACCACCAGCCGGGGTCACGAAGACCGAGTAGGTGTGCGCAGTCACATTCACGACGAAGCGGAAGTGATACGACACACCGGCCGAATAGTGGATGGTCGCGGCCGCGGCGTAAGCCGTGCCGTTGTAGGCATCGATGTTACCCGAGGGATTGAAGCGACCGATGCAGCCAAGGTTGCCGAAGCCGGTGGCCGCGCCATTGGACAAGCCGATCACCGCATTTTCCGGCGAGACCGAAGGCGTCGCGTCGTAGGTGGCAGTGAAGGTTCCGGTCGCGGCGGGGGAAATGGCCAGTGAATGCCAGCCGTTGCCCGAGGAGCCGGTCAGGGTCCGGTTCGTTGATCCTGAGAACGTGGCGCTGATGGTGTGATTGGCCTGCACATTGGAGAAGGTGTAGGAGGTAATCGCACCCTGGTTCGCACCGTCGACCGTCACGCTGGATACAGTGAATCCGGAGTTGGGCGTGATGGTGAAGGATTGGCTGGCGCCTTGGGCCACCACGACCGCGCCCGATGGGTTGATCGAACCGCCACTGCCAGCACTGGCTGTAATCGTGAAGGGTCCACCGCCGCCGCCGGTGGTGACGGAGAAGTTGCACGTGGTGAGAGAGCCCGCGCCGCCGCTGCCGGCAGCATCGACGAAGTTACCCCAATAATTCAAGCTCGCGACGGTATTCTGCTCCGTACGGAAGGCGTAGTTGGAGCCCACCGTAAGCTCTGAGCCACCCGCGGGCGTGACAAAGATCGCGTAGGTGTGGCTGGTCACATTGACGGCCAGGCGGAAGTGATAAGCTTTTCCGGCCGAGAACGGTATGGTGGAAGCCGCGGCATAAGCGCCGCCGTTGCGCGCGTCGATATTACCAGAGGTGTTAAAGCGCACCAGGCAAGCGAAGCCCGTGTAGGCGGTCTGGGCACCATTGGAGAGACCGACGACGGCATTGTTCGGCGAGGCCGAGGGCGTTGTATCGAAGGCCGCGGTGAACGAGCCCGATTGGGAAGCCGACATTGGGGCATTCTGCCAACCACCGCCCACAGTTGCGGTCACGCAGCCGCCCGATGAGGCAAACGCGGCGCTGATGGTGTGATTGGCCTGCACATTGGAGAAGGTGTAGGAAGTAATCGCACCCTGGTTCGCACCGTCCACCGTCACACTGGATACGGTATATCCAGAACCGGGAGTGATCGAGAACGCCTGGTTGGCGCCTTGGTTGACCAAGACCGCACCATTCGGATTAATCGAACCGCCGGTTCCAGCGCTAGCCGTAATAGTGAATTGCGTCGTCGATGCCTGGAACGCGGCGCTGATGGTGTGATTGGCCTGCACATTGGAGAAGGTGAAGGAGGTAATCGCACCCTGATTCGCACCGTCGACCGTCACGCTCAAGATGGAGAACCCGGAGTTGGGCGTGATCGAGAACGTCTGGTTGGCGCCTTGGTTGACCGAGACCGCACCATTCGGATTAATCGAACCGCCGCTGCCGGCGCTCGCCGTGATGGTGAAAGTCGTCGTGTTTGCTTTGAAAGCAGCGGCAATGGTGTGATTGCCCTGCACATTGGAGAAGGTGTAGGACGCGATCGCACCCTGGTTGGCGCCGTCGACCGTCACGCTGGAGATGGAGAATCCGGAATTGGCTGTAATCGAGAACGTCTGGTTGGCGCCTTGGTTGACCGTAACGGCGCCATTCGGGCTGATCGAACCGCCGCTGCCGGCGCTGGCTGTGATCGTAAAGTGGTTACCGCCGCCGCCGCCAGTTGAACCACCCTTCCAATTTGACGTATTCGTCCAGTCAACCGTGTCGTTACCCGTGCCGGAATTTGACACGTACGAGCCGTTTTTGTCGTAATGGCCGGAGGGAGAATCGATGAGAATCGTCGAACCGGTTTGCGAACCATTGATAAAGATTTCCTCAGCGCCAGTGCTGGGAATATAAACCGCGGCATAATTGAACGGCGTGCCAATCGGGACGGCGGTGGCCACGACTTTATCTCCGTCGTGCAACGACATCAGGTTCGTGGTCGTGCCGCCTCCCGTTTGCATATCAATGATAACGTCGCCGCTCGGCGAGCCCCACAACTGGTAGATGCAGGTATTTTTGGAGCCGGAGGGCCAGGACACGATCTTACACGTTCCGGTCCACTGCCACGTGGTGGTCAGGTCCGCACCGGACCAGCGATTTTCGGCGCGGCCGGTTGAGGCACTATGGAACTCATAGCCTCCAGAAATCGGCGTGATGGTGCAGCCGGACGAGGTTTGTTGGGCTTGGATGGTTTCACCGCCGGGCGACCAGCCGGAGCCGACCTGAGCGTGGGTAACGATAGAAAAGCCGCAAATGAAGGCAAATGCAGCGAGGGTTTTAATAATACGTTTTTCCAATTTCATAACACTAGCGGGGTTGAAGTTACTGCTTCCGTAGGGGGTCTAACAGAGTTCATCACCTTAAAGTGAGAACGCGGGGGAGGGGTATACTGACGAGGGGGAGTAACCAAGCTAAGGTGGGTTTGTTGCAAATCGACGGCATTGTGGTTTGTATTGTTAAACGATTGCATTAAAGTTTGCAACCACCTGTGGTTTAAGTCGATAGACATGATTTTTGCGGCCAGGATTTTTGGCGGGTTTCGCCATGAAACCCGGGATCATTTCTCCGCGGATCACGCGGATTGACGCTGACATGATCTGAATCGAATCCGCGAGCACCTGCGCTATCCGCGGGGAAATGGTTGGTATTCGAAGTTCAGCGATTACCATTCAACGTTTAGCGAGCAATCGAGTTGATATTTTCAACCGCGGCTAGGCGTTGGAGTCGTGATGACTTCTCATAAGTGCCGGTGTGCCGCAGCATCCGCTGATTTGAAAAAGAAAAAGCGCCCGCCGCGGAATGCGGCGGGCGCTGAAGACGGGCGGTATCAAATATCTTCGAATCGTCCTGGATCAGTCTGCGAAGTTGCAAACGACCAGTGACGATGCGGTGTCCTGCATGCCCCAATTATTCAGGGTTGAGGCTGATACCTGGAAGGCATAGTTGGTCGCGAGGGTCTGCTCGGACTGGCCAGGCGGGGTCACAAAGACCGAGTAGGTTCCGCCGCTGAGGTTGACCACCACGCGGAAGTGGTAGGTGTTGCCGCTGACCCAGTTGATCGTGTTGTCCGAGGTGAAGCTTGAGCCATTCAGGGCTTCAAAATCACCCGTGGAGTGGAATTTCACCAACCAGGGGGAATTGCTCTTGCTGAACGATGAGCCATTGGTCATGCCGATGAAAGCCGTGATCCCCGAAGCATGGGGAGTGGCATCAAAAGTGGCTGTAAAAGTTCCGGATACGGAGTTGGTGGCAAAGCTCGTCCAGCTGGAAGACGCAGTTTGACAACCGCCGCCTGAAGATTGGAACGAGGCCGCAATAGTGTGATTGGCCTGCACATTGGAGAACGTGAAGGACGTAATCGCGCCCTGGTTCGCACCGTCGACCGTCACGCTGGACACTACGAATCCGGAGTTGGGTGTGATGGTAAACGTCTGGTTCGCACCCTTGTTCACCAAAACATTGCCGGTCGGGCTGATCGAACCGCCGCTGCCGGCGCTGGCCGTAATGGTGAATTGCGTCGTCGATTGCTGGAACGCGGCACTGATGGTGTGATTGGCCTGCACATTGGAGAAGGTGAAGGAAGTGACTGCGCCCTGGTTCACACCGTCGACCGTTACGCTGGAGATGGAGAATCCAGCGTTGGGCGTGATCGAGAACGTCTGGTTGGCGCCTTGGTTGACCACGACATTGCCGGTCGGGTTGATCGAACCGCCGCTGCCGGCACTGGCTGAAATCGTAAAGTGGTTACCGCCGCCGCCGCCGGTCGTACCACCTGCCCAGGATTGGACATTCACCCAATCCATGGTGGCCGGGCCGGTGCCCGAAGATGATACATATTGGCCGTACTTGTTGTAGTGTACGCCCGAGTTGGGAGTCTTCGTTCCCGTTTGCGAGCCGTTGACATAGATCGTGATCAGGTTTCCGACCGGATCGTAAATCGTATTCAACTGGAACTGCACGCCGACTTGGATCGCCGCTTCAAAGGCATCGCCCTGCTCCAATGACATAATTTCTATCCCTCCGGAGAAATGGGCCTCATCAAGGATGAGATCAGGGGTGGAAGGTGCCGGTCCGAAAACCTGATGCACGGATATTTTGTTGGAGCCGGAGGGGAATGATTTGAGGGTAGCAAAACCTTGCCACTGATTGGTGGTGTTGGTGGGAAGATTATTGCCGCGTTGCTCCGCCCGGCCTTGGCCGGAAGGAACAGAGAATTCAAATCCTCCGGAAATAGACGTGATGGTACAGCCGGACGATGTTTGCGGGGTATAAGTTTCGCCATCGGGAGTCCAGCCGCTGCCGAGTTGGGCGTGGGCCGAGACGGACAAGCCGCAAATGAAAGCAAATGCAGCAAGGGTTTTAACGATACGTTTTTCCAATTTCATGACACTGCGGGGTTGACGTTACTTCTTCTTGGCAGGGGCTATTCTAACTGGGGTTCTTCACGGCAAGGTGAGAGCCCGTTCTAACGGGGAGGGGGTATTAAACGAGGCGGGGTAGACCATGCTAAGCCCAGTTTGTTGCAAAACGACGGCATTGAAATTTGTATTGTTAAACGATTGCATGATAAGACATAAATATATATTATTTAATAAGATAATAGATGTTTTATGCCTGCATAAAATGCAATAAATAGGCGTTAAGACCCGTTTTCGAGTCTTGGTCTGAATATTTATCCATCGCTGCTGCGCAAAAAAAGGCCGCGCAACGAAAGTTGCGCGGCCTGAAACTAGATCAAGCTTTCGATGTTACCAAGTTACGCTGCTTGATTACGGGATGAACTTGGTATCGATGGTGAAGTCGGACCACTCAATCGTGGTATTGGACTTGGGACCCCAGCTTGAGGCATGACCACCGTAGAAGGTGGAGAAGAGAATGCCGCCGAATGGCGTGGTGGAGGAGAAGCCCTTCATGACGCCAGGTCCCGACGCGTAGACTTGAACGCCATCATACCAGACGGTGATGGAACCAGCGGTGATGCTGATGCTCTGTTCGATGCTGTGCCACTTGCCATCGGCCTGCCAGTGCCAGTTGCCCGAGCCCAAATCATTGCCGGCGGCGCCTGAGGGCATGGCCGGGTCATATTCGTAAACTTCGCCCGCCGTGCCACGCCACATATAACGGGTGGAGAAGCTGTTTGGCCCGGTATTGAAGCCGCTCTCGTCGCCTTCGGTGCCACCGAAGAATCCGGGAAGCTTTCCGGCTTGGCCGAAGTCAAATCCGACGGGGAACTTCACATAATATTTCAGGTAGAGAACGCGCGCATTGGCGAGGTCAGCCCGGCCGGCCCCGGGATTGTTCCCAATGTTTTCGCCGGCGTTAGCCCCGTTCCTGGTGTCTTGAAGTTCCATATAGAACTGCGCGCCACCCTTGGCGCTGCCGCAAGAGCACGAGTATGAGGATGAGCCGGCTCCGTAGTAGGTTACCGCAGCGGCATGGCCACTGGGCCCTGTATCAGTGGAGATCGTAATTCCACCATTAGGCGGCGTATAGGGTGCAGTGAAGCCCCAGTTGTTTATACTGCGGGCGCCGGGAGGAGCACCATTATCCGATTGCGGTGGCGTGGCCACGCCCCATGCAGTGGACCAAGCAGCGCCAGGGAAACCATCGAAGGTTCCCACCCACGCGCCGCCGGCGGTTCCTGAGAAAGAGGCGCTGATGCTGTGATTGGCCTGCACATTGTTAAACGTGTAGGAGGCCACTGTGCCCTGGCTCGCACCGTCAACGGTCACGCCGGATATCGTGAATCCAGCGTTGGCCGCAATCGTGAACGTTTGGTTCCCGCCCTGGCTCACCGTGATCGTGCCCGACGGGCTGATCGATCCGCCGGAGCCGGCGCTGGCGGTGATAGTGAAAGAGGGGACGGGCGAGAAAGCGGCGCTGATCGTGTGATTGCTCTGCACGTTGCCAAACGTGAAGGAGTTGATCGCGCCCTGGTTCACACCGTCGACCATCACGCTGGATATATTAAATCCGGAGTTGGCTGTAATCGAGAATCCCTGGCTGGAGCCCTGGTTCACGATAACGTTGCCGGTCGGATTGATCGATCCACCGTTGGTCGCACTGGCGGCGATGGTGAATGTCATAACGGTCGATGATTGGAACGTGGCGCTGATGGTGTGATTGGCCGTCACATTACTGAAGGTGTAGCTGGTCACCGCGCCCACGCTCGCACCGTCCACCGTTACGCCGGCGACAATGAATCCGGAGTTGGGCGTAATCGCGAACGTTTGGCTGGCGCCTGAGTTCACCGAGATCGCGCCAACTGGACTGATGGACCCGTTGGCTCCGGCGCTGGCTGTAATCGTGAAGGGACCACTCCCGCCGTTGCCGGCGGTTAGGTTGCAGATATTGATCGAGCCGCTGCCGTTTACATCGACATTAAACGTGTTCAAGCTGCTCGGGTTGCCCGCCGTGCTGCGGAAGGTGTAGTTGCTGCCCACGAGTGTCTTTGAGCCGCCTGAAGGCGTGACATAAACCGAGTAGGTATGCGCGGTCGCATTGACGTCCATCTCGAAATGATAGGTCGTCCCACCGGAGAAAGGAATGCTTGAAGCCGCGGCGTAGCTCGTGCCGTTGTAGGCATCGATGATTCCCGTGGGATTGAAGCGCGCGATGCACGGGTAGCTACCATAGGCCGTCTGGCTGCCGTTGCACAGGGACATGGTTGTATTGATGCCGGAAATCGAAGGCGTGGCATCCCAGGTCGCAACGAAGTTGCCGGACTGGGCCGACGACAGCGGGGTGTTGGATATCCCGGTCTCGCTGGTGCAGTTGTTGACGGCGGCGAACGTGACGCTAATCGTGTGATTAGCCTGCACGTTGGAGAAGGTGTAGGATGAAGCAGCGGGAAGGCCCGTGCCATCCACCACCAGGCCAGACACGGCGAACCCAGCATTGGGCGCAAACGTGAATGTCTGGTTGGCGCCTGGATTCACCGAGACATTGCCGGTCGGGCTGATGGACCCATTGGCACCAGCACTGGCTGTGATGGTGAAGGGACTGCCGCTGCTGATCGTATAGGTGCCGGAGGTTATGCTGCTGTCGGTGAAACCGCTTTCAAAGGCGATGCCCTTCAGGGTTGTGGTGGTGCTGATGTTCACCGGACCCGAGTAGAGTGTGCCCGCGGTTTCCGAGGGAGCGCTGGTGTCGGTGGTATAACGGATGGAGGCGCCATTGGTTGCCGAAGTGATGCTCACATTTTGCGTGCCGGGGTAAGTGCCCGGGGCCGGGCTGAACACGGGTGCGGCGACTTGCGACCCGCCGGTTGAGAAGTTGCACACGGTGACACTGCCCGCACCACCGCTGCCGCTGGAATCAACGAAATCACCCCAATAGTTCAAACTCGTGACCGTATTCTGCTCGGTGCGGAAGGCGAAATTAGAGCCGACCGTGAGTTCCGTGCCACCCGGAGGAGTGACAAAGATCGAATAGGTGTGGCTGGTCACGTTGCCGGCCAGACGAAAATGATAGGCCGAATTGGCCGCGAATGGGATGGTCGAAGTGGCGGCATAGGCTCCGCCATTCCGCGCGTCGATATTGCCCGAGGTATTAAAGCGCACCAGGCAAGCGAAGCCTGCATAGGCCGTTTGTGGGCCGTTGGACAGAGCGACGATGGCATTAGTGGGATGGGCTGAGGGCGTGGCGTCGAAGGTGACCGTGAAGGCACCTGTTTGGGAGGTCATCGTGGCATTCTGCCAACTGCCACCAACGGTGGCGGTGACACACTGGGCATGGGCCGAGACGGATAAACTGCAAATGAGGGCAAATGCAGCCAATGCTCTAACAACACGTTTTTCCGCGTTCATGGATTCCGATAGGAGTTGAGGTTAACTAACAAGGATCATTCGAATGGGGGTCATTCGAACGGGGGGGTCTCATTCGAACAAGGGGGGCATTCGAACGGGAGGTGAACCGTCACGGTGGGAAACGGCTTGTTGCAAATCGACAGCAAAATCATTTGTATTGTTAAACCCTTGCGCGCAAATCTTCAAAAACCTGTTTCCTAGAGTGATAGGCTTGGATTATTCCTGCGCATATAATTGCAGCAAACCGAGGGAAAGCCGGATTTTCACCCAATTTATCGATGAAGCTCAGGCCTATCCAAGCAAGTGGATTCAGGCTGAGCCGATAAGCATAACCGAAACAGCCAAGTCCCACGTTCTTCAAAATCGCCTCGAGGGTGGGAATTATTTTTCCAACCGTCGGCTAGAGCGGTTTCGGTTTAAATGGACCCATGACGGGCGAGGAATGACAAAATAGAGGATGGGTCGCAAAGGCCTGCTGGTGTGACCAATTAAATCTAAAATCCGCTAGGCATTTAACGCCGCGATGACTTCGGCGTGCAGGGCAGGGGTGGCTGCGGCCACGATGGATTTCGCCTTCACCGGGTCGCGCCCCTGCCAGTCGGTGATGACGCCGCCCGCCCCGCGAATGACCGGCACGAGCGCAGCGATGTCCCACGGATTCATGACCGGGTCGCACATCACGTCGGCCCAGCCGCTCGCGACGAGCAGGTAGCCGTAGCAATCGCCCCACGTGCGCACGAGTTTTGCGCGCCGCGCGAGCGAGTCGAAGGCCGCGCCGTTCTGATATTTCGCCGGGTTGAGCGGGTCGCTCGTGAGCAGCGTTGCGTCCTCGATGTGCGCGGTCGTTCGGCAGCGCACGGGTCGGCCGTTGGACGTGGTCGCCGAGCCGTCGCCGAGCAGGAGTTGCCGCAAGACCGGCTGGTGGATTACGCCGAGCACGGGCTGGCCGCGGTGGAGCAGCGCGATGAGCGTGCCGAAAAGCGGGCAGGCGCTGGCGAAGGACTTTGTGCCGTCGATCGGATCGAGCACCCACACGAATTCCGCCCCGGCATTTTCCTCGCCGAACTCCTCGCCGACAATGCCATGGCCGGGAAATTTCTTGTGAATGAGCGCGCGCATGAGTTCCTCCGCGCCGCGGTCGGCCTGGGTCACGGGCGTGTGGTCGGATTTTGTTTCCACCACGAGACCGGGGTTGGCGAAAAACGGACGGATGAGCTCGCCGCTTTTTTCGGCGAGTTCAAGGGCGAAGGTGCGGTAGGGATCGAGATTCATGCTCACACTGGAGTAGTTGGTAATTGGTAGTTGGTATTTGGTTTTACCTAAAGCTTCAATTCGAGATCGGTCATCAGCCTTGTGGGCGCCAAATATCGACTAACCAACGCCTCAATACCAACTACCAATTACCGCCTGCTTCGCCATTCGCTTCGTGACCTTTGCGGCCTTCATGTGCAAAACCTCCCGCATGCGCTGGGTCGAGCAACCGGTTTTTTTCGTCGATTTCGAAGGCAGCCATCCCACGGGCGTCCTGGAATACGGCGTCGTCACGGTGCTCGGCGACCGCGTGCTGGAGGCCAAAACCCGGCTCTGCCGTGCGGCCGGCCGGGTGCGGGCCGAGGAAACGGCGATGCATGGCTTGCGCGAAAACGACTTGGTGGCGCAGGCGCCGTTCGCGGACGACTTCGATTTTTTTGCCAGCCTGCGCGAGCGGGGCCCGCTGGCGGCGCACTACGCCGGGGTGGAAAACGCGCTGCTCAAGGCCGCCTGGCCCTATCCGCGCCGCTCACCCGATTTCGCGCGACCGGGCGGGAGCCTGGTCGAGTGGGGGCCTTGGATCGATACGGGCGCGCTTTACGCGCAGCTTTATCCGCAGTTGATTTCGCTGCAACTGGCCGACCTGGTCGCCGCCTGCGGGCTTCAGGCGGAACTAGACGCGCTGGCCACCGCGCATTGCCCGCCGCCGCGCCGCCGCTACCATGCGGCGCTCTACGACGCCCTGGCCGGCGCCTTGCTGCTCGCCTCGCTCGCCCGTGAACCATGGCTGGCGGAATTGAGCACGGCGCAAATGCTCGCGTTAAGCGCGCTCAATCCGGAAAAACGCGATGCCCTGCAGCAGCGTGAACTGTTTTAACCTGGATCCCTGCATTTGAACCGCGAATGAACGCGAATAGACGCGAATAGAAAACTTTAACCACGGATGACACGGATGGTCACAGATGGGGGCAGTTATCCGTGCTTATTAGTGTAATCCGTGGTAAAAAATCATCCTGCAGTCGTTACGACAAAAAGATAGGTTTGGTGGTTTGTTTCCCCATTCGCGTTTATTCGCGTCCATTCGCGGTTAAAACGCCTTGGCTACGGCTTGCCGCCGCGTGCGCCCATGCGCAGGCCGGCGTAAATCATGGCGAGCTTCTGTCCGGTGAGAGACTCGAGGCGGAGGTGGGCGGCCGCGAAATCCTGCTCGCGGGTGGACTCGTTGGGCACGGCCACGCACCACAGGCCGGCGGCGCGTGCCGCCGCGATGCCGGTCGCTGAATCTTCGAGCGCGAGCGCTTCGTCGGCGTCCACTTTGAGTTTTTTCAGAACAGCGAGGTAAAGATCGGGCGCGGGCTTGGGCGGCGTGGCGTCCGTGCGGCAGGAGATGAACTCAAATTTTTCGTACAGGCCCAGGTACTTGAGGTAGCCGTCCACGTGTTCATGGAAAGAATTCGAGGCCACGGCGAGATGCAGGCCGCGCTGGCGGGCTTCGTCGACCAGATTGACGACGCCGGGCAGGGTTTTTTGCTGATTAAGGATTTCCTGGTTGATGCGCAGCCTTTCGGCTTCGAGTTCGGCGCGCGGCGCGGTCGGACCAAAGGCCTTCCATGGATCGAAGTCGTGATCGATGGTTCCGATGGAGCGCACGAAAATTGTGCGGTCGAATGGCATGTTCCGCTTGCGATGGACCTCCCCGTAGGCAGTCACCATCGGCGTCTCGGTATCAAAAATGAGACCGTCGAAATCGAAGACAAGTGCGCGGATCATGGGCGAAAGCTGACAGCAAAGATTTCCAATTGGGACAAAAAAGAACCATCAGATCATCGATTTTCAGCATCGCTGGCGGTAGCGCAAGCCATCAGCATCAGTGCGTGCGCGGGGCGAACTTGCAGGTTTTTTCTTTAATCCGGCGGCTTTGCCGGCTATGCGGGTGAGGATGAACACAAAACTCTGGCGGATGGGGTGGGTGTTATTGGTGGTGGCGGCGGGCTGCCACAAGGAAAACAAAACCGCCGGGACGGGGCCTTCCCAACTGGCGTTGCCTGGGGCGGTGCAACTTGTGCCGGCGACGGAACAGAGCCGGCATTTTGAAGCGGTGAGCCGCCAGCTTGAGCTCGGCGGCACGCTGTATGGCTATGTTGACATCGACGGTGATGCGTTGAAAGCAGCCGCGGGCATCAAGGCGATGACCAATCAGATTGTGGCCACGCAGCCGAAGCTCGGCATGTATCTCGAGCGGGATTATGCCGCGCTGTTCACCGAACTCGGGTTCAATGACGTCAAAGCAATCGGTTTCAGTTCCGTGGCGCAGGCGGGCGGTGGTTTCCGCAACCGGACTTTCTTCTACACGCCCGATGGCAGGCGCGGTTTGCTCGCTATCGTGGGCGGCCCGCCGGCGGCTTTTCTCAACACCCACCTCGCGCCCGCGGACGCCGATTTCTACAGCGAAAGCGAGATGGATGTGCCAGCGGTTTACGCGGCGATAAAAAGTGTCGTTACCCAGGTGGGCGGCGCGCCCGCGGCGGATGCGTTTGAAGCCAAGATCAAGTCGGCTGGCGCGCAGGCGGGAATCTCGGCGCTGGATGTAATCCAGGGATTGAAGGGTCGCATGACCACAGTGCTGCGTCTCGATCCGGAGCATAACATTACACTTCCCGGCACGGCTCCGTTCACCGTGCCGGCGTTTTCGTTGTTGCTCGACATCGATGGCATCGGCCAGACGGTGGAAGGCGCCCTGGCGAAATTGCCGGTGTTTGCGCCATCACAGGAAGGCACGCTCCATTTCTACAGCTTGGTCGTCCCCCTGCCAATCGAAGGCGTGCAGCCGGTGCTGGTGGTCGATGGATCGACGCTTTATGTGGCCACGACAAAACAGTTTTTGGATGAATGCCTTCACCGGAAGACGGGAGGACTGGATCAGGATCCTGAATTTAAGCGTGTCCTGGCGGCGGTCGGGCCCGAAGGCAACGGCCTCACCTATATCAGCCCGCATTTTTTTGCGCGTTTGCACCAAATCGGCGAATTGAATCCGCAACTGGCGCCGGACACGAAGAGGGGACTGGATTTCATCCTGCAAAAGCTGCCCTCCAGCAAACAGCCTTTGATCACCGTTCGAATCAACCAGCCCGATGGCATCCTGGTGCGTTCGTTTTGGGATCGTTCGCTCAAGCAGGACGTTGCCATGGTCGGGTTTTATAATCCTGTCACCGTTGGCTTGGTGGCGGCGATGGCCATCCCGGCTTTTAACAAAGTGCGGGCGACCTCGCAGCAAAAAGCCATCACGAACAACCTGCGCCAGTTCGCCTCAGGCGGCCAGCAATTCATGCTCGAGAAGGGCGTGGATCACGCGACGTATTCCGATATCGTCGGGACGGGGCCCGACAATTATGTCCGGCCGCTCGTGCCGGTTGCCGGTGAAGATTATACCCACCTCGTCATCCATTTAAACGACCCGGTGCTGAGCGTGACCACGGCGGATGGCCGCGTGATCGAATTCCGGCTCTGACTGATTGCATAGCGGTGGGCGTTTTTTCTGCGCCCATCGCTTTTCCGTCTCGCGTTGCCGTGCCGTTGGCGTCTGTTTTTTGCCGCCATGAGTACTGCCAAGGCCAAGCCGGCCACGTCCGATCGCGCCACCATTTCTCCCGCCCACCAGTGGGATTTCTCGCCGATTTTCCCGGACTGGGATGCCTGGGAGCAGGGGATGAAAGCGCTCGATGCGAAGATGGGCGAGTTTGCCGCGCTCAAGGGCACGCTGGCCCACGGCGGTGCCGCCGTGTTGCGCGCCTACCAGCTGCACGACGCGATCGGCATGCTGCAGTACCGGGTTTATTGCTACCCGCAGTTGCAGCGCGACGTGGATACGCGCGACCAGGCGGTGGCGGGAAAATTCCAGCGTGTGCAGGCCCTTTTTGCGAAGTTTGGCACAGCCACGGCATGGTTCACGCCCGAGCTGCTCGCCGTCCCGCAGGCGGCGATGGAAACCTGGGTCGCGGAAACGCCGGGCCTGGGCATCTACCGCTTCACCATCCTCGACGCCTATCGCCAGCAAAAGCATGTGCTCGATGAAAAAGGCGAGCGGCTGCTGTCCTTTGCCGCGCAGTTCAACCAGACCCCCGCGGCGGTGTTCCAGGAGCTGGGCACGAGCGATATCAAGTTTCCCACGGTGAAATTCTCCGACGGCCGCGAGGTCACGCTCACGCCCGCGGCCTACCAGGCCACGCTGCTGACGAACCGCCACCAGGCCGACCGCGCGCTGGCCTTCGAGGCTTACTACAAAACCTACGCGGCCAACGTGAACACCTATGCCGCGATCTACAACAGCCTCCTTCATCGCGACTGGTTTCTCGCGCAGGCGCGCAACTTCCCGTCCACGATCGACGCGGCACTTGACGCCAATGCCATCCCGCCCGCCGTCGTGCAGACGCTGGTGGACGCCGCGCGCGCCGGCACCGCCCCGCTCCGCCGCTATCTCCGCCTCCGCAAGAAACTCCTCGGGCTTGAGACCTACCACCTCTACGACAACTCCATCCCGATTTTTGCCGTCGATAAAAAATACTCCTACGAGGACGCGGTGCCGCTCGTCATCTCGTCGGTCGCCCCGCTCGGCGCCGAGTATCAGGCCAAATACCGCCAGTTCACTTCCGGCGGCCGCATCGACGTGTATGAAAACGATGGCAAGCGCAGCGGCGCCTACAGCATGGGCGTTTACGGCGTGGGGCCGTACCTTTTGTTGAACTACAACGACACGCTCGACGCCGTCTTCACCTTTGCGCACGAGGCCGGCCACGCCATGCACACGCTCCTGTCGTATGAGAACCAGCCCTTCGTCACGTCCGACTACACCATCTTCGTGGCCGAGGTGGCCTCGACCATCAACGAGCGTTTCCTGCTCGAGCAATTGCTCGGGACGACGACCGACCCGAAGGAGCGCTTCGTGCTCATCCAGCACGCGGCCGACGCCATCCTCGGCACCTTCTATACGCAGGTGTTCTTCGCCGATTTCGAACTGCAGGTGCACCGCCTGGCCGAGCAGGGCGAGCCGGTCACCGCCGGGGTGCTCAGCGGCGTCTACGAAAAACTGCTCCACGATTATTACGGGGATGCCGTCACCTGCGATGAGCTTTCCAAGGTCACCTGGGCGCGCATCCCGCACTTCTACCATTCTCCGTATTATGTTTACCAATACGCCACGTGCTTTGCCTCGAGCGCCCAGCTCTTCAGGGAAATGACGACGGGCGGCCCGGCCGGCCGTTCGGCCGCGGTGGAACGCTACCTCGCGCTGCTCAAGGGCGGGGGCAGCGATTACCCGATGAGCCAGCTCCAGTCGGCCGGCGTGGACCTCACCCGGCGGGAGACGGTGCAGGCCGTCATTGACCAGATGGACGAACTTGTCTCACGGCTCGAAGCCGAGGCGGAAAAGATCAGGTAAGGGCTTGTAGGGCGTACGTCATTGGTAGGGCCCGTTGCCCTCAACGGGCCGAAATCTGCGGGCGGCTGGGGGCAGCCGCCCCTACCAATTATATCAGGCGTTTTACTGCGCCACCAGCGTGCGGCCGGGATTCCAGACTCCGTCCACGAGCAGGGAATCGGGCACGGCGGGCACGCCCAGTTCATTGCGTTCGAGCAGGGTCGAGAGCAGGTCGATGGAGCGCATGCCGATCAACTCGGAGTTTTGGTAGATGCCGGAAACCGGATCGCCGAGCTGGGCCGAGCTGAGGCTGGCCACGCCCACGTCCTCGGGGATGCGCACGCCCCACGACTTGAACCAGCGCTGCATGTCGTGCGGCTGGCCGATGACCACGTCGGGTTTCTCGCGGCGGAACCACGTGCGGAAGGCTTCCTCGGTGAGCGGCTCGGCCAGGAGCGGCGTGAGCGGTGCGAGGCCGGTCATTTCGCTTTGCGCGAGCAGATAACCGGCGAGCCACCGGCGTTCCACCTTTTGGTTGACGGTGGCGCGCAAAGCCAGGCCGATGCGGCGATAGCCGAGGCTGTAACATTGCTCCATCGTGATCATCATTGAGTGGAACAGATCGTTGACGACGCGATGCACGACGGGCTTGGCCAGCGTGGTGCCAAGCGCAACCGCCGCGAAGCCGTCCCAATCCAGCTCGATGCTTGAATTGGCCTCGGGCAGCGGTGCGATGATCAGGCCCAGAATGCCGCGGGCATGCAGCATGTTCGAAAATCGACGGGGGGTCATCCCTTTCTCATAAAGCCAGAACTCCTGCAGGTCGTAACCGCATTGCCCGGCCCGGGTGCGGACCCCGGTAAAAAGTTGTTGAAAGACCGGCGTCGTGAGATTCCGCCATCCGTGGCGGGTGGGAAAGCCGGTGACGATGGCCAGCGTCGGCCCGCCGGGCGCCGCACCCCGGCGGCGGCGTGAGCGCATGAGGGCGCGCACGAGCGGATTCGGCTGGTAGTGGAGCGCATGCGCGGCATTCAGCACCTTGGTGCGCGTGGCTGCAGTGATGAGCGGGCTGCCCCGGAGGGAGAGGGAAACCGTGGCGGCCGTAACGCCTGCGCGCAAAGCCACGTCACGCATAGAAACCGGGGTAGTGGTTTTCATTTAACGATAAAAACAAACCAGTTGTTTCCTCTTCTGCCAATCTTTTTCAAGCTGCAACCGGTCCCGTTTCCCCAGCCTCAACTCTCCGCACTATTTCAACCCCTTCGCATTACCGCCCCATAGGAATTTAAATGCCCCGGTGGATTTTCCCTCCCCAGCCGATGACCACCCCTCCCTGATTAGATCAATCCCCATTATCCCAGTAATGATCTCGTGATCAACTAACCAATTTACCTTTGCCGGATAGGACTAAGGGGGTACTGTTCGGCATAGCAAAACAGAATGGCGGGCCTGCAAAGGTCCGCCACTTCTGTTTTTGGGGAGCGGGTTTGGCGGGACGATCCGGGGGTAGGGCGCGACCGCCGCGGTTCTCAAAATGGTTTTACACCAAGATCGCGAAGAGCGGTTGGTGTTTCTGTTATCGAAGGCAAAAGCAGAGCCGCTTGGAAATATTGTGGGCGAGGTGCCCTCACCCCGCCTGCATTTTTGCGGCCCTTTGCGACCTTCTGTAAAATAGTTTTGGAAGACCGCGGGGCCGGGGCGGTTTGGTTATTGAAAAAACTACGGTGTGCGCGTTTAGGCCGCGGGCGCGTCGCCGCCTTCTTCCTCGGTTTCGACGATGCGGGCGATGCTGAGGAGCTTGTCGCCTTCGGAGAGGCTGAGCAGCTTCACGCCCTGGGTATTGCGTCCGCTCTGGCGGATGCCTTTCACCGGGCAGCGCACGCTCTGGCCCTTGGCCGTGAGGAGCATGATTTCATCGTTCTCGTGCACGCTGAGCGCGCCGGCCACGGCCTCGGACTTGATGGCGATGACGCCGGAGCCGCCGCGCGATTGCAGGCGGTAGTCGTCGAAGGGCGTGCGTTTGCCGATGCCTTCCTCGCTGGCCACGAGCAGCGTGCAGCTCGGGTCGACCACGGCGATGGTCTTGATGTAATCGTCTTTCTCGCCGAAGCGCATGCCGGTGACGCCGACGGTGGCGCGGCCCTGGTCGCGCAGGTCGGATTCCTTGAACCGGATCGACATGCCCTTGAAAGTGATGAGGACGATCTCGTTCTCGCCGTTGGTCAGGACGGAGCCGATGAGGGCGTCGCCTTCCTCGAGTTTGATGCCGATGATGCCGCCCCGGCGCGGGTTGGCGTAGTCGGCGAGGGTAGTCTTCTTGGTGACGCCGTTTTTCGTGCACATGACAAGGTGCAGGCTTTCGGAAAACTCCTTCACGCAGACCATGGCGGCGATTTTTTCGTCCTTCTGCAATTGGAGGAACGAAGAGACGGATTTGCCCTTCGAGGCGCGCGTGCCTTCGGGAACCTCGTAAACCTTCTCCACGTAAACGCGGCCGTTGTTCATGAAAAACATGATGTAGTCATGGGTGGACGCGGTGAAGAGGTGCTCGACGAAATCTTCCTCATACGTCTCGGTGCCGATGATGCCCTTGCCGCCGCGCTTCTGCGAACGGTAGGAGGCGACGGGCGTGCGCTTGATGAAACCCTGGTGCGAAACGGTAATGACACAGCCCTCGTTGGGGATGACGTCCTCCATGCGGAATTCCTCGGCGGCGGCGGTGATCTCGGTGCGGCGGGGCTGGTTGTATTTTTCCCGGAGCGCGAGCAGCTCCTTCTTGATGATGGAAAGGAGTTTTTTCTCGCTCTCCAGGATGCTGCGCAGCTCCTCGATGAGTTTGATCAGCTCGAGGTATTCCGCCTCGATCTTGTTCCGCTCAAGGCCGGTCAGTTGGTACAGGCGGAGCTCGAGGATGGCGGTGGTCTGGCGGTCGGAGAGGGGATACTTGGCCATCAGCTTCACCTTCGCCTCCTCGCGGTTGGCGGCGCTGCGGATGATGCGGACGAAGTCGTCGAGGTTGTCCAGGGCGATCTTGTAGCCTTCGAGAATGTGGGCGCGTTCCTCGGCCTCTTTCAGGCGATGGCGGGTGCGGCGGGTGATGACATCGCGGCGGTGCTCGATGTAGCACTCGATCAGCTCCTTGATGTTCATCTGCTTCGGGCGCTTCTTGTCGAGCGCGAGCAGGATGACGCCAAAGGATGACTCGAGGGCGGTTTTCTGGAAAAGCTGGTTGATGACGACCTTGGACTGCTCGCCGCGCTTGAGCTCGATGACGATGCGGGTGTTTTCGTCGGATTCGTCGCGGAGGTCACGGATGCCGTCGATCTGCTTTTCACCGACGAGCTCGGCGATGCGCACGACGAGGGTGGAGCGGTTTACGTTGTACGGAATTTCCGTGATGACGATCTGCTCCATGCCGCCCTTGATTTCCTCGGTGTGGGCCTTGCCGCGGGTGCGGACGATGCCGCGGCCGGTGCGGAGGTAGCTGTCGATGCCCTCGCGGCCGGCGATGACGCCTCCGGTCGGGAAATCGGGGCCCTTCACGATCTTCACGATCTCATCGAGGGAGAGGCTGGGCTTGTCGATGATGGCGCAGGTGGCATCGATGATCTCGTTGAGATTGTGCGGCGGGATGTTGGTGGTCATGCCGACGGCAATGCCCGTCGAGCCGTTCATCAACAATCCGGGTAGAGCCGCAGGCAGAACGGTTGGTTCGCTTGTCTCCTCATTATAATTGGGGACAAAATCGACAGTGTCTTCGTCGATGTCGCGCAGCAGTTCCTCGGCAATCGAGCTGAGACGAGATTCGGTATAACGATAGGCGGCCGGTGGATCACCATCAACGGAGCCAAAATTGCCCTGCGGGTCGATGAGCGGATAACGCATGACCCACGTCTGCGCGAGGCGCACGAGCGTGTCGTAAACGGAGGAATCGCCGTGCGGGTGGTAGTTGCCGAGCACTTCACCGACCACCTTGGCGCATTTATTAAATGGGCGGTTATGCAGCAATCCGAGACGCAACATTGCGTAGAGGATGCGGCGTTGCACGGGCTTGAGGCCGTCGCGGGCGTCGGGCAGGGCGCGCGAGATGATGACCGACATCGAATAATCGATGTAGGCCGTCTGCATGATGTCGGTGATGTTGGCCGAGGAAAGTTTTTCAGAACCGGTGTACATTCGGGAAGGAGTCAGGATTCAGGAGTGAGGAGTCAGGATTAGGGAGTCGTCGGATGGCTTCTGCCATCATGCCTCCGGATTCCTTTGATTCTTGGAAAATTAAACGTCGAGGAATTGCACGTTGAGCGCGTTGTCTTCGATGAACTGGCGGCGGGGCGGCACTTCGTCGCCCATGAGCAGCGTGAAGAGCGCGTCGGCCTTGGCGGCGTCGTTGACGGAGACCTTGAGCAGGCGGCGTTTCTCCGGGTCCATCGTGGTCTCAAAGAGCTGCTTCGGGTTCATTTCGCCGAGGCCCTTGTAGCGCTGGATGCTGAGGCCCTTGCGGCCGTTGGCGCGGATGTGCGCGACGATGTCGAGCGGGGCGAAGAGCTCGGTCTTGGTCTCGGTTTTCTGGCCGAGATTTTCCGTGACGTTGTAGCGCGCTTTTTCGGTCGGAGAATACTGCGCGACGTCGAGGCCGATCTTGGCCAGGGCCTTGAGCAGCTTGGCCATCTCGGTGCTCTCGAAAATCTCGTGGATGGTGATCCGCTTGGCGGGCGCGTCGGACCTGGTCTCCGACTTGGTGTTGTCGGTCTGTTCGAAGAGGTCGGCGTCGAGGCCGTGCGACTGGTTGAACTTGGCCCGGGCGGTCTCGTTGGCGATGAACTCGTGCGACTCCTTGTTGCCTTCGCGGATGCGCGCGACGTAGCGCGGGAGCTCGTGCGAGTCCTTGTCGTGCCGGTCGAGGTATTCGGCGAGCGAGGCGCCGTAACGGGTGACGCCGGCGCCGAGTTTTTCGAGCGCGGCGAGGTTCTCGACGATCTTGTCGATCTGGGCGGGTGCGAAGGTGTGCTTGTCCCGCACGCGTTCGAGGACGACGTCCTCGCTGCCGAGCTCGAGGAGGATGCGGTTGAGCTGTTCGTCGTTGTCGATGTACTGCTCGCGCTTCTTGCGCTTGATTTTGTAAAGCGGCGGCTGGGCGATGTAGATGAAGCCCTGGTCGAAAAGGCCGCGCATCTTGCGATAGAGGAAGGTGAGCAGGAGGGTGCGGATGTGCGAGCCGTCCACGTCGGCGTCGGTCATGATGATGACCTTGTGGTAGCGGGCGCGCTCGACGTTGAAGGCCGACTCCTCCTCGCCGTCGCCGATGCCGGTGCCAATGGCGGTGATGAGGGTGCGGATTTCCTCGTTATTGAGGACCTTGTCGATCTGGGCCTTCTCGGAATTGATGAGCTTGCCGCGCAGCGGGAGGATGGCCTGGTAGCGGCGGTCACGGCCCTGCTTGGCGGAGCCGCCGGCGGAGTCGCCCTCGACGATGTAGAGCTCGGTCAGCGCCGGGTCGCGTTCGGAGCAGTCGGCGAGCTTGCCGGGGAGGCCGCCGCCGGAGAGCGCGCCCTTGCGGATGGTCTCGCGGGCCTTGCGCGCGGCCTCGCGGGCGCGGGCGGAGAGCAGGGTTTTTTCGATGATGCGCTTGGCGATGGCGGTTTCCTTCTCGAGGAAATATTTCAGCTTCTCGCCGACGATCTTCTGCACGATGCCGTCCACCTCGGAATTGGAAAGCTTGGTCTTGGTCTGGCCCTCGAAGCGCGGCTCGGAAACTTTCACGCTGATGACGGCGGTGAGGCCTTCGCGCACGTCGTCGCCGGTGATCGAAGGGTCCTTGTCCTTGATGAGGTTGTTGGACTTGGCGAAATTGTTGATGACGCGGGTGAGCGCGGTGCGGAAGCCGCTGAGGTGCGTGCCGCCCTCGAGATTGTAGATGGAGTTGGCGTAGGCGAAGACCTGGTCGTTGTAGGAGTCGTTGTATTGCAGCGAGACGTCCACGACGGTGGCGGCCTTGGCCGGGTCCTCGTTGGGCACGCTGTCGCTGAAGGTGATCGGCTTATCGTGCAGGACGGCCTTGTTCTTGTTCAGGAATTTCACGAACTCCGTGATGCCGTCCTTGAAGTAGAATTTGTCCGATTTCTGCGAGCGCTCGTCGGAGAGGAGGATTTCGATTCCGGGATTGAGGAAGGCCAGTTCGCGCAGGCGTTTGGCGAGGATCTCGTATTGGAATTCGCGGGTGGTGACAAAAATCGTCGCGTCAGGCTTGAAAGTGACTTTGGTGCCGTTCTTTTTCGTGTCGCCGATGACGCTCAGCTTCTGGGTGGTCTTGCCCTGCTCGAAACGCATCTGGTAAACCTTGCCGCCGCGCCGCACCTCGGCCTCGAACCACTCGGAGAGGGCGTTCACGCATTTTGCGCCAACGCCGTGCAGGCCGCCGGAAACCTGGTAGGCGCCTTTGCCGAACTTGCCGCCGGCGTGGAGATTCGTGAGCACGAGCTCGAGCGCGGGCATCTTGTAAACCGGGTGCATGTCCACCGGGATGCCGCGGCCATCGTCCTCGACCGAGCACGAGCCGTCGAGGTGGATGCTGACCTTGACCGTGTTGGCGAAGCCTGCGAGCGCCTCGTCGATGGAGTTGTCCATCAGCTCGAACACGCAGTGGTGCAAACCGCGCTCGCCGGTGTCGCCGATATACATGTCGGGGCGCTTGCGCACGCCTTCGAGGCCCTCGAGTTTCTGGATTTTTGAGGCGTCGTACGTCTCGGCACCAGCTTGGGATTTGGCAGATTTTCTCGCGTCGTCTTGGTCGGGCATGAAGGAAAGGAACAGGGTGTGGCTTAAAGGGAAAATATTTCGCAAAACATCCGCGCGGACAACAGAAATCTTGGTTTAAATTCCTGTAATTTAACCGCAGATGAACACGGATAAACGCGGATAGCCGAAGCCGGAGTTCTCTTTTGATTTGGTCTTTGGCGCGGTAGCGCCGGTAGGGGCTCGCTCCCCGAGCGGGCCGTTCGACTTCGCTCACGGCTTCACAGCCGCGGCTGCAGCCCAGAGTATGTCGAAGGGCGCGTTAAGGGCAACGCGCCCCACCACCCCAAAGTTATTCGCGTCCATCTGCGTCCATCCGCGGTTGTCAAAAGGATCGTTCTCCTCGCCGATAACCCGTTCGCGGGCGGCGTTTTCATTTGCCGACGGCCGGCGCCACCCCCTAATTTGGGCCGCCCGTGAAACTTTCCGTGAAAGTCGATTATGCCTGTCGTGTACTCGCGCAGATGGCCCGCAGCCATGCGCGGGGCGAACTTGCCCACATTGACGAGCTGGCCAAGGTCGAATCCGTCCCGGCCAACTACCTCGTGCAAATCCTCAGTGAGCTGCGCAATGGCGGCATCATCGCCAGCCGCCGCGGCAAACAGGGTGGCTACATCCTCGCCCGCCCGCCGGAAGACATCACGCTTTACGACATTGTGAAGCTCATCGAAGGCGACCTGCTCGAGCTCAGCGGCGACATCCGGGGCCAGTCCGGCCGGCGCGTGCAGCAAATCTGGCGCGACATCCGCACCACCTTCGAGGCCAAGTGCAAGGGCTACACCCTGGATAAGTTCGTCGCCAAGGCCGACGAAGGGATGTATTACATTTAAAAGTTCCAAGTATCAGGTGCCAAGTGCCAAGTTCACGGTTGAAAGTTGAGCGAGCAGAGTCTTTTCATTTTACCCATATGCCTTCACCCGCCCTCGAAAAACTGCTGGTTCTGCAAGATCGTGACACGCGGCACGCGGGGCTGGAGGCGCAGATCGCATCCGTGCCGCGCGAGGTTGCGTTCGCCGAGCAAAAAATCGCCGCGGAAAAAGCGGCGATCGAGGCCGCGCGCACCGAACTGAAGGAATTTGAGACAAAAAAGAAACTGCTCGAAACCGAGATCGCCTTGGCCGAGCAGAAAGTCGCCAAGTACCGCGGCCAGCAGCTCGAAGTGCGCAAGAACGACGAATATCGCGCGCTCGGCACCGAGATCGACACCACGCAAGCCGCCATCGGCGGATTGGAGGAGGATGAACTCAAGGTCATGTTCGCGATTGACGAGGCGAAGAAAAAATTTGCCACCGGTGAGGCCGAGCGGAAGCAAGCCATCGCCATACACGAAGCGCGTATCCGCACGCTGCGCGAGCGCGAAGGCAACCTGCGCATCGAGCTGCAGGCCGCCCAGGCCGAGGTCGATACCGCGCGTGTCCCGGTGGACGCGCCGCTGGCGCGCGTTTACGAACGGCTGGTGCGTGAAGGCCTGGCGCGGCCGGTTTGCGTGCCCATCCGCGACGGCAAATGCAGCGGTTGCCACATGAAAGTTTCCGGCCAGGTCGAGTCCGCCGCGCGCAAAGGCGATGAAATCACGAACTGCGAAAGCTGCCGGCGCATGGTTTACTGGGAGTAGGCCGCTGTCCGGATCTTTTTAACGCAAAGATCGCCAAGTGACTTTATTTACCACGGATCACACGGATAGCGTGGATGACTGAACTCGCAGACGGCTGAAGTGGAGCGCGTCGTTCCCGACACGCTCAATTGAATCGACGCTTTCCAAGCGCGCCGGGACGCCACCTATGTCAATCGATCTTGCGAGCCCAGCCATTTGCGCAGACCAACTACTAATTACAAACTACCAAATACTCTTAATAAGAGTGATTCGTGGCGCTGAGGCTGGGCAAAGGGTTGGCGATGGCAGGAGCGGGCGTCTTGCCGGAATTCCCTTCATGGCCTGAGTAAACAAATTCAACCTGTTCCTTTGGTGCGGCCGTCCGCGCGGCAAGTGCGGCCACCGTCATGATCAGCTTTGGCTGCAGTTCGCCCAGCATGGCGTAACGGCGCTCGTGGGCTTTTCGGCGACTGGGTTTAAGTTCGGCCCGGGTGCGTTGTTTGAGTTGCAGAGGGAGTTCCCAGCCACCGCCGGGCAGGCGCCGCCCATCGCTCTCGCTCCAGAATTCATCGTAGCTGGCGGCGAAATCGCGGCGTTTGCTCCAATGACGATAGATATGCTGTTCATCGCCGACCGCTTCGATTCGACCGACCTGCCAGCAGGCGGCGAGTTGTTGGAGGCACCACAAGGCCAGCGCCTTGGGCCGCAAGCCGTGCATTTCCTTGCTCACATCATGGATGAGGGTATGGGTCTGCGGATTCGGACTGGCCTGCAGCCCCCCGATGATGATGGTGCGTTGATGCGCCGGCTGCGCGAGGCAGAAGGTGAGGCCGGCCAGCGTCAGTTTGGTGTCAACATCGCAGATCGCGAGCGTGAGATCGCCCTCTTTTTCAAATTGATCGTGGTAAAACAGCCGCACGTCGAGTTGGCGGCCCGAGGTCGGGTTGGCCAGGCGGATGAGCGCAATGCCCTCCTTGTAATAAATCGCCTGGCGCACGTCCGCAGAAAATATCCGGGGCAAAATATCATAATGTCCCATCAGCGCGGCGAAGCGCTCGAGCACGTGCCATTCGCAATGCACATAGGGGCGCTGCAGCTTGGTGGCGAGCCGCGGACGGGCCATCCAGAGCGGGGCGAGATCCGCCTGCGCCAGCCGGGCGAGCCACGCACTCGTGAGGCGCGGTTGCCTCCATGCGCGCACAAGGAACTTGAGCCGCTTGCGGAGTCCGTAGGGCGCATGGGCGCGATGAATCCGGGCGGAGGTGGCCCAAAAAGAAAACGGAAAGCGTCGCGGTTGATTTTCCTGGGAGAAGGGATTCAGGGAATCGTCCGCTTCCGCCGGGATAGTGGCGTGGGATAAAAGCACCAACCGAGCTTATACAAACTTGCAGGCGCTGTATATGAGCTAAGGACGAAATCGCGTGTAGGGCGGAGCCTTACACGGGGAAGCCGGTGCAAATCAATGGCGATTTTTTTGGTCGATCCAGCGGATGGCTTCGCGGGCGAGTTCGGCTGCGTTGGCCAGCGCGAGCTTTCCCTTGATGCGGGCACAGTATGCTTGGACGGTTTTGATGCTGAGGTGGAGTCCTTCCGCGATGTGACGGTTGGTCTGGCCTTCGCCGAGCCGGCGAAAAACTTCCAGTTCGCGGTCGCTCAGCGTTTCCACGGAGCCGGGTTGGGTGGTTTGGTTGCGTCCCACAATGCGTTCGGCCAGCTTGGCCAGCAGTTCGGTGTTGGCATAGAGGCGCCCGGCCTGGACTTCGTGAATCGCCTCCACGATCCGATGCGTGGACTCGCGTTTGGTTACATAACCGCGGGCGCCGGCCCGCATGGCGCGCTCGGTGTAGAAAATTTCCTCATGCATCGAAAGCACGATCACCTGGATCTCAGGCAGGCGATCGGAAAGTTCCTTGATGAGATCGAGCCCGGAAGAGGTTTTAAGCGACAGATCGACGATGGCCACGTCGGGCGGATCGGCGGCCATGGCGGTGAGCGCCTGGCGGGCATCCTCGGCCTGGCCGCAAACCTCGAAATCGGGCTGTTGGCGCAACAGGGTCGCCAGCCATTCGCGCACGAGCGGGTGGTCATCGACCAGAAAGATGCGTGTTTGCGGCGGGGTCACGACAGTCCAGGGGTGGGACGTTGGCTCGACCAGGGCACGCGGCAGCGCACCCGGGTGCCGCCGCCCGTCACCCGGCTGATGGAGAGTTCACCGCCGATGAGTTCGGCGCGGTGCACCATGATGCGCAGCCCCATGCCCGGTTGGTGCGCATCGAGCGGCGGCAGACCCCGGCCGTTGTCCGTGGCCGTGAGCACGAGCGCATTCTGCTCTTCGACCAGGCTGATATCCAAACGGGTGGGTTGGGCGTGGCGCACGGCATTATGGGCTGCTTCCTGGGCGATATAGAAAAGATGCGAGGCGGTCGCCCCGTCCAGTTTGGAAAAATTACCCTGCTTGGTGAAACTGCACGCCACATGTTGTTCCTCGCCGATCTTGGTGGCCAGCTCCTCGAGTTCGGGGACAAGTTCCTCCGGTTCGATGGCTGCAAGCAACAGGCCGCGCGCAATCTGGCGCGTCTTGCCGATGCCCTCCTGGATGAGGTTTTCGATGTTGCTTGCGTCCTTGGCCGAGGGATCACCCCGTGTCGCCAGTTGCCGGGCGAGCAGGTTGGCGGCGATGGCGGTGGCGGTGAGATGCTGCCCGAGCCCGTCGTGCAGGTCGTGGCCGATGGCGCTCCGCTCGCGGCGGCTGATTTCGAAGAGCTGGCTCTGCAACAGATCGCGCATGGCAATGGCCTGCTCAAGCGCGGCAGTGCGCTGGCGCACGCGTTGTTCCTGCTCACGGTGCAGGGAGATGAGCGCGTGGATCACCCAGACCAGAGTGAGGGCCACCGACAGGTCGATCAGCCGGTTCCAAATATAATCGTGGATCGGGAGATGGTGATAAGCCCAAAATCCGCCGGCCAGATCGCTCAGCACGCGCGCCAGCAGGGCTAAAATCGCGGTGGCGCAGCCCGCTTTCCAGCCCAGCCACGCCACACTGAGCACGATGGGAATAAGATAAAAAAACTGCAGCGATACCCGGACGCCGACGAGGTAGTCCACAAAGCCGATCACCGCCACCAGGCCGGCCACGAGCAGCACAGATTGGAAGCGGCTGTGGCTGGGTGTTTTCGTTAAACGGGCCAGCATCCAGGAAATGGCTTCGGATCGCGGCGCGGCCGGAGGTGAATTATGGTGTGAATCTAGCATGAGGCAGGACGCGATCCATAGAAAGCGAGAATGGCTCGGCCGAGCAACGCAATTGAACCGCGAACAAGCGTGGATAAATCACAAACGCCAATGTCCAAACGCCAAAAAACCGGGAAATCACGATCTGGTAATTCGTGGTTGGGCGCTCATCTTTCGGATTTCTTTGGGGTTTGGCGCTTGGCGTTTGGAATCTTCCCGGGTGGCCGGGTCTTGCATTTTTGCCGGCAACCTTTAGGATCGTTTCTCTTAGTTTTGGGGCCAGGTCGTCGCTCCGAGTTCTTTACATCCCAAGGCGCGGTTGACCGCCGCGCCAGACAAAGCCTCGGAGAGGAAAGTCCGGACACCACAGGGCAGGACGCCGCACGAGCCGCAAGGCAAGTGCGGGCGCCGCGTTTCAAAGCGCGGCGACGGACAGTGTCACAGAAAATAAACCGCCCGTTCGACTCGCCGCAAGGCGGCTCGCTCAGGGTAAGGGTGAAAAGGTGGGGTAAGAGCCCACCGCGTCGACGGCAACGTCGACGGCACGAAAAACCCCGTCCGGTGCAAGGCAAAATAGGCGGCTGGGCGGCCCGCCCGATAGCCGCGGGTATGCCGCATCCTGCTTCGCTTGATCGCCTCGGCGCTCAAGCTACGCAGGACAAGTCCGCAAGGACCTGAGAGAAATGACGTCCACCACGCCGCAAGGCGCGGGACAAAATCCGGCTTACCGGCCCCAAAACTAAGTTTTTTAAGTTTGCGCCAGACCATCACAGGCAACCGCTCCATCGCGGCAGCGATCTGTCTCTTTTACGCGTGGGCTGGAATTAGAAGTTCAGTTGCGAAGCGTAGAGTGCGCGATCCGACGCAGACTGCATTTCCCTCCACAAACCGAGGCTCCAAGCCTTTGAGCTTGGATTGATACTGGCCAGATTTTGATCGTAGTGGAAATTCATGTGACCGTTGCTGGTAACCGAATTCACGACAAAGGATCCGCACAAATCCATGCCATCGTTGCCGCCACCATTGCCGACCAATGCAGCGTTTGGGGCGGTTAAAATGCCGCAGAAAAAGCTGTTGCCCCCGAACGTGCAGGCTGTCGTTGTGCTCGTGTAAACCGCCAGTGCCCCGGCCCAACTGCTGGTATTGATGGAACTGCCGCCTGCTACGTTGACAGGGCCATCCATATAGATAGTCGCCGAGCCGACTGCGGCTGCGACTGGGGGTGAGGATGAGGGGTTTGTCACGCCGATCTGAAACCCACCGGCCATTGACGTGTTCGTGTCGCCAACGATAACCACCTTCTTACCGGCTGTAATGGTGGTTGCGCCGATGGTAGCACCATGGACGTAATAATAGTAATTCCCGTCGGCGGCAGGAGTAGTGTCCGCAACTCGCGGCAAGATCGCGGGGAGACTGGATCCCAAATCCACACCTGCGGTGGCGCCAGAATTGGCCGGATAGGTTGGCAGTGAAATGGTGCCGGTCATACCTGAAAGGGTTTGCCCGGTGACCGTTCCTCCAGTGACCGTTACCCCGGGCCCGAGATCGATATTTCCATTGACGACTCCCCCGGAGCCGAGGTCGATGGTGCCGGCGAGGCTTCCGACTGTAATATTGCCTTGGGCCGCGCCTAAGGTGTATTGACTGAAAGGCGGGATGCCAGGAGGGGTGCCCGAAACGTAACTGTCTGCCAATGGATGCCCATTCCAAGTAATTCCGTCCTTGGCAATCAAACCCTTGGGCAGAACACCGTTCTTGCCGATGATAATCTTGATCATTTTGGTGATCGGAGGACCGTCGTATGGTGTAATGGTAGCCTGGCTTACGACGATGGGCACCGTGGCGTTGCCATCATAACCATCGACCCAGACCTTTACTGAGCCAGTCGCATTTTGACCCAGATTGTTAAAAGTAAATGTGCGCGTCGCGGAAAGCATAGCCTGGGCTGCTGCCCCGCCACTTCCGCCAAATGAGATCGTAGGCGGCAAGGTATAGCCCGATCCTGGGTTGGTGATGGTAACTCCCGTCACACCGGTGATAGTTGTGGTAGTATTGTTCGAGGTTAAGGTAACCGTAGTAACAATGGCCGTGCCTGCGGCCCCGCTACCAGTAGTGTCACCTGTGGCGTTGGTAAATGTAACCGAAGGCGGCGAGCTGGTGCTGTAGCCGGAACCCATGCTTGAAACATTGACGCCGGCAACGGTCTGGCCGAGGGTCCAACCACTCCAAGCATTGTGGATGCTGGTGCTGTCGGTAGCGTATCCCAATTTATTGAAACTCCACACCGCCTCTTCCGTTCCGGCTTCCGCAAGGTTACAGGCGGCGTCCGCAAAAAAGCTGCGGTGGGCAAGCTTCAGGGAGGTTGCGCTCATTTGGAGGTAACTCGTTATGGAGATACCGATGACGAAGGCGAAAATTAGGGCGGTTAACAGCACGCTACCGCGCGTTGCCTGATTGCGGAATCCATGGTTGCGGGGTGACGCGGCGAGAGGATTCATATAGTGACGTTTCGTATTCATATAGCGATATTCCGTATCGTGAATGCAGAAGAACGAATGACTTGAGTGGCCGCAGCAACCCCGTAAGTTCCGCCGGTAGCGCTGATTGAGACCTGGATGTGTTTAATGCCGGCATCACTGGTTGTACTTGCAGGAATCAAGGTGCCCGAGCCATCATACCGGTAAAACGTCAAAGTCGTGACGTGCTCCATCAAGACCTGCCGCCCCGTCAGCACTGTTGGATCGCTGCCAGGCACAAGGAATAACTTCTGGTCAGTGCTGTCGCTGGTGTCGAAGCCGTAAGTTACCCGTGTTACCGTGGACATATCCTGGCTGGGAATTGTCAGGGTGAATGAGGTTATTACGTTGCCAGTGAAGTTTGAAGTAAAGCTATTGGCCATCCGGGCATCGATCCCCATTTGTTCGAAAGCTCGGCGCATCTGCGTCTCCATGGAGTCATAGTAATCAAGTCTGATTCCGCTGCGAACGATCATGACGGTAGTTGTAAGTATGCCGGCTAAAACGATCGCACTAATGGCCGTGGCGACCATTACCTCTACGAGCGTAAAGCCCGCGATCCGTTTGCGGTTCGAGGCCGGACTATAAGGAGATGAAGTCATAAAGTCCCTTCTGCCCATAGTAAGTGGTATAGCTTTGGGTCATCACGTGGCCGTCAAAATTCGCCCAGCTGATTGTATAAGTAACTTGGATCATTCCTGTATGCACATCGGCAGCCGTGCGCGTTAGCGTCATCCGGCTGCCAGCGTCGTTCGTGGAATAAAAACTCGAGTCGATGGTAAGGGCGGTGGGAGTTGTGGCGAAGGACGTGATGCCAGTGTGGCCTGTGCCCGCGGTCGTGCCATCCCCCCACTGGGTTAGGCGCATTTTCTCAAGTTCGCTCTGCAGAAGCTGTGAAGCGTAGCTGAGGTTGCGCGCTGAATCCAGATTGTTGAAGCCTCGTGCAAGTACCATGATCGAGGTCGAAATCACGAGCGCCATTACTGCGGTGGCCATGGCCACCTCAATAAGAGTGAACCCATGTTTTTGCTTGCTGCGGGAACCCTCTTGCCTACGGCGTGATCCGTCCGCCCACCGGTCGACCATGCGCCCTTCCCCGAGGGTGAAGACGCGGGCTGAACGGCGAACATCGCGGCGGTCGGAAGCAGGTTGGATCTGCGCGGCAAGTTTCATGCGGGCAGAGGATACGGCAAATCCACGCGTTTGCGCAGAGGCTAACCGGCCCCAATTTCGGGCGTAGTCCGCTAGGCCGGAAATGACTGGGTAAAATACACCCTCTTCACCGGTCAAACACCCTACCACCCATTGAACAGGGGCAGGTAGGCACCGCGCTCGGCACCGGTCGTGATCTCGCGCCACGTGGCCACGCCGAAGCCTGCATCCCCATTGGACGCGAGTGATTCATCATAGTGAAACTTGGCGTTGCCGGTGATGAGGATGTCGCGGGTAACGATTGAGCCCATCATTTCGCCGCTAAGTTTCACCGTGGCGTCGGGCGCATAGACCACGGCCTTGATCGTGCCGTTGCCGGACAGGTCGATGGTCTGTCCGGCGGTGCTGGTGTTGGTGCCCCAGAGCTGGCAGGTGATCGGCTGGATATTATCGTTGTTGATGCCGCTGCCCGCAATGATGTCGCCTTCGGCATAGAGCACGAGCGAGGAGCCGGCCGGAATATGGATCGTGGCGTTGCCGGTGATATCGAGCGCAGCAAAACCGGATCCAGCGGTGAGGACGAGCGTGACCTGGCCGAGAATGGTGAGCGTCTGGCTGCCGCCAAGTGAAATACTATCGCAGCGCCAGCTGGTGGCGGCGCCGAGCGTGCCCAAGGTCGCGGTGCTGGTGATCGGGCCAATGGTCGTGCCGCCGGTCGGCGCAGTGACGGGATCGAGATTGGCGTTGAAATCGGTGGAAACGCGGTTGGGGTCGATCTGCACGCCAACCGGTGTCGTTGTACCGCGGATGGATCCGCTGGAGCCGACATCTGGTTGCGCACCGCTTGTGGCGACATAGCCCCAGATGTCGGCCCGGTTTGTGAGCCGGGCGATATTTTGCACGGTGCCACTGTCCACGCTGCCGTGATCATCGCGCACGGCGGCGCTATAGGGCACGGGCGGCGTGCCGGCGGAGTTCCAGCTGTCCACGGTCGCATTCTGGCCTTTGAAGGTCAGGCTGTTTTGCGCGATTAGACCGCTGGCAAAATGCGAACGGCGGCTGAGGGTGAGCTCGAGCATTTTGGTGATGGGGGCATCGGTGCCGGGAGCCACGGAGGCGAGGGCGATCACTTTGGGCACCACGCTTACCGATGGCGGATGATAATTGACCACATAAACCTTGACCGAGCCGGTGGCATTGGCCCCAAAGGCGAACCCATCGAATTTCTGCCACGCATCGTTGCCGTTGTTGGACCAGGCGGTCCATCCATCCGATGCACCGTTCGTGAGACGATTGAAGGACCATACGGCCTCCTCGGCGCCCGCCTCGGCCAGGTTGAAGGAGGCGTTGCTATAGAAGGTGCGGTTGGCGAAGTGCGCCGTACTGAGGCTGAGGCTGAGATAACTGCCGAGGACAAGCGCGATGAGCGCAGCCACCAGCATGGCGATAATCAGGACCGAACCGCGGCGCAAGCTGGGGTGGGAAGATTTCATCAAGTGATCAGTTGCTCACGTGTTTATTCCGCAGGATGTAGCAGGCGGAGACGGCGGAATTCGTGGCGGTGACGATGGTGCTGCCGGTGCGCTGGGCCCGCAGCGTGACCTGGATTTGTTTTGTCTCGAGGTCGTTGCTG
>Ga0210392_10000223_pt1 | contig 44112 bp, 32 predicted proteins | sample IncBWC30OmetaG_FD_161057 | JGI IMG/M metagenome (GOLD analysis project Ga0210392, IMG submission 161057) | Forest soil microbial communities from Barre Woods Harvard Forest LTER site, Petersham, Massachusetts, United States - Inc-BW-C-30-O ... | reverse complement strand
GGCCACGGTGACGGCCAACGTCACCCTGCCGGCGGGCCAGCAAATCCTGACCCTGAACCAGGACAACGGCGGCTGGAACATCAACTACGCGAGCTTCGCATCTTCCGCCGTCACCGTCGCTACGCCGGTCTTCAGTCCCGGCGGCGGCACGTATGGCTCTGCGCAAAATGTGACCATCAGCGATTCCACCAGCGGTGCATCCATCCGCTACACTTTGGACGGCAGCACGCCGACCTCGACCACCGGCACGCTCTACTCGGGCGCGGTGAACATCAGCAGCACCGCGACCTTGAAGGCGGTTGGTTACAAAAGCGGTGATACCACCAGCGCGGTTGCTTCAGCCACCTATACGATCAACAGCAGTGAAGGTCCGTTTGGCGGCACCGCGGCCGCGATTCCCGGCACGGTCCAGGCCGAAAACTATGACACCGGCGGCCAGGGCGTTGCCTACAACGTCAGTTCGGTCAATGGCACCGATAACGGCTATCGTTCCGACGGCGTTGACCTGGAAGCCTGTTCAGACACGGGCGGCGGCGTTGACCTCGGCTGGACCAATAGCGGGCAGTGGTTCAAATATACCGTCAATGTGGCCACGGCCGGCACTTACACGGTCAGCTTCCGAGTCGCCGCTCCGAACGCGGTGACGGATGCCTTCCATCTGTCGAATGCTTCAGGTACAAACCTGAGCGGTAACATCAACATTCCCGCTACAGGTGGCTATCAAACCTGGGCCACGGTGACGGCCAACGTCACCCTGCCGGCGGGCCAGCAAGTCCTGACCCTGAATCAGGACACCGGCGGCGGCATATGGAACATCAACTACGCGAGCTTCGCGTCGCAGAACCCGACCTTCACGATTACAGCGAGCGCGGGCAGCGGCGGATCAATCAGCCCGTCGGGCGGCGTCGTGGTGAACCAAGGCGCTAATCAATCGTTCACGATTGCGGCCAACTCCGGCTTCACCATCTCCAGCGTGACCGTCGATGGCGCGAGCCAAGGTGCGATTTCCTCCTACACGTTCTCCAACGTGCAGGCCAATCATACGATCAGCGCCACGTTCGCTTCCAGTGGTGGTGGCCGAACCCTGACCGGTTCCTCGGGCAATGGCTGGCACGCGCTGGCGATCTCGCCGGCCGCGACCGGCACTTTCACGGCCACCTACGACGCGACGCCCTCGGTCTCGCCGGAAAATGCGGTGGTCGGCCTGTCCAATGGCGCCGCCACGGCCTTCGGCAATCTCGGTTGCATCGCGCGCTTCAATCCCTCGGGTGACATCGATGCCTATAACGGCAGCGCCTACGCCGCGGCCGCGACCATCCCGTATTCCGCCAATGTGTCGTATCACTTCCGCCTCGTCGTGAACGTGACCGCGCACACGTACTCGGTCTTCGTGACCCCGGCCGGTGGTTCCGAACTGACAGTGGGCAGCAACTATGCTTTCCGCAGCTCGGCGAACACCATGACCAGCCTGAACGATTGGAATCTCTATGTGGATCCCTCCATCGGCGGCGCCTCGCTCACCGCGAATAACCTCACTCCGTAAACCGAATATTGGAAATATGCCTAAAGGTGGAGCGCGTTGACCCAACGCGCTCCATTTCGCGGATTCCTAACTTCCCTCTTAAAAACTACTCCGATCATTTTTAGCAGGAAACCCGAAAGCCAAGAATCGATTCGGAAACAGTATCCGAGGCGACTCGTCGGGAGACTTCGCCCTACCAATTAGTAACTTTAAACCCCAATCATGAATCCATGAACGCGAAAAAACATATTCTTAAACCTCTCGCGGTATTTGCTCTTATCTGCGGCTTGTCCGTGTCGGCCCATGCCTGTGTCACCGCCACGGTGGGCGGCGGTTGGCAGAACAGCACCATGACCTCGCAGACGGGGACCTTTACGGCGACTTTCGACGCCACGCCCTCGGCTTCTCCCACCAATGACGTCATCGCTTTCTCCAATGGCCCGCAGACGGCCTACGCCAACTTCGCCTGCCTGATGCGATTCAATACCTCGGGTGATATCGATGCACGCAATGGCGGCGCCTATGCCGCAGCCTCCACCATTCCGTATTCGGCCAACGTGTCGTATCACTTCCGCGTGGTGGTCAACATCGCCGCCCAGACTTATTCAATCTTCGTGACGCCGGCGGGCGGTTCCGAACTGACGGTTGGCAGCAACTATGCCTTCCGTATTTCCGACACCACCTTGAATTACTGGGGCGCTTTCGTCGATACTTCGGCCAACGGCGGAGCGGGCACGGTCAACGTGTGCAACTTTTCGACCGGCGGCCTGCCGCAGGCAGCCGCGCCGGTGTTCAGCCCGGCCGCCGGCACTTACCCCGGCACACAGAATGTGAGCATCACTTCGACAACCGGTGGTGCATCCATTCGTTATACCACCGACAACAGCACGCCCTCGGAGACCGCGGGCACGCTCTACTCGGGTCCGGTGAACATCGCCACCACCACGACCTTGAAGGGCATCGCTTTTGAAACCGGCTTCACTGACAGCACGATCACGACCGGCCTTTACACCATTACGGCCCCGAGCTTCACCATCACGGCCAGCGCCGGCAGCGGCGGATCGATCAGCCCGTCGGGCAGTGTTGGCGTGACCCAAGGTTCCAACCAATCCTTCTCGATTACGCCCAACACGGGATTCAATGTGTCCAGCGTGACGGTGGATGGTGCGAATCAGGGCGCGATCACCTCCTACACTTTCTCGAATGTGCAGGCCAATCACACGATCAGCGCTGCATTCCAGCAGCAATCGTCAGGCGAAGGGCCGTTCGGCGGAACCGCGGCCGCGATTCCCGGCACGGTGCAGGCCGAAAACTATGACACCGGCGGCCAGGGCGTGGCCTACAATGTCACTTCAATCAATGGCACGGATAATGGCTATCGTTCCGACGGCGTTGACCTGGAAGCCTGCTCAGACACTGGCGGCGGCGTTGACTTGGGATGGGAAAGCCCCGGCCAGTGGTTTAAATATACGGTCAATGTGGCAACGGCCGGCACTTACACGGTCAGCTTCCGTGTCGCCGCTCCGAACGCGGTGACGGACGCCTTCCATGTCTCGAATTCCTCGGGTACAAACCTGAGCGGCAACGTCAACATTCCCGCGACCGGTGGCTATCAAACCTGGGCCACGGTGACGGCCAACGTGACCCTGCCGGCAGGCCAGCAAATCCTGACCCTGAACCAGGACACCGGCGGCGGCGTATGGAACATCAACTACGCGAGCTTCGCACAGCAGATCCCGACCTTCACGATTACAGCGAGCGCCGGCAGCGGCGGATCGATCAGCCCATCCGGCGGTGTCGTGGTGAACCAAGGTGCCAATCAATCGTTCACGATTACACCCAATTCTGGATTTAATGTATCCAGTGTGACCGTCGACGGTGCCAACCAGGGCGCCATTACCTCCTACACTTTCTCCAACGTGCAGGCGAATCACACGATCAGTGCTGCCTTCCAACAGCAATCGACCGAAGGACCTTTCGGCGGAACCGCGGCGGCTATTCCTGGCACGGTCCAGGCCGAGAACTATGACACCGGCGGCCAAGGGGTCGCCTACAATGTCGGTTCGATCAATGGCACGGATAACGGCTATCGTTCCGACGGCGTTGATCTCGAAGTAACTTCAGACACGGGCGGCGGCGTTGACCTCGGCTGGACCTTCGGCGGCGATTGGTTTAAGTACACGGTCAATGTGGCGACGGCGGGGACTTACACCGTCAGCTTCCGCGTGGCCGCCCCGACCGCAGTGACCGATGGCCTCCATCTTTCCAATTCATCGGGCACAAACCTGAGCGGCAACGTCAATATTCCCGCCACGGGTGGCTATCAAACCTGGGCCACGGTGACGGCCAACGTCACCCTGCCGGCGGGCCAGCAAATCCTGACCCTGAACCAGGACAACGGCGGCTGGAACATCAACTACGCGAGCTTCGCGACGGCCAACTCTGCGCCGAACTTCGGCCCGAATGTCATCATCTTCGATCCCTCGATGTCCTCATCGTCCATCCAGAGTCAGCTTGATAGCATCTATAACCAACAACACACGAATCAGTTTGGATCCGCCCGGTACGCGTTTCTTTTCAAGCCCGGTTCATATAATAACACCGTGAATGTCGGCTACTACACCCAGGTCTTGGGCCTGGGACAATCGCCGGACAATGTCACCATCAACGGCGGTGTCATCTCCAATGCGGTTTTGACCAATAATAATGCCACGCAGAATTTCTGGGAAGGCGCGGAAAACTTGTCCGTGGTTCCTTCCGGAGGCACCGATCAATGGGCCGTCTCCCAGGCCTGCCCCATGCGTCGCGTGCATATCAAGGGCGGCATCGTCCTTGATCAAAGCGGTGGTTATTCGAGCGGAGGTTTCCTTTCCGATTCGAAAATCGACAACCAGATCAACTCCGGTTCGCAGCAGCAATGGATCTCCCGCAATTCCCAATGGGGCAGCTGGGCCGGCTCCAACTGGAACATGGTGTTTGTTGGCGATACCAATGCGCCGTCGGGCGCGAATTGGCCCAACCCGGCTTACACGGTGACCAACCAGACGCCGCAGGTGCGCGAAAAGCCGTTCCTGACCATCGATGGCAGCGGGAACTACAGCGTGTTTGTCCCGGCCTTGTCCAGCAACAGCTCGGGCATCACCTGGTCGAGTGGTTCATCGGCGGGGCAGTCGATTCCGATCAGTCAGTTCTATATCGCCCACTCATCGAGCGACACCGCGGCCACCTTGAATGCAGCCCTGTCGCAGGGAAAGAACCTGTTGCTCACACCGGGCGTTTACTCGCTCAATGCCACGCTGCAGGTAAACAATCCCAACACGGTGGTGCTGGGCCTGGGCCTGGCGACCCTGCTTTCGCAGAATGGTGTAACCGCGATGACGGTGGCCGATGTCGATGGCGTGATCATCTCCGGCATTTTGTTTGATGCCGGTTCGACTAATTCGCCGTTCCAGCTGCAAGTGGGCCCGAGCGGAAGCAGTGCGAGCCACGCGGCCAACCCGACGGTGTTGCACGACTTGTTTTTCCGCGTCGGCGGCGCCGCGGCCGGCAAGACGACGGTCAGCCTCCAGATCAACAGCAACAATGTCATCGGCGATGATTTCTGGATCTGGCGGGCCGATCACGGCAACGGCGTGGGCTGGACCACCAACCCCGCCACCAACGGGTTGATCGTGAATGGGACCAACGTGACCATCTACGGCCTGGCGGTCGAACATTACGAGCAATACCAGACGCTCTGGAACGGCAACGGTGGAAGCGTGTATTTCTATCAAAGCGAAGCGCCGTATGACGTGCCGAACCAGTCGAGCTGGACGGTCGGGGGCGAGAACGGCTACGCGTCCTACAAGGTGGCGGATAGCGTCACCAGCCACCAGGCTTTCGGTGTTGGCATCTACTGCTTCTTCAACGTCAACTCGGCGGTGAAGCTGAACAACGCCATCGAAGTGCCGAGCTCCGGGTTGAACGGCGCGATGTTCCACAATATGACCACGGTCTCGTTGGGCGGCGTGGGCGAGATCACCCACGTCATCGATGGATTCGGAAGCGCGGCGAATTCATCCAACAACGTGGTTCGCCTGATAAAATAACCAGCAGCCGGCACTGACCGCCGGGACGGGCAACCGGCCGGCGGTCAGTCCGATGATTGGAGCAGTTTGACTAAAACTGTCGCTTCGCTCGGTACTTCGCTGCGCTGCCAATGACAGTTCGAATTCAGCCTTCCGAGGTGGAAGGCGGCGTCCCGACGCGTTCGTGAGCGCGTCGAGGACGCCGCGCTCCACCCGCGCTACCGCGCGAAACATTTCCCAATGCGTTCCACGCAATCCGCTTCGTGGTTTGCCCAGGGTCTCAGAATCACATGGGACTCCGAAAACGGCTGCAGTATTTTTAAAAAGCCGCTCAGACCTGAACTTTTTCCGCCCGATCCAGCTGTTCAGAATTTTTGGGTAGATGGAGCAATTGGTGCACGGTTTCGAGGAGAAGCTCGGGTGCGAATGGCTTGATGAGGCAGGCGTGGGTGATTTTTTTTGCTTCTTCCAGCGGCGTGTCGCCCGTCTCGTTGTTGGACAATCCGCTGATGACGAGCAGCCGGAGATTCGGACAAAGCTCGGCGGCGATGCGGGCCAGCGCGGCGCCGCCCAGATAAGGAATGTCCACGTCGGTGATGAGGAGCGCGATCCTGGCCTGGTGCGTGGTTAAAAGGCCGACGGCCTCGACGCCGTCGCTGGCGCTCAGGACGTTGTAGTTGTGCTTGGCCAGAACGGCGGTGACGGTTTCGCGGATCGCGTCATTGTCGTCGACCACGAGGATGAGTTCGCCCTGGCCGATGGGTGCGGTGATCGCCGGGGCGAGGTTGAGGTCGGCCGATTTTTCATCGGTGGCCGGCAAATAGACGCGGAAGGTGGTGCCGCGATCCGGTTGTGTGTCGACCGTGACAAAACCGCGATGGCTGGCCACGATGCCGCGAACGGTGGAAAGACCGAGGCCCGTGCCTTTCTCCGCGCCCTTGGTGGTGAAGAACGGATCCCAAATGTGCGCGAGCACGTCGGGCGGGATGCCGGTGCCGGTATCGGAGACTTCGATGACCAGCCACGCCCCATGCCGGGCGCCGGGCAAGGCGCGGGCCTGTTCCCGGTCGAGCCGGCGGTTAAACGCGGCGACGCGCAGCGTGCCGCCCTCCGGCATGGCGTCGCGGGCGTTGACGCAGAGATTGAGAAGGACCTGGTGGATCCGGATCGGGTTGCCCTGCACGAGCCAAAGGTCGGAGGCGATTTCGTCCCGGAGCGTAATGAATTTCGGAAACGTCTCCTCGATGACGTTGATGATATCCTGCAGGAGGTGACTCACCTGCGTGGGCCGGATTTCGCCGGTGGTGCTGTGGGCAAACCCGAGGATTTGTTTCACCAGGCCGGCGCCGCGCGAGGCATTTTGCTCGAGCGAGTTCAGGATGCGCAAGTCGCGCGGGTTGGACGTGCCCAGGCGCAGCATCGGCACACCCAGCATGATCGGGGCGAGCACGTTGTTGAGGTCGTGGGCCAGGCCCGCGGCGAGCATACCGATGCTCTCGAGCCGCTGGGCGTGGAGGAATTTTTCCTCGAGCATTTTCTTTTCCGTGACGTCGTTGGCGAGCACCAGCCGCGTCTTGCGGCCGCCAAACACCAGCGGGCTGGAAATCGTCTCCACCTGGATGATGGTCCCGTCTTTTCGCCGGTGCCGCCATTCGCTGGTTTTGTTGAGGGTGGCCCCTGCTTCCTCGACGCACTTCAGCAAGGCGGGAATATCCTCCGGCAGGTAGAGATCCTTGATCGTCATGGTGAGGAACTCCTCGCGCGAGTAGCCGTAGTGCTGCACGAACGATTCGTTGACCGCCAGGAACCGGAGGGTCTCGGAGTCGAAGAGCAGGATGGGGAGGGGATTGCCCTCAAAGAGCAGCCGGTGTCGCTCCTCGCTCTCTTGCAGCGCGGCCTCGGCATGTTTGAGTTTGGTGATGTCTCGCACCGTTCCCTCGTAGTGCGGTGAGCCCTGTTCATCCCGGACCACCTGGATATCGATCGAGACCCAAATCAGGTTGCCGTCCCGGCGCTGCCATTGGACTTCATCGTCCACGACGGCCCCATGCTCCTGCAGCAGGCGCTGCAACTCGGTGCGCTTTTCCGCATCGACATAAAAGCTCCGCATATTCGGCGCGGTGTGGATGAGTTCATCGGCCGACTCATAGCCCAGGATTCGTGCCATCGCCGGGTTCGCGGTGATGATCTGCCCATCGGGTGTTGTCTGCAGGATGCCCTCGCGGGCGTTTTCAAAAATGGCGCGATATTTGGCCTCGGCCTGCTTGAGCGCACTGGCGTTCGCAGCCTCACCCGGGCTGGTCGTGGGGTGGGATTTTTTCAGCCTGGCTCCACTCTCGCGCATCATAATGGGTATCATTACGAAACCAAGAGCAACGGCGATGCGAAAAGGACAAATCCGCCTAGAGGGAAACCCTTAGTCCGGGTGCAAAGAAAATGCGCTGCGCAGCCAACAGATTGCGCGGCAAAATCGAGCTGGGCGGATTTTCGGTGACAACGGTTCGCCCGATGGGCCGCAGTCCTTACTGCGTCTGGAGCGTAAACCGATTCAGGCCTGCCGCGGTGCAGGCGTTTATCACATCGTCCATTTTTTGCAGCGGGGTGGACTTGTCTGCCTTGATCAAAACCGCGACGTTCGGATTGCTGTCATGATCTTTCCTCAACAACGGCAATAGTTGATCGTCGGAAATGGGTTCTCCGTTAATCGATATCTGCCCGCCTTGACCGATGATGATTTCCATCTTTGCCGGAGATTCATCATTGGCCGCGGTGGCGGTCTCTGCCTTGGCGGGCTCGGGCGACGTTTCCGCCGTGGCGTCTCCGGAGGTGTACTTGCACGCGGTGAGTTCATGCTGGGCGATGGAGGCATCGACGACCTCAGGATATAAAATTACCAGGGTAAGATTGGCATGAACATTGATGCGGACATAGACGGTTTGGCCGGGGCTGAGCGTGAAACTGGCGGGCGAACTCTTTTCGCCGGCGACCTCGACCTTGTATTCGCCGGCGGACTGATCCACGTAGAAAAATCCCTTGGCCTTGGAAAGGCCGGCTGGCTTGCCGTTGAGCAATACGGCCGGCGTTTTGCTCGGGCTATATATGGCGTCGCGGTAAATAAAAATTCGCCCGGCATTGGCTGCGATCGGCGGAAAAGTGTCCTTGACCGAGTCGTATGACGAACCGGAGGCCCAGCCGGGAAAAATCGGCCCGGTGGTGCAGCCGGCGAAAAACAAGGCGAGGGCAATCGTGGCCAGGAAAGGGAATGGTTTTTTCATAGTTGAATTCCTGCAGGCAATCACCTCGGCCGGGGAAGGAAAAGCCTGAAAACACCTTGAACCTTAAACCTTGAACCTAGAACCTCTGGCATGGGCGCACGACGGGACATCGCCGCGATCAACCGCGAGTTCTACGATGCCCTCTGGTCGCAGACCTACGTCGAGCGGCCGGAGCGCTTCAACACCTGGCCGTTGATTTCCGGGTTGCTGCCTTCGGCCCCGCGGCGGCTGGAAATCGGTCCCGGGTTGCGGCCCCGGCTGCCGATTGCCGGCACGCACTTCATCGACATCAGCGCACCGGTGGTCGAGAAGTTGAATGCGCGCGGCGGCGTCGCCGTCCCCGGCGAAATCACCGCGCTGCCCTTTGGCGACGGGGCGTTCGACCTCGTGGGGGCCTTTGACGTCATCGAACACATCGAGGACGACCGGAAGGTTTTTGCCGAATTAAGCCGTGTGCTCAAGGACGGCGGCGTCCTGGTTTTTGCGGTGCCCTTGCATGCCCGCTTTTGGACGGAGTTCGATGACTGTGTCGGCCACGCACGGCGCTACGAGCCGGCGGATTTGCTGGCGCTGCTGGCGGACCATCAGTTGGTGATCGAAAAGAGCGCGGGGTTCGGCATGCAGCCGAACAATCCACGGCTGTTGAAATACGGCATGAAATGGCTCACGCAACGCCGCGCGGCGGCGATGCGCTGGTATAACTGGGTGTTCATGCCGCTCGGCATGCTTTTCCAAAAACGATTGAAGTTTGGGCCGGGCCTGGTCGCTCCGGCCGGCGTGGCCGAGATCGTGCTGGTGTGCCGGCGCCGGCCACAGCAGGGTGGGCCTTGATATTGGCATATTTCTGTTGCCCAATCTTAACCCCAGCGCCTTTTTTAGCGGTTGCTTTGCCCACAGGGTTCATCTCAGGTTTCCGCTCCGCTTCCGCTCACTAACGCCAGCGCTTTCCAGCCTACTGACATGGACGCCCCCGCCCGGACAAAGCCAGTTCTTGCCCAATACGTTTTTTTCCTCCGGCTGGTATTTGCATTGTTTATTTTGACTGCATCGGTAGCCGTCACCCGCGCGGCCACCGTGGCCACACCGGTCTTTAGTCCCGTCGCTGGTACCTACACCAGTGCGCAATCTGTGACGATCACCACGACGACCAGCGGCGCGACAATCCGGTACACGACGGATGGCAGCACGCCCAGTGCGACTGCGGGAACGGTTTATGCCGGTCCGATTTCGATCAGTGCGACCACCACGCTCAAAGCCATCGCTTATGAGACCGGCTTCACGAACAGCGCAGTGAAGAGCGGTACCTATTCGATCAAAACAATTGCTCCGGTCTTCAGTCCCGTTGCCGGCACATATACGAGCGCGCAATCGGTGACGATCACCTCGGCGACGAGCGGCGCGTCGATTAATTACACGACCGATGGCACCACGCCGAGCGAAACCAACGGGGCGGGTTACTCTGGCCCGGTTTCGATCAGTGCAAACACCACGCTCAAGGCCATCGCTTACGAGACCGGCTTGGCCGACAGCTCGGTCACCAGCGGCACCTATTCGATCAAAGTGATCGCGCCGGTCTTCAGCCCGGTCGCAGGCACGTATACGAGTCCGCAGATGGTGACGATGACCTCGGCCACCAGCGGTGCATCGTTCGCGTATACTACGGACGGTACTACACCGACCGAGAGCGGTGGCACCGTGACTAATGGCATGCTTTACTCTGGTCCGGTTGCGATCAGCACGAATACTACGCTCAAGGCGATTGCCTACGAAGCCGGCTTGACCGACAGCTCGGTGACAAGCGGCACTTACACAATCAAAGTAATTGCGCCAGTCTTTAGTCCTGCTGCCGGCACCTATACCGGTTCGCAATCGGTGACGATCACCTCGGCCACGAGCGGTGCCACGATCAATTACACCACCGACGGCAGTACGCCGAGTCCGACCGCAGGCAATCTCTACTCTGGACCCTTGACTCTTAGCTCTACGACTACTCTCAAGGCCATCGCTTATGAGACCGGCCTGACCAGCAGCTCGGTAACCAGCGGCACTTACACCATCAAAGCTGCTGCACCGGTCTTCAGTCCTGTTGCGGGCACGTACACGAGTGCGCAAACGGTGACGATCACGTCAGCCACGAGTGGCGCCACGATCAATTACACGACGGATGGTACGACGCCGAGTGCGACTGCAGGCAATCTTTACTCTGGACCCTTGACTCTTGGCTCTACAACTACTCTGAAAGCCATCGCCTACGAAACCGGTCTGGCGAATAGTTCGGTCGCCAGTGGCACCTACACGATCAACCTGCCGACCGTTGCCACTCCCGTCTTCAGCTCCGTTGCCGGTACTTACACGAGTGTGCAGGCGGTAAAGATCACCTCGACCACGAACGGCGCATCGATCCGTTACACCACCGATGGCAGCACGCCCAGCGCGACTGCAGGCACAATCTACTCTGGTCCGGTTTCGATCAGCACTACGACCACGCTCAAGGCCATTGCCTATGAAACCGGCTTCAAGAATAGCGCCGTAAAAATCGGTATCTACACCATCAACCTGCCGACAGTCGCCGCACCGGTCTTTAGTCCCCCCGCTGGCAACTATGCGAGTGCGCAGTCGGTGACGATCACCTCGACGACCAGTGGCGCGTCGATCCGCTATACGACCGACGGCAGCACGCCCACCGAAACCACGGGCAATCTCTACTCTGGACCCTTGACTCTTAGCTCTACCGCTACTCTGACGGCCATCGCGTACAAGGCTAACTTCAATGACAGCACGGTAACCAATGGCACCTATACGATCACGCCGCAGCCGGCGATCACCAGCCCACTAACCGCCACCGGCCAGGTGGGCGCGGCATTTTCCTACCAGATTACGGCCAGCAACAACCCGGCGAGCTACAATGCGACCGGACTGGATCCGGGACTCAGCGTCGATACCTCGACCGGCTTGATTACCGGCACGCCGACCACTGCGGGAACAGCCAATATCACGATCAGCGCCAGCAATTCTGGAGGCACCGGTTCAGCCACCTTGGTGCTCACGGTCAATCCGGAGCCGGTGACGTTCACGATTTCTCCGGTGTCGTTTACCTATAACGGCGGCGTTCAGGGCCCGACCATCACACTATCGGTTGCCGGTGCGACTTATTCGACCAGCGGAACGGCTTCGGCTACCGCAGCTGGAAATTATTCATTTACCGCAACGGCGACAGGCAACTATACCGGTTCGACTGCCGTCAGTTGGACGATTGCGCAAGCAATGCCGGTTGTTTCCTGGACAACACCGTCACCGATCGTTTACGGCACGGCGCTTGATTCGACTCAGCTCAATGCCACCGCTAACGTGCCCGGCACCTTTGCCTACATGCCGAACGTCAGCACCGTGCTTGATGCCGGAGCTCAAACATTATCGGTGTTGTTCACGCCGACCGACATCACCGACTATAGCAACGCTTCGGCCTCGGTTCTCCTGACGGTGAATGCCGAGCCGGTGACGTTCACCGTTTCGCCGGTGTCGTTTACCTATGACGGCAGCGCCCAGGGCCCGGTGATCACGCCGTCCATTTCCGGCGCAACCTTTTCGATCAGCGGAACGGCTTCAGCCACGTCTGCCGGCTCCTACACATTGACGGCAACCGCCACTGGCAATTACACCGGCACCAGCGGGTCGATTGACTGGACAATCGCGAAAGCGACGCCGGTGGTTTCGTGGGCGACGCCAGCGCCTATTATTTACGGCACCGCGCTTGATTCAACGGAGCTCAACGCCACGGCCAACGTGCCGGGCACGTTGGCCTATACTCCGTCCGCCGGCACCGTGCTCGACGTCGGAACTCAAACACTGTCGGCGACATTCACTCCGACCGACACCACGGATTACACCAATGCCTCGGCCTCCGTCTCACTCACGCTCAATCCAGAGCCGGTGACCTTCACGATTTCACCAGCCTCGTTCACTTATAATGGCAGTGCTCAGGGCCCAACCATCACGCCGTCTATTTCCGGCGCAACCTATTCGACCAGCGGAACCGCTTCGGCCACGTCCGCCGGTTCTTACACGGTGACGGCGACCGCCACCGGCAATTACACCGGCACAAGTGGGCCGATTGCCTGGACAATCGCACAGGCAACGCCCGTGGTTTCTTGGGCAACACCGTCGTCCATCGTTTATGGCACGGCGCTCGACTCAACCCAGCTCAATGCCACTGCAAACGTGCCGGGAACGTTTGTCTACACGCCGGCTGCCGGCACGATCCTCGATGCGGGTGCGCAGACCTTAGCGGTGACATTCACGCCAACCGATACCACCAATTACAACACTGCCTCGGCCTCGGTTTCCCTGACGGTCAATCCAGCGCCAGTGACCTTCACCGTTTCACCGGTGTCGTTCACCTATAACGGCAACGCTCAGGGTCCAACCATCACGCCATCCGTCGCTGGCGCAACTTATTCGACGAGTGGGACGACTTCGGCCACGTCCGCCGGCTCCTACACGGTGACGGCGACCGCCACCGGCAATTACACCGGCACCAGCGGACCGATTGCCTGGACAATCACGCAGGCGACGCCGGTGGTTTCCTGGGCGACGCCGGCGCCGATTACGTACGGCACAGCGCTTGATTCAACTGAGCTCAACGCCACGGCGAACGTGCCGGGCACTTTTGCCTACACTCCGACCGTGGGCACTGTGCCCAACGTCGGAACCCAAACGCTGTCGGTTGCGTTCACGCCGGCCGATACCACTAATTACACCAACGCCTCGGCTTCGGTCTCGCTGACGGTCAATCCGGCGACGACTGCCGCGCCGGTCTTCAGTCCCGCTGCGGGCACTTTCACCAGTGTGCAAACGGTGACGATCACCTCGGTGACGAGTGGCGCCTCGATCCGCTACACGACGGACGGCAGCACGCCGACTGAAACTGTTGGCACGCCTTATTCCGGCCCGGTTAACATCGGCAGCACGACGACAGTCAAGGCCATCGCTTACGAGACCAGCTTCATTGACAGCGCGGTGACGAGCGGCACCTACACGATCCCGCTCTCCACGCCGGTGTTTGCGCCGCTTGCCGGCACCTACACGGCCGCCCAATCAGTGAGCATCACGAGCACGGGTGCGACCAACATTTACTACACGACCGATGGCAGTACGCCTACCACCACTTCGACGCCCTATACCGCGGCAGTGACCGTTTCCAACAACACCGTCCTCAAGGCCATCGGTGTCAATGGCAGCGGCTCTGGCCTTGTTGCCTCAGCCAGCTACACAATTATTCCGCCGGCCCCGGTCTTCAGTCCGACGCCGGGCACCTACCCCAATTTCACTGTGCTCCCCGTGACCATCAGCGATGCAACCAGCGGGACCATTATTCATTATACCACGGACGGCAGCACGCCGACCACGACTTCAACCCAGTATTCCGCGGCGGTCTCGCTGCCAGTTGCCACCACCACGCTCAAGGCCATTGCCGTTAATGCCAACGGCTCCAGCGCGGTCACCGCCGGCACATATCTACTCGCTCCGCAGGTCGTTGCGCCGGTCTTCAGCCCTGCGGCGGGGAATACCGTTGCGATCACGTCGGCGACCGGTGGCGTCACGATCCGCTACACGACCGATGGCAGCACGCCCACCGAAACCAACGGCACGATTTACTCGGGCCCGGTGAGCATCAGTCCGCCCACTACGCTCCGGGCCATAGCCTACGAAACCGGCTTCCTGGACAGCTCGGTGACCAGCGTCACCATCGGGCTACCCACGATCACCATCACCACGCCGGCCAACGGCTCGACCATCGGCAACTAAATCCTAACCCAGACTTTTAACTGCGGATTACACTGATGAACACAGATGAATTAAACTTCAGGCGAGATCGGTCTGACCACACTTCAGATCATCCACTCTTGTCCCGCCTGCCCTTCGTAGCTTTGGCGAAGAAGGGTGCGCTTTGTGTCTTCGTGGTTCACTGAGTGGGCGATTTGGCGTGTTTAACATGAAGAAACTTATTTTTATTTTCGTCCTTTTGTTTTCAACAACTATGGTCTTTGGCGTGGTGGGAACGATATCTGCGCCGAATCCTGCGCAAAACACTACAGCGAGATTGTCGGTAGATAGTGCTAATGGGAATAACCAGGATACTGGTTGGGCTGCTGGAGGGGGGTCGGGAGTAAATTTCCAGATTCCAGGGCTTGTCATGAAAGTTGGCGGGATTGATGTTACCGGTGCGAACGGCACAACTTACGGCGGCTTTATTTTTCTTTATAAGTCAACGACCCCGATCGATGGCGGTTTTCTTCATCTGGATGGTTTTTCGCTGCGAATTATTTACGAGGGTACCAATCCCGATCAGGGAGGCGACGGCCGCCCGCATTCTGATGGCCCCCAGGGAAAAATCCCGCGGCATGTCTCCGAACCGGTCAACGCGGTGACCGGCTCGTTTTACGAAAATCAGGAGGATCTGCACGTGAATGGGCCGCTGCCGATCGAGATCAGGCGCACTTATTCCAGCCTGAATGCTGCCACGACCAATAATGAATTCGGGCACGGATGGCTTTTTGGCTATCCCTCATATTTGATTCCCTCGTCCAATCTTTCCACCATCCAGGCGGCCGACACCGATGGTTCGGTTATTGTATTCCGGCAGCAGTCTGGATCGACCACGGTCTGGTCGCCTACCGTGGCAGATAATCCCGACCTGACCAACTCTGGCGGAGCGACGAACCTTTTCAATTCCTCGATCGTTCAATCAACCGTAGGCGGCACGGTTATCTATGCGTGGAACCTGCCTGATGGCTCCGTCCGCACTTACGTGGTCCGGTCGTTTCCCGCGACCATTTACGGCACCAGCTATCAACGTACGCGGCCTTACCTTGCCACCTGGGCAGACAATCGGGGCAACCAACTCACGTTTGGTTATGGCGGAAATGCAACCGCGAATGATTGGGGGAAAATCAATCAAATTCAATCTTCGAACGGCAGCTCGGTTGCCTTGGCCTATGATGCCAATGGACACATCACGCAAATACTCTCCACCGATGGCCGCACGGTCAAATATACCTATGATCCCGTTTCCGGAGACCTGACTCAGGTGCAATTGCCCGATGGCAATATATTCAATTACCAATATGGCACCTATAATGACAGCATTGTCTCCAACCACTTCATTACCCAGGTGACCGATCCCGATGGCCATATCTTGCAGAATGTCTATGATAGCTCGGGCAGGGTGGTGCAGCAATGGGCCACAGTCGATCAAGCCAATCCAACTGCGCCGGTGGTCATGGCCACTTTCAACTACAATGTGGCCGGGCAGACCACGATCACGGACGCCAATAACCACGCCACGGTTTATCAATACACCAATGGCGGCTTGATCACAAAGATCATCGACCCTCTCGGTCAGTCCATCACTCAAACCTGGTACACCACCACCAACTCGTCCACCGGAGCCTATATCAACAGCTTGCAGAGTGTTACCGACAAGCGCAGCCTGGTCACGAACTACAAATACGACGCACAGGGCAATATCATAAATACTCAGGTCACCGGACATCTCATCGGCGATTCCAGCACGGAAACCGCCACGACCACCGCTCTCTATAACAGCCTCAACCTGCCCGTTACCGTCACCGATGCCTCCGGGATTACGACAGCCTTCACCTACGCTGATCCCAGCCCCAATCATAAGTACCTGCCGACCGGGATCGACACCTCCAAGGGCGGCACCGTTCAAAACGGAGGCACGCTCATTCGCACCGACCTTCTCACTTACATCGACCAGTCCGACTCCAACGGCTTCAGCAACGGCCTCCTTGCGACCAAGACCGTCGCCTCCGGCAGCCCCGACCAGGCCGTCACCAACTATACTTACTTCTCAACCGGGTTCCTGAAACAGCAGACCGTCCAGACCGCCACCGGTGCTGCTGGGAATAACGACACCGATCCCAACGTCGTCACCAATTTCACTTACACCCCCCGCGGCGAACTCTTTACCGTCACCGATGGCGACAACCGTACCACCACCTACACTTACGATGGGATGAGCCGGCCGCTGACCAAAGTTGTCACCGACGAAAACAACAACGTCCTCGGCTCTTGGACCACGACCTACACCGGCACCGGCGACTTGAGCCTGACCACCGGCCCGCGCACCGCTCCTGCCAATTCCGTCCAGCGGTACTACGACGGCGGCGGACGTCTTGAAGAAACGGTCACAGCCCTCAGCCAGGCCAAAGCGGACGGTAGCGGGGTCACCTCGGCTCCTTCTGCCAGTACCAACTACGGCCACGACTTCGTTGGTAATCTTGTCATGCTGGTCGATCCGATCGGCAACGAAACTACGATGACCTACGACGGCAACGGGCAAATGCTCGGCCAGGAGACATATCAAGGCTCTAATATAACGGTACCCCCACTGCGCACCGAATCATTCCAATACGAGCCCGGCGGCAAAGTCTCACAGTACACCAATCCGCTCGGTGGCGTGACGAACACCTTCTACACCTCGACCGGCCAGATTTCCGAGCAGGATAATCCCGATGGATCCGTCCTCAAGTGGCGTTACCAAACCGACGGCCGGCTTTCGCAGGAAATCCTGCGCAACGGCGCGACTTGGACCACGACGTATGACGATATCAATCGCATCGTTACCCGCACGCTCACGACGTCGACGAATATTGTCCTCGCCACCGAATCCAGCGCCTACGACCGCCGTGACAATCTCATCAGCCACACCGACCCCGAAGGCTACACCAAAACCGCGACCTACGACGGACTCAATCGCGTGAAAACGGCGATGGGGCCCACCACCACCGCTGGAAGCGCTCAGCAGACCACCACCTTTATTTACGGCGCCAGCTCCAAAATCCTTACGACCCAAAACGCTCTCGGAGAAAAGACTGTCACGACCTCCGATGCACTCGGCCGGCCCGTGCTGACCAAAGTCTTCGACTCTACCGGCACTGCCGTCCGCACGACGAGCTACTATTATTCAACCGACCACAATTCCGTGACCGTGACCGAAGGCACCGGCGCGGGCGCGATTTCCCGCACCCTCTACACCGACACGCTCGACCAGTCGGTTCTCACCAAACTCGGTGACGGCACCTTCACGAGCAATGCCTACGACCTCAACGGCAACCTGCTCTCCACGACCGATGCCCTCAACCAGACCACCAACTACGGCTACAACGGGCTCAACCAGATGATCTCGCAGACGCTCCCGGATGGCACCGTGACCAACTTTACCTCCGATACGGCGGGCAACCCGCTCACCCGCGTCATGGCCAACGGCACGCTCACCCAGGCGCAGACCTACGACAATGCCGGCCGCCGGCTCACTGAAAAACTTTACTCCGGCTCCGCCATCACCCGCCAGTACAGCTACGCATATTATCCTGTGGGTAATTCTGCCGTTGGCCTGCTCCAGACCGTCACCGCCCCCCGCGACACCATCACCACCTTTTATGACAACTTTTTGAGACCGCAGACCGTTACAACCGCCGGCGCCCTGCCTGAGACCAACTCGACAACGACCTATGGTTATGACCGCCGCAACCTCGTCACGGGGATCGCCCAAACCAACGGCGTTGGCCCCGCCACGAATATCGCCCGCACCTACGACGGCTACGGCCAGCTCCTCACCGAAACCGTCACGGCGGGCAGCTCGACCTATGCGAACGTAACGCAGACCTGGGACGCCGCCGGACGCCGCGCCACGCTGAACGATGCCAGCTCCTCCCTGCCCGCGCCCCTCTTCGCCTACACCCACCGCGCGGATGGACTACTGACTCAGGTTGCTGCTCCCGGCACCCTGGGCTCTGGACTCTCGACTCTCGACTACGCGTTCGCCTACAGCGACGCGGGCCTCCTCACCAGCCGTACGAATCCTTTCCGCAGCCTGACCGTCGACACGCGCGATCCCGTCGGCCGCATCCTCCAGCAGACCCAGGTCGTGGGCAATACGGCCCCCTTGGTCGAAAACATGACTTGGCTCGGCAATAGCACCTTGAACAATTACACCGTCACTCGTACTGGCACCGGCGCATGGAACGAATCGCGCGCTTATACCTACGACAGCCGCGGCCAACTCTTGAGCGAGGGCTTTAGTCTCCCCTCTAGCCAATCGCCTCTAGCCTCTAGCCTGAACTACAGTTTCGACGGCAACAATCCCGGCCTTGGCATTCGTCTCGACGCCAAAATTGGCACGGGCGCGCCCGCCTCGTGGGAAACGATTGCGACTCCGGATAGCTTTGGTCGCGTCACTACCGACAACCAAGCCACGGTCTCCGGCCACGTCGTGCCGGCCAGCGGCACGGTGTCCGGGTCGGCCCAGGTGAATATTTTGGTCGATGGCATCTTGCAGGGCCTGGCGAATTCTGGCGGCGGCACGTGGTCGCTCAATTTGGATTTGGCCGCCGGTTCGCACACGCTCACGGCCAACGCGATTGACCCAAGTGGGCTCTATGCGACAAGCGCCACCAGCAGCTTCACCGTGACGGCCGGGAATGCCAATCAGCCGGCCGGCACCGTCACCAGCGGCTACGATGCCGACGGCAACGTCATCAGCCGTACATGGACCAGCGGCGTGACCCAGCTGCTGACCTTCGATGCCTTCAATCAATTGATCAAAGTCTCACAACGGGATGGCTCGAATAACGGTTACGACTGGACGGCCCTCTATGACGGACTGGGCCGCAGATTGCAGACGGTTCAGCAGCCCGTCGTGAATAATGTGGCGAGCGGTGCCGCGACGACCATCACTTCCGAGTTCGACCCTCAGGTCGAATTTTTGGAAATCGGTGTGAGCGTGAACGGCGCGAAGGCGTGGCTCGTGAGGGGGCCGGACATCAATGGTGTCTATGGCGGCTTGCAGGGCACGGGCGGACTTGAGGCCACAGTGTTAGATGCCGATGGCACAGCCACGGGAGTTTTGAATGACCTTTTCGGTAATGGTGTCGCCACGATCAGCGGCGGCAGCGTGACGTGGAACACAACGAAGGTGGGCGGATTTGGGCCATTGCCCGACAGCGCGGCCCAGCCGCTGACCAGCATCATCCAACTGGCCTCCGCCGTGGCCTGGCGTGGCCACTACATCGACGGAACCGGCTGCTATCATGTCGGCAAACGTGACTATGAACCAATCAGCTCCCGGTGGTTGAGCGCGGACCCGCTCGGCTTCGCCGCGAGCACGTCGCTTTACGAATTTGCTGCAAACGATCCGATCAACAATTTTGACCCGGATGGGCGGGAGGGTTTCCCTGCTGATGCCGAATTTCACGCAGCACCAGACAGCACGACGCCTGCTCCCATACCGGTGAACTTTAGAACGGTCTCGACAGTTATCATGAGCGCTGCGGGCCAGGCATTCGTTGGTACCACAGCTGGCTTGAGCAGCCAATTAGCTCCCAACAGTGGGGACGCTCAGTCGGTTCAAGCAGGCTGGCAAATGGCCCAGTCGAATATGGCGCAGTCGGCAGGCATTGACCCGAATAATCCGAGGTTTCAGCTGGCTACAACGACGACCGCTTTAATCGGAACTTTTGGGGTTCTTCCAAGCGCTGGAGGTTCTGAATTAGTCGAACAACCTTTACGTGCACTTACGCCAGATGAAGCAGCTCTTTACAGCAGGCCATCGAATCTAAGAGCTGGCGTTCGTGATGAAATTTGGAATCAAAATCTCTCTCCGAATGGAAAGATGTATGATTCAAGCGGCATGGAGATTAAGCCCGGCGACCCATGGGAAGCAGGACATCTCCCTGAATACAAACTTGATACGTGGCAGCGTACGGCCGCCGATCAAAATTGGACGCGCCAAGACTGGCTCGATTTTCAGAATGATCCAGGCATATACAGACCTGAGTTGCCATGGTCGAATGCCTCTGGCGAGTTTGAGAATGGGGATTGGCAAAATCCAAACAGATATATTCTGAAGCCGAAATGCTCATTTTAAGAACATGAAACTACGCTCGATAAACGAATATGATCAACCCAACTGCGTCTCGATTTGGGTGGGAAATTTTATTTCTGAAGTGGAATTAGACTCTTATCTGTACAAGGATTTTGAGGACGATTTTGGGGTGATAGTAGCTGGCAGAGGACGAGGAGAAATGATCACACACGCCAAGCCTGTTGAAATCATTGAGCTTCTCCGCCCCTTTTCGCAATCACGGTTCTTCTTAGTATCTGCCGTTAACGAATGTGAGCGGCACGGCATCTCAAAGAGCACTTGCGCGATGGTCGAATATGCGTGTGCTTATGACGCGGCGCATGTCCTAAATTCTGACGCGCCGTTAAAATTTATTGGGGCGTTTGAATACGAGTCGAATTCAGCGGGTAACCAATAGCTACGATGGGGCAAAAAGCACCTACGACGACCATTGGGGTCTTAACTGCCAACGCGGTTGACCCCAGCGGCCTTTATACGACAAGTGCGAGCAGCACATTTACGGTGACGGCTGGGAATCCCAACCAGCCTTCTGGCACCGTCACGAGCGGCTACGATGGCGACGGCAATGTCACAAGTCGCAGTTGGAGTAACGGAACCGTCCAGACCCTGACCTGGGACGCCTTCGACCGCTTGATCAAAGTCTCGCAGCGCGATTCTTCACAAAACGGTTACGACTGGACCGCCATTTACGATGGACTCGGTCGGCGGATTTCGACTACGAATCAGCCCGTCGTGAACAACGTTGCCAACGGAGCGTCAACCGTTACCGCCTCCATTTATGACCCGCAGGTCGAGTTCCTAGAAATCGGCGTCAGTGTGAACGGTGTTAAGGCATGGAAAGTTTACGGCCCGGACCTCAATGGAACTTTTGGCGGGCTGCAGGGCACCGGCGGCTTGGAGGCCACGATCATGAACGGCACCGGCGCGGCCACCGGCGTCCTCAACGATTACTTTGGCAACGACGTGGCGACGATCAGCGGCGGCAGCGTGACGTGGAACACGACGAAAGTCGGAGGTTACGGCCCCCTACCGGACAGCACCGCCACGCCATTAACGGATGCAACGCAGCTAGCGCAGGCGACAGTGTGGCGTGGCCATCGCATCGATCCGACCGGATTCTACTATCAGGGGTTTAGATACTACGAGCCAACTAGCGGACGGTGGCTATCCTGTGACCCGCTCGGCTTTGCTGCCAGCACGTCGCTGTATGAATTTGTGGGCAATGATCCAATCAACCTCACCGATCCGCTGGGATTAGCTCCTGGCGATAAGTACAAGAGCGAAAATGAAGCCGCCAAACAAGCAATTCGAGACATTAATCCTACTTCTATAAAAGAGCATTCAGAATATGCTGGATTTGTTTATCAAAATTCGGATGGCACATTTTCTTATACTTCTCCGAATAAAGGAACCAAAGATTCTTCGCGACCGAGTTATTGGGATGCCGTTGATCTTACATGGAGTCCATTTAAATCAGAAATCGGGCTTTATCATACTCATGGAGGGAAAGATGCTGGTTATGATAACGAAAACTTCTCGCCGGAGGATATGGATGTTTATGATAGCACAAACGAGCCTGGTTGGGTTGGGACGCCAAATGGGGACATTAAAAAATATACGCCCAGGCCGGGAGAGCCGGAGAATGGAATCGTTCAAACCATAGGTCATTGTCCAAAATGAAAAATAACCTAATTAAAATAGTTTTATTGTTAATACTGACGTTTTTGTTTGTAATGAATGTATCCGCAGGCGATCAAAAATTGCCTAATTATATTCCAAGTGATGGCTGTGTTCCTGATAAAAAGACTGCGCTAAAAATTGCTGAGGCTGTCTTGGTTCCGATTTATGGGGAAGAAGTAATCGAGAAAGAGAAGCCTTTCGTTGCTATTCTAAAAGATGGTGTATGGACAGTGAATGGGACGCTTCCCAAAGGAATGCTCGGAGGCGTCGCCTTAGTTCAAATATCAAAAATTGATGGGAAAATAATCCGAATTATACATGGAAAATAGGGAAAATACAAAAGGGGTCATGCTTTACCTTTAACCTTGACCCACTCTTAGCTAATAGCGGCAACCAATAGCGACGGCGATGCCACCATGCCAACGCTGAGTAAAAAGTAAGCACTTGAATGAGCTTCTCGTCGCAGCGGCTCGATTACGAACATGCGCTTTACCATCCGAACGCGGCAACACAAACTCCTCCTCCTTCGCCAAGGCTACGGAGGACAGGCTACCCGTGAAAGTGCTGTCACTGGCCAACCAGAATTCCTTCGCACACAGTCAAGGCAGCAAAGTTCATCTCGAAGCCGCTTAGCCGCGCGACTCATCCAAGCCCCTCGACTTTGCTCTGGGCCCTGAGCCTGCCGAACGGGCTATGTCGGAGAGAGGGATTGATAGGGACAGGTCAAAAAAGTGAGGGGAGGGCAGGAAATCACGCTAAGCTGGGGGCATGAGGCAAAAATAGCAGCAACCAATAGCGGGGCGTGTGCCAGCTATATTTAAAAATGAAAAAGCACCAGACCGGGGTTCTCATGTGATTGCGGCGTTGGCAGTGCGCCATCCCGTAAGAAACCGGTTGCGAAAAAACACCCCGCCGCTCATCTTGTGCCTATGCCATCCATCAGCTACCATTACCTCACCCAAATCCCCGGCGTGTGCGCTGGGCGTATGATCGTCGAGGGCACCCGCATCGGTGTGCATGACGTGGTGGGTCTGATCGTCAACGGGGCGAGTGTGGACGACGTTTGCCGCAGCTTCCCCGACCTGAAACGTTCACAGGTTTACGAATGCCTGGCCTACTACGAAGATCATCGCGGCGAAATTGACACGCTGGTGGCCGAGCAAATGGCCGAAGACTTGAAGTGAAGTTCTTCCTCGACCACGACATCCCCGTCGAAGTAGCCATCGTGCTGCGCGCTCGCGGGCACGATGTCGTGCAACTGCGCGAGGTGCTGCCCGTCACCACGCCAGACGGGACGGTTTGGACGCACATCCGCGCCTCTGGCCGCATCATTATCAGTTGCAACCGCGCTCACTTCCTCGCCCTTGCCACCGCGACCGAGGAATACCCAGGCCTGATTATCCTGAATCGCCGTCGCACCCGCCAAGGCGAGGTGGCCCACATCCTGCAACTTTTGGCCAAGGCAGGCGAGCAGGGCTTGGCCAACAATATCAATTTTGCCTGAGCCTTGTGGACAGCGGCAGCCAAAAGAAAGTGGCTGTTTTAACGACTACCTTTTATCCTAAAATTACCATGCGCTGGCTGGCCATTGTCCTCGGGGTTTTTTCTTTCGGCGTGATCCTCGCCGTCCACAATATTGCCGACGGCGACCTGTGGAACAAACTCGCCATCGGCGCGCACGTCTGGAGGTTCGGCACGGTGCCGGTGCGGGACATGTTTGCCTTCACGCCCGTGCTGCCGACCTACATCGAGCACGAGTGGGGCGCGGGCACGATTTTTTTTGGCGTGCTGAAATTTTTCGGCCCGGAGGGCTTGATGGCGCTCAAGATCCTGCTCGCCTTCGGCGCGTTGTGGGCGGCGATGGCCGCCGGCCGGACGATGGGCTGCGGGTGGGAGGCCTTGCTCGTGCTGGCGATCCCGGCGGCGGCGTGCGTGCTACCCGCCTTTATTCCCGTCGTCCGCTGCCAGGTTTTCACGTATGGCTTTTTTGCCCTCACCTTGTTCGGCCTTGAGCAAATCCGGGCGGGGAAAAGCTGGCCGGTGCTTATCCTGCCCGCCGTGATGCTGGTCTGGGCCAATGTTCACGGGGGATTCGTGGCCGGGCTGGGGGCGATGGCCGTCTATGCCGCCTTCGCGCTTTGCACCCGCCGGCAGGTGAAACCCATGCTGGTCACCGCGTTCGCCAGCGGCGCGGCCACGCTGGTCAATATTTACGGGCTCAAGTTCTGGCCGTATTTGATTCCGGCGCTGCTCAACAACCGCCCGCATATCGCCGAATGGCGGCCGCTGCCGCTTTTTGCCGGCGACCTGTGGGATGTGTTCATCGGGTTCCGGATCCTTTTCTGGCTGGTGGTCTTGGTGTTGCTCATCGGCTGGCGGCGCACGGAGAAGAAAAGCTGGCCGGGCCTGGTCATGCTGGCGATCACCGCCGCCCTGGCGTGGCACAGCCGGCGGCACACGTCGTTTTTTGGCGTCGCCGCGCTGGCGGTGGCCGGCCCGTTTTTGCACACGGTGCTGGCCGGTTTCGCCGCGTGGCTGCCGCCACGCTGGCGGGCCATGTTTCATCCGGCCCTGGCGGCGACCATGCTCTACGGCGCCATCGCTTTTTATGTGGCCGTTAACTTTTTGCCCGACCTTTCCTTTCAGGTGTGGGCGCCGGTGGGCCACGACCCCGTGCGCGAGGCGGACATCCTTTCCCTGGCCCAGGCCGAGGGCAACCTGGCCCTGCCCTTCGAGTGGGGTGGTTACTGCTCGTGGCGGCTTTATCCACGCATCAAAATTTCCATGGACGGCCGTTATGAAACCACCTTTCCCGAGTCCACCTTCGATTTGAACTTCAATTTTTATGAGAAGCTCGGCCCCGATTGGGACCGGCTCATTCGCGATTACCAGGTGGATTATATTCTTCTCGAGCTGGCGCGCGAGCACCTGCGGCCGGAGGATTTGCTGAGCCGCGGCTACGCCTTGATCTGGCTCGACCCGGGCCGCTCCGCGCTCATGGCCTTGCAAAAGCATGCCGACCGGCTCCGTCGCACCGCCGCCGCGCTCCCGCCGACGACCATCGATCCGCTCGACGCGAGCATCCCGGACACCTGGTGGCCCCGGTGAGATCAGAAGCTAACCACGGATTTAGTTTTGAGAACCGCGAATTGACGCGAACGAACGCTAATTTTTTCGGATCGGAGTTTTAACCACTAATACGCACTAATCGGCACTAATAATTCCCCGCGGATAACGCTGATGATCGCGGATTCGGATCGGAGGCTTAACCACTGATGGGCACTGATGATCACTGATAGAGATTGCTGAAAAACTGCGCTGCTGCGCGCACACGGCCCGAGGCCGTGTTGGCCGTCGGGTTGCGCCAGAAAGCGCTGCAGCAGCGTTTTCTGATCGCAACGACGGCCAGCAGGGTTTTTCAGCAGCCCTCAAATACCAGCGGCAATCCGTGGTATCCGCGGGAAAAGCCGTAATTCGCGTGAATTAGCGTCCATTCGCGGTTAAAAAATCCGGACCAAATTAATAAGTGAGCATAAGTGTTCATAAATGGTTAACCCTCAATTTTGCTCTTCTTCGTCTTCGGGCAGCTCGTCGCGGTTGCTTGGCAGTTTTAGGGGAAGATCCGCCGCGACCAAGCCCGGTTTGCCCGCCCAAACTTCACGAGCCATGACGGCGAAGTCATGGCTCGTGCGTTACGGAAATCAATCTGGTCGTTTACTCAGTTGCCGCCGGTGGAACTGGCCCCAGCCAGGGGGACGCCGGTATATTTGCAGGAAGTGATTTCCTGCTCACCAACGGAGTTTTCCACGAGCTCGGGATACACATGGCCGGCAAAGAAACCCATCGAGACGCCAAAGCGCACATAGCGGGTCTGGCCTTTTTCCAAGGTCAGGCTGAGGGTGCGGGTGACTTCGGTGGAGTCCTGGATGGTGTAATTGCCCGGCGGTTCATCGACGAAAAAGAATCCCTCGGCTTTTGAGGTGCCCACGACATTGCCATTGATGTTGATGTCGGGCTTAAGGGCAGCGCCAAGCGTGGTGGTTCGGTACATATATATGCGACCGGCGTTAGGCGCGAGCGGGGGGATGGAGTTTGCCACCGTGGCGTATTCGGGGCCGGAAGCGCAGCCGGCAAACAGAGAAACAAGGCAGGCTGCGATGAGAAGCGAAGCGAGTTTTTTCATGGAGGTTATTGGTTGTTTATGGGATGGATGGTAACGCGAACGGGGTTGCTGGCCGGGGCGAAGGTTTTTTCCACCAGCAGGTAGAAGCCTTGGACGGTCTGGTTGCTCATCACAAGCTGGGCCTCATATATGTTAGAGGCCTCCACCTGTACAATTTGATCTTTGGTGCTGTAAACGGTGCCATATTGTGTCTGTCCGACCCGGTGCCAGCGAGTGCCTGCTTTGAGATGGGTGGGAAACCCGGTGCCGAGCCTGACGTCCACCGACTCCTGTAAAACAAAGTCATCATTCGTAGCGCCGGTTGCCATGGTAAAGGCCGCTGGCGTTTGGTTGACATACGAAACATCAAACGCACAGCCGGTCAGTAACATCACCAGCAATAAGCAAGCGGCCGGGTGCCAGGGGGTCATTTTGATTGGCAGGAAGAAGAGGGAAAAGGCGATGGCTCGTCAATGGCTACATCTGAAGCCGGGGCATGCATGAGATGGCATCAGGAAAGACATAAGAATCAGGGGAGACAAAAAACTTGGCCCGCGGGGTAGGCTCGAAAGAAGCGCATCGTCTCCAGCGATAAGCCCGCCCGGCAAGATAAATATCGGCGTCGCGGTGGGCCGTTACTTTTTCCAGAATTTCCACCACGGTTTTTTCGCCCGCAGACGCTCTGCCTCGGCCCGGGCTATGTTGTCATCGTGCAGGACTTGCCAGAGCGCGGTGCCGCCGTATTCCGCGAATTGGTGTCCGCAGGATTCACAACGATATTCGCGTATCTCCTGGCCGGTAAAAGTATTCTTTTCGACGAAATCCGAAGGCCCGCCGCACTTGGGACAAACGGGATCGGTGGTAAAGCGCGGCATGGAGATGGAAAAGGGAAAGAACGAAGTCCGGGCGAGCTTATTTCTTCACCGGGTGGTTGCGATTGGAGCCAAAATCAGGGAGAAAAGGGCGAAGTTTAGCGATCATGCTTCTGGCGCCATCTTCCCCATGATTTCACCCACCCGAAAGCTCCGTTGGGGCGTGCTCGGATATGCGCGCATCGCCCGGGAGACGCTCATCCCGGCCATCCTGCGTTCGGACAACTCCGAGTTTTATGCGCTTGCGTCGCGCGACGAGGCCAAGCTGGCCGAGGCTCGCACGCGTTTCCCCGGCCTGGCCAAAACCTACCGTGGCTACGAGGAGTTGTTGCGCGACCCGGAGGTGGAGGCGGTTTACATCCCATTGCCGAACGCGCAGCACTGCGAGTGGACGATCAAGGCGGCGGAACACGGCAAGCACGTGCTTTGCGAAAAACCGCTCGCGCTCACGGCGGCCGAGGTGCGCGAAATGATCGCGGCCTGTACCGCGCACGGCGTCACGCTCATGGAAGCGGTCATGTATCGTTATACCACGCGTACCCGGCAGGTGATCGAGGTGCTCCGGAGCGGCGCGCTCGGCGAAATCAAGTTTATCAGCGCGAGTTTCCGTTTCCTGCTCACGAACCCGGCCTCGATCAAACTCAAGCCGGAGCTTGGCGGCGGCGCGCTCTATGATGTCGGATGTTATCCGGTGAACTTTGCGGGCCTCGTGGCAGACACGGTCGCGGGCGGCACGGCGGTGGCGCGCCCGGTCTCGGTTTCGGCGGAATGCGTGCGCACGGGGGGCGTCGACGAGATGTGCTCGGCGCTGCTGAAATATCCCTCCGGCCTGATCGCCGCGCTGCACTGCGGCTTCAATGCGCACAAGCGCGTCGGGGCGGAAATCATTGGCACGCGGGGTGTGCTCGGGGTGCCCGACGCGTTTTTCGAGAATGCCGGCACGCTCGTGCTCACGCAGGACAGCGTGCGCCGCGAAATCCCCGTGCCGGCGAGCGACCGCTACCGCCTCGAGGTCGAGGACTTCGCCGACGCCGTGCTCCAGCGCCGGGCGCCGCAGCTCGGCCTCGAGGAAAGCCTGCGCAATGCCGGGGTCATCGACCAGTGGTTCGCGGCCATGGCGGCGAAGTGATGGAACTTGCAGCCGGATTGGGTGGTCAGTGGCGCGGACTGGATCCTTCTGGCAGGTATCCGGTCACTCCACGCGCAAGACCCTGCCCTTATGTTGAGATGGACGCTTATCTTTCTCGTTTTGTTCATCGGCGGCTGCGGCACGCCATCCGCTCCGCACGCCGCCTATCCGACGGCCTATAGCATCCAGGTCGACAATACGCCGGCTCATTCCGACACCAGCCCGCAAAACCCAAGCCTGAGCCCGACGCAGGATGTCGCGGTCGTGGGCGGCCAGCTGTTGTATTACCAGGTCGTTTCGCCTGTCGATGTCACGGTGTATTTTTATGGCATGGAAGGGGAGGGCCAACGCGTGTTCCTCGGCCAGGCGCAGGGACGGACCTTCGCCTCGTCGGTCACGCCGAACACAAGCACGCTGGAATTTGTCTTTGTCGCCACGCAACCGAACAGCAGCGCGACGTTGAAGTTCACGCTCTCGGACCAGCCGATCGCATCCGCGGCCGCGCGATGATGGGTTAGAGCAATTTAAATAAAACTGCAGCCGAGCGAGGTGCCCTGTTGAGCAAGTGCGGGTGGGGCGCGTTGACCCCAACGCGCTCGAGCGTCTTGAGGTCAAGACGCTCCACCTTATTGCACGCTGGCGAACTCATGGCTGTTCTTGCAAAAAGCAGCGTTGAAGAAATGCGGTGGCCTGCCCTGCGTAGCTGTTTGAGAGCGAAGCATGGGCCGGGCTGGTTTGGACCGGTGCGAGATCGGGCCGCGCGTTGAGCACGAGCAGGTCATGGCCGGCGCAGTCGGTTGGTTCATGGAGAAACGGCAGCGGGCTGCCGTGCGTGGGCGGCGGGCGAGGCATCGTCCGTCCGGGCGTTGGGTGGCGGGTGTGGTTCATAGGGAAGGCGGGTTGATGTCCGCCTCCGCTGCTTCACCGGCCGGGGTAAATAAAAAACCCCCTCCGGTTGGCACCGGAGGGGGCGAAAGTGGCAAAACTTCACTCCCCTCGCAGTGCGCGAGAAATGGCGACGACAACGGCGACCACGGACGAAGATCCGAGGAGAGAAGAATAAAGCGTCGTGCCAGCGAGGTTCATGAAAGGAAGGGCAAGAAGACGGAATTTTCGATCCGTGTCAAGGCGTGCACCGCCTTACGCTGCCGGTGGCTGGCCAAAATGGGCCGCATGCGCGGCGTAGGCCGCGGTGTCGGCCAGCATGGCGTCGATGGCCGCAATGAGCGGCGCCGCGGTGACGAGGCCGGAGAACACGGCCTTGTCGCCGATCGGGTCCTCAAGCACGAAAGCCGGCCGCTGCGTGATCTGCAGCGCATGGAACTCGGCCGTGCTGGCGCGCACGCGGGCCTCGATGGCGGGCGACTGCGCACGCTCCCGCAGTTTTTCGCCGTCGAGGCCGGTGGCCTTGGCCGCGACGGCAATGGCCTCAGCCATGTCACCGATCTTGCGGCCTTCGCGGAGCGCGGCGTGGGCCAGCGCCAGGCGCAGGCGGTCGTCGGTGAAGCCGAAATCCCGGCCCGCCTCGGCCACGAAGTTTGGCGCGGGATAGAGGCCCTTGCGCTCGGGCTCGACCCAGCCCGAGTTGAGCATGTAAGGCGAGCGCATGATCGTGCCGCTGCGCCGGAAGAACCAATCTTCCTGTTCGCGCGACACGGGGAAGTCGCCCGGGCTCAACAGCGCAATTTTCCACGCAAATTCGGCCCGGCCGGCGTAACGGGTCTTCAGCTCGACCCAGGCGGGCTCGGCCCAGTGGCACCACGAGGAGAGAACGTCGAGGTAATAGGTGATTTTCATGAGCGAGACGATTTCATGACAGCTGATATTATCGCAGGTTGCGCGTGTCGCGCAACGTTGCAGCCAAGGGAAATTTTCAGTCCGGCCGTCGTTTCCGGCCCTTGATCCTAGTTGGAGGCCGACGATGCCATGTGCTGCAGCTGGATGTTTAATTCAAGGCTGGCCGTTAGATTGCGCAGGCAATCGGCAAAGGCTTCCTGGATGGCGCCAGCCATTTCTTCGTCACTGCCCGACCAAATCATGCCGGCATACTGGCCGCGACAGGTGAATTGTCCCGACGGCTTGCCCTGGCGTAAGAACTCAAGCCGGAGAACAACCACGGCGCTTTTGGCTATATTTACGTTTTGAATGTAAAGCTTGAGCAGGGTCGGCTTGATGACGAGGTCGGCCTTGGCGGGATCTTCAGCCTCGGCAAAGTTCGTTCCCCTGAGGGCGCACAATTGTTGATTGACCCAGGGCAGGATGGATTTGGCCACGTAGGCGTCGTTGCCGATATGTCCAAGCGACGTGGCATCGAGCCTTTGGTCCTCGATGGCCAGCCAGGCCACGCGCAAGGAGGATTTGGACGGAGCCGTGGATGGGTCATCTGTACTGACCGGCACCGTGAGATCCAACTGGCTCGTTTGCGGGGTATTGTTGCAGCCGGAGAAAACTGCCATGAGAGAACCTGCAGCGAGAATCCAGGAGCTGCAGCGCTGTGCCCAAGCCGGGTTCATTGTGCGATAGCGGAGAGTTCGCCCAGGGGTAAGCGCACCCAAGCTCTTCCCTCAACCTTATGCTCGATGTAGCCGTCTTGAAAAGTGTGGCCGTCATGAAAAGGACGCCCTGGTATTCCATACACCGGGATCGGGCGTTCTTCCACGCCATCAGGGGTATCGTAGCGTTTTCCGGCCGGCGGAGAAGGTGCGGTGAGATCATAGGCAATCATGTCGGCCAGCTCTTGCAACCCGGCAGCGAACGCGGCCTGGGCCGGCCGGCCGCCATTGGCCGCCCACAGCGCGGCCAATCCATCCGGTGTCAGTGCGTCGATCAAGCCAGGCAAAGTATGCGTGGATGAAAGAACGCCGTAATACACCAAGGGCGGCAAATCAGCGGATGGGCTTTGGGCGATTTTGGCGAGACGGCCACCTCCGGCATGCAGGGATACCTCTGCCTTGACAATTATGCTGTCGAAGTTGGGGGAAAGCGTGTAACTAAGCTTCACCAGCAAAACGGAGGCGCCGCTCGCTTCATCGATCCATTTTTTGGTCGTGTCTGGGTCGATAATTTGTCGGATATCGACATGGGATAGGCGTGCGCCCGGAACGTCATCCAGGGCATTTTGCAGATCCGCCGCGAGGATGTTGCCGGGCTGGTAATTGATAAGGGCATTACGGACGGGCTTGACCGCGTCCTCCGCTTTTTTGGCGCGCGAGTCGTCGATGCTTGAATCAATGATGTCGCCGGTAAGGGCACCAATAGCGCCGAAGGCACCAGTGACGGCCGAAACATTCGAAACGTTGATTTCCGTGCCGATTTCCTGCTGTTGTAACCCGACAATTCCTTTCACCTCCCCGAGCTGGGTCCGTGAATCGGATGAAATCGGCACGCGAACAAGTCCGGCGCAGCCGGTGAGGAATGTTAAGGCGAGAGCGAGCAAAACAGCAAAGCTCCGGCCGCGACTAACAACTTGGGCGGGGGTTGGGTTCATGGGGCTGACGCTTTGAAAAGCCGCGCTTAAATCATGGCAAGTTTTATCGCTTCGCATTTTTTCCGGGGCTGGTTATTTTTTTGGCCATGGTTTGCGCTAAGAACTCATTTCAAAACTCAAAATGAGCATCGTTTGGCAGGAAAGCCGTCGCCGCCAGGCGGGTCGCGAGCGGGGTATGCCCGGAGGGCCTATCCCCTCGCGACTCAACGCCGCGCCGATGGCTTTCTCCTGCCAAACCCTTCGGGTGGCAGATTTGTTGGGCGAGGAGCAGCGTTGTCGCCGAGGGGCAAGCCTCTTTGAGGATTGCTCCCTCGGCTCCGTCTTGCTCCTCGCCAAAACTCAGCCACGCTGCTCGTTTTGAGTTTTGAAATGAGTTCTACAACGAACCCCTCGTGCGCAGCGACCTGCCGCCGGGCGATGCTGTTGCTCGCGCTTGCCTTGGTTCCGGCCCTGTTCACGGCCTGGCTGCATCCGAAGCGGCCGGCGTGGAGCTGGACGCGCCCGACCGTGACCGAGCTCCCGCTGGCCGATGCCGAGCGACTGACCCCGCCGGTCATCTGGCTGGATGCGCGCCCGGATGAAGAATATGCCGCGCAGCATGTGCCCGGCGCGCTTTCCCTTAACGAAGACCGGTGGGAGGAGCTCCTGCCCAAATTCATGGCGGTGTGGCAGCCGGGCATGCGCGTGGTGGTTTACTGCGACAGCCAGCGATGCGACGCGAGCCGGGCGGTGGCGGTGCGGCTGCGCCACGAATTGCGGATCGACAATGTGTTTGTGCTGCAGGGCGGATGGACCGCATGGCGGGAGGCGCATAAACCATGAACCGGCTCACTTGCCTACTGAGATTTCTCGCGGGCGGTATTTTCGTCGTGGCGGGCGTGCTCAAGGTGCTCGATCCCGCGCGCTTCGCGGCGGACATCGACCACTTCCGGCTGCTGCGATATTTTGCCGTGGCGCCGCTCGCGCTTTATCTGCCGTGGCTGGAAATCATCTGCGGCCTGGCGGTGTTCGTGCGCGCGTGGCGCCGCAGCGCGCTGCTCCTGTTGCTTGCGCTGACGATCGTCTTCATCGCGGCCATCACTTCGGCCTGGATGCGCGGACTCGACATCCGGTGCGGCTGCTTCGGCGCGGCCAGCACGGCTCCGCTGGCCTTCGACTTGGTTTTTGATCTCGTCCTCGGCGGCGTGCTGGTTTGGCTGCTGCGCGTGGAGAGCCGGCCGGAATCGCCGCGCAAGGGCTGACTTGTACTCATGAATACAGATCCAGACATCGCTGACGCTTTCAAGAAGATGGATAGCACCGGTGCGCGCCGCCATGTGTTCCTGTGCGTCGGGCCCAACTGCTGCGCGACCGAGGCCGGCCTCGCCACGTGGGACGTGCTCAAGGCGCGGCTGAAGGAACTGAATCTCCCCGCGCTGCGCACCAAGGCCGCATGCTTCCGCATCTGCCGCGGCGGGCCATGGATGGTCGTCTATCCCGATGGCATTTGGTATGGCGGCGTCACGCCCGACCGCTGCGAACGTATCGTGCGTGAGCACATTGTGGGCGGCCGTCCCGTTGCGGAGTGGATCGCGCAAACGCACCCGCTGCTGTAATTGCTACGGGTAGGGCCCGTTGCCCTCAACGGGCCGAAACCAGCGGGCAGCTGGGGCAGCTGCCCCTACCTTCAGGTTTATTTCCACAAGGGATCGTGGCCGAAGCTCATTCGCGCGGAGAAGTCCGTCTGTGTAGTGAAGGTCGGGCGGTTCGATGTGACGCATGGAGCCAGGAAGGGAGGATCCACGCAAATTCCTTTGCTGTGAATCTCCGCGTAGGTGGCGGCTGCGGAAAAATTATGGGCGGGGTCGTCGTAAATGCCGGTGATCGCGCCGCCGTAAAAACTGCTGCCATGGCTGCCGGCGCCGGCAAACACGGTCATTTCGCCGTGAATCTCAGGCCGGTATGTCGTGACCTCGGCCTCGTCGCTGTGTCGGGAGAAATGCGTCAAGACAGGCGTGGCGGGCTGGGCGATCATGCGGGCGACCAATAGATCGAGTTGCTGGCGCTCGTCGGTGCCGAGCAAATTGAGGCCGGCGGCGGTGCGTTCGGCGGCCGTGCGCCGCTGCGTGAACGCAGCGGCAAAGCCCGTCACTTCGCCTTGTCGCGCGAGGGTGATGTCGTGTTGCACCTCAGTATTGAGCGCGGCGCATTGGGCGGAGGAGAGTTTCGCCAGTCCCACGGCTGTCTGTTCCGACGATGACAGCGAGTCCGTGAAGCGGGCGTCATCGGCCGCCCAAACGGTCAGGGTCATCGAGCCCAGCAACGCGGCCATCAATCCGCGCACAAACCGGCAGGCGAGGGTAGAGCAGGCGGGCATCAAATAGTTTGACGCAGTTGGAGCGCAGGAGTTCCGGCGAAACTCAGCTGGCGGCGGCGATTTCGTCCCGGGTGAGCGTGCCGGGGACGTGGCGCTTGCCCCATTTCACCAGCGCGGCCAACACCGGCTGGAGATCCCGGCCTTTCCGTGTGAGCGTGTAGGCGTGCCGCGGCGGATTCTGCTGGTACGGCGTGCTCTTGATCACGCCCGCCTGTTCCAGCCGCGCCAGCCGGTCGGCCAGGAGGTTGGTCGGAATCTCCTCCGGTGAAGCGGCAAATTCGCCGTAGCGGGATTTGCCCCAAAAAAGATCGCGGATGATCAGCAGCGTCCAGCGGTCGCCCAGCAAATCGAGCGAACAACCGATGGGGCAGGGCGAGCGGCGGACGGCGGAGCAACGGCGGGAACGGATCATGGAGCCAGCATAAACTTTCGACTTGCAAAAAGCAAGTCACTAGGTTCATGGTGTCACTTGCAAAGTAAAAGTAACTTAATCTGTCCTCGTCATGAAAACATCCTCCCTCCCTCGTCTTTTGATGCTGCTCGCCGTCTGGGGCCTGGCTGCGGTCGCAGCTGGCAGCGTGCATTTGCTTTTTCACCTGCCGCCGTACGTCGTGCCGGTGCTGATCGCGAGCCTGACCATCGGTCTCACCCTCGCCGTCTCGCGAATCGGCTGGATGAGTGAAACCGTCCGGAAAATCAGCGTGCGACAATTCCTCGCCGTGCATGTGGGCCGGTTTGTCGGGTTTTATTTTGTGTGGCTGTATGCCCAGGGCCGGCTGCCGGCCGAGTTCGCGCATCGCGCGGGCTGGGGCGACGTCATGGCGGCGGCGGGCGCCCTTGTTTTGTTATTCTGGAGAGAGGGGCCGGGGTTCAGGCGTGCCCTTTGGCTATGGAATATCGTCGGGCTGGCCGATCTGGTCGTCGCCGTGGGCACGGCGGGATGGCTCAATCTCACCCGGCCCGGTTCGATGATCGAACTGGCCGGCCTGCCTCTCTCGCTTGTGCCGCTCTGGGGCGTGCCGATATATATGACCAGCCACTTCGTCATCTTCCGCCGGCTTTGCGCCGAAACCTGCGCCGCCGCATTGGATCCCGATGCTCAAGCCATGGCCAAAACGTGACCCAAACTCGATAATGAAGTTTGGTTTAACCACTGATGAACACTTATGGACACTGATCCAGGTGGAGCGCGTTGACCTCAACGCGCTTGAGCGGCTTGGGGTCAAGTCGCTCCACCTCCGTAGGCCTTCCGGAGTTTGCCGTTTCAACGTCTAGCACTGGGGGGTGGGCCTTGGGTGTTGGACCTGTCCTCCGTAGCCTTGGCGAAGGAGGATGTTGAATGTTCCGCCCGCCGCCGGCTGGCGACGCGTTTAATCGGATATTTTATTCCGAGATGATAAGTGCCGATCAGCACGAGCATGCCGGTCAGCGCATAGACGAAGCCTTCGATGGTCGTGGGCACGGCCGGCTTGAAGATCGTCCACGTGGCGTGCGCGATGGCGGGATCGAGATAGCGCAGAAAAACAAACGGACGGTTCCAAAGTGAAGCGTGCTGGATGGCCGCCTGCGCGGTTTGCAGCGCATCGACCCGGGCGACGGTGGCAGTCATCACCCCGCCAAGTTTGGCCACGGCGGGGTTGGCATCCGCGCTGGTTTGGCCGATCAGGTGATCGAGCGTGAGGCCGGACTGCGCGGCGGTTTGTTGAAATTGCTGCAACTGGTGGCGCGCCTCGTCGAGATGCCCGCCGAGCCGCTGCAGGTATTGCTGCATGAATTCCGGCACCTGGGAGAAAATCACCGCGCCAATCACGCACAAGGCGCGATCCAGCAGGCCTTCCACGGCGCCCAGCAATGTTCGAGCGGGGTTCATTCTACCAAGGTGGTCGCAGTGGAAGACAATGCAAGTCCGCTGAACGCTGAAGAAAGGGTTATCACTTCGACGTTCGAAGCTCAACCTGTCCTTCGTAGCCTTGGCGAAGAAGGATGCTCGGCGTTTACTTGGTGATCCCGGCCATCTGCTGCTGGACGTCGCGCTCGGACTGCATATAGCGCGCAATTTCCTGGGCGTCGTTTCCCTGCACGCCTTTTAACAGGTGTTGATACCCGGCCAGTTTTGTCTGGAGCATCTGCAGGACGTCCGTCCGCCGCTTCTCTGTTATCTTGCCCGGCTCGAGCTTGAGCGCGGAGAGCTTTTGCTGCAATTGGGTATAGAATGGGATGAGTTCCGTGGTGATCCAGTGTGCGTAGTCGGCGCGCGTTTGATCCGACGCCTGATATTGCGCAAACTGCTCGTCGTTGCTTTTGAGCAGAGCCGGCTCCTTTTGGTCAACGCCTTGGAAGGAGTCCTGCCAGGCGATCTTGTCGCGCAGGCTGTAATCAAAGCGCGGCGTATAAGCCATGCCGAGGCCAGTGCCGATGCACACGGCGGTCAGGCCAAGCCAGAAGCGTGGACGCAGCAGTTCTAGCCGGCGCGCCGGGTCGATGGGCAGGGCGGTGAGCCAGCCAAGGCCGAAGCCGGAAACAAAGCCGCCGATGTGGGCGGCCGAATCTATCTCGGGATGGACCATGCCGTAGACAATATTGTATCCGGCGAAGAACAGGGTGCTCCTGAGCAGGGGCTGAAAAACATTCCGGGGCAGCGCATGTTTTTCGCGCAACATGTAACCCAATAGTGCGCCGTAGATGCCGAAGATGGCGCCGGAAGCCCCTGCGCTCCACATCTTGTCGCCATGCCAGGCGATGCTGGCGAGGCTGGCGAAAATGCCGCTGCCGAAATAGGCGAGGGTATAGAGCAGGCGGCCGAAAAGTTTTTCCACCAAATGCCCGGCTTGGTATAACGCCCACATATTGAAGGCCAGGTGCATGATCCCAAAGTGCATGAACATGCAGGTAACCAGCCGCCACCACTCGCCGTCCGTGGTCGCCGCGCCATTGTTGGCTCCGTAACGGATATACGGCATCATGTTCGTCACCTCAACCCAGCCGGCTCCGAGCAGTCCGGCCATCACGACGAAGACGATGACATTGGCGGCAATGAGTTGATTGGTCACGGAAGCCCACGGTGTGGAGGGCCCCGGCATGGCGCGCAGTTGCTCCTTGAAGTTGTATTCAGCGATGAAGTCGGCATCCATGTGCGTGGGGAGCAATGAGGCCACGGACTGCGCCTCGGCTTCGTCGCGGCAGAGAAAAATGAAGGGCAGTTTTCTTTGCCCGGATCGGCCTTGCGTCGTGCGGAAAGATATCGTCCGGCCGCTGATGGTGACGTTTGAAATTTCGTTTGCAGCCAGGATTAGTTCGGTGGTCTGGCGGGCCAGCAGCCGTTGCGGCCGCCCGCTGAAAACATACGCAACATGCGACGGCCCATCGGGACGAATGGTCAGGGTGCCGCTTCCCTTGAAATCCAGGTTATAGCCGGTGGTTTTGACGGCCTTGGGATAAGCGATGGCATAGGAGATTTCCGATGCAGGGGCGGACGGGTCGGTCGTCATGGGGTAAACTGGCTGCGGCCAGTGCTGGCAGACTGGTTTCAGCCATGGCCGAGTCAAGAAGGCCAAAACCTTAACCACAAAGGCACGAAAAACACAAAGCCAAGCCCTTTGAGTTCTTTGTGCCTTTGTGGTGATTCAGGGCTCTAGTCTCTCGACTCTGGACTAATGACTTCCTCCACTCCGCTTCACATGGCGCCTGCCATGGCGGGCACAGGCACATGCTCCACGCCGAGCGTTTCGCGCACGGCGGCAAGGATGATCTGGATCAGTTGGGGTGAACGAATTTCGGACGTTTCATCGATCAGCTGGAGGGACGGAATTTTTGCCGCATGCAAGAGATTGAGCGGGACCTTGAGAAAGACGTGGTAAACGGCGAGCTGGCCCGCGGTGCCACCGCCCGCCTGTTTGACGATAAAATCAATCAGGGGCTTGAGGCGCAGTCCATCCGGGGGCTCTTTGGGCATGGCCGCCTCGACGGGCCGGGCCGGCGCAACCGCGCCGGGATTTGTCCCGAGCATGAATTCCAGCACCTCGGTCTGATTTGCGGCCACGGGTGCGGTGGTGGATCCCGGACCGCTAATGTGGGCGGTGGCGCATGTGATGGCCCCGGCCACGGTTTTCTGCCAGAGCTCGAATTCTCCGGCGAGGGCGCGCAATCGCTCCTCCAGCGCCTGCTTCTCTTCCGAGAGTTGGCCGATCTGCTTGTTTAATTGCGTCACGACAATGGGTGCGGCTGGCAGCAACGACCGGATGCGCCCCAAGATGACGGAATCATCGTCGGTCATTGAAAAAACATCGGCAATGCGCAGGCGTATGCTGTGAACGACCGAGTTCAAATCCACCTTTTGCGTCACCACCACGATGGAAGAAAGTGCATCGGCCCGACGGAAAACTCCGAGCAACTCGATCACGGATGCAAGGAACTCGGTTTCGACGAGCACCAGGGGAAAGGACTTTCTTGCGGCATGCTCAATGGCTTCATCCGCGACCTCGGTTGTAACCAGCGCATAGCCGGCTTGGGTCAAATTATTGAGGATGTGATTGAGCCGGGAAGGCTCTCTTTTCAACACGAGGATCGAATGAGCAAGCTTCATATTACAATGCCGATACAAATCTGGTAATAGCATGAAGCGTGCACATTTTTCCCCGATCGGCATGAATTTTGCCGCACCGAACGATGAAAAGTATTCACGCCACGATCTTGCATTTGGATTGGATCGGGCGCGCCTCGGGCGAAATCAGCGATTCTGCCTTCTGGCCGCTGATCCCTGGCCTCTGACTCGGCTTTTGCCTTGTGGCCTTCGCGTCAGGCGGCTCCCGCCATCGCGGGTACGGCGGCATCCGTGCCGGCGGCGGCCACGGTCTTTTGCCAGAGCTCGAATTCCTCCGCGAGGGCGCGCAAGCGTTCTTCCAGCGCCAGCTTCTCTTCCGAGAGCTGGTTGATCCGCTTGTTTAATTGCTCCACGACAATGGGTGCGTCCGGCAATAACGACCGGATGCGATCCACAATGGCGGAATCATCATCGTAATTTGAAAAAACATCGGCAATACGCAGGCGGATCCCGTGAACGATCGAGTTCAAGTCGAGGTCTTGGGTCACCACCACGATGGAAGAAAGGGCATTCGCCCGCCGCAGAACTCCGAGGAATTCGACCACGGACGCAAGCGACGCGGTTTCGACGAGCAAGAGGGAAAAGGACTTCGTTGCGGCATGCTCAATCGCTTCATCCGCCACGCCGGTTGCAACGATCGCATAGCCGGCTTCGGCCAGATCGTTGAGGACATGGTCGAGCCGGGAAGGCTCTGCCTTCAGCGCGAGGATGGAATGGACCAGCTTCATATTAACCATCTAAAATACAGGTAAAAGTAATAGCATGAAGCATGCATATATCCACGGTAATTGGCGCGAATTTTGCCTTTTGTGCGCCCCTCGTGCAAACCGCTCGCGATGGATATGAGGTGTTTACCCTTTTTCGCTCCTTCGACGTGCCCAGGGCCCCCGAAGGGCACGGCCCTTTTTCGCAGCGGATATCAATCTTCAACACAAAGGCGCGAAGGACTCTAAGACCGCACGATTTACCACGGATGACACCCTCCTTCGCCCATTCGACAAGCCACTCGACAGGCTCGGGGCCTTGAGTCCCTGACAATGCTCGGGACCCTGAGCTTGCCGAACGGGCTCGTCGAAACGGCTCAGGGCTACGAAGGGCAGGCGGATGAAAACGGATATCGGAGGAAAAATTTGGATCGTTGTTGTGCTCTCCGTGTCTTCGTGATGACTCGATGATTTATCTGGCCTCTGTCTTCCGGCATCTGTCCCTAGCTTCTACCTATGAAATCCATCGCCCGCCCGCTCGTGATCGGAACCCTGATTATTTTCTGCGCCACCTTCCTCCAAGGTTGCGGAACTAGTCCCTGGGCCCGTGGAGGCACCGGGCAAAATTCCGCGGGCGGAATTTCGACCACGATCCCGCTCGGCGGCGCGAAGTAATTTTTGTGGATGAACCCGGATTGTTTTGTAGGTCGGGCTTCACGCCCGACATTTCCAGGGTTCTGAGGGTAGGGCAGATTATCCTGATTCGCCGTGTCTTTCCGAATCGGCACGGTTAAGGATAACGTGCCCTACCTTAAACGAACTCTGTGTTCTCCGCGCCTTCGTGGTGAATCACACCGTATCGTAATCCAAATAAGGCCCGAGCCATTTTTCAGTCTCCGTGAGGGTCATGCCTTTTCGGGTGGCGTATTCGGTGACTTGGTCTTTTCCCAGTTTTCCCACCCCAAAGTATTTTGAGTCGGGATGGTTGAAATACCAGCCGCTGACGCTGCTCGCGGGGTTCATCGCGCAACTTTCGGTCAGCGTGATCCCCGTCGCTTTCTCGGCGTCGAGGAGTTTGAACAAAATCGGTTTCTCCGTGTGGTCCGGACAGGCCGGATAGCCGGGCGCGGGGCGGATGCCGCGGTATTTCTCGCGGATGAGTTCTTCCATCGTGAGATTCTCCGTCTTGCCAAATCCACAGGCTTCGCGCGCGATCTTGTGGAATTTTTCCGCCATCGCCTCGGCCAGCCGGTCGCCGAGCGCCTGCGCCATGATCGCGGAGTAATCATCCTGCTGCGCGCGAAACTCGGCCGCGAATGACTCCACGCCGTGGCCAGCCGTGACGGCGAATCCGCCCATGTAATCGATGCGGCCGGAATCTTTCGGCGCGATGTAGTCAGATAGCGCGTGATTGAACTGGTCGGCCGGCTTTTCGAGCTGCTGACGCAGCATGTGGAAGGTCGTGAGGACTTTCAATGCGTCCGGTCGGCGACCGTTCGACAGGCTCAGGTCGATCCCGCTGGGATCGTAAATCTCGATATCGTCGCCCACGGCGTTGCAGGGCCAGAAGCCGATGATGGCTTTGGCGGTGAAACGTTTTTCCGCGATGATCTGGGCCAGGAGCTTTTGTGCATCGGCCAGAAGCTTAACGGCCTCGGGCCCGACGACCGGGTCTTTCAAAATGTCCGGGTAGCGTCCGTGCAGTTCCCACGCGCTGAAAAAGGGGCCCCAGTCGATGAACCGCTTGATCTCGTCGAGATCAATCGGTTCATCGAATTTCAGGTTTGAAATTTCAGATTTAAGATTGGCCGGATCAGATCTGAAATCTGAGATCTGAGATTTGAGATTAGAGGCGAAGCCTCTGGTGCCGAGGAAGGCCGGGCGGGGGATGTCGACCGTGGACCAGTCGAATTTTTGGCGGCGGTCGCGGGCGGTTGCGAGCGAGAGCAGGGGGCGCTTGTTGCGGCGCGCGGCAAAATCCTCACGCTGCTTTTCCTGCTTCGCGGTGACGTCCGCCATGAAGGCGGGCTTTTGGTCGTCGCTCAGGAGTGCACTGACGACGTTGACGACGCGTGAGGCGTCGAGCACGTGGACGACGCCGTGCGGATACTCGGGCGCGATTTTCACCGAGGTGTGCGCGGGGCTGGTGGTGGCGCCGCCGATGAGCAGCGGCACGGTGAAACCTTCGCGTTTCATTTCCTTCGCGACGTGCACCATTTCGTCGAGCGACGGGGTGATGAGGCCGGAAAGTCCGATGACATCGGCGCCGATGCGCTTCGCCTCGGCCAGGATCTTGTCGCACGCGACCATGACGCCGAGGTCGGTGACTTCGTAATTGTTGCAGGCGAGGACAACGCCGACGATGTTCTTGCCGATGTCGTGGACGTCGCCCTTGACCGTCGCGATGAGAAACTTGCCCTGGGCGCGCGACACGCCGCCGGCCGCCACGAGTTTCCTTTTTTCCTCTTCCATGAACGGCGTGAGGTAGGCGACGGATTTTTTCATCACGCGCGCGGATTTCACGACCTGGGGGAGAAACATTTTTCCCGCGCCGAAGAGATCACCAACCACGCGCATGCCGGCCATCAACGGGCCTTCGATGATGTCGAGTGGGCGGGGATATTTCTGGCGGCACTCCTCGGTGTCGGCTTCGACGTACATATCGATGCCTTTCACCAACGCGTGGGAGAGTCGTTCTTCGACCGACAAACTGCGCCACGCATCTTCCGTTTGTGATTTGGCTTCTGGCGTTTGGGATTTGCCGCCTGCGGCGGCTTTTAGTTCATCCGCAAAAGTGACGAGGCGCTCGGTTGAATCGGGGCGGCGGTTGAGGAGCACGTCCTCGATGCGTTCGAGCAGATCCTTCGGGATCTCCTCGTAAACGCCGAGCATGCCGGCGTTGACGATGCCCATGTCCATGCCGGCGCGGATGGCATGGTAGAGGAAGGCCGCGTGCATGGCCTCGCGCACGGGATTGTTGCCGCGGAAGGAAAAGGAAACGTTGGACACGCCGCCGGAAATCTTCACATGCGGGAGCGTGTCCTTGATGATTTTCGCGGCCTCGAAGAAATCGACGGCGTAGTTGTTGTGCTCCTCAATGCCGGTGGCGACGGTGAGGATGTTCGGGTCGAAGATGATGTCCTCGGGCGGGAAGCCGATTTTTTCGGTGAGGAGCTTGTAGGCGCGCGTGCAGATGCGGACTTTTTCGTCGCGGGTGGCGGCCTGGCCCTGTTCGTCGAATGCCATGACGACGGCGGCGGCGCCGTAGCGCAGGACGAGCTTGGCCCGGCGGAGAAACTCGGTCTCGCCATCCTTGAGCGAGATGGAATTGACGATGCCCTTGCCCTGGATGCATTTCAGGCCGGCCTCGAGCACGGTCCACTTCGAGCTGTCGATCATCACCGGCACGCGCGAGATGTCCGGCTCGGCGGCGATGAGGTTGAGAAACTTCGTCATCGTCGTCTCGCCCTCGATCAGCGCCTCGTCGACGTTGATGTCGATGACGTTGGCGCCGTTCTCGACCTGCTGGTGGGCGATGGCGAGGCACGCGTCCCAGTCGCCGGCCTTGAGGGCTTTGGCGAACTTCGGCGACCCCGTGATATTGGTGCGCTCGCCGATGATCAGGAATTGGGAGGCGGAAACGGACATGGAAATTTTTTAGCGCAAAGATGCAAAGGTGCGAAGACGGAAAAAAGATTTCTCCAGGCTTTGGACCCTTGGCATCTTGGCATCTTGGCGCTTAATCATCTCATTATCAATGGTTCGAGGCCGCTGAGGCGCATCTCCGGCGTGTGGGCCACGGGTTGGCGCGGGGTTTTGCCGCGGACGGCCGCCGCGATGGCGGCGATGTGCGCGGGCGTGGAGCCGCAGCAGCCGCCGACCATGTTGACGAAGCCGGCGGCGGCGAACTCGCCGAGCACGCCGGCCATGTCGGCGGGCGACTCGTCATAGCCGCCGAAGGCGTTCGGCAGGCCGGCGTTCGGGTAGCAGGTGACGTAGCACTCGGCGATGCGCGCGAGTTCCTCAATGTAGGGGCGCATCTGGCGGCCGCCGAGCGCGCAATTGATGCCGACAGAAAACGGCTTGGCGTGGCGGATGGAATTGTAGAATGCGCCGACGGTCTGGCCCGAGAGCGTGCGGCCCGAGGCGTCGGTGATGGTGACGGAAATCATCACGGGCAGGCGGAAGCCGAGCTCGTCGAAGAGCGTTTCGAGGGCGAAAACCGCCGCCTTGGAATTGAGCGTGTCGAAGATCGTCTCGACCAGCAGTGCGTCCACGCCGCCCTGGATGAGCGCGCGGGCCTGCTCGGTG
>Ga0210392_10000222_pt1 | contig 44181 bp, 67 predicted proteins | sample IncBWC30OmetaG_FD_161057 | JGI IMG/M metagenome (GOLD analysis project Ga0210392, IMG submission 161057) | Forest soil microbial communities from Barre Woods Harvard Forest LTER site, Petersham, Massachusetts, United States - Inc-BW-C-30-O ... | reverse complement strand
GCTTATGTATTTGGAGGCGCGCGAAAAAGGCCAAGCTTGGCGCGTGACGGCGTTTAAGTGGGCTTGCGGCTAAAAATCTGTGGGGCGAGAGCGCCGGCGATCGGTGAGTTCGAGCTCGAACTTGACGGCGTGCAATGCGTCCGCGAGTTCCTGCCAGCGTAGCGCGATTTGATAATCCTGGCGGCCGCGCGTGAAGGAAAAGGCCTTGCGTTCGGCAATGCGGTGAAGCGTTGCAATGATGGCGCTCGTTTCGTCATGTTCGAACAATTGCTCTAGCTGAAAAATCATCGCGATTTTTTCGTTTGATTTCAAGTCTTTAAGCATGACATCCTAATCTTGCGCTTGAACGTGCGCAAGGCGCAATAAAAAGTTTTCAACAAATGTCTTGACACTGGCCATTATGGCCACCTATATCTGACTTGCAGCTAGCCATTGTGGCTAGTTAGGAGCAAGCCAGGTTAACGGAGTTACATCAAATGCAATTCAAACGCTTTTTCTCACTCGACAGCGCCAAGGCGATCAAGGCGCGCGGCTTTGGCTACCTCAATGCAATCAACTATATGGCGCCCGCCTCGACAGGCGGTGTCGGCAATCTTTGCCCTCATGCTTCGGCCGGCTGTCTTGCGCTTTGCCTTGGCTGGTATTCCGGCCAAGCGGGCATGGTCTCAAATCAGGAGACCGATACCAATAGCGTGCGCGACAGCCGCAAGGCCAAGGCGCAAATGTTCATGCGCGATCGCCAAGCATTCATGGGCGAGCTCCTCGCGGGGATCAAGCGCGCCCAAACGACCGCGCGCAACAAAGGCCTAAAGCTTTGCGTGCGTCTCAATGGCGCAACCGACATCAATTGGCCACGCGCGATTTTCGATCAATTCGCCGATGTCCAGTTTGTCGACTATACGAAATCCGTGGCCAAAGCCTTGGCGCATGCGCAAGGCAAGCTCGCCCCCAATTACCACGTCACTTTTTCGCGTTCTGAGACAAACGAGGCCGATTGCGCACGCGTTCTAGCGGCTGGCGGCAACGTTGCGGTTGTGTTCGCGGGCGACAAGCCCGCGCGCTACCTTGGCCACGCCGTGCTTGACGGCGATCAACACGACTTGCGCCACCTTGACAACGCCAGCACGCTGGCGCGTGGCCCGTTCGTTATCGGCCTTTCGCCGAAGGGATTGCGCGCCAAGCGCGACACAAGCGGCTTTGTTGTGTCTTGACACTGGCCATTGTGGCCAGTTATACGCGGCTCGGAAGTGGCCATAATGGCCAGAAAGGCGAAACCTATGGAAACCGCCCTCACCGCCCTCTCGCTCGCGTTCGCCCTGTTCATGGTGGCAAGCGGCCGCGTCTAATCGCGAGTTTATGCCCTCGAGTTCGAATGGTTCGAGGGCATAGGCGCGCGATTGTGCGCGACAACTGGCCACAATGGCCAAAATGAAGGAAACCAGCATGCTCAAAATGGGCGCGCCGGCGCCGTCAGCACTTCGGGCGCCTATTACTGCCACGTCATCCTCAAGCCACGTTAACCAACTGGCCACAATGGCCAATAAGGAACCCGCTCAAATGTCCTGCTTAGTCGTTTCCAACTTCGATATTGATATCCTCGTCACCGCCTATTCGCGCTTGTACCCGCACGGGCGCAAGCTCCTCAACTTGACCGCGTTCGGCCGCGAGCTCCTGCGCGAGAATGTGGCCAGCTTCGAAGCTTGCTACCGCGTGCACGCGCGGCCGAAAGGCCATGACATGCGCGTTGAAATGGCGCGCGGCCTTCGCCAGGCTCGCGCCTATCGTTTCAAGCGCCGGATCGCCAAGCCGGCCGCGATCGCCAAGCTTGCGCGCTTCTATGACTATCAGGCTTGCGAGCATGACGCATGGGAGATGTCGACCGCCAAGGCGATCGTTGACGCGCTTATGGCGCGTTATCCCGAAAGCTTACCGGACTATGAGGCCATGCCATGGGGCATCGGCAGCGCGGTCGATTTGCTCCGCGCGGGTTGTGCGGTCCGCGTCGATCGGCGCGGCCAAGTCACAAGAGCGTGAAATTCCGCCCGTTGATAAGCGCTCAACAATTTGCCACAATATAAAACAGCCATTTTGGCCAGCCCAAACCAACGAGTTAACTATGATCCGAATTGAAATCAGCGCCGCCGCCTACGCGGCCCTATGCACGGGCGTTCCCGAGCATAGGCGACTGGAGGCCCAAGGTAGCCCGTCAGGCGGCTTTTACCTTTGGCTGGATAAAATGACGCTCAACAACTTCAACCGGGCCCGTGGGCCCGGCGAGAGCCATTCCGACGTCATTTTGCGATGGTCGCTCGAAGAGGCCGCCTAAATGGCTCTGCAATTGGGAGCACTCCGGGCGGAGCTTGCCTCGGTTCGATCCGATCTGCGGTTGCTCACATGGATGGTCGGCGGCCTTTACGGCGTCCTCGCCGTTTTCGGCGCCCCGGCCCTGTGGCTGTTGCTGCGCATCGCCTCCAAAGTCGGCGCGCTCGGATAACCCAAGGAGAAACGACCATGACCCCGGGCGAATTCAAAGAAGCGCGAAACAGGCTCAAATTGACGCAAGTCGAATTTGCCGAGGTTTTCCACGTCTCCCCGCGCGCCGTCGGCGGGTGGGAGCAAGGCGAGCGCAACGGCCGGCCGCACAAAATCCCCGAGGTCGTTGCGCTTTTCGTCCGCCTGGCGGTCCGCCATTCCAACATAAGGCGCGAGCTCGGGATCAAGTCTTGACGGCGCCCGATAAGGCGGATTGATTATGGCGCAACTTCGGGAGGCGTCCCAATGTCGATTTCGAGCGTCCTGGCTTTTGTGCTCGCCGGCGTCGCCGCCAAGGCCAAATCGGTCCAAGTTGCTAGGCGCTCCGAGTTCAAGGCCGAGCGCGATCGCCAATATGAGGAAAACGCCGCTCTAATCGTCAGGATCGCCGAGCTCGAGGACGCGATCGCCACCGCCAACGCGCAAGCCCGGCGCGATCAAGAGCTTATCGATATCTGGCGCGAGCGAGCGCTTGGCCGGCCGCCTCAAATCGCCCTGCAGCAAGCGGCCGCCCAGATGCAAGCGCAGCAAAATATGCTGGCGCAACACAACGCCCAAGCGGCGATGAACGCGCAAAACTTCTACAATCAGGGCGCGCAGCAATATCAAAACCAGCAATTGGGCCAGGCCGTCGGCTTGCTAGGCGCGCAAAGCCTCATCGATGCGGAGCTATTTTGCAATTGCGTTCCGGCCCGTCACGACATGCTCCTGCGAGGCCGCTAAGCAAAGACGACTTACCGGCGATCGGCATTTCGAGGCTGAGAGCGACCGGCGTCGTCACGCCGAGCATGTCGGCAATTTCGGTCAATATGGGCGACGGACTTGAGCGCAAGGTCAAGCTCGCGCATACGCAATTCCCCAACGGCGGCGGATGGTCGTTTTTCGTTTGCCCTCAATGCGGCCACCGCACCCGAACGCTGCGATTGACCGAGGATGGCCGCCTCGTTTGCCGGCGGTGCGACGGCCTCCTCTATCGTTGCCAGCATCACGACAAGGAAACGCGGATCGCCCACTTGCGCGCGCTTCTGTACGGCGGCCCGGCCAGGCATAAGCCGCGCGCGTGGACTATAGATCGGCGCCGATCGCTCGAGGGCGCCTTGCGGCGGCTTATCATCCGCCAGCGGCAAGAGTGCATGGATAGGGTGGCGGCGGCGCGCAAGCGCATGGCGCACCCTCTGATGAAGTCTGATGAACATTGATGAAGTCAGGCGCGCCCTCCTCGAGGCCAAGGGCAGCGTAGGCCTGGCGGCGCGAGCGCTCGACGTTCCAAGCGCCGACTTGCGCAAGTTTGTAAGCGACAATCCGGCATTGCGCGCCGAGGCGCTCGAGGCGACCGAGCGCAATCTCGACAAGGCCGAGAAAATCCTGCTCGAGGGAATGAACAGCGGCGACAAGTTGAAGCGCCTCGAGGCGGCCGCGCTACTCTTAAAGGGGCGCTTTAGAGCTTGGCGATAACGTGCTACCAAATCAGGCGTTCGTGCGTTTCCTATGCGTAAGTGAGGAGACTGCCCCAAATGCCAAACCCAGAAAACCCCAACGATCCCAAAGACGCGCGCCCCGATCGCGATCGCGTCGACCCGACGCGCAAAGGCAGCGGCCCGAATAATCCGCTCCCTGGCGAACCTGGCGGCCCGTCGACCGGCGGGCATAGCGAAGCGGCCGAGGAAGGCCAGCGCCGCGACGCCAAGACGCCCGACAAAGCCAAGCCCGACGACCACAGCAAGCGCTAACCCGAGGAGCCGACCATGCCGACGACCCCGCAACCGCCGGCGAGGCCGGCCCCCCAACAGCCGCCGACCGCCAGGCCGACCCAACCCCCGCCGGTCAACCGACCCGCGCCTGGCGTGACCGTCGGGCCCGCGCAGACCTATCCGCCCGGCTCGCGCTATGCGCGCGATATCCCCGGCGAGGGCCCCGACCCGCAAGAGAACAAGCTTCGAACCGAGGAGCTCGCCGCGACCCGGCTTCAAGAGGAGCCCGTGCGCACGATCGCGCAGGAACAGCGCGAGCGATCCGAGGAAATGACCGAGGAAGGGATCGAGCGCCGCAAGGCCAGGCTCGACGAGCGCGATCCTCGAGATAGGCCGCGCACCGTCGCCGGCGTGAGCCCGACCCAAGTCGCCGCCGACCCCGTGAACCGGCGCTAACATGCCGGTCACCGACATGACGGGCAGCGATTGGAATAGCCCCTATCGCATGCCGCCAGGTTGGACGACGCTTCCCGACGGCTCTATAGGGCCGTCTAGCGGCCTTCCCGACTGGCTGAGGCAATTGATACCCTCGCCCGGCGCGAGCGTGCCCAACGCGCCAGGCGGCGCCGTAGGCCCCTATAGCGGCGGCCCGCAAGGCCTCATGCCCGGCGGCGGCGTGCTTGGCCGCCAAGGCGCCACGCCTGGGGCGCCATCGATGGGCTTTCCGGCCCAAGCCGGCGCGTCGACATTTCAGCAAGGCCAACCGATGAACGGCCCCGGCGGCCCGGCGGCCGGCGGCGGCTTCAATCCGCTCGCCATGCTCGGCAACATGAACCCTTACGCTCGAGCGGCGATCGCCGGCGCCGGCGTCATGCAACCGACGCCGACGGCGTCCGACGACCAAGCGCCGACCAATTTATGGATGCAACGGCCGAGCGGCGTCGGCGGCATGCCAGGCCCGCAAGTCACCAACCCCGGCCAGCCGCACCGCCCCTATTCGCCGACCCCGCAAAATTATCCGTCATGGTCGACGCCCGGCCCTGGCGGCTCAAGCGGCACGGCCGGCCCGACGCCCACTGGCTCGCCGAGCGATACGCCCACGCCTGGCGGCTCGAGCGCCTCGAGCGGCTCGAGCCCTTTGCCGCCGCGCCGGCCAAAGAACCTTGGCGGCCAAGGCCAGGCGCCGAGCGCGCCGGCGGCGATCGCAAATCCAAGGTTCGGCACGGCGCAATATCAAGTGCCCGGCAGCGGCCGAGGGCCGCTCTCGAGCAACCCGATCTATACGACCCTCAACCTCGCCGATCTGTTCAAGGGCCGCCGATCATGAGCTATCAAGTCGCCGACTTTCAAAGCCAAATCAAACTCACCGCGATGATCCATCCCGCCTATACGACCCGGGCGGCCGAGCTCAACGCGATCGCGGCGGCGCTTAACCCCGACACGACCAAGGGCGATACGACGCTCAAGGCCGCGCCAACCGGCTTGAAGCCTGGCCATCGGCTCAATTCGCGTTTCACCAACGATATTTTGCTTGTCGTCAACGCCGGCCGGGCGGGCAATCTCACGCCGCTGCAGATGTCGAACGCGATCACGGCCGAACTGAGCAAAGTCTTGCCGCCGGTCATGACGAGCCCGCCGGTCGTTTCCGGCACGGCGACGGTCGGCTCGACGCTTAGCTGCACCATGGGCAACTGGACCTATGTCCCGACGTCCTACGCCTACCAATGGCGGCGCGGCGTGACGCCGATCGCCGGCGCGACCGCCGCAACCCACGTGCTCGTTGCAGCCGATAGCGGAACGTCGGTCAGTTGCCAGGTGACGGCGACCAACCCCGCCGGCTCGACGCCGGCCGTTTCAAACGCCGTCGCGGTCGCCTAACCTCCACAAATATGGCTAGTTGCGCCTGGCCATCCTGGCCGGAACCTTGCACAAGGGCTTGCGTTGACACGCGCTCAACGGGGCCTAACGTGGGGGCTTATGGACATGGCGACGCTGGAAGGCGCTCTTGTGGCGCACGAGAATTCCGACCGTTTGGTCGATATTGTGCAAACCGTCGGCATTAGCGTTTGCGCCCTCGGGATCATCGTTAGCTCAATCGCGCTCGTCTATGTCGGGATTTTGCTGCGCGTCGCCGCCACGACGCTGAGCAAGGATATGCGCACGATCATGGAGCAAGTCAGCCACACCAAAGTCCGGCTCGAGCAAATAGAAGTCACGCTCGGGATCGGGCCCCGAAGCGAAGATAATCTTGGTGCAAATCACGCCAAAGGCTCATGAATTCGCGCATGTCGCGCGCCGGCAACGAGCCGACGAAGCTGAGATCGGTTTCGTCGGCAATCTCCAACTTGGAGGCCAAAACCCCCAAGTCGGAAAGCGAGGCCTCGAGCTCTTCCACGCGGCGGCGCAGCTTCGCCTTTTTCAACTCCCAGGCCCTCCCTTTTCCCCGGCAAAACCGACTCAACTTGGGCGCTAGGTTGTGCATGTGTCAACCGCAATCCTCCCGTTTGGCTTCCCCCAATATGTCGGGATTTTTCGCCGAATAATTTTGCAGCGCAGGGCCAAGCTTGGGCGGCGTCGCGGCATATTCTGCGGCAAGCTCGGGCAACCTGGCCTCGAAATGCCGGCGCGCGACTTCGGCCTCGCTCGGGCTACGCGGCGGCTTGAAATCGATCTTGCGCGGCTCGCCCCGGGCGTTGAGCTCGGCGAGGAGCTCGTCGGCCGCCTGGCGCACGCGAGCCCGGCTTTCGGCCGTCGGCTTGTCGGATGGCGGGGCGAGCACTTCGGCGGTGTGGCGCCGCTCGCGATCGCGCCGCTCGACGGCGTCATGCCAAATCATCTCGCGCTCGCACGCCTCGCGGATTTCCGCGATCGCGGGCAAGAACCTGTTTTTCGCCGGCAAGCCTCGGATCGGATCGCACACACGATCGACGACGAGCTCGGGATAGCAGGCGAGCATCGCCGTCATCGCCGTGATGAAGATTTCAGGGTCGTTTGCCTCGTTCCGGTTGTAACATCCGAACAGTTGGGCCGCTTTCCTCGCCGCCGTGCGCGGGTCGCACTTCGTCGAGGTAGGCGAACTTTTCGTCAATGCGTTTGATGAAGTCTGGTGCAACGTCAGAAAGTGAACGTCTCCTCGATTGCCCTTGTTGTTGTCCATTTGAGCGCCTCTCATTGTCGAACCATTCGGGTTTGAAACCCTGCCATCCTCGAGCGATCATCATCTCGGCGGCGGCGTTGGGATCGGCGGTCGCGAGGAAGCCTTTGGCCAGCAATTGGGCGGCGCGGCCGGTCAGCGGGCGGTGCATGGCTTTCCGCGAAGCCAGGACGCCGTCGGCGTTCTCGGGCAAGAGGCATTCGAGGAGGAAGTCGCGCGGCGTTTTAAGACGCTGTGCGCCTATATTCTTTCTTCCCTTTCCAGATAGCTCTATAGTTGAAGGATTATCTTCTACGCGCGCGAGGGGCGTCTTAATTAAGACGGTTTCAGACGCTTTTAAGACGGTTTCAGACGCGTCTTGCGGGCGTCTTAAAGCGTCTGAATTAAGACGCTTGCGGTTCTCATAGTAGCGTCGATTTCGGGCTTGGCGGGCGGTCGTTTGAGGCTCGCCGGCGAGCTCGCCCTCGACGATCTTCGCGGCCGTGATCGCTTGCTCGAGCGTGAAGCCGGCGGCGATCATTTTCTCAATGGCGGCCGCGATGCTCATGGCCGCCTCGGGAACAGGATCACATTGGACGGCTTGCGCTTGCGTTCGCGATAGCGGGCCTGGCGTTTGGCGACGGCCGAGCGTTTGTCGGGTTTGGCGGCGGCCTCAAGAGCTTCAACGACCGCGATGATTTGCTCGGCCGTACAGCCGGCCGCAACCATCGCGCGGACTGTGAGCGCGAGGCTCATGGGGCTACGCCGCCTTGATGGCTGGTCGGACTGCCCCCCACGCCTCCAAAATCTTGATCGGCTCGTCGCGGCCCAAGCAAACGGCGTAAGGCACGCCGCGCTCGACGAGGAGCTTGCCGATATCGGTTTGCTCGCCGCTGAGCCGGCCGCGCCGAGTGACCTTGCCCCACTTGCCGACGATCCGGCGGCCGCGCCCGCGCTTGAGCTCGATATAACCCGTGAACCGGCCTAGCTGCGGCGAGAGGACGAGCAAGTCGGGCAAGCCTCGGGTGAGCCCGGCCTGGCCAAAGGCGCGTTTGTTGGGGATTGCGGCGACGAGCGAGCCCGGCACGCCAAGGGTTTTCCAATGCTCGACGACGGCGGCGGTGATTTGATCCTCGCTCGGCTCGAGGCCGCCCCACTTGGCGATGCTGCGATGACGTTCGAACAAGGCCGGATCGGCGCCGTCGCCGAGCGCCGCGAGCCAGGCGGCCATGCGCCCGACGTCGGGGTCAATCTCCCCGACTTCGACCCGAAAAACGTAGCTGCGCGAGAACTTTAGCCGGTCCGCCAGTTGAGGCCGCGTCAAGCCCGCGTGCTCGCGCGCCGCGATAAGCCGCTCTCGTGGGACCCGATTTGTTTTGTTGATGGAGCGCATGGGGGCCCTGTTGAGCGAAAGCCCCCAAGAGTTGAGCCGGGCGCAAGTCAAGTCAAGGGCCGCACAGATGGCCTGTTGACAACTAACTGGCCACGCGTGCTAGGTTGAGCACATGTCAACCTTGTCAAAACGAAAACGACACCCGAGACACTTCCTCAAGGAGTGGCGGCAATTCCGTTTTTTGACGCAACAGCAACTCGCGGATAAGGCCGAGACGTCGAAAAGCCTAATCTCCCGTTACGAAACGGGTTCTTTCGACTGGAACACGACCATGTTTTTGCGCCTTTGCGAGGCGCTCGAAATCCGGCCCGATGAATTGTTCGTAAAACCCATTCCCTCGTTGCGTGAAGAGCAACGCATGAGTCGCGAACGAAACGCATTTTACAAGCGCCGCGCTGTCGATATTTCGGAGTCATAAACGGGGCTTTTCGTTCCCTGTGGAGCACTATCCACAACGCTTGACTTGTTGAGCGCCCCGCACCAACATCGGGCGCATGCGGCGCTCCAATCCACCTAATCCACCGATCGACAAGGCCAGCGAACGCCCGGCCGAGGCCCCCCCCGCATCGGCCGAGCTAGTCCCGGCGGGAGAGCGAGCACCGCAAGCCCTTGCTCCCGCCGGGGCGCAGCCTTCCGATCCGATCCTCCTCATGATCGCCAACGCGGCGCGCGATCCCGACGTCGACATTGAGAAATTCGAGCGCCTCATGGGCTTGCGCGAGCGCGTGAGCCTAGCCGACGCCCGCCGAGCCTTTTACGCCGCGCTCGCCGACGCCAAGGGCGAGTTTGGGCCGATCATCAAAACCCGCCAAGTCGACTTTGAGCACAGCGACCAGCAAGGCCGCACGCAATACAAATACGAGGAGCTTGCGGACATCGGCGTCGTGGTCGACCCCGTATTGTCCAAATACGGACTGAGCTATCGCCACAAGTCAGCGCAGGACGGCGCCAAGATCAAAGTCACGTGCATCTTGTCGCACCGCGACGGCTATAGTGAGGAAAACTCCCTCGAGGGCGAGGCGGACAAGAGCGGCAGGAAAAACCCCAATCAGGCGATCGCCTCGACGGTCACTTATCTGCAGCGCTACACGCTCAAGGAAGCGCTCGGCATAGGCGCGGGCCGCGATGACGACGGCGCTGGCGGCGGCCCCGAGGACCCGGTTATCGAGCCCGATGACGTCGTCTATATCGAGACGCTCATCCGCGACACTGAGAGCAACCTGGCCGTCTTCCTCGAGACGATCGGCGCGCCATCGATCGCCGAAATGCGCATGTCGCAATTCAAGCGCGCGGCCGCCCTCCTCAACGAGAAAAAGCGCCGCGCCGCCCATGCCGCGCCGTGAGCGGTCCGCTGGCGATCGATCTCTTTTGCGGCCTCGGCGGCTGGACCGAGGGCCTGATGGCCGAGGGCTATGAAGTGATCGGCTTCGACATTGAGCGCCATGAATACGGCGAGCACCGCTACCCGGCGCAACTGGTCGTTCAGGACGTGCGCACGCTGCACGGCTCGCAATTCAAGGACGCTGCGCTGATCGTCGCCTCGCCACCCTGCCAGGCCTACAGCTACCGCGCCATGCCGTGGACGCGCGCGAGGGCGCTGCCGCCGCCCGACAATGAACTATTCGAGACGTGTTTCCGCATCCAGCGCGAGGCGTGCGAGGCGGCGGGCCGGCATGTCCCGCTGATCGTTGAGAACGTGCGCGGGGCGCAGAAATGGGTCGGCCGTGCGCGTTGGAATTTCGGCTCGTTCTATCTGTGGGGAGACGTGCCGGCGCTCATGCCGATCACGCTCAAGGCGGCGAAAGCCGATGGCTGCGGCGCTAACGTTCCCGGCATCGGGTGGACTGGCTTTGCAAATGAAGGATGGCGCGATCATCACGCTCGAAAGAACAACGGCGGCTCATGGTTCAACGTCGCGCACAATACGACGAGCGGCAAGGGCATGAACCCCGACGGCCGCAAGATTGCTGCTCATCTAAATCGGCGCGATGGGCACCCGCATACAAAGCATCTGACCAACCCCGGCGAGCATGGCGAGGGAGTGAAGCATCACGGCAGCGGGGCCGTGTGGTTTGACACCGGACCCGCTGCCCTCCCGTCAGCATCGCCGCGCCGCAAGATGGCGAGTGCGATGATCGCCAAAATTCCCCTGCCGCTCGCCCGGCATATCGGCGCGGTCTACCGAACAGGATGACGCGATGGAGCAACGATCAGATGAATGGTTTGAGGCGCGCTGCGGTTCGCTCGGCGCGTCCAAGATCGGCGTCGCCCTATCACGCCTCAAGCGCGGCGATCGCACGGCGGCGGCAATGGATTACCTCTATGAGCTCGCCGCCGAGCGCATCACGGGCGTACCGGCCAAGCGCTCCAATCCGATGTATTGGGGTCGCGACCATGAGGACGAGGCGCGCGCGTCCTACGCCTTCCTGACCAACCTTCCGGTCATCAAGATCGGCCTTATCCCGCACCCCACGATTGAAGGCGCGCACGCCTCGCCCGATAGCCTGGTCGGCGACGATGGCGGCCTCGAGCTCAAATGCCCGACGTCGGCGACGCATCTGCGCACGCTCCTCGAGCAAGCCGTGCCCGAGGATCACTTGCCGCAACTCCATTGGGCGATGGCGTGCTCGGGCCGCCAATGGTGGGATTTCGTCTCTTACGATCCGCGCTTTCCCGACCCGCTGCAATTCTTCCAAAAGCGCGTCATGCGCGACGCGACGATCATCGCCGGCATGGAGGCCGACGCGCGCGACTTTATCGGCGAGATCGGCGCCAAGCTCCTCAAGCTTGACGAGCTCTATCCCGTGGCCGCCGCATGAGGCTCACGATAACCGAGACGAACCGGGCCGAGCTCATGGCGGCGCTCAAGGCCGCGCCGGTCGGCGCGACGTTCGAACTTGTCGACGATCCGCGCACGCTCGCGCAAAACCGGCTCATGTGGGCGTTGCTCAACGAGGTTTCGGCGCAACTGCCGTGGGGCGATCCGCCCCAAACCTACGAGCCCGAAGATTGGAAATGCGTTTTCATGAAAGCCATGGGCTATCAGTGCAAGTGGGTGCCGGCGCTCGACGGCGGCGTAGTCGCGGTCGGCTATAGCTCGCGCAAGCTCAACAAGGAGGAATTCGCGGACCTAATTGAGACAATTTACTCGCAAGGCCTGCAAAGGGGCGTCGTTTTCTCGGGGTGAAACATGCCTGTTAAACTGCCCTCGCCGCCGATCCGCATTGCGCGCTTGCCTCAAGATGAGCGCGGCTATCCGGTCCCGTGGTTCGTCGCTTGGTTCAAAGACGGCCGCGAGGTCATGCGCGAATACACGCCCAACGCTAAGCCAGACTTTCGCGTGCTCGCCAGCGGCAAGCGCGAGTACGCGGTCAAGAAACGCCTCTGTTGGGTTTGCGGCGAGCCGCTCGGCGTGCATCAAGTCTTTGCCATCGGCCCGATGTGCGCCGTCAATCGCACAACCATGGAGCCGCCAGGTCACCGCGCTTGCATGGAATATTCGGCAACCGCCTGCCCGTTCCTGACCGTGCCGGCCCGCCGGCGCAACGAGGCCGGCCTCGAGGAAATCCCGCACGCGGTCGCCGGCGAAATGATCGCCCGCAATCCTGGCGCGATCGCGCTTTGGGAAAGCGCCTTTAGGCCGTTCAACGCCGGCAACGGTTGGCTTATCCGGCTCGCCGAGCCGACCCACGTCGATTGGTGGGCGCGAGGGCGTCAGGCGACGCGGGAGGAAATCGAGGAGTCGATCGCGACCGGCTATCCCGAGCTCATGGCCAAGGCCAGGCTCGACGGGCCAGAGAGCATTGCCGAGCTCGAGCGCATGCGCGCCGACGCCGAGCGCTTTTTGCCGGCGGCCGCATGAGCGCGACGCCCCCCGAAATCAAGAAGCTCATCGACGCCGAGATCAAGAGGCGCCGCACCCTGTCCAAGCAAATCGAAGAGATCGATGGGTGCATTTATTTCTGGGCTTTCATGTATCAGTGGCGCGTCAACCTCGGCGAAATAACCGTTGAGCAAGCGCAGGAGAAACTTGAGCCGCTGAAGGCAGCTCGAAACACCCTGAAGAGACTTTCGGAGAAGCGGCCATGAGACGCGCGCGCCGCGAATTCACGCTCGGCGATCGGATCGCCATTCGCGGGCGCGCCTCCGATGCGCAGGGCCGCGTGCATTGCGAGCGCTGCGGCCGCTGGTGCCCGAAGAAAGCCGACTATCAAATCGACCATGTCATCGCCGAGGGCTTGCGGCCGGCGGCCGATCTATTGCGCAAGCTCACGCCGGCCGACGGGCAATTGCTGTGCGTCGCGGTCTGCCACCCGGTCAAGACGGAAGAGGACAAGGGCCATATCGGCAAGGCGGTGCGGCTCGAGGGCGCGCACGTTGGCGCCAACAAGCCGCCGGCGCGCAAGATCAATTGGGGCGCCCGCAAAGAGCCGAAGCCCAAGCTCAAAGTCGCCGCCGGCAAGTCACGCATCGCAAGGGAGTATGGACTATGAACCAACGGCCGTCATTGCGTGAGGCGCTCGCCCGCGCCGACGTCGCTGATCTTGACGAGGTCGCGGGCGAGGTCGGCCGCCAGGCGATCATTACCGCGCTCGCCGAGGTCGCCGAGACGCCGCCGCCGAGACGCTACGAGCCTAACGAGGAGGAGGAGCGCCAGCGGTTGCTCGACGCGGCGCTCGCCGACGCGATCGAAATGGTCAACCGCCATCGCAATCGGCTCGGCCGGCGGGTGTGCTCGAGGCCCGACGGGACCGTGACGCGGCAAATCTATGAGCTCTTGCGCTCCATGGCCGGCGCCGACGGCGGCAATGACAGCGATCCGAGTTTTCAGTGAGGGAGGCAAGAGATGCCGGAGAAACGCGTGTACCTTGACCTTGGTGCGGCGATTGAAGTCTCAAAACTGCTCGACAAAGTCTGCCCGATCGATGGCGAAGGCGCGAGCTACATTGACGACTGGTCGGATCGCCGCGTCGCCGCTGAAATGGGTTGTCACGAAGTGCATGTCCGCAACGTGAGGCTCAAGACCAAGCGCAAGCTCAAACCCCCGCCGCCCTCGCCGTCGGCCGGCGAGCGCTTCACCTTACTTTCCAAACGCCTGGCGGCCCTGGAAGCGTGCAACGCCGAGCTCCTCGAGTGGGCGTCGTCGAGGACCGTCCAGCCTTTTCGGCGGCCGGGCCAGGGATTGCTCGACCTGAAAATCGTCAAGTCGTCGTAACCGACGGTTGGCGAGCCCGGTATCTCGAGCGGATCAACAGTCAAGAATGGCAAGATTTGAAATGGGGTTTGGTCCGCGAACGCGGGGCGCGGTGCGAACAATGCGGATGCTTAACGATCATGCTCGAATTGCACCATAAGACATACAAACGGCTAGGGCGGGAATTGCCTAAAGACTTGGCCCTGCTTTGCTCGGCCTGTCATCCCGTCGCCGACCGGAGGCGCGCCAAGAACGGGCGCGCCAGATCGAGGCGGGCGCTCAAGCGCTGGCGTGAACAGAGGTTCCAATGAGCACGATGCAAAGCTCGCGAGGCGAATTGTTAGGCCTCGAGGACGCCGCGAAACGCGTCGGCATGCACACTGAGCCGTTTCGCCGATTGGTGAAGGCCGGCAAAGGGCCGCCGGCGACCAAGCGGCCAGGGTCGAACCGTTGGTTGTTGTGGGCCAACGAGCTCGACGCCTGGCTCGATAGCGGGCGGATTAAGCCGCCGCCCGCTTGAACGCGACGACGTTCGTAAACGACGCCAGCTTGGCCGCCCAATCGGCGAGCGCGAGCCTTTGATCCTCAACAGTCTCGGCCTGGTTGTAGACGCCGGCCACGCCCTTGCGGACGCCCGTTAAATGGCCGAGCAAATCCTCAACGACCAACGGATGGACTCTCGCCTGGTGCATGCGCGTCGCAACGGTGCGGCGGATATCGTGCAACGTCCAACGATCGCCGGCCGGCATGGCGGCGCGCAGTCGCGTGGTTTGCTTGTCCCAACCTTGCAAGGGCGCGCGGAAGCCCGAGCCCTCGCCGAAGATATAACCGACCGGCGGGAGGCCTTCGACGCGCGCCTCGAGCATCGGCGCAATCGCCTCGGCCATCGGGATTGTGCGCGCGCGGGCAGTCTTGGACACGACCGCCGGGATTGTGATCGTGCGCGCTTCGAAGTCGAGCCAATTCGGCTGCATGCTCGCGCCTTCATCGCGGCGCATCGCGGTATGCAACAGCACGCGCATGAAGTCGGAAAATGTCGAGCCGTCGGTCGTGCCGCTCATCATCGCGGCGAGCTCGGCGTCGGTCAGCACCCGGGCGCGCTCGCGGCTCTTCTCGCTCACTTGCTTAGGCACGCGATCGAGCACGTTGTCGGGCGCATGCTCGCGGAGTTTCGCCCAACCGAGCCAAGCGCGAATTTCCGCGTGCGCGCGGTTGGCGGCGATCGGCCCGCTATTGGTTCGAACGGCGTCGAGGAAGCGGACGATTTCGGGCTGCGAAATCGACGACACGGCGCGCTCCATGAGCGGCGCGAGGATACGCCTCAAACGGTGCATGCGATCGAGCCGCGAGGCTTGCTTGAGCGGCGCATCGGCGAGGAAGCCCGGCTCGTACATATCGAGCGAGGCGCGCACGGTCGTTTGCCGCGCATGCTCGGCGCGCAGCGCAACAACCGCCTCCCGCTTTTCGACGCTCGGGTCTTTGCCTTCGCTGAGCGCGACACGATGGCGGTGAACGATATCGCGCGCGTTGGCGAGCGACGTCGCCGGAAACGAAATGCGCGCGTGTTTCTTGGTGAGCGGCGATCGAAATTCAAACGACCACGACTTGGCGCCGGTCGCCGAAATGCGGAGCACGAGGCCGCGCTCGCGCAATTCCTTGAAGCCGGTTTTCGGCGCGGGCGTGGCGTCAACGATCTTCTGAGTGAGCGGTTTCATTTTTTTGGTTCTGCCTTGTTTCTCTAGGGGTTCCACGATGTGGACAGGATGTGGACAAAAAACAGCGTCGCACGTGTATATAGATCACGTGCTCGCACCAGTCAAGAGCCGTGAAACACCGAGAAACACAACTATCTGCACGGATTGGTGGGTTGCGTTCGTCGGTCCACATAGGGGTTAGTGTGGACGCCCGACGCGCCTGAAAATCACGGTGTCGGTGGTTCGATTCCGCCCCTGGGCACCACTTCCTAAGCCCCTGAAAAATAAAAGAAAACCAGGCCCTCGGAAAGGCTTAAATAAAGGGGCTGTCCACAGAGCACCTTCCCGTCTATGTGGACACAGTGTGGACAAGCGCAGAAAGCCAGAACGGCGCGGACGTCACGCTTCATGCCGACGGCTCTTACAGCTTCACATTTCGCGCGCCGAGGACAGATTGATGGATGAAATCTATCTCGTGTGGTCGAACGAACATGCCGGCTGGTGGAAAGCTGGCGGGTGGGGCTATGACCCCGGCTTTCTATCGGCCGGCCAATTCACCCGCGCGGAGGCGATCGAGATTTGCCGGAAAGCGCTGCCGACGGCGCTGAGTATCGGGACAATCTCAGAAATCCCGATCCGGCTCGCTGACATGACTGCAATGCTCGACGGGCAAATGATCCCTGAGGGCGTCTTGCGTGCTCGGCGCCGCGAGTTTTAGCCGCTGGCTTGAAGCCACAATGGCCGCGCGCTATATGTTGCGCGAGAGGCAACCGAATGACCGACGATACAAGAGCGACCCAACTGCTCGAGGCCCAACTGCGGCTCTACCAGGCGCAAGCGCGTTGGGAGCCATGGAAGGCGCTGGCCGCGATTATCGGCGCCGCTGCGATCTTCGGCGGTAGCGTGCTGGCGCTGTCCAACTGGATTAGCCGTCAGCCGCAAACAATCAATGTCCATTTGGACGCGCCGCTGACGATCGCGCCGAAATAACCGCTCAACCTACCGCTCATTTCAGGAGAAAAAAATGTCAGTTGAAGAGCAATGGCTCGCGATGAACAGGCGCGACATGCGCAAGTCGACCCTGGCCGCGATCGGCTGGTTTGCCGTCTCGGCGCTCGGCGCGATCGGAATGGCGGCCGTCTTTCTTTGCGGTCACTGACCGGCCGCCTCGCCGAAGATCATCTTGCGCGCCGCGTCGCTCAAGGGGCCGGCGATTTGCGGGTTGAACGGCGCGCGGTATGCGCCGGTCGACGCGGCGACTTGGGCGGTCTGCAAGGCGCGCTGTTGAGCCGCCCTGTTGAGGGCCGTCGCGGCCGAGCTATAGCCCTTAAAGCCGCCCATCAAGAGCGGGAACGCCGCCACGTCCTCGCCGATCCGCGTTAACGGCGATTGGTGCACGCCCGTATAGGCGTTGACGGCCTCGTTGGCCGCGCCGAAGGCGATCGGCGCGATAACCGTATGTTTCAAATACCAAGGCGGCTGCGCGTCGGGCTTGGCGGTCGCCGCAAGGTCTTGCGTCGCTTGGAACATCGGCGAGCCTGGATAAGCCGGCCCGACGGGCGGCGCGGCGTTTGGCCCTGGCGTTAGCTTCATGCCGGTTGGGCTCGAGAGGTAGGACTTGGCTTGACTGCCAATGTCGGGCCCGCCGGCGGCCGCCTTCAATTGCCAATCTTGCAATCGCTTGGCGTCCATTTCCTGGCCGTGCGCGAGGTCGCCTTGGTCGCGAACATAGGCCGCATAGCCTCTCGGTTGCGCGCCGTTCGGCACGCCGGCTTGCGGCAAGCCGTTTTGCAAGACGTTCTCGAGCGCGTCGCTGTAGCGGGGAGCCATCCACTTGTCTTGATCGGTGGCGTTCGGGCTCGAGGCGATATCGTCGAGCCGGCCTTGCGCCTTCTGGATATCGGTGGCGGTGAATTGCGGCCTGGCGCGAAGGTTGGCCACTTCGGCCATGGTCGACTTGGCGAGTTTGCTCTGTTGGCCGGTCAAGTCGATATTCGCGATCGCCTGGTCGGCCGCGTCGAGCTCGGGGTGCACTTCGCCCTTGCCGTCGAACAAGATGCGGTTGAGCGGATCGTAAGCCTTCGTCGTGGCCGCCTCGAGGTCGGGGATCGATACCGCCGACGGCAGGGGCGGAGTTTTCGGCACATAGCCCGGCGCGTTCGCCCTCGGCCCGACCGGCGCGTCCGTAACGCCGCCGAGCGTGCTCGCGCCCGCGCCAAGCGCCCCGCTCCATAGGGCCGCGTTTTCCGCGTCGTCAGTTGTCCCGCCATGGCCGAGCGCCCCGCCCCCGCCAGCGAGCGCGCCCTCGGCCCCGCCGCCGAGCACGCCGCCGAGCCACTTGCCCGCGCCGGTGAGCGGAAGCTTGGCCAGGCCAGGCGCGAGCGCGCCGCCGATCCTCGAGCCTATGCCGAGCTCGCCGGGGCCAGCCATGTAGCCGCCGATTTGCGCCGCCGTCGAAGCGACCGGCCCGACATCGGCCGCCGCCGCTTGCGTCTTGGCGCGCTCGGCCGCGACGTTGGTTCCGGTCCCGGGAAGATCGCCGAGCTTGTCGGCCAGGCCGAACGTGGCCGCGTCGTCGAGGACGCGGCTCATGTGGCTAAGCCAGGTCGCGCCAGGTAGCCAATCGGGCGCGCCCGGCTCGGGCCCCGAAGGCGCGGGCGGCGCTGGCGGTGCGGGCGCTGCGGCCGCTGGCGCGGGCGAAGGGGGAGCGAGCGGCGTCGATTGGTCGCGCCATCCGCCGCCCCCACTCGAGGGTGCGGCGGCCGCCGGCGCGGGAGGAGGCGCGGCCGCCGGCGACGGGTTGAGCGGGGTCGACATGTCGCGCCAGGAAGCCATGGCTCAATTCTTCTTGTGCACGTTCCCGTCGGGGCCGATGAACGTCGACCCGGCCGAGAGATTTGCGACGGCCTTCGTCGCGTCCGCGTCGCTCATCTTGCTAAAGTCGTTGTCCCGCCTCGGCCCGCCGAAAACGTCCAAATTGGGCGCGACATATTTCGCGTAGTCCGTGTCGGATAGCCTCGGGTCGGTCGACTGTTGCGCCGCGCCGAACAGATTGGCGCGATGTTGCGCCAACTGATCGCGGTACTTTTGCGCCCCGGCAAAGAAATCCGCCGGGTCCTGATTGAGCGAGCCCATGGTGCTTTGCGACGGCGCGTCTTGCGTGAGCTCCTGTTGAGTGATGCGGCCCGCGCCCTTGAAGTCTTGCGTACCGGCGGAAAACTGCCCGGCCATGATTTGCTTGTAGAGGGCGTAAGCGGCCTTGCCGTTCGCGTCCATCCAAGCGACCGGCCGCGCCTGGTTGACTGTGCCGAGGAATTGCTTTGCGCCCTCCTGCATTTGGGGCGTCATGAACTGATCGATTTGCCCGATCGTCTTGTCGTAGTTCGCCAGCGCCGGCGCAAAATTATGCTTGTCGGCGACAAGGTCGTCGGCTTGCGTTTTCTCTGTCGCGACGGTGCTCGCCGTGTTCGCCTTCGTCCACGCGTCGTAAGAGGTCGGATCGTGCGGCGTCCACGGCGGCAACTTACCGGCGGCGGCGTAAGCGGCTTCCGCCTTAATTTGGGCTTGCCAGGCCGGGTTGCCGCTTACGCCGGCTTGGTTCTCGACAATCTTCGAAAGAATGTCGGGGTTGGCCATGACGAGCGGCGCATAGCTCTGGTCGATCCCCGCCTTTTCCAGCATGCCCGGGATCGCCTGGCGATAGGCGGCCATTTGTTGCTGTTCGATATTGTATTGCTGCAGCTTCATGAGGTTGCTCATGAGGCCGCCGGCGTCTTGACCGCTGCCCTGGCTCATCGCGTCAACCATGGTGGCGCGATCGCGCGGCTGAGCGAAGCCGGCGGCGAGCATGCCCAAGCCCCGATTAAAGCCCTGGTCGGCTTGCTGGCGCTGCATCAATTGCACGAACATCTGCCCGAGGTCGGGCGGCGTTTGGGTGGCCATAGGCTGCGGCGGCGGCGGCGCGGCCCCGCCAGGAGCCCCGCCCGCACCCGCCGGCCCTCCCGAGGCGCCAGGAGGACCGGCAGGCCCCGCCGGCGGGCCTGCGGAGGGCTGAGGACCGGCGAGAGGTTGCGGGCCTTGCGGCGAGCCTGGTTGGCCCGGCATTTGGCCCAAACGGGCGGCAATCTGGTCGGCCGGATCGGGATGGCCCGCCGCCGCCGCGAGAAAGTCCAAGATGCTGCCAGGCACGCGCTCAACTCCCCTTTTGCTGCGCCTGTAGGCCGCGCAAGATCGAGTTGAAATTTTGCGTGAAGCCCGAGCCGGCGCCGCTCGAGGCCGGTTGCCAATTGGCGAGGAAGTTCTGCAGCACGCCAGGGCCGGGCTGGTTGCTCGTCGGCGCTTGCGGCACGGTCGCGCCTGGCGTGGTGACGTGGCCCGGGTTGGCGAGCATCGATAGCGTCTGCTGCCAATTGTTCGCCGCGGCCGGCGCGGCCGCCTGGGGCGCTTGCTGCTGTTGCTGTTGCGGCATGAATTGATATTGCGCCGGGATATTCTGGCCGCCTTGCAAGCCGGCGTTCACGCTGGCCGCGCCGCCAGAGACTTGCCCGCCGGCGCTTGTCTGCACCAATCGGCCCTGGTTCGCCGTCTGCGGGCTGCCGTACCCCATGACGCCAGGCGCAATTTGAAACCACCCGCCCGCGCCGCCGCCGGGCGCCGCCGCCGGCGCTTGCGGTTGGGCCGGCGTGTTGTTGAGCGTCATGCCCTGCGGCGCGGCGATCGGCTGGCCGAGAGCGTTGGTCGGCGTGCCGGCGTAGCTCGACGGCCACGGGAGCGCCTTGCCATAGAAGTTCGAATACGGGTTGGTGAACTGGCTGGGATCGAAGTTCGCGTAGGGATTTGGCGAGAAGGTCGGGACGTCAGCCATCTGTACCTCCTGAAACATACTTGAAGGTATAACCAAGCTTGATGTCGCTTATCGTTGTTTGATCCAACCCATATTTGCGACCGAGCTCTTTCTGCGTCAGCGACGAGGCGCGTATTTCGCGCACCTGATCATTAGTTATCTTGCGGCGGCCGTGTCGGCCCTTCTTGGCCATGTCTTTATTGTTGTCGGCGTGACTGCCAATAAATAGATGCGCTGGATTTACGCAGCGTCGATTGTCACAGCGGTGAAGAACGCATTTACCGTTTGGGATAGGCCCACGGTGGACTTGCCAAGAAAAACGATGGGCTTTCGTGCACCGTTGAAATTGGCCATAGCCATACGCATCAACCGCGCCGACCCACGGCCAGCATCCGGTTTCATGGGCGAAATCGATCTTGCTCCTAAAGGTTGTCTCACCCATAGCCGGCGTCTCCATAAGGATTGCCCATCATCGCGAGCATTTGCTGCAACTGCTGCATGGAGCCGAGTTGCGTCCCGAACTGGCCGCCGATCGCCGCGCCGCCGACGTTGGAATAGGGGTTTTGACCGGGCGCGGCTGAGCTCCATTGCGCCGGCGTTTGCATGCTCGTGAGCGTGTTGCCGTAAATCTGGTTCGACATGCCGAGGAGCGGCGAGACGTTGCGCGCCGGCAGGAAGTTGAACGCCGCCGCCTTGGCGCCCTCATCGCCAGGGCTTTGATCGCCGTGGATCGCCTTGTCGAGCGCCGTCGCGTTTTTGGTGAAGTCGTCGCTCGCGCTCTTCGTGGTGAAGCCTGGAAAGAGATTGTTGGCCGGCGTGGCCGCCGCCGTCGTCGAGCCGTCGGTGGGGATCGGCGGCGAGGTCCCGCCGTGCGCCAGGATCGAGGGATCGATCGGGCCCGGCGCCTGGCCGCTGTTGAGATAGGCGGCCGCGACCGGATCGCCCTTCCACGGGCTCACGCCGCCGGCCTTCATTTGGTCGAGGGCGAAACGGTCGGCCGCTTGCCATTGGTTCGGGTTGGTCGGATCAATGCCGGCGGCGATCGCCTTCGCGCCCATGGCGCCAGGATGCACATTCAATTGAAAGTCGCCGAACGAAAACGGCTTGCCGCCCTCGACGTCGACCGTGGAAGCGGCGTTCGGGTTCGACGCGCTCCAAGCCTTCAAGCCCTCGGCGTTGGCGATCCCGAGCGCCAGGTTGGGGTCGAGGCCGATCGATTTGGCGTAATTCTGAATGTATTGCGCATGCGAGCCGGCGAGCGGCGACGACGAACCGGCGAGGCTCGCATTGATCGGCGCGGCGGGCGCGGGCGTGACGGGCGCGACGCCGGCGGTCTGGCTCGAGCTCGAGGAGCTCGCCGGGATGTTAGCGATTTGAAAATGGTTCGGGTCTTTCATCCCGAGCGCGGTCAATCCGAACTTTGGCGCGAGCGCCCATAGCTGCGCTTGCTGGTTAGGGTCGGCGGCCTCGACGTCGGCCGCGAGGCCGCGCTCATGCAACGATGTGCCGGGCGGCGCTGCGAGCGGAACAAAGCCGCGATCGGGGAAAGGCAACGGCTGGCCCGCCTTGCCGGCCTGGTAATTGGCCCAAAGCTGTTTGCCGTCCTCGGCGGTGCGACGGCCCGAAATGACGTTGGTCTTAATGCCCTGCGCGTTCGCGGCCGCAATGAAGGCGTTGAGCGGATCGCCAAAGCGAGGGTCGAAATCCGTGTTGACGTCAGCCACCGAGCGCCCCTCGGATTTGCGGCATGCGCGGCCGGCGAGCGGTCGGCCCTCGAGCGGCGCGCAGATTGCCGCCGAGCGCGCCAACGCCGCCCATTGGGACCGGCGGGCTAAGCGGGCCGCTGCCGATCGCGCCAAGGTTCGGCGTCGCCAGGCTCACGCCTCGAGGCCGCGCCGGCATCATATTGGCGCCCGGCGTCATGCCGCCGCCTGGCGTCGCGCCGCTGCCAGGCGTGCCGAGCGCGCCCATGATCGCGGGGTGAACCATCATCTTGCCGCCGCCGCCAGGGATCGGCGCGGTTGAGCCTGGCCCGAACGTCTTGGCGACGTCCTCGGCCATCGGGCCGACCGCTTTCGCGTAGGTTTTCGGGTCGCCCTTGTAGCGATAGGCGTAAATCGGAAGCTTGGTCGGCTTGTGCACGCCAATCTTGGTAATGTCGGTTTTCATGCTGCGATCGGAGAGCGCGCCCGAGAAAGCCCCGCTGGCGCCGAACATGCCGCCGGAGCCAAACATAGAGCCGAGCATGCCGAGGCCGCCGAGCGCGCTCATCGCCAGGTCGGGCGAGGTCTGCGTCTGCGTCGTCGACTGGCCTTGCTGCGCTTGGCCGTAGGGCGTCATTCCAAGCGCTGACTGTAGAACGCCCAATTGCTGGCCAGGGTAGGCCCAAGCCTGTTGAAATTTCTGCATCTGCGCATTGATCTGGTTTTGCGCTTGCTGTTGCTCGAGCGAGCCGGCGGTCACTTGCTCGCCGAAATTCTTGACTTGGTTCGCCTGGGCGGCGTTGCCGAGCCCGGTCAAGCCGCTCGCCGCCTGGACGTTGAGGCCGGCCTGGTTTTGCTGTGCCGATTGGTTGGCAAGCTGAGCTTGTAAGTTGGTGGCGATATCGCTTTGCGCCGCCGTTTGCGCCTGGCCATAGTTGGCCTGGTTCAATTGCGCCGCCATTTGCGCCATGCCCTGCGCGCCTTGGGCTTGCGTGACGCCCTGTTGGACCGCTTGCCTCGAGCCGCCGAAGGCGTTCGCCGCGTTCGCCTGGTTCTGATTTTGGTTTTGCGAAAGCGCGAGATTTTGCTGCATCACGGGGAGCGTCGCGTTGATGACGCTTTGCGTGTACGGGTTCATGTACGGCTGCAGATTGGTCGAGCTCAATTGCCCGGCCGTCACGTTTTGCGGCGTCTGCCCCATGACGCCGAGGTAGCCCGCTTGCGCCCCGTTATATTGATCCTGGCCAGCGTTGCCGCCGGCGGCGGCCGTGTTCCAAGCTTGCTGCATCTGAGCGCCAGGATCGGCGACCATTTGCCCCTGATATTGCTGCAATGGTTGCTGCGCGACGTTTTGCGCAAAGGCGTAGTTTTGCTGTGCGGCGTCGTTGATCCATGGCGGAAGCTGCGTCGTGTTTTGCGATTGCGTGGTTTGGGTTGTGCCGCCGCCGCTCATGGTGAAACCTCTTTGCAGAAAACCATGTTTTCAGACACGGTTTTCCAGCCATGGGATTTCGCCAGGCGCGCCCACCCGACACGACCCTGAGTGACGATCGCGTCGCAACTCATTTTGCGCGCGAAATCGAGAACTTGCGCATGCAAATTCTCGCCATCCTCGAGGTCGCCAACGAGGATGATGATAGTGAGGACGCGCCTTTTAGGGTAGACGCTGATTTCAGTTACGGCGATTGTTTCACGTGAAACATGAGCTTGCATGCGGCCGTCGGCGATGCGCTCGAGGAGGTCGTCGAGCGCGTACAAATCGCCGGCGCGCGCCAGCGCCTTCGCGAGCTTCTCGCGGTAGGCTTCGGCGTTGGGTGTGATCGCGTTCACGGCTTGCCGCCGCCGAGCGGCATTTGCGTAAGCACGAAAGCGCCGCCCGTTCGAACTTGAAGCATCCAAATTTCCGGCGTCGTGCCGGCCGGCGCATCGATCGCCTGCAACATGACGCCGTTGAGCGGTTGATTGATCGAAGGCTTGTCGGCGAAGCCGTGCCGGCACCACAAAGAGAAATTGCGCAGATAGCCCGATAGCTGCGCCGAGACGTCGGGCATGCTCGGAAGATCGGGCGGCGGTTGAACGGTGCGCGGCGTGGGCTGGTTGGCCATTTAGCGATCGCCTCTCGAAACGCTGTCGACGAGATGTTGGCCGACGGTGACCGGCAAAACTTGCGGGCCGGCGAGCGCGATGCGCAGCCGAATATCGCGGCCCGTCGTGCGTAAATCGACGTAGCCGTCCGAGCGCACGGGCTTGGGCGTGGTTTGGAGCTCGGGCGTGCCGGTCGAGCGCGAGTTGCGATAGAAGATCGAATAAAGAAGGTTGTTTATGTCGCCCTCAACGTCGGGCAACAATTGCTTGATCGTCGTGAGCCTGGCGCCCGAATTGAGGTTCAAGTCGAACGTCTCGGCCCAAGGTAGAGGCACGTCGGGGGGATAGGTGTTGTTCGCCTCATGCTCGTAGGCGACGAGACCGTCGGCCATGATGGTGTGGGCGGTATAGGACGCCGTGATGCCCGCCGAGCGGCTCATCCGCCCCTGCGACCACCATCCCTCCTTGTAGGAGTAGATAATCACCCTGGTGTTGTACGGCTGGCCGCTTTGCGGGAAGTACCACCAGACCTCGTTGAAGTTGCCGACATGCACCATGCACGCCTGCTCGCGCACGTTGAGGATGTCGATGTCGTCGTCCACCCACGGCCTGACCAAGCAGGCGATTGGCGCAATCGACGTGCCGTCGAACGAGAACATCCCCTGCTGCGACATCCACAAGGTCAACGAGGCGGTTGTCGTCATGCTCTGGGGCGACCAGGGCGTGCAGTTGCTCGCCAGCTCGACGTAATTGTAGACGTAGGGGATGCCGAGAAACTGGCTGACGTAGGCCTTCTTCCCGGTCCAGAACAACGTCCCGAAGCGGGTCGCGATTGCAGTGATGATGGGCGAGGCGGGCTCGATGTCAAGGAACCCGGCTTGGCTGGTGAGATTGCTGTAATCCCAGGCGCCTGGGTTTTCCTGATCGCACCAAGCGAACCGTCGCGGGCCGCCGCCGTCAACCGTGCCGTCGTCGGTCGAGCCAAAAATGACGATGAAACGCTCTTGCGTCACCACAAAGGAGCGCCCCTTCGGTACGGGGCCGCGCCCGTCCGACGCCGGTTGCTCCACCGCCTCGCCGCCCACCGCCGGGTCCCACATCAATAGCCGCCCGTCGGGCGAGGTCATCGCGTAGAGGATCGACCCGAAATTATCGAGGCTGAAAGCATCGGGGACCTTGTCTAGGAGGACGGTGTCGTTCTCCGCGCGCGGCGTGCCATAAGTGGCGTCGCTGTAAAGTCCCTCGCCATAGCCGCCTGCGCCGATGAACGGCGGCTGTATGGGCTGAGTGGCCGCGCCGGAATAAAGGCCGTCGCTGTAGTCGCCCTGGCTGTAGTTGACATCCGTCACGCCTGTCCCAGGCGAGATGTCGGTCAGCGTGCCGCCTTCATCAACATAGAGATGGGCCTCGCACAGGTAGGCGATGCGGTAAACCTGATCGAGCCCGAACCAGCCGTGGATGCGCTTGCAGCGCGAGGCGAAGGCGTAGGTTTCGACGCCGTCGACCACGTTGGTGTACAGCGCTTGGCCGCCGACTGGCGTGAGCTGGCTTTCCACCCACCGGCAAAGGTTCACTTCTGACCAGTTGGATGAGTTCATTTGCTTCGTCGGCTTGGCGACGACGCCGGGCGGAATTTCAAGCGGCCTAAATTGAGTGGACAATCTACCGCGCCTTCATCTCTTCGATCTCGGCCTTGAGTTGCCTGACGCAGTTCACCAAGGCATAAATAAGCTCTGTAGTATCGACGCCCCTGAGATCAGTCACTTCCTGGCCATCGATGAAGCCCTCATGCTGGCTCACCATGGTGGGGAAGATTTGCTCCAGCTCCTGGGCGACGAAACCGACAAACTGCTGGCCCGATTGAGCGGCGTGCCGGTTCGGGCTCTCTCCCTTAGCCGTCCGCGCGTCGTTGCCCTTGTAGACATAGGTCACCGGACGAAGCTGAAGCACCTCATCGAGGCCCGCTTCGTACTCACCCGTCACGGTCTTAATGCGCTCGTCGGACAGCGTCCCCCAGGGTCCGCCGCCAGGCTTGAGGGCATTGTTGTTTTCGAGAATGAAACTGCCGGAACCGCCGCAGGTCACGCCCCAACTCCCGCTAGCGTCGGTCGTGAGAATATTCCCGGTCGGAGTGAAAATGCTGCCTGCGACGGGCAGGTTGATATTAGCGAAGTTCCCCGAACCCGTTACGGCGATGTTGCCGCTGAAGTTTGCCTGTCCGCTAACGTTTAAGGTGATTAGCGTCGCCGGGCCGCTCGCCATCGTAAGGCCGCCGGTTATGCCAATGCCGCCGCTCGCCACCGTAAGGCCGCCGCTAAATGCCGATGCGCCCGTCACGTTGAGGCCGCTGTTTAAGGTCGTTGCGCCCGTCACGTTAAGGCCGCCGCTTAAGGTCGTTGCGCCTGCAACGGTGAGCGTGCTGTTGCTGTGAAGGATGCCGGTCGTGGTGATGTTGGTCGCAGTCAGATTGCCGAAGGTTCCTCCTGTGACGTTCATGGCCGCGAAAGTCGCCGTGCCGGTGAAGCTGGTGGCGTTGCCGAAAGTGACAGCGCCGCTGGCGCGGTTGATCGCCATCGGCGTCGACAGGAGCGCCCCGGTGTCGTTGTAAGCGGTCAGGCTGAGGTTGGAGCCCGCCGAGCCGCCAACCTCGGCGCTGGCGTCCTCGGCCAGAACCCAGCGTTTCTGCTGGCCGGGAGGAACGGTCGAGTTGATGAACGTCAGCGACCCTAAAACCCCTGTGCCGGGATTGTTGCTCAAATTGAGGTTGTTCGAATTGAGCGCGCCCGCGCTGGTGAACAACTGGGCGTCGATCATGTCGAGGTCGGAGTTGAGCTTCGCGCCCCAAGTGGTCGCGCTCGCGCCAACTTCCGGCTTGACGAAGTTGTAGTGTGCAGTGCTTGTGTCAGCCATTATCGCTCTCCGTCACAGCGGGCGGCGTGGCGGCCTTCGGCTCGTTGCCCTCGTCGAGCCACGCCAGATATTCCTGATGGTCGATGTTGGCTTCATCGAACGGGATAAACGCGCCGTCCTTGTCGCGCTGGATCATCTGATCGCTAACTTGACCCTGTATGGCGTCCCAGACTTGCGTGTAGGTCATGGTCAAAGCTCCGCGCTCGCCAACATCTGAAATTGCGCCAACGCAGCGCCGGTTGCGGTGACAGTAGCGTTAATATTCGCATTTCCAATGTACGTAGTCGAAACAGCAAGCGCGGAACAATTGGAGAGCGTTGATCCAACAAACGCCGGTATTGTCGGCGCTGCTCGCATTTGAACCGGAAATTCGTAGGTCTCGAATACACTACCCCCGGCAGCGTTATACCCAGCAAGCAACAAGATGCCGCTTGCGCAGTAATACCTCTGGCAATCGGCCGTGCTCTTGGCTAGCGACTGTCGATTGTAGGGCGTGGGGACGTTGCCGATCTCCAGCTTGACCCGCGTCACGGTCCCGGCGTTGAACTCGACTGTAGTGTTTGCGCCCGCAGACAATGACGCTGTCGTGACCGGGCTCGCCGCGTAGCTGCCCGTTGGCGTTCCCTGATAAACGCGCGCCTGAGCCGTTCCCGTCCACGACAAGGTGTAGACGCCGCCCTCGATCATCCCCGCCTCGATGATCTGGGTCAGCGTGCCAACGGTGATCGTCACGGTCGTGTCGGGAACCGCAGCCGTGAAAGTGTAGGTGCAGCCCGATGCCCCGGCCTTCCAGCGGTCGTGGCCATAGGCCGCCGTCACCGGAGCTGCCGGAAGCGCCGTCCCAGAAGCATAGACGCGCTGGTTGATGGCGAAGTTGCCGTTGATGATGCGGTTGTCGTGCGGGTTCGCATCGACCGGGTGGACGTGATCGGCGCGAGCGTAAGCCGCGCTTGTCCCCACCGCCGCAACGCCGCTCGCCAGGGGCAAGGTCGAGGAGGCGACCGGGACCGCCGTCGTCAGCGCATAAGGCGCGAGCGTCGCCGTCCAGTCGGTGATGTCGGTGTGAGTGAGATGCGCCCAGGCGAGGCTCTTGCGCGCGTAAGCCGTGCCGTCGTTGGGCGCGTCCGTCATGCCGCCAGGCGCAACTGCCCAAGCCGCATTGTGTCGGGCGTAATATTGCCCGTCGCTCGGCGCGTCGGCGAGGCCGGGGTTGATCCATGACAGGATGCCCGAGCCGTTGGTCGAAAGCACTTGCCCCGCCGCGCCGCCGTAGATCGCAAGATTGTTCAGGCTGGCGAGGGCGAGGAGCCCGTTGACCGCGAGCCCGCCCGCGATGGTGACGCCGCTCCCATTGAAGGTCGTGGAGCCGTCCGCCCGCGCGATGGTCAACCAATTGCCGAGAAAGGCCCCGGTCGTGCTGTAAGCCGCCAGGCCGAAATTCGAGCCCGCGTTGCCGACCCCTTCGGCCGTCTGATCGCCGAGCGTCAAAATCCAGCGCACGACATTGGAAGCCATGCCCATAATGGAGCGCTGATTGCCGCCGGTCACAGGCGCGTTGAGCACTAAGCTATTGCTGCCCTGGACGGTCAAAACCTGGTTGACCGTCAAGCTTCCCGTGACGGTGCCACCTGCAATGGGCAAGTAAGGCCCGCCAGTGACCGGCGTCACCCAGGACAAATTGCCGGCGCCATCGGTGGCGGGAACCTGGCCGAGGGAGCCGCCGCCGATCTGCAACTGGGCAACCGTGGGCAATGAGCAAACAGCGTTCCCCGCGAACAGGAGCGCGCCGCCTGTCACCGCGCCGCCCGCCGCCAGATTTGTCTGCCCGGTGAAAGTGCCGCCGCTCGCCGGGACGACCAGGTTCCACGCCCCGTCGGTGCGGCCGTAAGTCTGATTGTCAGGGGCGTCGGGGATGCCGGCGGCGTTCTCGTCGACATATTGCTTGGTCGCCGCCTCGAGCGGCTCGACCGGGTCCTCGGCGAGCATGACGGGATCGTTGAAGCTAACGACGCCGGTCGCCCGTACAATGGTCATTGGGCTGTCGGCGAGCGCCCCCGTGTCGTCGAACCGATCGATGCGGAAGTCGGCCGCCGGCGTGCCGTCGTTGAGCACGAGCGACCACAATGATTTGCCGTTTTGAACCGACGTGACTGTGCCGGGCGAGCCGGTGATGACGACGCTGTCGGCGATCGAGGGCCCGTCAGCCGGCGCGCACCCGCATGAACCGGCCCACTCGTCGGCCGGCGTCAAAGGCCCGCCCGGCGTCCAATCGCTCGGAATGTTGCCGCCGTTGCTGTCGGTCCAACTGTCGGTCACTTTGCCACCTAACCGAATGACCGCACGCGAGAGCGATTGACGCGCGATCCGCTGGCTTTCGAGCGCAGATAAAGCGCGTTGAGCTTTTGGATTTCGTCCTCGGTCAACTGTTTCATGTTGCCGGCCGATTGCTCTTCGCCGACGGCGTGCAAATTCGCGTGCATGAGCGCGGCGTGCAGATAGAGGCCCGGGTATTTGGTGTAGAGCCAGCTTTGCTGAGTGTCGGAAAGGACCGGAACCTCGCCGAAATAAGCGATCCGGTATTCAATGCCTTCGGTTTCGTCGGGATAGCCGCCGAAATAGATCGTGCGGCCTTCGATCGTGTAGTAGCGCCGCGCCCACTTGTCGGGGAGGTTGAAAAACTCGTCGCGCGCCAAATAGTGGATCGGCAGGAAGCCGTCGGCGCCATTGGTGTTGGCGACTTTGACGAGGTCCATCGCCAGCCAATTGTCGGGCACCGTCGAGCACCGTTGCGTGACGATGTTGTCCGCAAAGCAGATCATGCGGTCGACGCGGAGCTCGGCATTGAACTTCTGTTCGGCCAGGCGAACAAAAGACGTGACGAGCGCGTCCGCCCAATCCTGGCGATTGGCCCATTCGGCGATCGTCGTCTTGAGGTCGGAAAAGTCGGTCATTGCCCGCCTCCCCAATATTGAAGGGCGTTCAGGATTTGCTGCGCCCCTATGGGGGGTTGCGCTCCATCACTTGTCACATCCCGAGCGTCCTGCGCCGCCTTGATGCGCGCCACAATGCTCGGATCAGTGGGAATGTAATTGGGGTCCGACATAGGCGTTGTCGGCAATTTTTGATTAAAAAAGCCAGTCTTTCTCTGCCAATCGATGGCATCGAGGTTGAAGGGCATGTAGTAGCCGCTCATGTTGTACGACTGAAAATCTTGATCGTGCGGCCTCGACGCCCATTGTGCTGGCCCTGCCGCCGCGCGTCGATCATCGACATTCTTGGAGCTAGGCATCTGCTGATAAGCAGGATCGATCTGGTCGCCGAGCACCGGCTGCAGCGGCAGATTGCCGAAAATCCAATCGGACCAACCGCTCATAGGTAGCCCAACAGTGCGAGGATGAGGAGGATGATGAGGATCGTGCCGATGCCGCCGACGCCATAATTGCCGTAGCCGTAGCCGTAGCCCCAAGGGCCGACAAAGCCGCCGCCGAACGCCAGGACGAGCACGACAATGAGGAGGATGACGACGGGGTTAAGGTGCATCGGGCGGGCCTTTCCTGTTGGCCGGGCCACGGCTGAGCCAGTAGGCGACCACGGCGCCGAACGCGGCGACCAGGCCGCCGATCGCGCCGGCCGTGATTTCATCGTTTGGGATTGTAAAAAAGGCGCAAAAGGTGACCAGGCTGATAAACGCGAGCACGATGAGGAGCGAAATCGTGAGCGTGCCGCCGCTGGCGTCGAAGCGGTTCACAACGACGAGCAGGACGGTCACCAAGACAACCGCGATGATGAGGCCGATAGACGCCGGATAGTCCATGATCTTCGGGACCGGCGGCGGTTGGACGAAATCGGCGGCGGCGGCCATCATTTCTTGGCCCACCGCGCGTAAGCGGCCGCCATTTTCTTGTCGTAGGCGTTTTGGGCGTAGGCGGGCCCGTTATAGCCGCGCGCGAAGGCGGCCCAATCTTTACGGCGCAAGGCGCCGTCGAGATTGTTGGCTTTGACGAAGGCGACGAAGGCGTCCAAATGCGCCGCCGCGCCGCCGGTCCACATGGCGTCGACAAAGTCTTGGCTATTGTCGAAGCCGCAAGCCTTGTGGTTTAAGCCCAGGATTTGAAACATGCCCCATGAGCAAGCCTTGTTGGCCGCGTCGGGGTCGAGCTTGCGCGCGTCCTCGTAGCGGGCGTGTTGCGCCGCGCCGGTCGCGCCATAGAGCGATCGATCCCATTTCGGCGAGCTCAACGCGACGCCGCGCCGATCCTTGCCGCCGGCGTGCTTGCCCTTCGTCTCGGCGTGGAAAATGTGGGCCTCGTAGAGGATCGCCGGGCGGCCATCGTAAATAAAGCCTTGGCCGGCGGCCTCGACTTCGGCGACGGCGCGAATGGCCGCCTCTTCGACGTTGAGCGCCTTCGCCGCGCGGGCGAAATCCTCGTCGGTCAGGGTCGCGCTCATACGTTCGCCCCCGGTTTCCAGATGCGGAAGGCGCGGCCCTCGCCGTTCCACCATTTCCGCCAATCGCTTTCGTCCCAATCCTCATGCACGGCGCGCTCGGCGACGGCGACCGGAACGCGGCCGAGCACCTTGGCGTCGCCGGTGTTGCGCATGAGCTCGCGATCGCGTGCGACGCTCTCGAGGATCGGCTCGATATCTTGCGTGGTTTTGACGACGAATTGATCGGGCCGCTCGTCGTCGGCGATTAGGGTCCGCCGCACGCCGTTGGCGTCTGCATAGACAAAGGCGCGCTGCATGTTATGATCCCTTCGGTTCTCCTTTGAGCGGGAAGAGCGAAGGGTTGGGCGGCCTCGAGGGGCCGCCCTTTTTTTGTTACTTCATGATGCCGTTGAACAAGACATGCGCCAGGCTGTTGCGCATTTCGAGTCCCCACTCGACGACGATCATGCGGGTTTCGCCGTCGCCGGTTCGCGCCATCAAATACTGGCGGAAGGCGCGGAAGAACGCGACGGCCGCATAGTCGGGGTCGATCAGCAAGCCGACGTCGACCGGAACCCACCGCGACGGGGCGACTTTGATCCGGCCGAAGTCGGTCGCGATGACGTCGATTGTCGAAACCACTTCCGTCTTGCCGACTAAGACTTGCGTGGTCGACCGGCCGACGAACGTCGAAATCGTCCGCTTGGGGCCGGGCGGAACGATCCACAAAGTCGGGCTCGCGCCGTTGGTGTAGGCCTGTTGCATCGCATCGCCGAGCATGGCCTCGGTGATTTCAACCGGCGTCCCGGGAACCGGAAACGGGTCGGTGGCGAGGACCGGAACGCCGGTCGTGATGGTGCCGGGCGCGATCGCCGCGTTGGCCGCGCCGGTCTTGTCCTTTGCTCTCGCAAGCCAGTGCGAGAAGGCTTCCGTTGTGCGGGCGGTCGGGCCGGTGTCGTTGCCGTCGTTGCGCGGCTGGCGGCCGCACAAGATGGTTTCCATGTCCGACTTGAGCACCTTGGACGCGAGCGCCATTTGGTGGGCCATCTCGCTCCCTTTGCCGGCCGCGTCGCTCTCCTCCTGAGTGCCCGAAACGGTCGCATCTCTTTCGGAAATCTGAGTGACGTTGTTCTGCCGGATGGTCGGCTGCGCGAGCGAGTTTTGGAGGAGGAAACCTTCTTGCTGCGCGTTGTTCGGGTTGACGACCGGCAAGTTCTCAGTCTGCCAATCGAAAATCCTATTCTTCACATTGCGCCGACGAATAGCCGACATAACCGGCGTGTCGAACGGATCAATGTTATAGATGGCGTTAGATAAATCTTCCCTATTGCCTACCGCTTGGTAAGTAGTAAAGGCGTTCGTAACCTTTGCCATTTCTCCGACCTCATCGAATTAGCCTAGCCATGACTTGGGCAGCGTCATCAACGCGTCCCGTTTTTGCCAATCTGCTTTGGGCTTCGTCGATATGTCGGCGTGTCACATTCCCTACGGGCGTAGCGACTCCGGGTGTCAACGTCTTGCCTTTTCCAGGAATAATCGCCTTTGGCCTGTTCGATTGCCCCTGGTCGTAAAGAGCCGCCTTCCGCAACACGCGCAGCATGCGCTTGTCGTAGGTTTCGGCGAGCTCACGCTCGGAAAACCCTTCCTTGCGGCCGTAAGACCGCATGAGGGTCAGGGTTTCGGTGAGCGCTTTTTCGTCGGGGATGTTTGCCTCCCTAACGAAATCCGTGAATTGGTTGATGGCGAAGTCTTTCGAGCGCTTGTCGTATTCGGCTTGCGTCTCGTGCGCCGTGCGCTGCAGTTCGCTATCGATCCAATGGCGCTTGGCGTAAATCTCGCCATAGGTTTTCTGTTTGCGGTGCGCGGCCGCCGGATCGGTGGCGAATTCCTTGTCCCAATCGGGCTCTTGCGGCGTCATCTGCGCAATGAGCGTGTCGAGATATTGGAGCTTTTGCTGGTAGACGCCGCGCGCCTGGCCGACGTTGCCGGCTTCCGCCTCGATTTGCTGGCGCGCCTGGTCGACTTGCGACATGCGCTTGTGGAAAGTTTCGGTGCGGATATAGCCTTTGATGCACTCGTCGAGACTGACCGGCTTTTCCTCGCCGTCGACCGTAACCTCGAGCTTTTCGACCGGCTGGCCGTTAAGCGTTAGCGCCCACTTCTCCCCCTCGTCGGGGTCGGGCTCATCTTCGCCTTCCCCTTTTGGCTTGGGCTCTTTCCCTTCGTCGGCTTCGTGTCCATCGTCGGGGGCGGCATCACCGCGCTCCTCGCCCCGCCGCTGTAAAGATCGTTCGCCACCCTCCCCTTGAGTTTCGGCGGCCGCTTGGCCAGGTTCGCCCCGCTCATCCCTTTCGTCAGCCCGACCATCGGCAATTCTCCTCTCACGTTCGAGTAAGCGCGGATCGTCGCCGGCGTCGCGCGCGTCGCCGGTTTTCTCGTCGCCCTCAACCGGGCGCGGTTCGAACATCGGTTCGGGGCGGGAAGTGGATTGAAAACGGCCGCCGGTGTCCCGAGGCTGTGGCGCCTGCGGGTTAATGGCCGCCTGGAAAGCGGAACTAGCTTGGTCGAGGCCCTCGGGCACGATCAGAAGACACCCGGTAATCGTTCATGAGTACAGCGATTTCGGCGGCAATCTGCATCAAACACTTTAAGCTGGCAACTAGGTCGGTCCTTTCATCCGTGGTTTTGGCCGCAATGAGGGCGTTCACGAGCCGTTCTTGAAGCTCTTCGCGGGCATGGAGAAAGGCCGGATCGGCCAGGATCGCCTTGGCCCCGTCGCTGAGCGCGCGCATTTCCTCGAGCGTGCGCTTGGCGCGCGGCTTGGTCGTGCGGGTCATAGGAAGGCTTTCTGCCAATGTGTTAGACGTTTAACATGTATGCATCGGCATGTATGTTAGACGTATAACAGGGTGTTGCAACGAGTTTACTTGTGGACAACTATGTATCGGCGGATGCATCTTTCGCTCCAGCGACCCTGAACGCCATTCTAATACCTTGACTAAGCCCCCCATCGGCGCTTCCATAGAGGCGCTCAAAGGAGGCCAACAGATGTTAAACGCAGCCGAGCTCATTGAAAAAGGAAAGCCTGAATATATAAAGATCGGCATGAAGGGCGCCCTTGAACAACTGCTAGATTACTTCGAAGCAAACCCCGTAAAAGACGACCACCGTATCTATGGTTGGCTTTCCGCGCTAGATCGTTTGCTCCATGAAGAACGCTCGCCGGCCGAGATGTTGGACGGCATTGCGCCTGATGAGGGCCTCGATAACGAGGAGTTTTGGTCCCACTATCTCGCCCAGAGTTGGCCCCACTAAACCAAGCCCCGAATATTGCGCCTAAGCGCGCCCTGGCCGAGCCGGCGCGAGCGATAGCCGCCGACCAGGTGGAAGGCGGTCGCGAAGGTGCGGAAGGCGTCGGCGCCGTGGCTGTGCGGGCCGGGCCCGTGCACGGGCTTGCCCATTTTGCCCTTGCGATAGCCGCGCAGCATCGCCAGGCCTTTCTTGCATGCTTGCGCGTCGAACCATGACACGCCCATGAGCCCCCTTGAGGCGGCGATCCCGTCCTCGGGCGAGGCCATGGGCGCGGTGATGATCGGCTCGTCGAGCTCGTTTTCGAGGAAGGCGCGCCGGCTTTGCCCGGTTTGGAGCTCGCGCGCCTCGACGTCATGGGGCAGGCAATGGGCCTTGAACTTGTAGCCGCCGGCCTTGGCCTTCAAGCGCAATAGATCGGTATAATGGCCCAAGTCTTTGTTGTTGTCTTGAATGTAATCGATGAAATGAACCTCGCGCCCGGCGACTTGATAGAGCCAAATGCACGTATAGTCGTGAATTCCAAGGTCCCATGCGGTGATGACGGGTTGCGAAAGGTCTGCCGATACCTTGGTAATCCGGCCCATTGACGCCAGTTTATTGAGGATTTCGGCGTAATACGCCCCTTCAATTGGCGCATCGAAAGAACATTCCATTTCCCGGGCGAATTCCTCCGGCGTCATATCCTTGGTGAGCTCTTCCTGTTCGGAGTATTTGAGCGCCTCCTCGCCGGTCGCCGAAAGCGGAATGATGTAGACGGCCCAACGGTCGGGATCGTCCTCGGCCTTGAGCCGTAGCTGGTTGAAATGATCGTCGCCGTTCGACGTCCCCGAAACGATCGCCCACCCGTGATAGTCCGCCAGGCATGGCCTGACGACGGTGCCGAACACGGTCGGCTCGAGGAGCGGGAATTCGTCGAGCGCGATCCCGTCGAAATACATTCCCCGCATGCGCTGGTAAGCGCCGGCGCCGCCATAGAGTTTGATCGACGCGCCGCCGGGCAGGATGGTTTTGAGCTCGCCCTCGAGATGGACAACGCCCGGTATGTCCTCGGTATATTGCTTGAGGTAGCCCCAAACGAGGTCTTTGGCCTGGTCGAAAGAAGGGCCGACGTAGCCGTAGCGCGGCGGCGGCCATTTGCGCGGGTTGCGGGACGCGGCGCGGATCAGATGGTTGGCGATCGCCACCGTTTTGCCGGCGCGGCGGTGGCAGCACGCGAAAATCCAACGTCGGTCGCTCGAGTGCAGCGGCTTGAAAAACGAGCGCGGCCGGTAGGCGACTTCGATTTCGTGCTCGACGAGCTCGGCCGCGCTCATGAACCGCTATCGGACGGTTGCGCGTCGGCCTGGATTTGCGCGGCTTCAACGTCGGCGTTGGCCTGGTGATGGCCTATCGCCGCGTCGACAAAGGCTTGATGATGGCCGACGGCCGCGTCTTGCATCGCCTGGTGATGGCCGACGGCGGCGTCCTGCAGCGCTTGGTGATGCTGAGCGCTGGCGTCCATTTGCGAGCCCCACATATCGGCCGCCATCCGGCCGATGTTCTCGACATGGCTGACGTGAAGCTTTTGCGCCTCGAGTTGGATTTTCGCCCGGTCGTTGACGGTCTTTTCCGCCAATTGCTGGCGGCGGAAATCGTCGTCGGCCGCTTGCTTCGCTTGGGCCTGTTGCAGTTGGCCGACGGCGGTCGCGGTGTCGGACTTAACCTTTTGATATTGCGCCTGGGCGGCGAGCGTCATCGCGTCCGGTTCTTTCGGCTGGTTGGCGATCGCCTGCATGACTTGCGGGCTTGGCGTCTTGAAGTAGCGGCCGACGTTTTTGATGTTGGCGATATCGAGCATGTCCGAAATCGTGTTCAAATATTCGGTGATGCCGCAAACCGGGTTGGTGACCCCGAATTGCTGCATAATCATCTGTTGATCTTGCTTGATCTGGTTGAGGGTCATGAGCCGAACGGTGTCCGACCCCTTGCCGAGCGTCGAGTTGACTTCAACGCCCATGGACGCGTCGAAAGTCGACGTGTCGATATCGGTCCACTTGCCATTGATGCGCAGCGTTCGGCGCTGGTTCGGGGCCTCGCAAACCTCGTTGTAGAGGCCGGTAAACAAATCCTTAAAGCCGGTTTCGGCGAGCACCCGGGCGACGAGCTCGGTCCGCTCTTGCGCGCCGTTGATGATCGCCTCGACGCCGATCGAGGTCGAGCTCTGCAGCGCCTTCGGATCGAGGCCTTTGGCGGCGTCGCTCAAGCCGGTGCGGCGCTGGAAAATGTCGTTCATGAGCTCGAACAACGGCAGCATTTGCTGGCCGAGAAACGGCACGTTGTTGAAGGCGACGGCGTTGTTGACGTCGCCGCGCGTGCGGATCACGGCGCCGACGTCATCGTTAAGGACGTCGTCGAGGTCGGTGTTGAGCTCGTTGACCACAGTTTTCGGGTTGATGCTTTCGGCCGCGCTGTCCAGCACGGCGCGGGTCATGTTGGTTTTGATCTTCTGAATGTCTTTGGTGTAATCGGCGATCGAGTCGCCGACGATCGTATGGCTGATCGGATCGACGCCAAAGACGGCGAATTTTACCCGATTGGCCGTCTCGTCGTGGACGATATGATAGTCGTCGCCCATGGTGCAGATGTAGCGGAGCTCGGCGATCCCGTCGCCGTCGCCGTCAACCTTGATGTACCACTCGCCATAGAGGACGCCGTCGCCCATGCGCGTGCCGGAATAGCGGCCGGGGTTGCGGAGTTGGGCCTCCATGGTGAATTCGTTGGTCGCCTGGCCCTGCAGATAGTCGAGGCAGAGCTCGCGGTCGTAGCCCATGGCGACCATTTCATCGATCGGCACGATCCTCTCATGGCCGACGATCCTCGAGGTTGAGAACGATCGCGCAAAGCGATCGAGGCGCATTTCCTCGGGCGGCACGCCGGCGACTTTGATGATCGGCTTGTCGACTTCAAACTCGAGCACGACGCGCGGGAATAGGCCGGTCGCCGGGTCGGGGTCCTCATGCTCGACAAGCTTGGCGGTCGGGTCGGCTTGGGCGATGAGCGATAGCTGTTGCGGGTTGAGGTTGATGAAGGTCTTGCGCTTCTTTTCTTTGACGTCGTCGGTCCACCATTTCACGAACCCGGTGCGCACGGTCATGGCGTCTTTGAACGCCCCGTAAAGGATCAAAAAGCCGGGGTTGTCCTGCCAAAAAACGTAATTGATATAATTGGTTTGCTGTTGCGCGGCGTCGACGTCGGCTTGGGTGCGGGGAATGAGCGAGACGACGTTTTCGCTCGAGGCGAACAGGCGGATGAGCGACGGCAGCATGAGCATGATGGCGTCGCGGACGTCGGTCGAGACGTAGCTCGATTTGTTGGGGGTTTCCTTGTCGTGGCCGAGGATTTGCTCGTAAGTGGCGTTCGGGTCTTGGATGATTTGGATGTCGCTGTAGGGCGTGCCGTCGGGGTATAACGACGGCAGATAGCCGTAGTAATAAAGCTGCGCCTCGTTGCGCTTGGCCGCCAGGACAGAGCCCTCATAGTCGCGGCTGTCGCGAATGAGGGTCTGAATGTACGGCTCGTAACTGTCGGGGTCGGACGGATCGTAATTGTCGCCGGCCGGTCCGCCCTCTTTGAAAGTGGAAAAGATGCGCTCGAGCATTGACTTCCGCCCTCACTTTCGGCGGTGACCCCCGACCAAATCAGGAACAATCGACGAACAGGCCTTCATGCGCCACTTGAAGGCCGGCTGATTAGAGCCTCAAATAATTCAAAGATCAATTGTGACGATGTCTTGTTCGCGTCGTGGCCACGTGCGAGGCTCATTCCGCCTTCCCGAAAGGCCTTTCGCAGGAGCGCACCATGCCAGAACCGTTTTATGCTGTGATTATCCCGCTAGGCGGCGGCCGACCCGATCAGGGCTTGCCCTGGCCCGGCCAGGGCTTGCCCTGGCCCGGCCGCCCCGGCGGCGGCGGCTATCCCGACCAGGGTTTGCCCGGCGGCCCCGAAACTGATCCGCCCTACCCCGACCAGGGCTTGCCCGGCCGCCCGCCGCATGTCGGCAATCGGCCGCCTGGCTCGTGGAGCCCTCCAGACTATCCGAGCCAAGGGCCGGTGCGGCCTGGCCGGCCGGTCGACCCTGGCTATGGTTGGGAAGGGCGCCCGCCGCATGTCGGCAACCGCCCGCCCGGCTCTTGGAACCCCGAATATCCGAGCACGGGCCCGGTGCGGCCTGGGCGCCCGGTCGATCCTGGCTTTGGCATTCCCGAGCTCGGCGATCTTGGCCCGGCGCAGCCTTGGGTTCCGCCGGCCGGCGAGGAGCTCCCGCCGCCGCCGGCTGATATCGCCGACCAAATCGTGGTCGCGGTTTGGAAGCCCGACGAGCAGGCTTGGAAAGTCGCGGTCGCGCAAGGGCCGCACCCCGCGCCGCAATAGTTGATTGGCGCTTGACTCGACGTTGCGCCTGGCGCAACCTTGAAGGGCCCCTTCGCGGGGCCTTTCTCACGTCTTGCCCTCGTCATCGCGTCGTGCGTAGATTGCGCCTTACTCACCTGGGGATTTTGCCATGCACAAGCTGACTCTCGCCACCCTTGCCGCTCTCGCCGCCTTCGCCGCGCCCGCCTACGCGGCGACCCAAATCACCGTCGAGAACATCGGCGCGGTGTTCAACCAATCGCTGGCGCTTCCGGCCGAGGACACGCCCGGCTCGGGCATTGGGTTCATGCAGTTTTTCGAGTTCACCTTGCCGGTCAAGGAGACGGTGACCTTGTCCGTCTCGGATAGCGCGACCGGATCGCAGCGGATCACGGGGGGCCTCTTGTCGCTCAACCACTTTACCTCGAGCGCCCCGGTGTCGCCGTTCCAACCGATCGGGGCCGTGATCGACAGCACGCCGCTGAGCAACTTCCTCGGCGGCCAAAGCGCCGAGCTCGGGCCCGACATTGTCAACGCCGGGGCTTACTTCGCCGAAGTGTCGGGGATTTCAGGCCTGGCGCCGATCCACATTGCGATCGACGGCACGGTGACCGCCTCGAGCGTTCCCGAGCCGGCGACGTGGGCGATGCTGGTTGCCGGCTTCGGCCTGATCGGGCTTGTCGGCATGCGGCGCGGCCGCCGGCTCGCCGAGCTCGCTTGAACCTTGTCGAAGGGCGTTTCCGCGCTCTTCAATGGCCTCGCCGGGCTCGGGTTTTCGGTCCTGGCGTGGCGCCTCACGGGGAACTTTTGGGCGTGGGCGATCCTATTCTCGCCCGCCTCCGTTCTCACCGCTTGGGGCGTTGTCCGCGTCGTCATGCACGGCGACACGTAGCTTTCAGCGGCGCCCTCATGCCGGCTCCTCGAAAGCGAGCAACAAGCGCTTGAGCAAGCGCGAGATCGGCCAATCCTCAGCGTCCTCGGCGATGTAGATCGCCAATTCTTCCTCGATCAATGTCTTGAGCGGCTTGTGATCGTACATGCCAGGTGAGTTTGGGTAGACTTGCGTGCCGCTGAACGTGACCGCCAATTCGTTGGTCATCACGTTGCCGGTGTCGTCATAGAGGGTCAGGCTGAGGTCGCAGTCCGCGATGTCGAACAAAGTCGCGAGGGCGTCCTTGTGGCTCATGTTCCCGTCGGGCGGCCAGACAACCTTGCCATCGGCGGCGTCGGGACCGTCCTCGCGAAGGTCCTGGACGAGCGCGTCGATCTGATCGAGGATGGCGTGTTTTTCTTCGTCGGTCATAACCACGTTGCCACGATCTACTCCCTCTTTACTTGAGCGGACCTTCGATTTGTTCGATTGTCTTGGGCTCTGGCGTACTATCGTCGAGCCATTTGAGCACGATGACGGCGCGGCCGCCGCCGCTTCCCTCCACCACCTGGGTTTGATGCGGTTGGCCAAAGCCGCGCCGGCGCCCGGTTTCTGTGCGCAAAAACTCTTTGGCGGCATAGAAGCGGACGAGGTAGCTTTCCTCGTCCATGCCGTCGCGGATGATCCCGACCGCCTTGTCGACGTTTCTTTCCATCACTTCGGCCATGACGGCGGCGAGCGTTTCGGATTTCTGGATCATGCGACGGAGCTCGGCGCTTTCGATCCCGAGCTCGTCGGCCGCGTCGCTGACATTGCCGCGCATGCGCACCAGCATGCGGGCGATATCCGCCTCGCTGTCGCAACCCAAGCGGGGAATGTACTTATCGGCGGTGCGCGTCGCCCAATCGTCACTCATTGCATGCGGCGCCTGAGCTCGGGTTGAATATCCGCCGCGTCGACGATCGGCACCAATTGCTTGACGGCGATGATGAACGCCTCGAGCAGCATTTTGCGCATGGCGGCGGTCGCCTCCTCGTCGCCGACCGCGACATGGCCGGCGAGATGGCGCGCCACCAGGTCGACGAGCGCCGCGCCCTGAATTTCCGCCTCCTGGCCGGCAAAGATCGGATAGCAGCGCTTGGCGAGTTTCGCCGCCGCTCTCGCTTCTCGGTTCGCGGTCACGCCGTCGCCCCCTTATGCCGCAGCAATTCCGCCATCCGGCCGCCTATGTCCTTCATATCGGCCGGGTCGAGCCGTAGATCGACGACGGCGCCGCTTTCGCCCCTGACGATGTCCCATGTGCGGCTCTTCGACGTCGCCTTGTCGGCGGCGATCGCGATGACGACTTCCTTGCAGTCTGGGCGATCGCCGGGCAGCGGCCCTTGCGGCATGCCGGGCTTCCATCCTTCCGACTGCTTCGCCGTCCAGGCCTCCGAAACCATGCTGTAGCGGGTGACGCCGCGCTCTTTCATGAGGGCGCGCACCGCGCCGAGGTACTTCGCCTTGTCCTTTTCGTCGCGCCAGGGCGTAGGCGCGAACAGGGTTTCCCCGTCGGCGATCATGACAAAGGTGGGAATGAGCTCGTCTTTCATGTCGACAAGCACGGCGCGGGCATGGCCGCCGGCGAGTTCAAGCAGAGCGTCGAGCTCGTCGGTCACGCCGTCGCCTCCTTATGCCGCCGATACCATGTGGCTTTCGAGACGCCCTCGGCCTCCCAAGGTTTTGCGCCTCGAGGTTTGTTGTTCAAGAAAGGCTTGGGGGGAGGCTTGCTTTGATCGGCAAGATTTGGCGATCCGCCGATCGCCTCCCCCTTCGCCATCAGGTCCCCCGTGGTGCTCGGACCCGATGGCGAAACCAGCAACGGCCGCGCCGAATTCCTCGGATCAATCCCGGTCGCGTCTTTGAGCGCCAGCGCGATCGCGGTCCGCCAGCCCTCGAAATCGTCGATCCGGCCCTCGAGCTCGGCGATCTTCAGCCAAATCGCGTCGATATAGCCGCGAATTTGGCTTTCGAAGCCAGCCGTTACCGTGCGCGGCTTGGCTTGCGGGGCCGGCTCTTCGGTGCCCGGCAACTCATGCAAGCCGAATTGCCGGCCGATGCTCATGCCTTCCTCGCCCCGAGCCCCTCGCGGACGGCTCCCCTTTCCGCCTCCGCGATCGCCTCCCGGTCGCGCTCCATTTGCGCTTGCGCCCCGCATTGGAAAGCGAAGAACTTGTTTTCGAGCGTGTTAACCCGGCTTTCCAACACCTCGCGCGCCGGATTGTGCTTGCCCTTGCGGAGCACGGCGACTTCATCCGCAACGCGCCAAAGCCCGTCGGAAAAATGCTTGAGCGACTTTTCCAGCCGAGCAACGCGTTGCTCAAGCGTGAGCTTCTTGCTCAATGCCGCGTCTCCCGGTCCTTCAGTGGATGCGCCAATTCTTCGTCACTTCCGCCGTTTCGATGACTTGGGCTTGCCCCTCGTCAGCTTTCGTGGCGACTTCAAGAAGAGCGTCGAAATCTTCCCGGCTATAACCCTGGCGCGCCAGCCTGCGCACCATAAACCCCAACAGCATCAGCCTCACACGCTTGCCGATCGGACCCGGAAGCACACCCATCACCGCAACCAAGGCGCGCGGCAGAAAAGGCGTTTTGGCCCGCCCATCCAAACGCCGGCGCAATATTATCAGCTGATTTTGCGTGAGCTTCTTGCTCATAGGCCGAATACGAGCCCCAATCCATCACGGGTCCGACTGCCCGTCCCGCTCCTCATGCTCCCCCTCAATCAATCCCCCCGCATCCCCCGCCAGAAAATCCTCGCTCAAAAACGCCTGGCCAACCCAATGCGAAGCCTCCCTATACTTCTCCATCGCCAGCCCCGCCATCCGATGCGTCGACGGACCCCCAGACGCCACACCCCGCATCAATTCATCAACCAACGCATCCGTCCGAGCCTTAATCCCGTCCGCAATCGCGTTCCCCGTCGGATGATACGGATTTGGTCTGTCCATGCTCAATCTCCTCTTGCCTCGCCCAAAACTCCCGCCGCCGCTCCCGCCGCGCCGGCCCGTCACAATCCCGGCCAGGCCCCGGCCCGAATAACTCCTCGGGCATAATCTCAAGCGCCCGGCTAAACTCAAACATCGATCGAACCGTCACCTGAACCGTCCCCCTCTCGACCCGGCTCATGATCGACTTCGACCGCCCAACCCGCCGCCCCAACTCCGCTCGCGAAAGCCATCCCACAACCTAACATGATGTGAGACACTTGAGTCACTTGAGACAGTTTCAGTCTCACCGTCTCATGTCAAGCACCGCTCAACTTACGGCACGGGTGTGTGACTTGGGCCGGGAGGCGCAAGGTGGGTGGGGCCCCCGGCGACGGTTCCGGTCGAGGGCGGGGAGTGGGGGGCAAAAGCTTTTTCGGCTGAAATTTGCGCGACGCGTGTTTGCTTCCGTTGTCCACATCGTGTCCACATCTATTGTGATGTCATCAAACAATCATCAATTATATCAATATGTTATGTGTCATGAACACGTGATCTATAATCACGTCACACATAGGAATGACTAGCAATCGTGGCGCATTGCACGGCTCGAGCTCGGCGCTTAGTTGGGCGCGCGCTATATAGGCGCGTTGGCAATTCCACCCGCGTTGCGATCGTTGCGATTGCTGGCCGGGTGAAGGCGATTGGGTTGAGGTTAGCTTGTTTGGTGATGGCGATTGTTGAGACTTTGGCGCGCTTGTTGCGCTCTTTACGAGCTTATGTATTTGGAGGCGCGCGAAAAAGGCCAAGCTTGGCGCGTGACGGCGTTTAAGTGGGCTTGCGGCTAAAAATCTGTGGGGCGAGAGCGCCGGCGATCGGCGAGCTCGAGCTCAAACTTGACGGCTGAAAAATCGCGCTTGTTTCTCGTTTGATTTCAAGTCTTTAAGCATGACATCCTAATCTTGCGCTTGAACGTGCGCAAGGCGCAATAAAAAGTTTTCAACAAATGTCTTGACACTGGCCATTATGGCCACCTAT
>Ga0210392_10000219_pt1 | contig 44417 bp, 67 predicted proteins | sample IncBWC30OmetaG_FD_161057 | JGI IMG/M metagenome (GOLD analysis project Ga0210392, IMG submission 161057) | Forest soil microbial communities from Barre Woods Harvard Forest LTER site, Petersham, Massachusetts, United States - Inc-BW-C-30-O ... | reverse complement strand
GTCGGTGGCTATCACATCTACTGTTGACACGACCTCGGTCTTCCCTACCAATACTTGCGTTGTACTACGCCCAACGAACGTACTTACTGTGCGCTTCGGCCCCGGCGGCACCACCCACAGCGACGGAGAAGCGCCGTTGGTGTAGGCGAGCTGCATCGCATTGCCCAACATGTCTTCAGTCAACGCGACCGGCGTGCCAGGCGCGTTGAAGACCGCATACTGGGTCGCTGGCAACGTGCCAGGGGTGTCGGGCGACACCGCGCCGCCAGGGCCCGAGCCGCCCTTGCCAACCGCCGTCGCAATGGCGTGCGTCAGCGATTCGGTGACCCGCGCCGTGGTGCCATCGACGCCGTCATTGCGCGCCTGGCGCGAGCACAATGCCGTTTCCATGTCGCTTTTGAGCACCTTGCTGGCCATAGCCATCTGGTGCGCCATTTCCGACGACTTGCCCGCAGCGTCGGATTCTTCTTGTGATCCTGACACGGTCGCATCGCGCTCAGAGATCTGAGTTGCGTTCTGCATCCGAATCGTCGGCTGGGCCGGCGAGTTGGCGAGAACAAAACCTTCGACTTGTGCGTTGGTATGATTAACAACAGGCAAGAATTCAGTTTGCCAGTCGAAGAACCTGTTCTTGACGTTGCGCCTGCGAATAGCTGACATCACCGGCGTGTCGAAGGGATCAATATTATAGATCGCGTTCGACAAGTCTTCTCTATTGCCCACCGCCATATAGGTGGTGAAGGCATTCGTAACCTTTGCCATGGGAAACTCCCGTTAGAGTAGCCTACGAAACACTTCGGCGGTCGCATCTAGCGATCCACTGCTCGCCTGTCGGCGTAATGCTTCGTCGAGCCCTCTCCGTTGCCCATTCCCATTGAGGGGTGTAGCGGCGCCGGGAGTTAACGTTCGACCTTTGCCCGGAATGACAGCCCTTGGTCTGGCCGCCATCATCCGATCATACCTGCTCGCCTTTAGTAATACGGTCAACATACGTGGATCGTATACTGTGGCGACTTCATACTCACTGAAACCAGCATTCGCCGCGGTGCGCCGCATCGATTGCAGGTGCTTCTTCAGCGTCGGTTCGTCAGGAATCTTGTTGTCCATGACGAATTTCGAAAAGCCTTTTACTGCGTAATCCTGGACCTGTCGATCACGCTCCTGTTGCGCTTGAATTTCCCTCTCGGCCCGTGCTTGGCGAGAGGCCGCAAGCTTGCTGTAAATTGTCTGAAAGATCTTTTGCTGAGCATGCGCGCCAGCCGGGTCCACTGCGAACAACTGGTCCCAATTGGGCTCGACCGGGAGCATGTTGGCGACGTCTTCCTCATAATCGCGCAGCGCCTTGTCCCAGCGCCCCCAGCTTTGTTGCAGATAACCCTGGTTTTGTTGCAGCTCCTGGCTGACCTGGTTGAGGTGAGCCAGGCGCTTGTGGAAAGTCTGCTCGCGACTGTAACCCCGCAAAGCCTCCTCAATGGTGACGTGGAACGTCTCGCCGTCTGCGGTTACCTCGAATCTTTCGGCCTGGGAGTCGCGCTCGGATTCCCCTTCGGGCACTCGCTCGTCGCCCTGGGCCTGGGTGAGCTCGTCTGACCGCGGAAGGTCGTCGGTTTCGGCGGCGATGGCCCAGAAGTCTTCCGGCTCATCCTCGGCTCCTGGGTGTCTGTCGTCGGCGGCGGCATCATTGCGCTCCGCTTCATTGGCGCGACGTCGTTCGCCACTCGACCGCCCATCTTCGGCGGACGCGCGGCGGGATCGTGATGAACCTTCGCCGTCTTCCCTCTCCCGTACTCGGCCATCTGCGATATCCCTTTCCAGCGCGCGCAGCCTCGGATTGTCGCCACCGTCGCGCACGTCTCCGGTGAGCGGATCCCCCTCGATCGGCCGAGGGGTGAACATCGGTTCCGGCTTGGAAGTCTCGTTAACGGGCTTGCCACGTCGATCGACCGGCGCAGATTGCGGCGCGACCTCATTCGAAAACGCGGCTACCGCTTCGTCGTATCCCTCAGGAGGCATGTAGTCCTCTCTTCGTCGCCATCGTTTGGGTGGCGATCAAACTGTCGAGCATGCGCGGCAGCGCCTCGAGCACGATCAATTGGGCGCGCAATCTTTTCGTCCCATCATCGTCGGTCTTGGGATCTAAAAGTTCGCCGTACCACTGCGCCTTCAGCGTCGCGCAGGCGACGGCAAATGCCCGATTGTCCTTCAATCCCTGCGCCTCTCGGGCGAGTTCCTTGATGACCTGAGCGTCCTGAGCCTTGATGTCGTTCATGGCCGCGGCCTTGGCTTCATCTTGGCCAGTTGCTGCTGATTGGCCAACGTCGCGCCGGTGATCGCCGCCTCATGGCCGCGGTCGAGCGCGTTCTCCTGACTGTCGTGCTCGTGGTCAGCGTCTTTGGTGAGAGCTCCTGCAACCAACTTCGCGTGTGTGTTGTGGATATTCGTAGCGTGGCCAGTCATAGCGGCGTGATGATCTGCAGCCATTCCAGTCATAGCTTGCGTATGAGCAGAGTTTATCTGAGCCATCTTCTGCATGTGCTGGGTCGCGATCTGAGCCGCGTGCAATTGCGCCTGGTTTACAGCCTGCTGATGCTGCCGGGCGCTATCGTCGGCGGTCTGCTGTTGATCCCCGATGGCGAGCTGATTCTCGGTGTCGGCCTGATCGGAGTCGGATTGGCTCTTCATCAACGTGGCGCCGAGCTGCCCGAGCTTGGTGATGTGGTCGACGTGCGCCTTGTGGGCGTCGACCTGGAGCTTGCCCATTTCATAGTCGGTCTTGGCGACGAGCTCCTGGTGCCGGAGCGTCTGCTCGGACAGGAGCTTCTTGGTGTCGAAGTTCTGCTGGCCGGCGGCCTTGGCGGCCTCCATCCGGACCTTCTCCATCTGCGCCTGCGCGGCGATGAGATTGGGATCCGGCGGCTTCGGCGCATTGGTGATCGCCATTATCTGCTGCGGCGTCGGCGTCTTGAAGTAGCGACCGACGTTTTTGACGTTCGCAATCGCAAGAATATCGGTGATGGTGTTTAAGAGCTCCGGAATTCCACAGACGGGATTGGAAAGGCCGTAAGTTTGGACGATCAATTGCTGGTCTTGCTTGACCTGATTGAGCGCCAACATGCGCGTGAGATCGCTGCCCTTACCAAGGTTAGCGTTGACTTCAACCGCCATCGAGGCGTCGAACGTGCCGGTGTCGTAAGGGATGTACTTGCCACGGATCTTCAGCGTGCGTTGCTGATTGGGGTTTTCGCAGATCTCGTTGTACAATCCGCTGAAGAGATCCTTAAAACCAGTCTCACACAAAACCCTAGCGACCAGCTCGATGCGCTCTTGTGCGCCATTGATGACCGCCTCGACACCGATCATTGTGGAGGATTGGAGGGCCTTCGGATCGAGACCCTTAGCGGCATCCGAGAGGCCCGTACGCCGCTGCAGAGTCTCGTTCAGCATCTGCAGGACTGGCAGCGCCTGCTGACCGAGGAAAGGGGTATTGGTGAACAGCACCGTCTCGGACGGATTGCCGCGGCTCCGGATGAGCGCGCCTAAATCGTCGTTGAGCGCGTCATCGACGGTCACCATGAGCTCATTGATGACCGTCTTCGGATTGATCGCTTCCGCCGCGCTATCGAGAATAGCGCGGGTCATATTGGTCTTAATGCGCTGGATGTCTTCAGTGTAGTCGGCGAGCGAATCGCCAACAATCGTGTGGCTCACCGGGTCGCAGGAGAAGAGCGCGAATTTAATCCGGTTGGCCTCTTCGTCAGCGACGATCTGCTGATCGGCGCCCATGGTGCAGATGTAGCGAAGCTCCGGCGTCCCATCGCCGTCCTTGTCGATCTTGATGTACCATTCGCCGTACATCACGCCGTCGCCAATCCTGGTGCCCATGAAGCGGGCCGGGTTGCGCAGTTGCGGCTCGACGGTGAACGAGCTCTCCGAGGTCTGAATATGCTCGAGGCAGAGATCGCGGTCGTAACCCATGGCGATCAGTTGATCGACCGGGACAATTCTTTCGTGGCCGACGACGCGAGAGTCGCGGAAGGTGCGCGCGTAGCGATCGAGCCGCATTTCCTCCGGCGGCACGCCGGCGACTTTTATGATCGGTTTCGAAACTTCGAACTCGATCACGCAATGGTCGAACACCGGCGGGGGAGGCTGAGTTAATGCCGTGGGCAGCGGAGGCGGCGGCGCGCCAGCCATCGGGCCAGGCGGCGGACCTAGGGACGGCTGACCCGTCCCTTGCCCGGCAGCGCCGGGGGGCGGCCCCGGAGGAGGAGCCCCTGCTCGCGGGGGCGCTGGCCCAGTGGGCGCGGGAGACGGCATCCCGGCTGTGGGCGCGGGCCCCTGCGCCGCTCCGGTGGGAGGAACGGGCGGCGGCGCAGGGGGCGCTGCCCCTGGCGGGGGAGCAGTCGGAATCTGAGGCGGGGGCTGTTTAACCGGCTTGCCGATAGACACCAGCTTGGCGTTCGGCTCCTCGGACAGCATCAACTGGATCTGGTCGGCGGTGACGTTAAGAAACGTCTTGCGCCTCATCTCCTTATGATCGTCAGTCCACCATTTACAGAACCCAGTTTTTACTGTCAGCGCGTCTTTGATCGCGCCGTATAGGATCAAAAAACCCGGATTGTCGTTCCAAAATGTATAATTGACGTAATCGGTGCCTTGCTCGGCAGTGTCGACCTCTTCCTGGGTCCGCGGCACGAGAAATACAGGCGATTCGCTCGCGCCAAATAGTCTGATGAGTGAAGGGACCATCATCATCACGGCATCTCGAACATCGGTCGAGACATACGTGCTGCGATTTGGACTATTCGTGTTGTCTTTATTTAAAATCTCACCCAAGGTCGCATTCGGATCTTCCCCGATGTAAGGCTGACCTGGGTTATACGGTCCAATCCACGGTTCATAACCGTAATAATAAAGTTGAGCATTCTGGCGATCAATAGCAAGAAAGCTGTTTTCAAAATCCTTCGAGTCACTCATCATGGCTTTAACGTAAGCCTTGTATGACTCTGGGTCTTTCGGATCATATGCGCTAGTCGAAGCTGCTGTCTGATCCTTAAAATGCCAGAAGAGGCGTTCGATATTAACCTCCCAACCTAGCAGTGTTGGCTTTTCTTAGCCTTTCTTTCATCACTGTCGGATGAATATCTTGTTGATTTTCGCTCGGCGTCGCCCACCGGATATGATGAGGCGAAACGCAAACACCGCCAATACATCCATTCGGAGTGGCGTGAGCGGCATGATGTTTTGGAGTTGGTGGAGGTCCGTAGACCTCTTCACAAACTAAGCGGGCGACGCCGACGTTTTTCTGTCTAAAGCCGCCAACTAACAATCGAGGCAGGCCGACGACTGCGCGTTGCTGGCCTGACCCGCTAACCGCGCCGGTCCAAACCCAGCATCCATTGGGCGCGACGCACCACTTTTCCGCATGGTCGTCGAGAACACCCATCTAGTCGATCCACCCTCAGATCGACCCCCGCGCGCTGGGTCTAGCAGCGCGCGGGCCTTTTGTGAAGATTTACCGCTGCGGCGTCGGACGCGCCGGCGGACGACCCCCAACCCCTCCAGCTGGCGGCTGGCCCGGTGGACGCGGCAACGGCTGACCAGGCTGCGGCGGACGACCTTGAACCGGCGGCCGAGGCAAGCCCTGTCCCGGCTGCGGAGGGCGCTGACCTGGCCGCGGCGGTTGGACTTCGGGATGCTCAGGGTGCTCTTCGCCAACACCATAATCCGGATCAACCGGGCGCTCGGGAATGTCGATCACCACATAGCGATAGCCGACGCCAGTAATGCCCGCCAAGGCGATTGCCTTGCCCGGCGGGATCTCGGGCGGCAACGGCGGCCACACAGTGCCGGGCGGGGGATCGATCGGCGGCTCCGGCTCGCCGGGAACTTCCGGCAGCGTATTGTCCGGATGCTCGGGATCGATCGGATAGATCGGCAAGCCATGATCCGGATGAGCTCCCTCGTCGACGCCCCAATCCGGATCGACCGGAAGGCCGCCACTAGGCGGGCGAGGCCAGACATGCGGAGGACGTCCGCCGGGAAGCCCCTGATCGGGATGGCCGCCGCCCCAACCCGGATGGCCAAAACCAGGGTCAACCGGACGACCAGGCCGCGAAGGCAAGTGCCCTGGCCGGCCGCCGCCAGGCAGTCCCTGATCAGGGTGCGCCCCCTGATCGATCGGCGTGATGTAGGCTAAAAATCCTTGCGCCATGCGTTCCTCCAGAGTGTTAGGACGGCTTCGTGGTTACGCCACATTTGTGACAGGCTCAACGGCGTGGCGTCTCGTTGGCCTTTTCGAGCATGAAAAGGCAAGCGTTGACGTGATCGCTGACGATCTGCCATTCCGAACTGCGGCCGCCGCCGCGCGCCTTCTCGTTAGCGATGGTTTCCAAGAGCCGCATCAACAATTCCGGCTCATCCATGCCGGCGTGCATGTCGAGGCTCTCTAAATCGCTGGCGGGGTGGGGTTTGCCTCGAAGTGCTTGCACGCCCAGGCTTGGTGCGGGACTTCCGGCAGAGACTCGCGGCTCGTGAGCAGCGCCTTCTCGCACCGCGCCGGTTTGAGGAGCCCTATCCGATCCCGTGACCCCGTCCGGTTCATCCACCATGTGCATTCCCTACAAGTCTGTGAGGCGTCGCGGGCAAAATGGGCTTGCCCTGGTTTGGTCATGATGTAGGAGACGTTCTCGTCGGTCAAATGTTCCGAACCGACCATCACACCAGTCCTCGAATTCGCCTCCGGAGGCGTTGACCAGAATGCCGCATCGAACTGACGAGGGCTATCCCCACACAGCCTGTCCGGAAAGCGTCCGCCGCGTCTTCGGCTTCGTCGGCGACGGCGACGCCGGATTTGCCGCGCCGGTAGGAACGGAGGCGGGCCAATCCGCGTCGACACGCGTCTTGGTCGAACCAGGAGACGCCGAGCACGCCGCGGGTGGCGGTGATGCCGTCCTCGGTGTTGTGATTCGGGACGGTCAGGACCGGCTCGGCGAGGAGGCCAAACAATTCATGCTTGCGGCTATGTCCCGTCGAGAGCTCGCGCACCTCTACGTCATGGGGCAGAAGATGTGCGCGGAAGCGATAGCCTCCGGCGCGGGCCTTCAGCCCGAGCAGGTCGGTATAGTGGCTGAGCTTCTTGCCTGTGCCTTCGATATAGTCGATCCAGTGGACTTCGCGGCCGGCGAGCTGGAACAGCCAGACTGCCTGCAGATGCCGAATGCCTAGATCCCAGGCGGTGATAACGTCGGTGTTGAGGTCGGGGCTGACTTTGCAGATGCGGCCGGCGAGCTGCAGATCGTTGAGCGCCTCGGCGTAATAAGCGCCCTCGACCGGCGCGTCGAAGGAGTTCAGCATTTCGCGCGCGAACTCGTCGACGCTCATGTCCTTGCGCATCTCCTCGACCTCTTCGAGGGAGAGGGCGTCGGTTCCGGTGTCGGTGATCTTGATGTCGAAAATGTCCCAGTCAGGATCGTCTTCCGCCTTGAGCTTGAGTTTGTGGAAGTGATCGTCGCCGGCGGAGGTGCCGCTGACGATGGCGAAACCCCTGTAGTCAGCCAAGCATGGCCGGACGACCGAGGTGTAAGCTTGCGGAGCAAGCAGAGGATATTCATCGAGCACGGCGCCATCGAGGTAGATTCCGCGCATACGCTCGTAAGCCAGCGCCCCGCCGTAAAGGCGGATTGTAGCTCCTCCAGGGAAAATGACGGTGAGTTCGCCTTCGAGGTGACGGACGCCGGGAATGTTGGCGGTGTATTGCTTGAGGTAGCTCCAGACCAAATCCTTGGTTTGATCGAAGCTCGGGCCAATGTAAGCATACCTCGGTAGGGGTGTTGTTCTTTTATTCTCAAGCGCAGCAACAATGAGCGTGTTGGCTAACGCCACTGTTTTCCCTGCACGACGATGGCAAACCGCAAATTTCCATCGCTTTTTACTTTGATGAAGCGGAATGAAGTGCTTGCGGGGCTTGTAGGGGAGGACGATCTCCTGCTCGGTTTCAGTCATTCTCAGCATCCGACGCGAGGGCGTCGTCTGCATCGGTGCGCCAGCGGAAAGTGATGGTTTTAGAAACCGGGCTCTGGGTGAGCGAAACCGACTGGGCGCTTTGGGTGGGGGCCGGCGAGAGCGGATGGCCTTGGGCAAGCCGGGAGGAGAGCAGCAGCTTGGACGCCCATTCTTTCGCGCGTTGGTCGGCGAGGGGGTTGAACAGCGTGTCGATCGGCACGGCGACGGCGCGGTTGAGCGCGAGAGCAAAGGATTCATCGAGGATGCGCTGTAAGCGTGGGCTGGCGCGAACCAGGCGCTGGAGACGGAACTCCGGGACTTTGAGCAGGAGGGCGGCAGCCGGGAGATTATGGCCGAGATGAATGGCGGTCGCGGCTTCCTCGGCGTCAATAGGGAGGGTCGGAGGACGTTCCTCCCATGGGTAGTACGGTAAAGGCTCAAATTCTTGATCATGCTCCGGAGAATTAGAATGGCCGACGAGGGTGAGATGAGGATGATCGGTCAAATACCCTCTCCCGCAAATTTCGGCAGCGGCTTTGGCTTCCTGGGCCTGGGCGGCGGAAACTTATGTCGTCCGCGTTTGACCATGTCGTCGTGGTTGCTCTTCGCCGTCCCAGCATACAAGTGATTAGGCTCGATGCACGAGGGGATGTCGCAATGGTGACAAACCATCTTGCCCGCCGGGATCGGACCCTTCCAAACTTCAAAAGCCGCGCGATTGGCGACCCGATGACGGCCTTCGAGCCAGATGACAGCGTAACCCTTCTTTGAGACCTTGCCGAGCCAAAGAAGGCAACCAGAATTGGGCTCGGGAATGGAAAGCGCAAGCAAACGCTCCTCGAGCGTCGGCTTATAAGCCCAAATCTTGGGTCGACGCCAACGCGGCCTGGCGATCGGCCTTGGCTTGGGAGGCCGAGGATGCGCATGACGACGCCGGTTGCGAAGCTTCTGCGCCTTCCTACGACAGTATTCTGAACAATAGATTTGCGTTTTACTTGGGTTAAATAGGTTTTGACATCTCGGACATATGGTCATTTGAGTATTGTAGATACGTTTTGGTCATCGCGTCAAGCTCCGGGACTCCGGTCCCGATGCCTAAAGAGGGCCCCCATGGGGAGGGTCCAACGCGATCGTCAATAGGCGCTTCGCGCCTGGCGACCATCCAGCATGGTTGCGCAGCGCACGCGCGTTCGCGAGGTTAGCGGAGATGTACTCCGCTAACCTCTGCCTGGAACGCCTAGAGAATGCTGGAGTTGCGTGTATCGAGCTGGCGCTGGTCCCCCATCTGGTCCCCCAGCCAGACAACAATCGCACTTTGTTTAGGACTACAAAGTTGACAATTGCTCGAGCTGCGCCTATGTTGTGGCTGCGCGATGGTCGCGCCCGGAGCAACGCCACCATGATTCCCACACCAGCTATCGATCGACGCGCCTTTCGCAGCGTCCGGTCCTACTATTTCCGTGACGCTTGCGCCAAGTCTTGGGGCCTGGTCACCCAACACGCCCAACTGAGCGATCTACGCGCCGTCTGGCGCGCCTCACACCTCTTGGCGCTCGATTGGTATCAGCGCCGATACGTCTAAAACGCCTTTGCGATAAACCAAAATAGCCCCGCTTTCGAGCGGGGTTTATTTTTGCCCCGATTGAGCGCGGCGCGGCGCCCGCCAATGCCAGTTTGGCCTCCGAGCGCAAGCGAGGACCATTCCCTAACGTGAAGAATCTAAGTGTCAATCCATGTATGGCATTCGAAGTTACATAGGAAGTCGTTCCCACAACCATATGACCCTTGCAATGGCAATAATTCCACACCATTCGAACTGTAAATATGCCTTTTGCCGGTCAAAGGGTCGCGCGTATGTGGCGACTACCTGCTATGTAACTTCACTCTATTCATTCAGATTGCGCTTGCACGCTCACTCAATTCAAAATATCCTCCGTAAGTTAACCCAATGGGAGGAAAGGCCACAATGTCTGAAGCCACTGAAAAGCTTGACGAATTAATTCGCGAACTTCCAAGGATGACTAAGCGGCTCACATTTCACAACAAGTGCGCGGCGTTTTTTGCCTGTGAGCGCGGCTTCCCTCAAAGCCTGGTCGCCAAGGTCTTCAACGTCTCATCCGGCGGCATTAGCGCCTTGGCGAATTGCCGAAATACCAGCGATCGCTATCAGGACGTGGTCGACGAATGGAACAAACTCGGCCGCGAGGCCTTCGGCGATAAATATTTCACCGACGAAATTGCGACAAAGTTCCAACGCTTCCGCCTTGGCGTGGAAACCGACGAAGACCGGGCCCGCATGCACGGACCCGACACCCGCGCCGGTCGATGGGGAAATAAGCCCTTCACCTTCGAAGCCTATGGCGGCCGCTTCATCACCTGCATTGTGCAGCTGCGGATGAAAGGCGACCCAGACCCGCGAACCGACGCCGAGGCGCCGCAAGGTTGGGCGTGGCGCGAATTGAGCGAGCTCGAGCGCGACCATGGCCAAACCCTCGACCATCCTAACACCTGCCCGCCTTGGTCGTTTCAACGCTGGACCACGCCGGCGCGCGCGGTCGATGGTTGCTATGAAGGCAATGGCGTCGATTCCCAACGCCTTCACCCCGAATGGCCAGATATAAAATAATCACCTAACTAGTCCTTGTAGGACTGCAAAGTTCATGCTATATGCACCTCTATCGCGTCGCCACGGCGCTGCAAAAGAGGTGCTTTTTCAATGTCCAACCGATTCCGGCGTTTCTTTAGCGTCGACAACCCAAAAGCCGTCAAGGCGCAAAAGCTCGGCTGGCTCAACGCCATCAACTATATGGCCCCGCATCGGTTGGCCGGCGCCGGCAATTTATGCCCCAATGCATCGAAGGGATGCATTGCGTTATGCCTAGGCGAGCACTCAGGCAACGCCGCGCTCTATCCCGCGGTCATTCGCTCGCGCATCGCCAAGGCGCGCTACTTCATGACCGATCGTCAAGCCTTCCTGGTCGAAATGGAGCGCCACATGCGCGGCGCCCGCGCGCAAGCCGCGAAGGCCGGCCTCAAGCTTTGCATTCGCTTGAACGGCGCCACCGACATCGCATGGGAAGGCCTCGCGCCGCATCTGTTCGCGGCCTTCCCGGACGTCCAATTCGTCGATTACACCAAATCCCCGAAGCGCGCGCTTGCGCATGCCCGCGGTCAATTGCCGGCGAATTATCACCTGACATTTTCCCGCTCGGAAACAAACGAAGCGGATTGCGTCAGGGTGCTGGCCGCGGGCGGAAATGTCGCAGTCGTCTTCGCTGGCGCGTTCCCTAAGACCTACCTTGGCGCGCGCGTAGTCGATGGCGATCAATCGGACCTGCGTCACCTGGAAGGCAGGCAAGGCCTGGTTATCGCCCTCTCGCCCAAAGGCCGCAAGGCCAAGCGCGACACATCCGGCTTTGTGGTTAGGTGAAAGTACCCACAAAAATTAACATCATAGTCCTTGACTCCGGTCAAGGACGGTCCTATATCGTTAATCGCCACAATGAAAGGTGCAATCATGAGACGTAAACTCTCCCGCGGTGAATTTTTCGCCCGGCAAAAAGCGGATGCTTGGGCGCATGCCCAGAATCCCGAGCTTGCTAATCGCGAGCGCGCGGCGCGCGACATCCGCGAAACCGCCGAAACCCTGATCGAAGAGCGCGGGCCAGTGAACGCCCGCGATTGGGCGCAGCACTGCGCCATCCGCGATCTTTCGGGGTTCTGGTCGAAAGTGATGATCGAAATCAACCGTCAAACCGAAGGTGTTTTGACATGAACGACCAACGCGCCAAAGGAGTCGAGGCCGCAAGTCTCCACGCCTCCTACGAATCCTATTTCGGCAAGCGCAAGCCGACATTGTTCGACTGGCTCACAGGCGACAACAAGCCCGACGCCCTTGGCTATCGCCGGTGCGACCCGCAGCGTGCGCGTCTGGTCATGCAAATCATGCGCGATGCGGACAAGGAACGGGGGCCAACCATTCGCAACAAAAGGAGGTGATGCGGTTTCTGCTCAGCGTAAGCGCACCCTCGTAACGCTGAGCAGCGACGGGATCACATTTCCCGAGAAAGCGACACCTAACAAAATGGCTGGATTCGTCGCGCTGGCGGTGCTGGCGCTGCTCTTGGTCATGCTGGCGGCGTCAAGCCACCCATCGCCCGGCCCGCGCATGGTCGTCTCGGCCGCGATGCAAAAGGCGATTGAAGCCTATCCCACATTCAAACACTGAAGGAATGCCACAATGAAGGTCACATCCGCCGATATCGCGGAATCGGTCGCCGCCACTTGCAAACAAATCACCATCGCCATGGACACCTACGTCCGCTGCCCCATGGGCGGCCGAGTCCGCAACGACCTGATTGCATCCGTCGACCAGCTGCACGAGCGTCTAGGGCATCTCCTGGCCTGTCTGGTGCGCAAGCACGCAGAGGAGCGATAATGGGCAATCACTGGCAAAAACAATTCGGCGCCGCTCGCCGGGCGATCGATCGCAAGATCCTGGCCGAAGCCGAGGCCGCTATAGCCCTCGAGGAGCGTCGAGGCTCTCAGATAGTCAAAAATGAAAGACCCCCCTCAGCGGCCTCCGTAGAGGCTCCTGAGCCTATTAACGAGGAAGCTCTGCGCATCGCGCGCGCTTTCGGGAGGCCGCTCAATTGAACAACCTCTTGCAAAAAGGACCGTAAAGGTAATATAACGCCGATGACCATGAACCAGGACTATTACACCTTGATCTACAGGACCAAACGCCGCTCACGCGATGACGGTCTGACCCCCGAAGAGCGGATTGCGATCAACGTTTTTTGGCGCGATGGCGTTAGGATTCCGATCCTCGCCAAGGTCTTCAAAGTGTCGAAAAACACCATCTATTACAAAGCTCTCACGGGCGATGCGGACAGCTATCCGAATTCCAATCGCACCAATCTGGCCGAGGAGACTAACGCTCTGATCGAGCGACTGGGAATCGAAGAGGCGCGCGCGCAGTTTGTGACTGAAAGGATGCAACGCGCGGTTGAGGACGAGATGGCCCGCGAGGCGAAACGAAGAACGAGGATTCACAGACGGGCTGATTCGTGATTCATCCTGTGGATGAGTCCAGAACAGCTTTGCAATCGCAACGAAGCCATTAGGCGCGCCTGGGACGACCCTCTCAGGCGCGCGTTGATGCGAAGGCTCAAGGAGGAGCAAGTCTATGTCAGGCATGCCCAAAGGGGCCCAGATGGGCGATATCGACGATCTGATCGAGAGGGTGGCTGCGACCCAGACAGAAGCAGCTCAGCGGGGCAGATTGACGCTGTGGATAATCTATGACCACCCGCTTGATCACCCAGACGACATCGTCGCGCGCCGACATGAGGTGCCGGGCGGTCCAACCGAGCACAGAATAGGCGGCGATCTCGAGCTTCTGCGCGACGTGTTTCGCGGCGCCGGCCTGGTCCGCGTCTGCCGATCGCCCAATGACGACGTCAAAATAGTCGAAACCTGGATTTAGGAGAGCGCCATGAAAACAGTTCTCGAGCTCAACAAGCCGGTCAAGACTCGCCAACCGCGTGAGGTGACGATCACCAAGCTGCGGACCGAAATCAAAGAGCTGAAGGCTGAACTGAAGGCTGAGCGGGCGCACACCCGCGAGATGCTCAGGATCGCGCGCGTAGAGGTGTTTCGCGCTTTTGAATCGCACATGTGCACCTGCACGCCGACGCGCGCGGATTATTTGCGGCGTGAAGATCCTGGCTTTTAATGACCCCTCGTGAAGCCGGCGCGATTGAGCTCGAAGAGCCAGATTGGAAGGTCCGCTTCGAAGAGCACGTCCTTCGCTGGCCGAAATTACCGCTTTACCTGGCGCAGGACTCGGCCTTCGAGGCCACGATGTCCGATTGGCGGCGCTTCCATTTCACCCCGGTCGAGGTCGACGGCAAGCTTAAAAAACGGCCCGCGGGCGCGGTTGAGGCGATTATCGCTTTGGCCAAGCTCGGGATCTTCCCGCCGCGATCGCTGATCCGAGATATTCCACATGACGGCAAATGCTTCGAGCCGGATCTCGGCGACGATCATTGCTGGCTGCAGATCGCCGGCCGCGCCTGGCGCATCACCGCGATTGAGGATCGGATGCTGATCCTCGATTCATTCGGCGAGGACAAGCAGATCAATCTGACAAGCGCGCACTGGGAGAAATATGTGGAGGCCGCAACTACAGTCCTTGACGCCGCGCGAGGACCGTGATGTTTAAAGAAGGTCGCTTGGCGGGATTCTATTTCGAATCCCCCACCGCTAGGCGACGTCGCGAGACTTGGGGAGGCTTCGGCCTCCCCTTTTTCGCCAAATGGGGCCCCCGATGCCACACGAGGGCCCCGCGATGGTCCGCAAGGCTGAAGGCGCCAAAACAGCCTCGCGATTGATGTAATAGCGATATCCAGTTTTGTCCACAATGCGGTTTGACAGCGCGTTCGAAGGGGTCGAAACCTGTTCCTCTTTGGGTGCGCCAAATGCCTTGGGAAACAACCCAGCTCCAAAGATCCTTGACCATTGATTTCATAACCAAAAGACGGCTCAGAGCGCCGGTCATTTGGCTTCAGCCAGAGTCCCTTTCCCCGAAGCCGGATGACGCGCTCGCAACCCCCCAACTCGACACCAATTTAGAAGAATGGCGCTTGCAGAGCGACGAGCGCAATCTGGCCGTTCGATTGGCCGATGGCTTCATCGAACTGCAGCTTCAGGCGCCCGACGAGGTCTGGTTTATGCTGTTTGCGAGCCAACTCGACGCTCGAGTATCGTTTGGGCCTCTAAACAAGCCGATCTCCTCGATCATCCTCAAGGTCGAAAATCCGACCTCGATCGAACGCTGGACCGATCGCTGGCCCCGCGGCTTCAAAGACAAAGCCGGCGCCTGGGTCGAAACCAAGTTCACCTATTCGTCGCCGCCAACCAAGACCGCCAAGGCAATCTGGCGCGATTCGAAGCCCTTGCCAGGCTCGCGCTTCGGCGGCGATCTGATTGTCTGGCGACCGCGGGGTAGGCCGCCGGCGACCGATCTTGAGCTCGGCCTCGAGGATCTCGAGCCAAGACCAGTGCCTGCGACAAATATGGAATCTATTTGTCGTGCGATCGCTTTCGCCACGCTTGGCTATTGGGTTCAGATCTACCTCGACGGGCTCGAGGATTGGGATGTGAGTCTCACCCGTACGCTCGGCGGCTGGATTGCCCGCATCGTCCGTGAAGGCCAGGACATCAACGCCCGCGGCAAGAGCCTCGAGGGTTTGTGCTGGGCGCCAGTCGATTCTTCCGCTACCGTCAGCGAGTTACTGACCTTTCTAGAGAGACTCGGCGCCAAGAAAGACCTTGGCGTCGCTTTTCTCCACGCCGAGGCCGCGCTCGATCGCAATCCGACCGCGCCGGTGCCGGGTTGGGGCGCGCTCGAAACTCTATTTAGCCCGCAAGCTAAGGTGGGGATCCGGCGAGCGTTTCGCGCTGGGCTCGACATCGACGCGATCGAGCAGATGTCGGATCAGTACATTTTCGACCGCACCGCGCACGAATATCTCGATCGCGATGAATTGCTCAAAGGGCTGACTTACGCTCATAAATTTGACGACCTGGTCGGGCGCCATCAGAACGAATCGATCGTCGTCGGCAAGAAGGCGCACAACCCCTTCCGCCTCTACGCCCAATCCTCGCTGCGCTCGGACGTCCAGCACCGCGAATTCCGCCCCGGCCATAGACCTGGGTCCATCCTACGCTACAGCCCGGTCCACGGGCTCCTCAATGGCGAGGACCAGCATCCGGACGAATACCGGCTCCTCAACGTCTTCCCAGGCTTCACCATCAAGCCGATCGCCACCGTCGACCCGGCGATCATGGCGCGCGCGATCAGCATGCTCGACCGCATGCTCAGTTATCTGACGCAGGACAACGACGCGCAGATCAAATGGCTAAAGCAGTTCAAGGCTCAGATCGCCCAGCACCCGGAGGTTAAACCCCAGGTTTGTCCGATCATCGTTGGCGGCCAGGGCATCGGCAAATCCCAGTATGGCGATAGCTTCATGCGCGCCATGTACGGCTCGATGGCCGGCAGCGCCGCAGCTGATCTGCTTTCCGACAACAAATTCGTCATCACCCCCTTCGTCGGCAAGTTGATCACTTTCATCGACGAGGTTCGACTCGAGTCGGCCGGCTCGATCAACACGATCAAGAAGATCGTCCGCGCCGAATATGTCTCTGGCCAATTCAAGCGCCAGGACCAGCGCGACTATTACATCCCATCACGGTTGATGATCGCCTCCAACTCTCCTGACATAGGCTTAACGCCCGCCGACGCCGCCGACCGGGCGTTTTTCTTTGTCATGAGCTGGACCGCTGAAAATAAACGGATGACGGACACTGAATTCCAGACCTGGGCCCTCACTCTCAAGCCTTTCTATAACGATCTGGTCGTGGCGCTCGAGAGCGTCGTCTTTCGCCAGCACTTGATGCGTTACTTCATGGATTTCGAGGTCACCCGCGCCGAGCTCGAGGATCTGCAGCATTCCTCGCGCAACGATGTGAATGTGGTGCGCTCGACCATGTCGAAGGCGCGACAAGTGGCGCGCGATATTGTCGCTGACGCGCGCGTGCTGCAAGGCAAGGATATCACTGCCTGGTTCTCCACCGCCATGCTGCGCGAGGCGATCTTTCGCGTCGACGGCCGGCGCACCAAGGTCGAGGTTTCTCAGGTGATCATGGAATTTGAGCGCGCCGGCGTGGTCGAGACGGTGCGTGGCGACTTGCGCAAATTCAAGTTCAAATACGGCACCTTGCTCGAGAAGATGGGTCAGGCTCACAACTTGCCAATCACCAACAATTGGGACTACTTTCCTGACGACTGGGGCGACAACGACGTGATGTCGCTAGAAGGCGGCGGGGAATGGCGGGGCAACAAGCAGCGAAAACAGGGTCAGCGGCGCGGGCCCTACGATCCGGATGCTATGCCGGACGAGTGATTCTACTTCTGTTGGCGACACCGGCGGACGCTCATTGTTATCGCGTCTGGCACTACCCCAAACCGCAGAAGTGCTTCACTGCGCTCGCGCCGCACCGTAGCGAACGGTTCAGCACACCGGAACGAATCACAAACCTTGTGCTCCCGACGCTCGATTGGGTCGCCTGTCCAGATGCGGACGAGCGAATAGTGGGGATTGCGAAATTGCGCGCTTTGGAGGATGTTTCGCGCGAGCGATAGGAGGCCTTCATGGCAACCATCAAGCGCACGACCACCACAACTTACCGAGCTCCGCAGCGACCGCGGCCGGAACCGGAGCAACCGATCTACGGACAAGACAGCCGGTTGCCTGACGAACCGAGCACTTTGCCGGAGTATGCGCCCGACAATCAGTGGCCCGACGTGCCGGTCGAGCCCGAGCAGATGCCGGTCAGCGACGTTGTGACAGTCGGCGAAGAGCAACTGCAACGCTCGCGCGAAATGCAAGAGATGGGCATCGCCAATTGGGTCGCGGCGCATGACGAGCGCGATCCCGATCAGCAACCTCAACAGGTCGCCGGGGTTACGCCCCTGGAACGCTGATGGCGGACGACTACGGTTACACCGACGAATTCGGGCAGGAAATCATCCCGCCAGGAACGCGCATCAATGGCGTGCCGACCGCCACCGCGGCGCCAACGCCCGGAAGCGGAGATTGGACAACCTTATCGCGCGGCGGCCCGGTTGCGATCCGCACGCCAAATTCTTCTACTGGTCAGCCAGCCTTTCAGGCGCCGAGTGCTTCGCAGTTCCAACCGCCAGCGACCCAAACTCGCCCAAGCCTGTTGACTCCAAAATCAACAACCGGAGCGCCTGGGTATCAGGTTCCAACCGTCAACCCCATGACTTTGCCGGGCGTCGGGGGTGGGCTCATGACTGGGGTTGGCGCCCTCAACGCCTTTCCGACGCCGACACCAGAGCAGATGAATCAGAGGCTCAACAATCCGCCGCTGGCGGATGACCCTTGGCTCATCCATTCTATCGGCAAGCTTTTTGGTTATGACGGCGGTCAAACTCAAGCTGCACCTGCACCAGCGACCCAGACTCAGCCACAAACCGCCCCCGCGCCGCCCAGCGGAGCTCCGACTGCGACCGCGACGGCGACGCCCCCGCCGACGCCACTGGGCTACCCGCCGCTGCCGCCGCCTCGTCCACCAAACCTGCCGCCGTTCATCCGTGGCCCGATTCCCTACAGCGGCGGCAACGCGCCGCCCGCTCCTCAGCATGTCAACCTTGGTTATGGCGTGCCTGGCGCGCCGCCCCTGCCACCGTTTGACCCCGGCGCCATCCATCCTTCGAACGCTTTCACCACCATCGACCGACCGAACGCCGACATTTCGGGCGGCCCGACGAGGGGCGGTTGGCTTTCGGCCTCCTATGATCCCAGCACCGGCACTAATCGTGGTGCGCGTGAGCCTGGCGGCCCGGCCAGGATGGGCGCGCTCGACCTTTCCGGTCTTTTCAACCGAGGTGGAGCTCAAGCACCTCCTCCAGCTGGCGCGCTCGCAGCGCCGCAGCCGGGCGGTGGATGGGGCGCCGCAGCCGGAACTCCGAATATGAACAACGCCATGCTCGGAATGCAGCTGCAGAACGCCGGTATCTCGACCGGCGGTCGCGGCGCTCGAGCTCAAGCGCCAGCTGGTTTCTCGAATAAGAAGTTCTTTGGCAACCCGGCCAATTGGCAATATCCAAACGTGCCGTTCTGAGGCAGTCCCATGAGCATGGATCGCGTTACTTTCGCTCATAAGCTCGACTTGCTTGTCGATCAAAATCCCTTCAGCCCAGTGACCGTCACCGCCGCTCTGAATGCAGCCGTCACTGCGCTCGGCGGCGATACAACCACTTACGACACGACGCTGCAGCGCGCGCCGACGGGACTGATTCCAGGTCAACGAACGAACAGTAAATTCACCAATGAGCTCGCCCTGCTCATCAATCGCGGCAAGGCCGGCAATCTGACCGTCGCGACGATGGCGAGTCTTCTCACCGCTGCGCGGCCGACAGCGCCGCCGACGAACACCGCGGCGCCGGTCGCTTCAATCACCGTTGGCACGGGCGTCGCGGGCGCGACGACGCTCGACTGCTCGACCGGGACATGGACGGGTTCGCCGACCCTTACGCGTCAATGGTTGCGCGGCGGCGCGACAATCGCAGGCGCGACCGGCGCGACCTATGTCACTGTCGCGGGCGATGCGGCGACCAACATCTCTTGCCGGGTGGCTGGCACCAACGCCGGCGGCACGGTGGAGGTGACCTCCAATGCGATCGCGATCACCTGATGCCAAAAATCCTGGACGAAGCTGTGAAGCAGTTGAAGGCCAAGGGCTGGGGCGCCTCGAGCGCCTACGCCATCGGCACTTCGACGCTGCAAAAATCGGGCTCACTAAAGGCCGGAACGAACAAACCCACCACCAAGGGAATCAAGCGTGGCCGGATGACCCGCGCCGAGCGACACAGGACAGCGCCATGACCGATCAGACCTTCGGCGAGCGCGCGGTCGGCTATTCCTTCAACCCGAGCGGATCCTCCGAGGTCGACGAACTGAAAGCTTGCGCCGCCTCATTCATCGACTCATGCCATGCGCTGCGCGACGCCTCGGATGATCCCGAGATCAAGCGCATGTACTCGATCGCCATCACCGAGGCGCAGGCGGCGCAGATGTGGGCCGTCAAAGCAGCAACGTGGCGCTGAATCCGCACGAAAAAGACGCGCTCAGATTTCAAATTGTGGAATTAGTCGAGGCCGACGAGCCGGAAGCGGTGGTCGCGACGCTCAAGCGCATCGCCGAGCAGATGACGATGCGGGCGATGCGCCACGGCGATCGCGACGAGGCGAAGCGATGGGACGCGCTCGCCGAGCGGCTTAGTCGCGTCTAAGGAACATATCGTGGCGCGCCGGCACGCAATTGCAGAAGCCCTCATGCGCGCCCGTCAGCTGCGCACCAAGCTGATTGTGCTGCAGGCCAAGCATCTGCGGGATTCCTTCGCCATAGAAGTTCTGCTGCGCCAGCATCTGCAGCGCCTGCTGCGATTGGGCCATCGCCTGCAATTGTCGCATCTGATATTGCGCCTGCAAGCGCAAGCGCATTTCCTCCGTAATCTGATGAACGCTAAAATCCGGTCCCGCCGGCCGCTGCTGATCCTCTCGCCCCTGGTATCGCTCGACCAACACGCGCAACTGATCGCGTTCTCGCCCCAGAACTACCGCGACCGTCTTCGCCTCTGTGAGTTGGCCTTCGAGATCATCGATCTTCGCCTGGAGACGGGTCATTTCGACGTCGGGGTTGTGAAGCTTCGCGACGACGGCGCTGGTCATCAGAGCGAGGGTGGTCAAAATAGACATGGGGACAATCCCTTTCTCACTTGACTTCGTCTTTTATTGTCACATATTCAGTCCTCGAACCTCCATAGCAGGTTCCACTCAGAGGACCAAACGATGCTACGATTCAAAACCCAGGTTGCCGCCGACTACGCCGGCCAGAAGCTCGACAGCCTGTTGGAACGGGCGACGCAAGACACCAACGAAGTGGTCGAGCACAACGATATTCCCACTGCCGTCGCCTATTTTGCCGAGTTGCGTGACACCGTCAAGGCGCTATCCGAAAAGATGACGGCGCTGCAAAAGCATGTGGAGGGGCTTTCGTATGAGCTCCTGCCGACGATGTTTCAGAACCAGAACGTCAAGACAATTAAGATTAAGGATGTCGGCCGAGTGTCGATCAACGATCGCTGGTCGGCCTCAATGCTCAGTAAGCAGCGCGGCTTAGACTGGCTGCGCGGATCCGGCAACGAAGGCCTGATCGTCGAAACCGTCAGCGCCCAGACGCTGGGCGCATTCGCCAAGGACGAAGTCAAGGCCGGGCGATCGCTTCCGGATGACATCTTCAAGGTGTCGGCCACGCCCTACGTGTCGATCACACGAAGGCGTGAACGATGACCGAAGAGGATCTCGACTTTCTCACCGATCTCAAAAACCGCTTTTGGCATGAGTTTTCAGATCTGTGCAACCGCTACATCGCCGAAGCCACAGCGCGCGGCCTGACCATGGAGGCCGAGATGATGCTGGGCGAATCGACCAGCATCTATGGACGGTGCGAAGCTCGTGAATTTTGAAAAACCCCGCTATCGCCTCAAGGAAGGAATGTATCGCATCATGACCACCGACGTCAGCAAGCCCGAATCCAGTTCAGTGCCCGACTGGATGCGCAAGGCCTCGACCGGGGCTTCCTTCGGCAATATCGACGCCTCCGATCTCAAGCCGCCGCGGCTGATGGTGCTCGCCGGCCAAAGCCCGGCGGTGATGAACGGCACGCCAGGCGCGAATCCGGGGAATTTCTGGATCTCGATCCTCAACCTGAACCTCGGCCAGTCGGTCACCGGCACGCCGATTCTCTTGCGCAAAACCTATCAGCTCTGGGCCCCAAAAATGCCTGGTTCTGACCAGAAGGGGCCGCTCGCGTCGGCCTCGGACGGCATCCATTGGGACGTCCCGAATCAAACCTTCGACGTCAAGTTCCTAGGCAATCCGAAGGTCTATAAATGGCACATCAAGAAGACGGTGTTCGAAAACCGGATGCACAAATTTGGCTCGTCGCAAGATGACGATCCGAGCTCGAAGCCCGCGGCCACGCTGACCTATGACGTGCTCTGGCTGATCGATCTGCCGAATGGTCAGAAGCAGTTATGCGTTTTCACCAACGCGCGCACCGGCGTGGTGCCTACTCAGAACTTCATTTCGACCACGCGCGCGATCGGCGTCGATCAGTATTTCCAGCGGTACCGAATCGTCGTGCAAAAGAAGACCGGGCCGAGCGGCGACCCCTATTTCACCTATGATTACCAGTACATCGGCAATCTGCAGACCGAAGAGGAGGGCAAGTTTACGCGCGCCCTTTACGATCAGTACGCCAAAAGCGGTTTTGTCACCGATTTCGAAGGCGAGGCTGACGACATCAACACTGAGCGGCGCACCGAAGGAACAGCGCGCGACTTCGCCGACAAAATGGAGGACGAGGACTCTATTCCATTTTGACGTCAAAGGGCGCCGCAATGCCACAAATGAGTCCAGAGAACTACGTCAAGGTTACGGCGATCGTTAACCATGGGGTGATCAAGCTCGCCTTGCTCGACGCTTTCCCAGAGCTTTCGCGAAAAAAGCAGGAAGAGATGATGATCGAGATCATTGGTCTGATGGCGCGCCGGTGCGGTTGCGAGATCCGGTGGCTCAAGTTCGAAGAGGCGGATGAGGAATGAAGTTCGTCACGCTGGGCCGCAACAAACAAGAGATCGAAATCCCGGAAACCTGGGCTGAGAGCGAGAAGATGGTCACCGAGGCGCTTGGTCCTTATTACGATGAGCGCGGTCGCAATGTCCTGCGTTTATCGATCGCCGCGCGCGTCGCTTACGGCATGCTTGGCGAGAAGACGATGGCTCCCGATCCGACCACCGCGCTCTTGTACCTCTTGCAAAGGATCTGCATTCGCAAGGGCGCCGGGCTTGTCTGATGACGCCACAACGTCTCGCCAAGATCCGCGCGCTGGCTACAGACCTGCGCGGCGATCCAGCGACGCGCATGGTCGCGCTCGAGATCCTGCGCCGCTACGAGCCCGAACCCGAATTTCACGACGTCGAAGACACGCCGCAGAACCCGCCCAATCCGCGGATGCGAAATTCGGACGAGTACGAACATCATATGTTCATGTCGCTGCGCAACTGGGGCAAGTCGGCCAACGGCAATTTCGTCCACAGTTTCACGCACAAGGGCCGCGCCTATCGGGTGGTGCTGTTCAAGCACAAGAAGACTCCAACCTATGGCTGGCTCCTGGTCGACATCGCGCGCGGCGTCGAGGAATGGTCAGGGCGGTTCAACAGCATGCCGGCGGCGCACGTTAACGCATGGGCGAAGATAATGACGATTTAACCTATCCCTACGCGGTCACCATGAACGAGGTGCTGGAGATCGTGGTCGAGCACATCGACAAGGTGCTCAACACCGACGATATGGTAAAACAGGGGGTTCATCTGAAGATGGCGTCGCGGGCCATGCGCTGCGCCCTTGAGATCTACGGCGACTGGTCCGCCAACAAGGAGCCCACAGAGGAAGCAAAATGAAGAACACCTATAGCGCAACTATCAAGATGCAGAACGCCGAGCAGCTGGCTCGGTTCATCGAGGAGATCGGACCCCTGGTCGAATCGGTCGTCATCACCACCACGCCGGTCGATCGTTGGGCCGCGAACCCATCGCCTAACCGGATCATAAACGAACCCAAGACGCGCCCGGCGCGCGGTTCGAAGGTCAACGACACCATCGTCGCCGCGCTGCAGAACGGCCCGCTGACCGCCAAGGAGCTCAAGGAGGCCCTCGAGCACGGCGGCCTAGCGGCAGGGTCGCTCTCGACCGGCCTCGCCATGCTGCAGAAGAGCCGGGTCATCGAACGCGTCGGCGACGGTCTTTACGAGCTGGCGAGCGGCTATCAGCGAGCGGCGGAATGAAGAAGCACGCCGATGAGCTCATCAAGGCGCTCGAGGACTTTCTAGAGCTTGCCCCCGATGGCGCGGCCTTGCGCCTCTACGTCGGGGATAAGCTCGATGACGCCCCAATGCCGCCTGAAGAGTTCGTCGCCTTCGCTCGCAAGTTGCTCGTTGTAGCTAGAAAAATACGAAAGAAATACGAGTAATGGACGAAGCGACAAGAAAACGTGAGCTCGTCAGAGAGATCAATTCCCTCTCTGGCGGGTACGCGCGGCGGTGGGAGGACCGCTGGGCGACCGGGTTGCTTGATCTGGTGATGAAGCTGCCCGGTCATCCCATCGTCTGGGGCGAAGGCAAGATGGTTGACGGCAACCTTTTCGCTCCGACCGAGCGCCAATGGCACGAAGGCAACCGCATCCGGGCGGCCGGCATGACCGCGGTCCTGATCGGCTGGAAGGCGCGCAACATGTTCGTAAGTCCGTGGGTCAAGCAGGCTGACGTCCGTACGTGCTTCTACGGCAACGGGCAGTGGGTCGGCGTGCTGCTCGAATATCTAAAGGGAACGAAATGAATCTCGATGAAAGAATGCGCGACAAGCAGATTACCAACGGTCCCTTCGAAGACATGGCGCAGCTGGCGCAAGGACTCAAGTTTGCGCTGCGGCGTGGAAGGAACTGGGAGCCGATGCCTCCGGAGAGTAAGGAGGCTCTGGAACTGATCGCGACTCGCATCGCCAAGATCCTCACCGGCGATCCGAATGATGCAAGGCACTGGAACGACCTCGTTATCTTGGCGCAGATCCGTAGTGAGGCGTTAGAGGCGAAGACGCTTGAGAAGAGCATCGCTCAGACGGCCCAGGCGCGGGTCATAACGCCGAAAAACCTATTTGACGGCCCGCGCACTCCGATGACGCAACGCGCCGTCGACGAGCTCGGTGACGCATGAAGCTTCCTGAGATCCTGGCGCGCTGTGAAGCCGCTTTCGCGCAGTTGGCCCCAATGCGCGGTCAACTCGAGGACTGCCTTGACGAAACCGCCTTAGAGCTTGGCCGCGCGCTCGGCGCCGTGCATCGAGCGAAGGCGCTGGTCGAGCGCGATCTTCGACGGCAGAAAGAACAGGAGGAGGCCGATGAGTAAGAGTCGCAAGGTGTTTAACCAGCAAAAGAGCAACGCCAAGCGGCGAGGCATTGCTTGGCGGCTCACCTTTGAAGAGTGGTCGAAGATCTGGACCGACTCGGGGAAGTGGGAACTGCGAGGACGCAACTCAGGTCAGTATCACATGTCTCGACCCGGCGATCAGGGCCCATACGCTGTCGACAATGTTCGCATTGTTTTGGGCACCCAAAACTTGAACGAAATGACCTATCAGCACACCGAAGAGGCCAAGCTGAAAATCGGCGCGTTTCATAAAGGAAACAAACGCTGGCTCGGCAAAAAGCATTCCGAAACCTCTAAGCAAAAGATCAGCGCATCCAATCAAGGTCGCGTTGGCGGCTTCGAGGGCAAACATCACAGTGAGGCAACGAAAGACCTGAAGCGCAGAACATGGCGCAATCAGTACGGGAGCGCGAGCTGATGGCTAAAGGTTTCACATATAAAAGTTATAGTTTTCAAGACAAAGACCCCATCATCGACGAGGTGCGGGGCATCGTCCAGGCGAGCGGCTTCACCTATTCGAAGATCGAAGAACATTCCGGCGTCACCTCGGCGACGCTGCGCGCTTGGTTCCAAGGCAAGACTCGCAAACCCCAGGCGGCTACGCTCAACGCGGTGGCGCGGGTGCTGGGCTACAAGATCGGCTTCGTCCCGTATGTCGCAGCCTCGGCTGCAGAGCCGCCAAGGCGTTCTATGGGCCACGTCGTCCGTATGGCGAAGATCCGGAGGGTGAAATGAAGCCCCTGGAATTCGCCGCGCTGATCGCCGCCGGCGGTTTTGTCCTGTGGGTCTTGCTGCCTCCGTGGAAACCTGCGCCGCCGGTCGCGCCGATCGAAGCTCCTGACGCGCGCCAGGATCGTCTGGCTCATCGCCTTTGCGACAAGGAGGTCGAGGCGCTCCTGCATGCTTCAGACATGGTCGAGGTTGAGCGCGCCGCGGCGATCATCCAACGAGTTAATTGTGACATCGAGGGCCGCCTATGAGCATCGCTGAAGAGCTTCGGACCTTCTTGAAGCGCCACGACATGAGCCAATCCGATTTCGCCGCGGAGATCTGGGGCCGCTACCTCAACAGCGAAGGCAAGTATGTGGCGCGCGGCCGCGATCGAATTTCGGTTTGGACTCGAGAGATCAGTCAACCGTCGAAGGAAAACATGCATAAAATCGTAACTGTATTTGTGAAATACCTATGATCTGGGACATCATAACTATCATTTCGATCTGGGGCTGCGTCCTCAGTGCGGGCGCCTGCGCGATTGCGATCAACAGGGTCATTCTCGTGATGCGGCGAACCACCGTCGAAATGAAACTGGCGCTGGACGCTCTCAACGACGCCTACAGAGAGAGTTGGGAGATCGTCCACGCTGACCTCGATCTCTTCAATCGCCGGATCACTGAACTGGAGAGCCGCCTATGAACTGGTTCCCCATCCTACTCGGCCTTATCGCCTTCGTCTGCGTGTGCCTGCCCTGCCGTTACGACCCGGCGATCCGGCTCAAAGAATGGCTCGACAACACGGACCGGGAACCCAGCGATGACTGTTAAATTCAAGATCGGCTTCACCATCGACGGCGAGACGCTGTTTGGCCTGATGTCGAAGATGCTGCCGATCGAGAACTTATCAGTCGAAGAGCTCGTCGAGCGTCAACCCAAGCTCCCGCTCGAAGCGATCGCGCATGCCGTCAAGCACATCACCAAGCGCAAGAGTTTCAAACGCGCCTCGCCAGGCCCGGATCTGGAAAAGGGCGTCAACAGCGTCATCATGGCGGCGCTCTCGGATGGACCAAAGCGCGCAGTCGACATCCGGCCCAATGCTGTGGCCGCCGGTTTCTCGGCGAATTCGGTCACTTCGCGACTCGAGGAACTGCGCAAACATGGCGTGATCGAGCGCACCAGCGATGGGATGTGGAGGAAGAAATGAGCAAGGAACGAGAAAGGCCAGCGGATCCAGAAGATTTCCGTCGCCTTTGGAACACCTTGGCGCAACTCCTTGCAGAACATGGTCCTGAAGATTTGATGGGGGCTCTTGGGTGTGTCATCGAAAATCAAGCTAGAGGGTTGCGACTCGCTGGAGCAACAGACGAAGCTAAGTGTCTAGAAGATATTGCCGAACACATCTGGAAAGGCCCAGAAGCATTTCCTGATGACTATCCTCATCCAGATTGGCCATTTGGACCCCCAACATGAGCAAGCTCGACCCGGTCCAGATCGCCGCGCTCGATTTCGCCCGCGACAAGCCGGGCGTCGGCTGGTTTCTGCAGCAGGGACTGGGCAAGACCCTATGCGCGTTGACCGAATACTCGTGGTGCCAAGGCCTCGGCCAGGCCGACCAAATGATCGTCGTCACTCCCAATACATTCAAGCAGGGATGGATCGACGAAATTGAGAAACATGGTTTCAGCTTCAACGCCCATGTCTTTCGTTCCTCGAAGAAAGAGGAGGCGCAGCGGTTTCTTGGCCGCCAGGGTCACAACTCGCCGCCGATCCTGATTATCAACTACGAAGCGATCCGCATGCCGGCGGTCTTGACCCAGATCGTCAAATGGGCGGCGATCGGCAAGACATATCTGGCGATCGACGAATCGATTCAGATCAAAGGGCACAGATCCAAACAGACCAGGGCGATCCATCGCCTGGCCGCGGTCTGCTGCTGGAAGCGATTGTTAACCGGCCGCCCGCAAACCCAAGGCCCGCATGATCTTTGGGGGCAACTCAGAGCCATCGACCTGTTCACCGATCGCAATTTCTACGCCTTCCGCGGCGCATTCTGCGTCATGGGCGGTTGGCAGAACAAGGAGGTGATCCGGGAGAAGAACGCCGACGTGCTCGCTCGCATCATGGCCCCGGCGGTGTTCCAGGCCAAGAAGGCGGATTGGCTTCCGGATTTGCCGCGCAAGGATCCAACCATCCGCGACTATGCGATGTCGACCGAACAACTGCGCCAATACAATCAGATGGAGCACCAGTTCCTAGTCGAGATCGAACGCGGGGTCGTCACCGTAGACGTCGCGATCGCTAAATACGAGAAACTGGCCCAGATCCAGACGGGCTTCGTATATGACGCATCCGGTGAGGTTCATGAGCTCGTACGCCCGAGCGAGAATCCCCGGCTCAAGCTGCTCCATCAACTCCTCGACGAAGAGGTCGAGGGCAAGGTCTGCGTCGTCTACCGTCATCGGCCTGTGTTTGATCTCCTGTTCAAGGCGCTGAGAGACTACGACCCGGCTTGGATTCGTGGCCGGATGAACCCGGAGGACGTCGAAGAGCAGAAGTTCAGGTTCAACAACGACCCCCGCTGCAGGATCATCCTCCTGCAAGCCGAAGCCAGTAAGTACGGCCACACCCTGCTTGGCGACGTCAATGTCGAGGAGGACAAGTGCCGCACCATGATCTTCTTCGAAAATTCCTACTCGGCTGATACCCGCGACCAGGTCGAAGACCGAATTCATCGCCGCGGCCAGACAGGCGAGTACGTTTCGTACATTGACCTTTCAGGCTCTGCGCTCGATCGTCGCATCGTCAAGGCGCTGCAGCGCAAAGAGCGGCTGTATCAATCGGTTTTCCGCAATCTTAAAACCGCGGCGCCGGCGGCATGAACTTCGGCCTCGCAGTGATCATCGTCGTTGCGATGATTGGCTCATATCTCTGGGGCTACCGGGACGGGGTCAAATATTGCGTACGGCAAATGCGGCCGCTGGGCGATATGGCTAAAGACCTGGCTGACCGCCTGAGAGAGCGAAAACGTGACTGACGATTGTCGCATATTCGTGCGATGAAGGGTTGGGTAATTGGAAAGGGACAAGAATGCGTAAAATCCTACTAGCGACTGCCGCGCTCGCCGCGCTCGTAGCCCCGGCGCAGGCGACGCTGCAAATCGAAGTGTTCGATAACGGCGCGCTCATCGACAACGTCACCGGGATCACCACCGGCGCCGCGTCGCTCACCGCCAACGACGCCAACTTCGCCAACATCACCATCGCCGCGCAGGGTAGCCCGATCCTGCCCAACGCCGACCTCTCGAGCGTCACGCTCGACGCCAGCGCAGCGGCGGGCTTTACCGGCTCGCACATTCTGACGGTCGATGTCCTGCAAAGCGCGATCAGCGGGCGCGGCGGCACGCTCTCGACCTTCACCGTCAACGGGCTCACCAACGATCCCGGTCCGACCACCGAGTCGACCTTCGCCGATGGCGGGTTGCTGGCTTCGCACACCTTCCCAGTGGCGCTGCTCGATGGCTCCTTCGGCCCGGTGTCAGCGGCGGCCGGGACGTTCACTTCCGACGAGACGCAATTCGCCGTGGACTTCACCGCGCCGCGTCAATCGTTTGGCGGCTCGATCCAATTGACGACCGGCGTGCCCGAGCCTTCCACTTGGGCGATGTTGGCGCTAGGCTTCGGGCTTATGGGGTTGATGGGCTTCCGACGCGCTGGTCTGAGGCAGGCGCATACCCCCTAGTCGCTTGCCAAAGGTTCCCTGTTTAGGCCCCCGCCTTATGGGACCGTGTCAGGCTGACGCTAGAGAGGGCGAGAGATTACTCTCGCTCTCTCGCTGTTTTTCGTGAGACGACTAGGACTAATTTCCGGTCTGGTCGTCTCACGAAAATCAGGCTTGCCATCACCTCACGAAAATGACATAGCTGTTAAGCGGATCGACGCGGCGTGCTCAGCGCCGCGCCTCTCCTGACCACAAACGAGAAGTGAAGTTCTCATCATGGCTAGCTCCAATCATACCCCCAAATCAAACATCGTCTATCGCGCGCCTAAGTCACCGTCCGTAACGGTCGTTCTCACTCAAGAGAAAATCGATCAAGCTGTACGGCGCGATTCGCAGCATTGCTGGATTTCAGAGACGATTGCGGAAACGATTCCAAATACCGCGAATGTAGAAACCGACACAGCGACCATTCGCTGGACTGATCCTGATAAGGGGTTGCGCTATATTTATTTGACGCCGCAAGAAGTGCGAAACGCGATTTATCGCTTCGACGAAGGGCTCCCAATTCAAGCATTTTCGTTCCACCTTCGCTTCGCTCAAGTGCGAGGCGTGCGGAGAAAGGATGGTGCGAAAAAGAGAATGACGGTTGAGAATTGGCAAAAAATAAAAAGACAAATTAGAAAAATTTCTTCCGAGAAGGGGCTGAAAATGACAGCTATCGCGGAAGAAATGAAAATCGCCTACGGCACCTTGCAGGCACGCCTTCACGATAATCATGTTCCAACCGAAGCAAATATCGACAAAATAGAAAAATGGGTTCTAAAGCACACAGGCGAGAAGCCTGCGCCTCGCGTCAAATCTCAAGCTGATCGAGCTTCTGGTCCCGGACGATTGAGAAGTTGGAATCCCAAAAAAGGAAAAGAAGCTGAAATCATTGGTGGCGCACATCCAGCTCGCGCCGGCGTCAATTTGAGACTCCGTCAACACGGACTTCGCCAGCTGCACTGGAAAATTCCAAATACAGAAACTCATATAAATCCATATCCTTATTCTACTGAAGAGGAGAATAAGCGATGAAGTGTTCTTTCCAAGATTGTAAAAAAACAAGCAAGACACCAACGAGTGAAGGTTGGGCGTCTTTGGTTGCTTGGGGTCCAGGCATTCCAGACGGAATGTATTGTCCGGAACACGCCGCCGCTATCGAAGCCTGTCACGACGAAATCTTCATAGAACAAAAATCCATCAAACCAAAAGAAATGCCACAATGACAATGATACCCTTCGCCGCGATGATCTTTTTTGGCTGTCTTGCCGCGTATTACTGGCTCACCGATCAGTAGGCGCTGCCCAGCATGATGTTTTTGATCGCGTCGCCGACCTCGGGGCCGGGCTGCGCGCCCAAGAGTTGCTGTCCGGTCAATTGCGGATAGGCCTGTTGGTAGGCCTTGAGCAATTGAGTCTTGTCATAGCCCTTTAGCGCCTTGTTGATCGCTGGCTTGGCAAACAAATAACCGAGTCCTTCACCGATAAACTCACCGGGCCAGCCGGCCATCATACCGCCAGCCGCGCCGATCGCATGCGCGCCCATGTGGCCCAACGCCCAGCTGAGTTTACTGGTTGAATCCTGACTCTTTTGGTACAAATCGGTCAGAGTCTTATAGTTCTGAAGAGCATCCGGACCCTGATAGTACTTTTCAGCTTCGGTCAGCGGCGCTTGGCCCACTGACGCGCCTACGCTCTCTCTCCGCTGCCACTCGGCCAAGTTCTGCGCCATCATGTATTGCTGATGCGCGGTCTGCGCCTGCTCCAGCGTCTGCGCCGCCTCGCCCGGCGCATGATCGGTGATCGGATTAGCGTTGGTGAGCAGATCGGAGAGGTTGCTGGCGGTCTGCCCGGCGAGCAGCTTATCGCCATTGCTCGCGCTCGGAGAACCGCTGACCGACTTCAGATTGGTCATATAGTCGGCGATGTCGTTGGCGGTGTTGCCGCCGTTCTGAATCGCGTTGCGCTGCTTGGCGAGCATGTTCTCCATGCCCGAAGTGACGTCGGCCCCCATGCCGGGCGTCAGCGTCACGCTCGTATGCGCGTTGAGCACGTCGTCAGGATTGAAGGCGATGTTCTTGAGCGGCGCATAGGCTTCATCGCGCGCCGCCTTGGTGGCGGCGATCGCCGTCTGCGGGTCGATGCTGCCTTCCTTGCCGAAAAACTTACTCAGACCCGCGTTCGCGCCCTTGGTGAGACCATGCGCCGCCGCCCCCAGCGCGCCGCCCGTCGCGGCGCCCGTAGCGATGCCGGTAAGGTTGGTCGGATCGGCTATGGCGCTGCTCGCTCCACCCGCAAGCGCGCCCTCGGCGATCATGGGGGTGCCCGCAATCCTGCCAGCGATGCCGGGCAACGCCGATCCGGCCTCGCTGATCGCTTTGCCCGCCGGACCGAGGATCTTGCCCGGCCCGACCGCATAGGCCGCAGCCCCGAGCGGATAATCCATCCAACCGAGGCCTTCATGCGCCGCTGCGACGTCCTGTTTAAACTGGTCGGGCATGGCCATGAACGGGTTCTTGGTCCCAAGGCCCATGCCGGCCGAATCGAGCCCTGCGAGCGCCCAGGTGGCGGGGTTCGAAGCGGTAAAACCACCCAAGGTCGCGGAAGGAGACGATGCAGTTTTCGCAGATGCAGGTTTAGCGTCGAACTGGTCGAACGGATTGCCGCCGCTCGCAGCGTGAGCCGAATCGAACTGGTCGAATGGGTTGGCCATTATTGCCCCAAGGCGGCCTTCGACGCGCCTGCTCCATATTTGGCGTCAAACTGCGCCGCCAGATTGGGATTAGCCTTCAGATAGGCGACCGCGGAGGACGGGGCCGCCCCGCCGCCCTTCGGCGGATTGCTCGCCCACTGGCCGCCGCCCGCATAGAGACTGCCATTTGGCAGATACGTCGAATCCACCAACGGCTTTGGATTGTTGGGATCGCTCGTGTCCCATTTCATGCTGTCGGGGATCTCATCCACCCGTCCCGCCGCGCCGTAGGTGTTGGCGATGCTCTTGTGCAACGTGTTCTGGAACGTCCCGAACTGCTTCATGTAGGCGTCATAGCCCTGGTTGAAATTCATCAGCGGGCTTAGACCTTCCTGAACATTCTTGATTTCCGTCCCGGTTCGTTTCGAGCCAGCCGCGGTGAAAATATCACCATAGACCTGGCCTTTGAGCTGCTTGATGTTCTGCAGCACGGCTTGTTCCTGGGGACTCAGTTGGCTTTGCGCCAACAACCCCTTGGCGCTTCCCCAGAAGCCAGGATCGTCCACCATCAACTCCTTGGCCGCGGCGATTTTCCGATCGCTGCCAAGAATGCTTTGCAGCGCGGGGGTGCCGTCAGCGTTTTGAGTCGAGGAGATCGAACCCGCCAGTTTGTCCATGTCGCCCATCTGAGCGAGCGCCGTTGGCGCTTTCTGTTGCGCCTCGAGCAGATCTTTCTGCTTGGTCTCCGCGCCTTGCTTGGCAATGTCGATATTGGCCGCGCCCTGCGCCTGGATGTATTTCTCTTTCGCATCCGGCGGCAGCGCATTCCAGAATTGCTCGGTTCCGGGCGGCGCAGGGATGTTCTGCATCCGCTGCATATTCTGCAGCATCAGCAGATTGCCGAGCTGAGCTCCAGGATCGGCGCCCTGGCGCTGCGAGCCCATGATCGCGTTGGCCATCGAAGGAGTCGAGAAGGCCGCAGCCATCAAGTTGAGCCCGTGGTCGATCTCGTTCGCCGAACGGTTCCTCTGCTCCATCTGCAGGTACAAGGACGCCAGATCGGGCGGCGATTGCGTAGCTGCGGTCGGCGGCAGGCCTTGCTGCCCCGGCGGGGGCTGTGGAGGCGTATTTGGAGGAGGCCCGCCAGGAGCCATCTGTGGAGGCATAGGACCAACCTGCGCGCCCCTCTGCTCGGCTGGAGTAGCTGGAGTGACCTGTGGGCCGCCCGCGGGGGCGCCTAAAGGGAAACGCTGCCCCGGCGTAACTTCAGGAGTCCGAAGCGGAGGCGCAGGCCCTACCTGACCCGGCGCGGGACTCATCGGCGGCCGAGGCTGCGCCGCCGGCGGCGCGTTTGGATTGGGGTTGGGCGTCGGATTCATCGCCGAAGCGAACTGATTGTACGGGTTCCCATACATCAGGTTGAGAAGCTCAGCGCCGATCATGCCGAAGCTCCCTGGAATTGGCCTTTCCCTCTTCCCTTATTGATCATGTCTTTTTGATTTTCTTGCCTGGTCCCGAGGCAAAGATGATCCGGGTTAACACATTGGGGAGTGTCGCAAGAGTGCATGATAATTCTGTCAACTGGAATAGAACCTTTGTTAATTTCCCACGAAACACGATGAGCCAACAAAAGTTTTTCACCCCGACCGCCAAACCGAATAACACCATATCCATGATTGTTGGTCGCCCCTTGCCAGGTCCAACAACCATCCGCTCTTTCGACTAGTCGCCAAAACCGAGCAGATAACGAAGCATGAGTTTTAACTGGCATTTGATTGCTTCTGCGCTTGGAGATTATTTAAAGTCGAAAAGAATCCCTGATTGCTATAGCCGCCGGGGATCTGAGTCCCGCCGCCCGGGTGCGCGGCCAGGAAGGCGGCCAGGACCGAGGGCTGCTGACCTCCGGTCGGGGTCGCGCCGGGCTGCATCACCGCGCCGGGCGTAGTCACATGACCCGGGTTGGAAAGCGCGTCGAGATAGGCCTGGCGCATGTTGTAGGGATTGATGGGCGCGGCCGGAGCCGCCGCTTGTTGCTGCGTCGGTCCCGCCGCCATTTGCTGCCTAAGCGCGTTCGCCTGCGGTATTGAATTGATGCCCGCTTCCGCCATTTGCGAGGTGATGCCCCACTGGCCATTCGCGGCGGCTTGCCGCAGGGCTTGCTGCTGAGCAGAGGATGGCGATGAGGACGGCGATGAGTTCAACGTGGTGCCGAGAGCCGGGGGCGGATTGGCGGCGTTCCAGGCGTTCGAAGCGTTCTGGGTGTCGGTGAAGCTCTGAATCGGCTGACCCGAGGCGTTGGTCGGCGCGCCCATAAAGCCGGCCATCGGGATCTGGCCAGTGTATTCGAGATAAGGATTCGGACCCGTGAGCCCCTGCAGGCCGAGCATGTTCTGATAATCGGCAAGCGGATCGTCGCCACTAGCCATAGAGGCCTCCCGTAGAATTCAACGTGGTGCCCGGCGTCGGAGCCGCATTGGCCATCGGCATCGTCTGGCCGCCCTGATAGCTCATGGTCGAGCCCAAGCTCGGCGCGCCTCGAGCGCCCTGCAGCCCGCCCATCTGCCGCGTCGCCATCATCAGTTGCGGGGCGAGCGCGGCGATCTGCGCCTGGCGCGCGTTGCCCATCGCCGAGGCGGCCTGCTGCCCCTCGAGGTTCATCGGCGGCGGCGCGCTATCGCCCCCGCCGCCCGCGAAAGTCGACTGTAGATTATCTATCGTGGATTTAGTTCCGGGCCCGCCGGTCGGCGCGCTGAGCGCCGCGAGCGCCGTGCCAACGTTCGCCGGTGGTGGTGGAGGAGCCGCGCTTCCCGCGATAGGGGGCGCAGGATTCGAGCCGTCCTGGCCAAGGTGAGCCCTGTAGGCTCCGTTCTTGTAGGTTGTCCAAGCCCTAAACCCCTCTGGGCTGCGCGCGATCTGCAGCGCGAGCGCAGCTTGCTGATCGAGCGGCATCTTGGCGACTGCAGCCCCACCCATCTGCGGGTGGGCGGCGTCGTTGATCTGGAAATAACCGTAGTCGCGCGAGCCATTCTTGTTAGGAGGACTGATCGGGCTCTTGCCGAAATTACTCTCCGCGCCGCTAATCGCGGTCAGAGTGGTTGCCTCAGTCGGCGTCGCGCCGGCGTTGACGAGCGCCTGCTTGACGCTGAACGACGGTTGATAGACGCCCGTCGACGGCGCGCCTGGCAACGGCGAAGGCGCATAGGTCGGCGTATAGTTGGGCGGCGGCGCAGCCCCTCCGAGATTCGACGGCGCGTAAGGGTTGTCAGCCACCGAGGGCCCCTATGATTGGAGCTCCCGGCGCGCGCAGTTTCGCGTTTGAAGCCAGGATCCCGCGCGAGGGCGGGGTGGCGTTAGGCGACAGGGCTCCTCCGGGCTGGGGGCTCTGTTTGAGTATCCCGATCGCCTTCGCCACCCCTGGCGATGAGGACGGAGTGGCTCCCGCCCCCAGCGCGTTCAGCATATCCATATGCACCGCCATGTGCCCCTTCGAAGTCACCCGGCGCACGGCGTGCGGCGCGATCTTCTTCACGTCCTCGGCCATCGGACCGACCACCTTCGGGTAATGCTTGGGGTCGCCCTTATACCGATAGGCGTACATATCGATGCCGGTCGGGTGCTTGCCGATCTTGACGATGTCGGTCTTCAACCGGCGATCGGAGCCGCCGAGCATGCTCATCAAGCCACTCATCGCGCTGGTGCCGCCCGCGGGCGCAGAGAACAAGCCGCCGAGCGTCTGCATGCCGCCGAGCGCCGCGGCCATCGGATTCGACTGGGTCTGAGTGGTGGTCGAGGCCGAAGTGCCTGACGTCCCGGTGTCGTAGGGCGTCATCCCGAGCGCCGATTCCATCATCCCGAGCTGCTGCTGCGGATATTGGAAGGCCTGCTGGAACTTCGCCATCTGGGCGTTGATGTCGTTCTGACCCTGTTGCTGCTCGAAGCCGCCGGCGGATGTCAGCATCCCATAATTGGCGATGTTGTTCTGCATCTGCTGGGTGCCGAGCGTGCCCAACCCCTGCGCCGCCTGGTTGGTCAATTGCTCCTGAGAAATGCCAGCCGCCTGATTGGCGACGTTGGCGGCCTGCGCCGCGGTCGAGGCCTGGCCAAAATTCGCCTGGTTCAGCTGCGCCGCCATCTGACCTTCGTTCAAGGCCCCCTGAGCCTGCGCGACGCCTTGCTGGATGCCCTGCCTGGACCCGCCATAGGCGTTAGCCGAGGCCGCCTGGTCCTGCACCTGGTTCTGCTGCAGCGCGTTGGCCTGCTGCATCAAAGGAAGGGTCTGGTTGATCACCGAGCTTGTGTACGGATTCATATAGCCGGAGAGCTGCCCGGAAGTAGGCGCGCTGATCTGGGCCGGCGTCTGCCCCATGGTGTTGAGATAGCCCGACTGCGCTGCGTTCTGCGCGTCCTGACCGACATTGCCGGAATTAGCCGCCAGGTTCCACGCCTGTTGGGTCTGCGGCGCGACGTCCGCGACCATCTGCCCCTGATATTGCTGCAAAGGCTGCGAGGCGACTTGTTGTGCTAATCCGTAATTTTGCTGCCCAGCATTTTGCACCCATTGCGGAATTTCATTAGTGCTCTGGGAGCTGCCCTGTTGGACCGTGGTGCTGGATCCGCTCATAATTCCCTCTGATACAGGTAAGAGGTCGTCCGCACCTTCCAGCCGTGGCTTCTCGCTTCCCCCATCCAGCCGCGACGACCGTAGGCCTGAACGATCGTGATGTCATGATCGCGGGCGTATTGTAGAATTCGATCGTGCAGTCGCCGGCAGGCCTCAAGATCCCCGAGCGCCACCAGGACGTCCATCATCCGAGCTCGAGGGTAATCGACGATCTGAGTGATCGCCCACGAATCCCCATCGGCGAAACTCTGCATCTTGCCGGCGGCGAGCGCGTCGAGAATGTCGGAGACGGTGTAAACCCCGCCCATCCGATCGAGCGCCCGTGCGAGCTTCGCATGATAGGGATGCATCACGGCTGGCCGCCTCCGAGCGGCACTGGGGTGGCGACGAACGTCCCGTTGGTTTGCACCTGAAGCAACCACACCGCAGGCGCAGTTCCCGGCGGCGCGTCATTGGCCTGCAGCATGATGCCGGGCAGCGCCTGGTTGGCGTTCAGCTTGGCGGCGAAACCCTGCCGGCACCACAGCGAAAACTGCTGCAGATAATTGCTCAGGACCGAAGTGATGGTCGGATCGTTGGGCAAAGGCGGCGGCGGATGCGCCTGCGAAGGGGTGGGAGCGCCAGGCGAAACAATCATCAGCGATCTCCTCGAGCGACGCTGTCGACTAGGTGCTGGCCGACCGTCACGGGATTGACTTGCGGACCGGCGAGCTGGATCCGGAGCCGGATGTCGCGGCCGGTCGTGCGCAGATCGAGAAAGCCATTCGAATTGACCGCTTTCGGAATCGTCTGCTTCTCCGCGACCGCGATCGACGCGCCCGTAGAGCTTGGCATGACAGACCGGCTGTTCTTGTAAAACAACGAGTAGAGCAGGTTGGTGACGTCGCCCTCGATGTCGGGGATCATCTGCTTGACCGTGGTCAGTCTCGAGCCGGAATTAAGGTTGAGATCGAAAGTGTCGGCCCATGGCAACGGCACATTGGCCGGATAGGTGGTGCCGCTTTCGTGCTGATAGGGAATCAGACCATCGGCCATGATCGTCGGCACGGTGAAGGACGAAGCGATGCCGGCTGAGCGGGCCATCTGACCCTGCGACCACCATCCTTCTTTGTAGTTTAGGATCGCGACGCGAGTGTTGTAGCCCGATGGATTGTTGGTCGGGCCCTGCGGGAAGAACCACCAGAATTCATTGAACGCTTCGACGTGAACCGCGCAGGCCTGCCAGCGCACGTTGAGGATGTCGATATCGTCGTCGATCCAGGGGCGAATCTTGCACGGCATAGGCGCGACCCAGGCGCCGTTGTACGAAAACATCCCCTGGTCGGAGAACCACAGCGTCATCATCGTGGTGGCGACGACGCTGCACGAGCTCCAAGGCGTCGCGTTCTTGTAGATCTCGGTGTAATTGTAGATGTAAGGCAGGCCGAGGAAGGCCGATATGTAGGTCCGCGTCGCACTCCAAAAGAGGATCCCGAGCGGGCTCGCTTTGGCACAGAGAATGGGTGAAGCAGGTTCGACATCGAGAAAGCCTGCCTGGCTGGTGATGTTGGAATAATCCCAGGCGTAGAAGTTTTCCTGGTCGCACCAGGCGAAGCGCCGAAACGAACCGCCATTGGTCGGATCTTGAGCCCCGAAAATCATCACGAACCTTTCGTTCGTGATCACGAAACAATGCCCAGTCGGGGTCGTGCCGCGCTCAGCGACCACCGCTCGCGCCGGATTGCCGAAAATCAAGATATCGCCCGCGGCGCCTAGATTGAGCGCATTGGCGGTCAAGGTCAGCGTGCCGGTGCCGACCGGATAGGTCAGCACCGTGCCGACCGGCAGGTTGTTGGTCTGGTTGAAGACCTCCATGCCAGGCGCGACGCTGCCATCGTTCGCGTCGGTCATCATGATGGTGTCCATAGCCGTAGACCAAGGCTGGTAGGACGGGTCTTGGAACACCACGCCAGGTCCGCCGCCGGTCGGATCCCATTGCAGCAAGCGCCCATCGGGCGAGGTCATCACCAGGAGAATCTGACCGAAATTGTCCATGCTCCAGGCATCGGGCACGACCTCCATCGGCTGAATGCTGGAAATCGTCGGCTCGCCATAAAGCCCGGCCGAATAGAGCCCATCGCCATAACCGCCTACGCTTGGCGGCTGCGGCGCGGTCATGCCCTCGAAGGGCGTGATGTCGAACCGCACCCCGCCGACATCGACGTAGAGGTTCTCTTCGCACAGGTACGCGATGTAATGAATTTCGCCAAGGTCATACCAGGAATGGATCAGCTTGCAGCGGCTGGCGAATGAATAGGTGAGCTGAGCTTGCGGGCCAACCGGGGTGAGGCGGCCTTCGACCCAGCGCATCAAGTTCACTTCCGACCAATTGGACGAGCGTTGTTGCTTGGTCGGAAACGCAACCACGCCAGGTGGAATTTCCAATGGGCGAAACTGGGTCGACATTATCGCGCCTTGAGCTCCTCGATCTCCTGTTTCAAATCTTTGATCGCGTTGACCAGAGCGAAGATCAAAGGATTGATGTCGAGCGTTCGTAAATCCTTCACCGACTTGCCGTCGATGAAGCCGTCGATCTTGTTCACCATGTCGGGGATGATCGTTTCAGTTTCCTGCGCCACTAGCCCGATGAATTGCTGACCGCTCACCCGCGCGTGCAGTGAAACTCCGTCCTTGGTCAGAGTATCGTTGCCTTTGTAGTGGTAGCGAACCGGCCGCAGGGCGAGCACCTCGGCCAGGCCTGGCTCATATTCGCGATCGACCGTCTTGATGCGCGCGTCGGAGAAGGCCTCCCACTGAATGGTGCCGGTCTTGTAAGTGTGCGACGCGCTGGTCAGGAAATTGTCGCCCTGATCCATAGCGAACCAACCACCGCCGAGGGAGTTGCCGACGATGGCGTAGCCGGTCGAAGCTTGCCAACCATAGAAACAACGCGGCGTCCCGCCGCTATCGTAGACGTTGTAATTCGCATCGCCGCCGGTGCTGGTCAGGCCAAACGCGCCATGCGCGCCGATCGACGCGCTCGAAGTGATGCCGGCAGCGGCGTTGATCCCTCCGTTGACCTGTGCGCTGGCGCAGTTGAGCGGCCCGGCCGTATAAAAGCCATTTGCCCCAGCGGTGACGCCGCCGTTCCCGTCGATAGAGCCGGCCGCATACATATTGCCGGTAGAATTGACCGCGCCGCCGGTGATTGTAGCGCCGGTGCTGATGTTGCCGGCCACGTTGAGCGTCTGGCTGAAAGTCGCGGTGCTCGTCGCCCGATTAATCGAGAGCGGCGTGTCGAGATAGGCTCCGGCGTCGTTGAAGCTCTGCAGGAGAAAATTCGAACCCGCATTGCCGCCGCTCTCGGCCGAGCCGTCACCCAGATACATTGTCCAGCGCATCGAGCCGGCCGCTTGACCTGAAATCGAATTGGCCGCTGGCGCAGCAGGAGTGTTGAGAACGATCCTTTGCGAAGAGGTGACGACGAGATTGGCGTCGTGAACCTGGGCATCGATAGAATCGAGGTTATCGTTCCACTTCGTGCCCCAAGTGGTCGCCGAAGCGCCGACTTCAGGCTTAATCCATCCGTAGTTTGTCGTCTGGGTGTCAGCCACGCGCCTATCTCCCTAGGCTTGTTTCGAGGTCCGTCAGCCGCGCGTCGATGTCCTGCACCTGAGCGTTGACTTCGTGGATGTCGGGCGGCGGCGGCTCTTCCATTGGCGGCGTCGGGTTTGCGGGCGGCGGGTTTGGCGCGTTGCCCTCGTTGATCCAACGCAGATATTCCAAACAGTCGACGTTGTCGGGATCGAACGGGATGAACGCGCCGTCCTCGTCGCGCTGGATCATCTGATCGCTGACTTGGTTGCGAGTATTGTCCCAGATTTGCGTGTAGGTCATGGTCAAAGCTCCGCGCTCGCATTCCAATTCATAGTGTAATAGCCATACACCCCAGTAGCATTGGCTGGCAATTGAACTGCTACCGTATTAACATCAACAACCGTCGTCACTCCAGTTGCTGGAAAGCCTAACGATTGGCCAAGATTAACAACCATTGTTGGGGTGGCGCGTTTGGTCACCTTAAAATATGCATTAATCACATAAACATTAGCATTGTTCATATTGCCGCTATAAAACTGTTGACCAGCCGTAGCTTCATAATACCTCTGACAATCCGCCATGCTCTTGGCCAGCGACTGCCGATTGTAGGGCGTTGCTACGGAGCCGATCTCCAACTTGACGCCAGTCAGGAACAAGGACGCGCCGTTGGTGGCGACTAAACTGGCTGCGCCGTTTGCGCCTAGAAAATTGCCATTCGCCCATGCGCCAGCTGGGGCGCGATAGGTCGCCCCACCGCCCAGATCAAATAACAGATCAAGCGAGCCGCTATTGCCTTGCAGCACCCATGTTCCGGCCGTGTCGCCGGGGATTGTAATAGCAATCCTCGTCCAAGTGTTTGCGACAGGGATCGAATACGTGAACGGATAAGAACGAGTGGTCGCGTAGTTCTGAACCGCCCCGCTGAAGGTGCCGGTCAGAGTACAATAGGCCCAGAACGATAAAGTGACTGGATGCGCGCTGGCGGTTCCCCAAGCAAAGTCACAAATCTGATCGGCTTCAATCGCCTGGAGAAACCCAAAGTAATCAGTTGCTAAAGGGGTATAAGCTGATGATGACCTAAAGTTTAAAGCATAACCAAATCCTGTCGTAGCGATATCGCTTGCTTGATTTATAGCTTGCTGCCATGTTCCCTTAGCCGCTTGAGACGAATAATAACGCCACCGATCAACCGTGTAGCCGTTCGCCGTCCCGCTGGCCCCGTTCCATCTTTGGTCTACCCTGCAATCTCCATTGATAATTCTGTTGTCGCCCATCGCCGGGACGAAACCAGCCAACGGCACGTAAGCGATGGAGAGGCCGCTCGCAGACCACTTCACCCCGTCCCAAACCCAGGTCACGCCCGCAGCGATGAATTGCTGGCCGACCGTAGGATTGGCGGGGAAGTCGATCATAGCTCCGCGCTCGCCGTAAACGTTCCGGTCCAAGAGAAAACATTGTTCGCTGAACCATTCGGCCTAATATGAGATGGACTATCCGGAGTAATTGAGCGCGCGGCCATAGCAGAATTTGATGTCTCTGATGCAACCACCATCGTAGGAGTTGCGCGCATGACGACGGCTAGTGTTTGCTCATAACCAACAGTCGTTGATGTCGCGGCGGCGTTTCCCTGCAAACCAAAATTGCCAGTTTGATAATACCTCTGGCAATCGGCCATGCTCTTAGCAAGCGACTGTCGATTGTACGGCGTTGCTACAGAGCCGATCTCGAGCTTAACGCCGGTAAAGGCGAAATTTGCTCCATTATTTGCAACGATACTGACTGAGCCAGTCGCGCCGAGATAATTCGACGCCGCCCATGCGCCCGCAGGTCCACGACTGTTCGCCCCACACCCCAAATCGAAAGTAATTGCCAAGCCACGTCCATTACCGTTCAATGTCCAAGTCCCAGCCGTGTCGCCTGGAATGGTAATGGCGATCTTTGTCCAAGTTCCAACTGGAAGCATATAAGTAAATGGATAAGACCGGGTGCCGTTAGTATTCTGCACCGAACCGCTGAATGTGCCAGCTAAACCACAAGACGCCCAGAACGACAGTGTGACCGGCTGCGCGCTTGCTGTTCCCCAAGCAAAGTCACTGACCATGTCGGCTTCAATGTATTGCTGAAACACAAAATAATCAGTCGCTAGCGAGGCATAACTTGATGTCGAACCAAGTAAAAGCGCATATGGAAATGCTGGCACGCCAGATCCAGCCGTGCCCCAATTACCCTTCGCTGGCTGCGACGCCAAATACGCCCATCGATCAACTGTGTAGCCGAGCACCGCACTATTGGTGATGCCGCGCTGGTTGATCCGCATATCGCCGTTGATGATGCGGTTGTCGCCCATCGGCACCAGCACAGTCGAAATGGTGCCGTCCGCCGCCGCCTTGATCGACGTCCCATCGACCTTGACCGAGCCCAGCACCGTCGTCGAAGCAGGCGGCGGAAGACTGGCGGAATTGCTCGCAGGAACCCATTGCGAGGTGTTGGGGTCCGCATACCAGACGTACAATTGGCCGCCGACGCTGTCCCACCACAGAGCCCCTACGGAGGGCGCTGAAGGGGGTGTGTCGCTGACGGTGATCGAAGCCCCGCCGCCAGCCGCGCTGGCCCAGGAGAGGATCCCTGAGCCGTTGGTCGACAGGAATTGACCAGGCGTCCCGCCATAGATCGCAAGATTATTCGGGCTAGCGAGAGCAAGAAGCCCGTTGACCGCCAGGCCGCCCTGAATGGTGACGCCGGAGCCGTTGAAGACCGTCGAGCCGTCGGCCCGCGCGATGGTCAGCCACGTCCCAAGAAGCACGCCGGTCGTGGAATAAGCCTGGAGGCTGAAATTCGCCCCGACGTTGTTCAATCCCTCTGCTGTCTGGTCGCCTAAATTCAGCACCCAACGCATGACGTTGGACGCCGAGCAGAGAATAGCGCGGGCGTTGTTCACCGGAGCGTTCAGGACCAAGCTGTTTGGTCCTTGGACCGTGGTGACGCCGTTAACCGTCAGACTGCCGGTGACCGTGCCGCCTGCAATCGGCAGGTAAGGTCCGCCGGTGACCGGCGTCACCCAAGACAGATTCCCATTTCCGTCCGTCGCCGGAACCTGACCGAGCGAACCGCCGCCGATTTGCAGCTGCGCAACCGTGGGCAAATAAACCAGCGCCGAGCCATAAAATGTCAGCGCGCCTGAAGTCACTGAGCCGCCTGCGCCCAGCGTGACCGCGCCGGTGTAACCGCCGCCGCTGGCTGGAACCACAAGGTTCCAGGCTCCTAACGTGCGCCCATAGGTCTGATTGTCGGGCGGCTCCTCGACCCCGGCCCCATGCGCCTCGAGGTACTCGAGAGTCACCGCCTCCATCGGCTCGACCGGATCGCGGCTGAGCAGAACCGGATAGTCGAACGTGATCGTCGAGGACGAGATCTCAGCCGCGGTCGAAACGAAAGCGCCCTTGCCATCGAGCTGGTTGATCTGGAAATTCGGCGGCGAACTCCCGTCGTTGAGCGAGACTTGCCAGTAGAGCGAATTCACCGTCGCCGGCACGCCGGTAATGACAATGCCGTCGACGATCGAGGGCCCGCCGGTCGTGGAGCAACCTTCAGTCTGATCCCAATCGTTCGACGGCGGCAGCGGGTTGGGCGCCCACGTCGGCGGCTTAGCGGGAGGTCCGGGGATCCATTGATCGTTCAACCAAAGCTCCTCACTCGAGTTCGCTTCAGTCGTGAACCGCTCGCCTTCGAGCGCAGCCAGGCGGCGTTGAGGTCGTCAATCCGCTTGTCGACCTGCGCCCCCATCAAGAGCGCCTGCTGCTCTTCGCCAACCGCATGCAGATCGGCGTGCATCAACGCGGCGAAGAGGTACAATGACGGATAATTAGTGAAGACCCAGCTCGAGCCCGTGGTCGCGAACACCGGCACCTGCTGGAAATAATTCATCTGGAACAGCGTACCCTCGATCGGGTCGGGCGCGCCGCCGAAATAGATCGTCAACCCCTCGATCGTGTAGGTTAGCCAGGTCGAGTTGAAATTCTGCACATAGGTGCCGGAATAGGGCGTCGCCGGGATGCGAAAAAACTCGTCGCGCGGCTTGTAGGTGATCGGAATCCAGCCGGTCGGCGTGGCGTCGTTCGCCATTAAGATGAGATCCGTTTCGAGCCAATCGCTCGGCAACGGCGCGCAGCCACAGGTGACCGTGTTTTGCGTGGTCGCGATCATCTGGCCAATACGAAGCCTGGAATTCAGCTTCTCCTCAGCCATCGAAACGAACGAGGCGACCAGCGTCGGCGACCAATCCTGGCGATTGGCCCAATCGGCGATCTGCGTGCAAAAGGTGTCGTAATCGCTCATTGCGCCCCTCCCTGCCAATATTGAAGAGCGCCCTGCATTTGATCAGGCGTAATCCCTCCTTGCTGCCGATTTTGAGTAG
>Ga0210392_10000218_pt1 | contig 44487 bp, 35 predicted proteins | sample IncBWC30OmetaG_FD_161057 | JGI IMG/M metagenome (GOLD analysis project Ga0210392, IMG submission 161057) | Forest soil microbial communities from Barre Woods Harvard Forest LTER site, Petersham, Massachusetts, United States - Inc-BW-C-30-O ... | reverse complement strand
GACAAGCATCATCCAGCCGCTGTGGGAACGACGTTTACAGCTTTGCTCAGCCGTTCGAAGGCCCTTCCCGTTTATTTGCCCGAACTGGAGCACTATCTGCTCGACTATCCGCACGCACAATCGGAAAACATTCAGTCCGAATTCTATTGGGAGAAAGTACAGTTTGGACTCAAACCGACCCTTCGGATTGTGCAGGCCATAGTCTACCGAGACTCCCGTTCTCCGGATCCGGCCTATGCCGTTGCTGTGAAGCAACTTTATGCGAGCCACTACTTCGAGACCGCTCTGGATTTGACCGTTTGCGTGCGAGACCAGGAGAATCCCGACCGCGGCTTCTATTTGATCACCCTCAAAGGTTCACAGCAGGCCGGGTTGACGGGTCTTAAAGGCGGAATCGTGAGAAAAGTTGCCGTAGACAAAACCCGCTCTTCGCTCGAACGGGCCCTTGGAGCGATCAAGCAAAAGTTGGAAAGCCGGACGGATTGATCCGGCTGCCTGTGGGGATTCATGGTTTTTCCTGATCGCAGAACAGCGAGTGCTTTACTGACAATTCTTCTCTTAGCGATTGTACTGGGGCACGAGTTCGACATTCACCCTTTGCTCGCAATCTTCACTCTCATGGTGGGGGGCGCGGTGGGCGGAATCGTGGGGATCTATCTTTCAGTACCTCTCGTCGCCGCTTTGCGGGTAAACAAGAGCACCGCCGCTAATTGGAGTCTTGCCTTCAAAACAACGGACCATATCAGCCTCCGCGGAGGGCCCTCTGCATGAGACGACGACTTCAGATTGTTAGAGAACCCCACAGCCGCGCGCGCTCATTCGCAAGCATCGAAGATGCCATTGCGGCGATACGCGCGGGACAAATGGTGATCGTTGTCGACGATGAAAATCGAGAAAACGAAGGTGACCTGACTGTCGCCGCTGAGAAAATTACGCCGCAAGTTATCAATTTCATGGCGCAGTATGGACGCGGACTGATTTGCTTGGCGATGACACCCGAGCATCTCGATGCACTCGAAATTCCACTAATGGTCCCTCACAACAGCTCGCGATTTGAAACCGCGTTTTGTGTGAGCATCGAGGCCAGAGCGGGCACAACCACGGGTATTTCTGCCGCCGACCGTGCTGCCACCGTGCTCGCGGCGATCAATCCAGCGACCAGGCCAGCGGATCTGACCCGTCCTGGGCACGTGTTCCCGTTGCGTGCCAGGAGTGCTGGAGTGCTGGCACGTGCTGGGCAAACCGAAGCGGCTGTGGACTTGGCGAGGTTAGCCGGTCTGCACCCCGCTGGCGTCATATGCGAAGTCATGAACAAGGACGGCACGATGGCCCGCGTTCCGGAGCTGAGTCGTTTCGCTTGTCGGCACAACATGCCATTGATCACCGTCGCAGACCTGATCACCTTCCGAATGCGCACGGAGTCGGTGGTGAAGTGCGTGGATTCGACGAAGCTCCCGACCGAATACGGAGAGTTCCGTCTTTATGCATTTGAGAATCAGATCGACAAGCAAACTCACGTCGCTCTTGTGCGCGGCGAGGTAGGAAACGGGCAGGACGTACTCGTGCGCGTACACTCACAATGCCTTACGGGTGATGCCTTCCGTTCGGCGCGTTGCGACTGCGGCGCGCAACTCGATGAAGCATTGCGCCGGATCGCGGCGGAAGGTCGCGGAGTCTTGCTTTACCTCAACCAAGAGGGAAGAGGGATTGGCCTAGCGAACAAGATTCGCGCGTACCGGCTCCAGGACGATGGACTTGATACCGTGGAGGCAAACGAACGTCTGGGATTCCAAGCCGATCAGAGAGACTATGGCATCGGCGTGCAGATCCTGCGTGAGCTTGGCGTGCGCTCGATGTGCCTTTTAAGCAACAATCCCCGAAAGCTCGTCGCTATCGAAGGCTATGGGCTCTCTGTAACGAAATGGCTGCCCCTTGAGATTCCCGCGTCGGCTTCGACACTGCGCTATTTGACAACAAAACGAAATAAGCTCGGACACGTTTTGCGCGGGCTGTAACCTTGCGCGTTTTCGAAAAGGCCCGCTGGTGTTGAGCACTCGCACCACTCTACCATCACGAAGACAATCGTTCTATCCAACCGTTTGCGATTGCGACCCATCTCGAACTCGCCGAACAATCTCGCTTTTGTTGAATGAATGACTGCACGCTCTCTGACGCTGTCAAAGCCTCGACGATTGGCGTGAACAAGTTGACAGGGATTCTTAGCTTCCCAACGAAGGCGTGAGATAACGGGTCTCTTTTCAGCACTCTAAGGCGGCGACGCTTGGCAGATGAGATGCACTTAATCAGCGTGCCATTCACAAAGGAACAAGGCCCCGAAGAAAGGAAGCTAGATGTCGAGTCCAACAAAAGAAATCAAAAAAGTACTTCCTCAGCCCAATTCTGACTTCTACCAACTCGTAGAGACTTTGCCCGCCGATGAGCTGGCGGTCCTGAAGCAGGTGCGCACGTTCATGGAAACCAAGGTCGCACCCATCATCACGAAGTATTGGATCGAGGATTCTTTCCCGTTTGAATTGTTGCCCGCGATTAAGGAACTCAATGTCGGCGGCGTTGCCATGAACGGCTACGGTTGCAGAGGCGGAAGTGCGCAGCTATTTGGCTTGATCGCCATGGAGATGGCGCGCATCGATTCCTCAATCGCAACATTCTGGGGTGTGCACAATGGCTTGGCCATGGGGTCCATCTACCTGGGCGGCTCCGAGGAACAAAAGAAAAAGTGGCTCCCGCCGATGGCCCGCTGGGAAAAAATTGGCTGCTTCGGTCTGACCGAGCCGCTCGTTGGGTCAGGAACATCACGCGGGATGACAACTACCGCCAAGCGCGACGGGGATACCTGGGTGCTGAACGGCCAGAAGAAATGGATCGGCAATTCTCCGTGGTGCGACATCTCGATCATCTGGGCGCGCGATCTCGCCGACAATCAGGTCAAGGCGTTTATTGTCGAGAACAAGACCACACCCGGCTTCAAGGTCGAAAAAATCCAGAACAAGATTGCCCTCAAGGTCGTGCAGAACGGCTTGATCACGATGGAGAACTGCCGCGTTCCGGAGGAAAACCGCCTGCAAGCCGATCAGTCGTTCCGCGACACGGCTCGCGTCCTGAAAATGACGCGATTCATGGTCGGCTGGGAGGCGACGGGATGCGCCATGGGCGCTTACGAAAATGCGCTCAAGTACTGCCAGGAACGCTTGCAATTCGGCAAGCCCATCGGCACATTCCAGATGGTGCAAGACCTCCTGGCCAAGATGCTCGCCAACATCACCGCTTCGCAATGCCTCTTGGTGCGCATGACCCAGCTGCAGGCCGAAGGCAAGATGACCGACGCGCATGCATCGCTTGCCAAGGCCTTCACTACCGCCAAGTGCCGCGAGACGGTCGCGTGGGCACGCGAGCTGCTCGGCGGCAACGGCATCGCCGCCGAGTACAACGTCGGGCGTTTCTTCGTGGATGCGGAAGCTCTCTACTCCTACGAGGGCACGTTCCAAATGCAAAACCTAATTGTGGGCAAGGCCGTTACCGGTCTCAGCGCCTTCATCTAGCCAACTGAGAGCACTTCTGCTGAAACGACGCTCGATAAATGAAATCAACACAGAAAGGAATAAAAGATTCCATGCTGTCCTCTAAAGCTTCCAAATCCGAATCAGTGAAGTCCGCCGCAAAGACTGTGGGCCGTTTGTACTTTTTGGATCTAGCCGCCGGCCGCGTCCTAACGTCGCATCCCGACGGCTCCAACTTGAAAACTATCGTCAACGAAGGCCGGAGACTTCCCGATGGTATCGTGGTCGACGTCGCAGGTGGCCACATCTACTGGACAAACATGGGAAATCCCAAAGCCAACGACGGCACGATCGATCGTGCGGACCTCGACGGCACCAACGTCACGAACGTGGTCCCACCCGGAGCGACGTGGACTCCCAAGCAACTTCAGCTCGACGCAAAGAACCGCAAACTCTACTGGTCAGATCGCGAAGGGATGCGAGTCATGCGCTCGAATCTCGACGGATCAAATATCGAAACGCTTGTCGAAACGGGACACGGTGATGCCGACCGGCTTGACGCAAGGAATTGGTGCGTTGGCATCGCTATCGATGTGAATGCCGGCAAACTTTACTGGACGCAAAAAGGAAATGACAACGCCGGCCAAGGACGCATTTTCCGCGCCGGCCTCGAAATCCCAAAAGGACAGACTCCGGCACATCGTCAGGACGTCGAAGTTCTTTACGACAACCTGCCCGAGCCGATCGATCTCGATCTCGACCTCGGCAACCGCGCGATCTATTGGACCGACCGCGGAGACCCGCCGCGCGGCAACACGGTGAATCGAGCTCCGATGGACGCGGCGCCGGGGGCCCGCAAAGAGCCGGAAATTGTCTTTAACCACCTGATGGAAGGCATCGGCCTGTCCTTGGATCTCGAAAACAAGCGCATGTTCCTGACCGATTTGGGAGGCTCCGTTTACAGCGCCAATCTCGACGGATCGAACAAGAAAAATATCGTCTTCGCCGAAGGAAATTTAACTGGAATCGCATACGCGGAGCTGCCTGCGGGTTCCTAGTGCAGGTCCGATCACTCTCAACAATTACAAGGAGAGAATCATGAGTTCGCCGGCTTCTGCTTTGAAACTTGAGAACGTTCTGTATGAGAAGAAGGGACCGATCGCCTATGTGACCATCAACCGGCCCAAAGTACTGAACGCTCTGAACGCGAAAACCATTTCCGAATTGCGATCCGCGTTCGAAGACGCCCGAGACGATTCCGGGGTGCGTGGAGTTGTTTTCACCGGAGCGGGAGACAAGTCGTTTGCGGCCGGCGCGGACATCGGCGAAATGGCCAACGATACTCCGCTCACGGCGGAACAGAAAACGCGGTCGGGCCAAGCGCTTACTGACCTCATTGAAAACCTCGGCAAGCCGGTCATCGCTGCTGTGAATGGTTTTGCGCTCGGTGGTGGCTGTGAACTGTCGATGGCCAGCACGATTCGAATCGCCGCTGAAACTGCTAGGTTCGGGCAGCCCGAAGTGAAGATCGGAATCATGCCAGGGTATGGGGGAACGCAGCGTCTTCCGAGGTTGGTCGGCAAAGGCCGCGCATTGCAACTCATTCTGTCCGGCGAAATCATCAGCGCGCAAGAAGCCTATCGCATTGGCCTGGTGAACGAAGTCGTCCCAGCTGCCAGTCTGCTCTCAAGAGCGGAAGCGATAGTCAACCAGTTCATCGCCAACGCCCCAGTCGGCGTGAAGTACTCCATCGAGGCGGTAAACAAGGGATTGGATACGAGCCTCGCGGAAGGCCTGCTCCTTGAAGCTTCGCTGTTCGCGATTTGCGCGGGGACCGAAGACAAGAAGGAAGGAACATCCGCCTTCCTTGCAAAGCGTGCTCCGAGGTTCCAGGGACGCTAGCGCACAAAAGGTTCATCATCATTTGAAATTCCTGATTGAAAAGGGAAAGAAGGAAAACTCATGGCGGACGAAAACATATTCTCAGGACTGAAAGTCGTGGACCTCGCGAGCTTCATCGCCGGTCCCGGCGCCGCGACGATCCTCTCCGACTTCGGCGCGGATGTCATCAAAGTCGAGCCGCCCGGCGGAGAGCTGTGGAGAACCGGGCACAAGATCCCACCGCAGCCGCATACGGAAGTGCCTTATCCCTTCCAATTGGCGAATCGAAACAAGCGTGGCGTTGCGCTCAATCTGAAAGCTGCGAGCGCGCAGCAGGTTCTCGAGCGGTTAGCCAAGTGGGCCGACGTGTTCATCGTCAACACTCCGCATGGGGCGCGCAAGAAATTGAAGCTCGAATATGACGATGTCGCGCGGTGGAATCCGCGTCTGATCTATGCCGATCTCACCGGCTTCGGCGAGAAAGGTCCGGACGCTGCTCTTCCGGGATTCGATCTGACGGCGTACTGGGCGCGAAGCGGCTTGTTATTCATGACGCGCGATGCTGGAGAGCCGCCGACCTGGCCAGTGGCAGGTAGCGGCGACAATGCAACTGCGGTCTGCATTTATGCCGCGATTCTGACCGCGCTTTATCGTCGCGAACGCACTGGTAAAGGATCCTACGTCACGACTTCGCTCCTCGCTTCAGGTGTCTGGTCGGCCAGCGTCTTTATCCAGGCCGCTCTATGCGGTGCGAGTTTCTATGGGCTGCACGATCGAACACATCCCGCAAATGCAGCTTTGAACACGTATCGCTCTTCCGATGGTACCTGGTTCGTTTTGGTAGCCACTCCGGACAAGGTACCCGCGGTTCTAAAAGCACTAGGTCGTGAGGATATCCTGACGGATCCGCGATTCTCGGATCCTGCCAAGCTGGCGCAAAACCGGCCGCAACTGACGGCAATGCTCGATGAGATTTTTGGTTCGCAGCCCATGTCGCATTGGTATGAGGTCTTCAACGGCGTTCACGTCCCCTTCGGTGCCGTGCGTGGGCCGCAGGAAGTCGTTCATGATCCGCAATTGCGAGCGAATGACATCGTCGTTCCGCTCGAAGGAGCCGGCGAGAAGTTGACCTCGACCATCAGCAGTCCTATTCAAGTGCACGGTGTTACTAAGGTGCCTGCCAGGCGCGCGCCGGGAATCGGTGAGCATAACGATGAAGTGCTGAAGGAACTTGGATTCACAAGTGACGAGATCTCTGCCCTGCGTGCCGGCGGCACAATCCCGCACGTTTCGAGTTTGGAATCGACCGCTACCGGAGGTGGAAGATGAGTGACATTGTTACCGAAAGCTCCGGAAGTATCCTGCGAATTCAATTCAATCGACCGGCCAAGAAAAATGCGATGACGTCCGCCATGTACATCGCCATGGCGGATATCCTCAACAACGCAGCAAAAGACGACAGCGTGCGCGTTGTGCTCTGGCACGGTGCAGGAGACTCTTTCTGCGCTGGCAACGACCTGGAAGATTTTCTCAAGAATCCAATGGGACCGGGCGACAGTCCGCAATCCCGCTTAATCGACGCTTTCATTGCCTTCGACAAACCAATCGTCGCAGCAGTGCACGGCTTCGCCATCGGTGGCGGAACCACCATGTTGACGCATTGCGACTTTGTCTACGCAGGCGAGAGCGCGAAGTTCCAGATGCCGTTTATCAATCTGGCCTTGGTGCCGGAATTCGGAACAAGCTACTCGATTCCCGCGCGCATCGGGTATCTCCGAGCGGCCGAGTTGATTCAGTTGGGACAACGGTTCGATGCGCAGCGCGCAGCGGAACTCGGGCTTGTTACTCGTGTCGTGCCGGACCAAAAACTGCTGGCAACGGCAACGGAGACGGCGCAAAAGTTGGCTGAGAAGCCCGCCGGTGCGCTCCAAGCCTGCAAAAGACTTATGAGACAGCCTGTCCGACCTCAGCTTGAGCAAGCAGCAAAGCTGGAGAACGAGGAGTATTCCGTGCGACTCCGCTCCGCTGATGCGAAGGAGGCGTTCACGGCGTTCCTAGAGAAGCGCCAACCGAACTTTACCCCGAAAAGCGAACCAGTGAAGGTCGCGTAATTTGGAGTGTTGCAATCGAAACGCTCCGAGCAGAGTTGGACGAAAGGGCAATAAATCGAGGTGAACATGCCGCAACCTAGGATCATCATTGTCGGCGCGGGGTTTGGCGGATTAGCCGCCGCCAAGGCTTTGAAGAACACGCCCGCCGAAATTACTTTGATCGATCGCACAAACCACCACCTGTTTCAACCACTGCTCTACCAAGTGGCAACTGCAGTGCTGACGCCTAGCCAGATTGCGACGCCAATCCGGAGCATTCTTCGCAATCAGAAGAACGTCACTGTGATTCTTGGCGAAGTCACGGGAGTAGACAAAGACCAGCAGCGCGTCTTTGTCACCGACGCTGATCGCGAGAATGTGCCGATTGCATACGATTACCTAATCCTGGCAACGGGCGCGACCCATAGTTACTTCGGTCACAACGAATTTGAAACGTTTGCACCCGGGTTGAAAAGCCTCGCAGATGCCGAGGCAGCACGAAACAAGATTTTGCAGGCTTTCGAACTAGCGGAGGCTGAAGATGATCCCGCACGCCATCGCGATCTGCTGACGTTCATTCTGGTTGGTGCCGGTCCCACCGGTGTCGAGATGGCCGGCGCCTTGGCCGTGCTCGTTCGGACCAGCCTGAAATCGGAGTTCCGCCGCATTGACCCGGCTTCAGCCCGCATTGTGCTGGTCGATATGGCACCTCGAGTTCTCGGCCCCTTTTCTGAAGACCTCTCCAAAGCCGCTAAGGCACGCCTCGAAAAATTAGGCGTTGAGGTCCGGCTTGGCCACAGCGTCGACCAAATCGACGCAGACGGCATCATGATCGCGGGCGAGCGCATCGCCAGCAAGACTGTGATTTGGACCGCAGGTGTGGCGCCATCGCCCGCAGGAAAATGGCTAAACGTCGAGACGGACCGCGCTGGCCGCGTGCGTATTCAGAAGGATCTCACGGTGCCTGGGCATGTCGAGATTTTTGTCGTGGGTGATACTGCGTCTCTCGATCAGAACGGCAAGCCGCTGCCAGGTGTTGCCCAGGTAGCAATGCAGCAAGGGCGCTATGCGGGAAAAATAATTCACAACCGCATTGCCGGCAAACCCGCACCAAGCCCGTTTAGCTACTTTGACAAAGGAAGTATGGCCGTCGTGGGCAAGGGATTTGCCGTGCTGCAGAGTGGCAAAGTCCAGCTGAGCGGGCTCGGGGCTTGGCTCACTTGGGCAGCTGTGCACCTCCAGTTTTTGGCGACGTCGAGTCTTCGCTTAACCGTTTTTCTCCAGTGGATTTGGACCTACCTCACTGGGCAAAGAGGCGATCGGCTGATTGTTCATCAGCACGCGCCACCGGCGCCGACACCAAAACGCGACACGGTTACGCAAAGCGCTGTTGTGGGCAAGTGAGTGGCGGCAACAAACGAAATTGGCGGTAATTGGGAATCAAAATTCGAGGAGGACTAGTTTCATGGCAAACAACAACAAGATTCAGAACGTGGCGATCGTCGGCACAGGCGTCATCGGCGCGAGCTGGGCAGCACTCTACCTTGCTCGTGGTCTCAATGTCACCGCAACGGACCCAGCACCCGACGCCGAAGCCAACTTACGGCGTTACATCGACGCCGCATGGAAAGACCTCACAACCATAGGGCTTTCCCCTAACGCGTCGCGCGATCATCTGAAGTTCACAACGGATTTGAAGAAGGCGCTCGCGGATGCCGACTTGGTACAGGAGAACGGACCCGAACGGAAGGACTTCAAGATCAAGCTCTTCGCAGACATGGATGCGGCGACTCGGCCGGATTCGATCATCGCATCGAGTTCCTCCGGACTGACCATGAGTACGATGCAATCCGGTTGCAAGCATCCCGAACGTTGCGTCATCGGCCATCCCTTCAACCCGCCCCATGTGGTGCCGCTCGTTGAAGTAGTCGCGGGCGACAAAACATCGCCGGAAACGGTCCAGCGTGCGATGTCTTTCTACGAATCGGTTGGCAAGAAACCGATTCATGTCCGCAAAGAGGTCGTCGGCCACGTGGCCAACCGCCTTCAGGCGGCGCTGTACCGCGAGGTCGTCCACCTCATCGAGCAGGGCGTATTGGATGTCGCCGATTCGGACGCGGCCGTTTGCTGGGGACCTGGACTGCGTTGGGGAGTAATGGGTCCAAATCTGCTGTTCCACCTCGCCGGTGGTCCGGGAGGAATTCACCATTTCATGGAGCACCTCTCCGGGCCCGTAGCCTCGTGGTGGAAAGACCTCGGAACGATCACCGAATTCAGTCCCCAGGTTAAGCAAGCGATCATCGACGGCGTGCAAAAAGAAGCAGCCAACCGCTCGGTGGACGAACTCAACCGTGAACGCGACGCCATGCTGCTGGAACTGTTGGCTACCCGCGCCGAGGGTGAAGCGGCGGCCAAAGCAGCCATCGCCGGGGGCCACGGCGACTAGCTTCGATCAGTGAGGTGCTCTGGTTGGTGCTTTACCGCTCCAGGCACTTCTTCATTGGACAGCACACGATGATTTACGTTCATTCGCTCGGCCGGGCATTCCGGTATTACACGCAACGCACGGCGCTCGCTGTCGACGGTGCCGCTGTTTCTTTCAAGGCGCTCCACGAGTGCGTCCGGAACACTGCGGCTGCGCTCACCGCCAATGGTTTTACGGCGGGCGACCGACTCGCACTTCTGTTGCCGAATTCTCCTGAGTACATCGGGTTGGTCTACGCTTGCAGCTGGCTCGGGGTTACTGCAGTTCCGATAAACGCACGGCTCTCCTCGGCCGAAATCGATCAAGTTCTGCTTGATGCAAAACCGCGCGGGCTGGTGCGGCATTCCTCGCTCCCGAAGCCTGCGGTGCAGCTTCCGTGGCAATTCGTGCTCGATGAAAAGCCCTTGGAGGTTCGGAACGACTCCTGTTTAGATCCTGTTTATGACCCGGAAGCGATCCTGGCTCTTATCTATACGAGTGGCACAACGGGCCGGCCCAAGGGCGTCATGGTGACTCACGCCAACATCCTGGCGAATGTCGACCACTTCAGCTATTGGATGGGATACCGAGAAGGCGGTGTCTATCTGCATGCGGCACCGATTTTTCACATTGCCGATTTTCCCGCCATGTTTGCAGCACCGGCTTTCGGTGCGCGCCAGGTCACGATTCCAAAGTTCACCCCGCAAGGTTTCTGTGAGTTGGTCCAGCGCGAACGCGTGACCCACACGGTGCTTGTGCCGACGATGCTGAACCTGCTGACGCAGATGCCCGAAGGAAAGCCGTATGACTTGAGCAGCCTCGAGGTTCTGGCGTATGGCGGCTCTCCAATGGCGCCGGAACTTGTCCATCGGGTGAGAAACCTTCTGCCGAACGTGAAACTTCTCCAGTCCTATGGACTCAGCGAGACCGGCTTCCTCACGGGTCTTGAAGATAAGGAACATGTCGAGGGCAAGCTCCTATCTTGTGGCCGGCCTTGTCCAGGAATTGACCTGCGAGTCGAGGACGAAACGGGAAAGGAAGTAGAAGTCGGGCAGCACGGCGAACTGGTCGCACGGGGCGCCAACGTCATGCGGGGCTACTGGAACGATCCGCAAGACACGGCTCTCGCATTTCGAAACGGAATGTTTCGCACGGGAGACATCGGCTATCAGGATTCAGACGGCTATTTCTACATCCTCGACCGCTTGAAAGACATGATCGTCACAGGTGGCGAAAATGTTTATTGCGGCGAGGTCGAAAAGGTCATCTACAACCATCCCGCAGTTCGTGAAGTGGCGGTCTTCGGAATCCCTGATTCAAAATGGGGTGAAATCGTGATGGCCTGCGTTGTGCGGAAGCCCGGAATGGCTATGAGCGCGAACGACCTCACCACCCATTGCAGGCAATTCCTGGCGAATTACAAGATCCCCCGCCGCGTCGAGTTTTCAGATACCGAACTGCCGAAAAGCGGTTCCGGCAAGATTCTCAAACGGATTCTTCGCGAACGATTTTGGGCTCACGAACAGCGGGCCGTGGGCTAGGAGACAAGAAGCTCCACAACTAGAGATTTCAATTTCGATCGAGAAATCGCTCGCGTGCAGCATGAACCCGCTCATCCCGCGCTGCAGCGCGGGTTCTTGCGAGTTCCGGACCACTGGTACGTCAGTCAACACTCCGACCAAACGCTGCGCGAGCGGTAGTTCGTGCTGCGATCGTACTCATTCTTTCGCACGGCGCGACCCGCGCTCTCGCTCAGCGTACACCTGTGTCACCTGACCGTCCTTGGCACGGATGTGGGGAAGCGAGGATCAGAGTGGACGCGAGAAATCTCATCGACCCCAGACTCGACTTCGATCCGGAGAAGATCCACTCCTTGCCAGAGCTCATCGATCTCGCCGAACCGCAGCACAGAGAACTCTTGCGCAGGCTCGCTCGACCGACGTGCTTGCTCGTACCCAAGTCCGCGTGATCCACCGCCTCTCGTAAAGTTGATCAGCGGTTTCACGACCTGCCGCGGCAAAACAAAACTCAGCCAAAGGCTGAACAGCAGCGTAATCGGCCCTGGCCTCGCGGGCTTTAGCGATTCAAAGTTCATCGATGCGGCAAGTAATGACTGGAACTGAACCCGGCTCGGTACCCCAAAACTGCTCTTGCGCTTGAGTTCTTCTCTCCAGTAATAATCTATTTGGGGTGATCCGTCGCCTCGAGCATGCGAACCGGCAAGCCCTCGCTTGCAAAACAGTGAAAGAAAATCTATGTTGGTGACCCCGTTTGGCGTGGTGTAACATCCGGTTCCTTAGAGAGGCTTCGAATTCCCAACAGTCACAACTACGACGCGGTGGTCATCGGGGCCGGCCACAATGGCCTCACCGCTGCGGCCTATCTCGCTGCAGCGGGCTTTTCCACCCTGGTCCTCGAGCGCCGCGGTATTGTTGGGGGTTGCTGCGTTACCGAGGAAATTGCGCCCGGTTGCCACGCGTCCACGACCTCTTATATCGCCAGTATGTTGCGCCCGGAAGTCATTCACGATCTAGATCTGGCTTCATTTGGTTTGCGCATGGTACCTTGCGACCCATTTCTGCAGGTTCCCTTTCATGACGGACAAATCATTCGATGGTGGGCGGACCCGGGCCGCACTGCTGAAGAAATCAAGAAATATTCGCAACGTGACGCCAAGACGTTTCTCCGTGTAGACGATCAGCTGAAAAAACTTGCCCACTACTTGCAGCCCTTTTTTCTGGAGCCGCCACCCCAGGTCGGTGCGCCCGGCGTAATGGGCCTGCTTGAACTTCTGCGCGTTGGCAAGCGTTTTCGAGCCATCACCGCGGATGAAATCGGCCAGTTCATTTCCTTCTTGACCGGAAGCCTCGGAGAATTTCTCGATCGCCATTACGAGTCCGAACAAGTTAAGACGATGTTTCTCGCGAACAACGTCTATGGAAAGCATGGCGGACCGTACCAGCCCGGAACTTCCCTTGGCCTTTTGTTCCATCTCCTCAGCGGCGGCGACCACGGCTTACAGGGATTCAACGGCCACGTCATCGGCGGCATGGGCGCGATTGCCAACGCTCTCGCGAGTGCCGCCAAAAAACATGGCGTGGAAATTCGCACATCCGCAAGCGTCGCGCGCATCGACGTTCGAAACGGACGCGCCCAAGGCGTGTTTCTCGATGACGGCACGGAAATCAAATCGCGCGTGTTGCTTTCGAACGCCGATCCGAAACACACGTTTCTCGGTTTGGTCCATTCGAACGACCTGCCGGAAGAATTCCGCGAGAAAATTCGCGGCATCAAAATGGCCGGACCGTGCGCCAAAGTCAACATGGTTCTCGACCAGGAACCGCAATTCCGGGCAACTCCGCGGGGAACGCCGCTGCAACAACGCTCGCTCTACACCTTAGTTCGTTCGCTCGAATTTGCGGAACGCTGCTATGACATCGCCAAATTCGGGCAAATTCCTGAAGAACTCTGGGTGGATTGCGTCGTGAGTTCCAACGTGGATGAATCTCTCGCCCCTGGCGGCAAGCACATCATGACCTGTTTCGTGCAATACGTGCCTTACCGTCTCGCGGGGGGAACGTGGGATCAAAACCGAGACCTGCTGGCCAATCGTGTCGTGGAAAAAATCGCAGAGTTCGCTCCCAACGTGGCCGGTTCCGTTCTTGCAATGCAGGTCATCACTCCCTTGGATTTGGAAAGAACTTACGGGCTCACCGAGGGCAATATTTTTCACGGTGACTTAAATCTCGAGCAGCTTTTTTTCATGCGCCCAGTCTCGGGTTGGGCCCAATACCGTACACCCATCGAAGGATTGTATTTGTGCGGTGCGGGCGCGCATCCCGGAGGCGGAGTGACCGGAGCGCCGGGTCACAACGCGGCGAAACAAGTGTTGCGCGATTATCGCGGGCGGAAGCAAAGGCACGAGAGCAAAAACTAATGGCCGAAGAGACTCTTCGAGCCCCGACCAGACTCAGCGGTAATTCCACAAACGCCGCGCAAACTCGTAATCAACCGCCGCGGGTGATGGGCTTCGCGGACCTCGTAATGTTCTACCTCGTTACCGGGATTAGTCTTCGATGGATTGCCACAGCCGCGGCCGCCGGGCCCAGTTCCATCGTCATCTGGATGGGCGTATGGCTCTGCTTTTATGTGCCGCTAGCCTTCTCCGTGCTTGAACTCTCGTCCCGTTATCCCCAGCAAGGGGGGCTCTACGTTTGGAGCAAACACGCTTTCGGAGATTTTTCTGGCTTCATGTCGGGATGGACCTACTGGACGAGCAATCTCCCGTATTTCCCCGCGGTGCTCTATTTCGCCGCAAGCAATCTTCTGTTTGTCGGCGGCGATCGCTGGGCCCATCTCTCAAACAGCAAGAACTACTACATGTGGTTCTCGATTCTTACACTCGTCGCTATTACGGCGATGAATGTCGTTGGCCTCAACACCGGCAAGTGGCTGCACAACATTGGATCCTTCGGGATGTGGGTGCCCGTGCTGATTCTCGTCGTCATCGGCATCTACGCGTGGAAGTCGTTTGGCTCGGCAACTTCCTTCACGCTGGAAAATTTCATGCCCAGTACACATCTGAAGGACATGCTTTTCTGGGCTTCACTTACCTATGCGTTCGGTGGCTGTGAGACCGGCTTATTTATGGCGGAGGAGATCAAAAATTCCCGCCGCACTATACCGCTCGCCGTTTTCTTCGCAGGCTTGGTCGTGACCTTTTGTTATATCGGAGGAACCATCGCCGTATTGCTGGCATTACCCAGCAGCCAGGTCAGCGATTTGCAGGGACTGATGCAGGCTATTTCGAAAACCGCACTTCGCGTCGGATGGTTCAGCGTGATTCCAATTGCCGCCCTGTTGATCTGTGTCAGCAACCTCGGCGCAGCCGGGGGGTTTCTCTCTTCCGTGGCGAGACTGCCATTCGTTGCCGGCCTCGATCGATTTCTTCCACCCTCGTTCGGAAAACTTCACCCACGCTGGGGTACGCCTCATGTGTCCCTATATGTGCAAATGTTTGCGGGAATCTTGTTTGTCTTTCTCGCCCAGGCAGGGACCAGCGTGAAAGGCGCCTACGATGTGCTTGTCAGCATGGGCATCATCACATATTTCATCCCCTATCTGTACGTCTTTGCTTCCATATTCAAGGTTCAGAAAGAACAGGCTGACCCTGAAATGATTCGAGTGCCGGGGGGAAAGCCCGTAGCGCGATTCATCGCTTGTGTGGGATTCGCAACAACGTCGTTTGCGATTGTCCTCTCAGTCCTACCTGCGCCGGACGAAAACAACAAACTCTTAGCGGTCATCAAGATTGTTGGGCTCTCGGGAGCGCTGCTCGGCACGGGCTGGCTGCTGTATTTTTGTGGAAACCGAAAGCGCAACGCTTCTGTTTCGAGCGTCTAACTAGCTGGCTCTTGTTGGATTGGGCCGAGCCGCTTTACTACGTAATTGCGAATATCCAGGCTTGGATTTTCCATCGGCGCGTAGTATCCAAATTTGTGGACGCGAGAACTCACTCCGCCCTGCACCCGCTCGCATATGGCCCAGTCCTGGCGGTTTACCAAATCCCAGAACTCAACAGCATCCATCGGATTGAATCCCGCTTTCGCTATTTCGTCCGGATGAAACAAGAAGCTGCAGACGATCCGCGTGCGATTCGGGGCTATTGGCCAAAGCAGAAACGCCGCGACGTGGTCGCAGGCAAGACTGATCATCAGATTTGGAAAGCAAAGCTCACCTTTGTGGCGGACCGTTTCTTCTTTGCTCAAGCCTGAGAAGGGCGCGCGGTTCGTCGCCCCCGTTTTCGTAAAGGTGTACGCGCCTTCGCGGTGCGGAATCCCTTCTTCCCAGATGAGATTGGAGCCACCGGCCTGCTTGAAGCTTGGAACAATTTCGCAAAGTTCGGGATGAAGCCCGCCACAGTGGTAGCACTCGTTGTAATTCTCCAGGATGAGTTTCCAATTCGCGGCCACATCGTAGGTGATGCTGTGCCCGGTTCGAAGCGTGGCCAGAGGATAACGCTGAATTCGTTCGACCGCAGGCCCGAGCTGAGACCGCAAGCCGCACTTTTCGGCCGATACATTTTGTAAATCCAGGTTCAGAAAGAAAAATCCGCCCCAGGCATCCACTCGAACGGGATAAAGAGAAAAATCTTTTTTGCGAAAGCCTTCGGCCTCGTTCAAGAAAGGCGCTCCGAGAAGCTCGCCTTCTAGATTGTAAGTCCACTGATGATACGGGCAGCGGATCGACCCGGAAGACGTAACGCCTCCGCGCAAATTCACGTTCCACCCAGGATCCTGTGCCGTCGCGCAAATCTGCGCGCCGCGGTGGCGGCATACGTTGAAATGCGCGCGCAATTCTCCTCTCATCGTTCGGACGACCAGGACGCTTTCTCCCGCGACTTGCAGCACATTTGAATTCCCTGGCGAAGGAAGTTCCTCTTCACGGCCGGCGCAAAACCATTCTTGCGCGAAGATCAAGTCTCTCTCGCGCTGAAAAATCTCAGGCGCCGTATAGTAGTGGCTGGGGAGCGATTTTTCCAATCCGGCCGGTCCCTTCCTGACGTGCGCCGTCAGCTTTCTGCTCTCCACGTTCGAAGCATCATACCGCAAGATTCGCGTGCATTAACGAAGTCTATTCTAGGCGGCGGAGAGGCGGGCAAGCCGACGTCAGAGAAGCGTCCTTTAAAAACAGCTGAAGTTTTTGCGAATCACAGCTGCAATCGATCGAAATCTTGTTTGCACTCGATTAATGGTCCACGATGGCAATATAACTGTCCCGCCAGAAAATCGCTTGGTATACGATCCAAGCGTGGTTACCAACTGCGGCCGCATCTGTCTGGGGCACAAAAAAAATCAATTTTAGCACGGTCTTCGCCGGCCAAGCCGTCGGCATCAAAGAAGTCCACGACGATATTTGGCTGGTGAGCTCTATGGATTATGATCTGGGATACTTCGATCTGGAGACGCGCGTGTTAGAACCGCTCGAAAATCCGTTCGGCCCAAAAGTGATATGTAGCTGGTCCTGGGTGGACTTGAACCACCGACCTCGCCCTTATCAGTATCGAGGTCGTAAGTCCCCGCACCTAACAGTCACCCAGGCAGTTTAATCTTGTCCATTCGGGAGTTCTACTCCGCGCAGGTATCTGGCTTTGCGGAGTGATCGCCGCCGCGACTCGATCGACGTAGAGCTGACGACAATCCATCGTGAATTTCCTGATTCGGTGCGAAGAGGAGGGCATTGAATTAATGCAAATGTCCTTCTTACCTTCGCGAATGGATGCTCCGCGAGCGCGCTGAACAAACGCAGCCGGAGAACGCATAACCCAGCGTTGTACCTCCGGGGTACGGTTCGTCATGGGCAGGGGGTATAATCCGCCTAGCAAGAAGCAGCCATTTCGGCAGTTCATTGGAATTGCGCTATGAGCACGAGTGCGGGCCCAGGTCACGCTCCCGTAGAAGCGCGCGCTTTCATCGACGGCGTCTCAGCACTGGCTTGGTCCGCCCTGCCGGACGGTTCCCTGGATTTCATCAACGGACGATTTCGCGAATACACCGGTCTCACTTCGGAGCAGTTATATGGATCGCAGTGGAAATCGGCTGTTCATCGCGACGATATCCAAGCGCTCGAAACGTGGTGGCAGGATCTCCGGCAATCACAAAAGGCCGGCACGATGGAAGTACGCCTCCGCAGGTTTGACGGCGGGTATCGCTGGTTCCAAATCGCGGCGGCGCCGATCCACGACGGGCAAGCCAGCCTCGTCCGCTGGTGTGGGATAAACACCGACATCGATGACCTGAAACGCTCCGAGCTGAAGCTTCGCGAAAAGGGGGCCGATCTTCGCACCATCACGGATGCGATTCGCCAGGTGATCGTGGTCCTGGCGCCCGACGGGACGACGCTCTATGCGAACCGAGTGGCTTTGGACCAAACGGGCCTCAAAGCGCACGAGCTGAGCGACCAAGAGTTTTTCGCGCGGGCGTTCCATCCTGAAGATCTCGATCGCGTCCGCGAGGAGCGTCGCGCGGGACTGCTGGAAGGAGTTCCATTCGAGCTGGAAATGCGCGCGCGACAAAAGAGCGGAGAATACCGCTGGCAGCTCATTCAGTACAACCCGCTAAAGGACGACCTCGGCCGGGTTATCCGCTGGTACGCGACGGCCACCGACATCGACGATCAAAAGAGAACGGAAGAGCGACTCCGCAACGAGAATCTCGTTCTGCGCGAGGAAATCGATCGCTCTTCGATGTTTGAAGATATCGTCGGTTCATGCAAACCCATGCGGCAAGTACTCAAGCAGGTGGAGAAAGTCGCACCCTCGGATTCGACCGTTCTGATCTTGGGGGAGACGGGAACCGGCAAGGAGCTGATTGCTCGCGCTCTGCATCGCAGATCGAAGCGCGCCAACCGAGCCTTCGTCCGCGTCAACTGTGCGGCGATTCCGCAATCGCTGATCGCGTCCGAGCTTTTCGGGCACGAGAAAGGAGCTTTCACCGGCGCGTTGCAACGGCGCGTGGGAAGGTTCGAAGCCGCTGACGGCGGCACGCTCTTCCTGGATGAAATTGGCGATCTCCCTATGGAAACGCAGATCGCGCTCCTCCGGGTACTGCAGGAGAGGGAGTTTGAGCGGGTCGGCAGTAACCATCCGATCTCCGTGGACGTCCGCCTGATCGCAGCCACCAATCGTGACCTGACGGCTGCCGTCGCTGCCGGAGCCTTCCGCCAGGATCTCTTCTACCGGTTGAATGTCGTTCCCATCGCGGTTCCGCCGCTGCGCGAGCGAGCGGAGGATATTCCATCGCTCGTCGAGTATTTCGTCGCCCGGTTCGCCAAAGGGGCCGGCAAGAAGATCCGAGGTATCGACAAGGACACGCTGTCGCTCCTCAGAGCCTACAATTGGCCCGGCAATATCCGCGAGTTGCAGAACGTGGTGGAGCGTGCCGTCATCCTGGCGGAAACTGACGCTTTCGTCGTGGTGGAAAGCTGGTTGAAACGCGACCCGGCTGAATCTCTACCTTCGCGTCAACGGCTTTCCGTACTTGCCGATCGCGAAGTGGAGATGATCGAAGCGGCGCTCGCTGAAAGCCGCGGGCGAATCTCCGGGCCTTCCGGAGCGGCCGCGAAACTTGGGATACCCCGGCAGACGCTGGAATCAAAGATCCGGCGGCTGGGTATTGATAAGTACGGCCAGAAGCCTCCGACCTCCAAATAGCGCCACAGCCGCGTAGCCACTTGCTGATATTTCGTTATTTTGCTGAACATCTGCGTAATTCTGGTCCCCACCTCCTTTCTTTTCAACGGTTTTCGGATGGAGATCTGACTGCATTGTTGACTTGCAGCTGTTTTCAGCAAGAAGGAGAACGACAATGACACACACAGAAATCCACCTCCACCAGGCAACCACTTTGACGCCAGAGCAGTACGTCTCCGGGCTTACCGATTTCGGGCCTGGCCGTTCGAAGCTCTTTGGCAACAGCGCCGATGAGTACCTCAAGGTGCATCGCCGCGGCCGCTCCGAAGCCGACGTCACCGAAGGCTCGGGCGGTATCTGGGAACGCCTGCACTACGATTGGTCCGATCCCAACCGCGTCGTTCTGACAACAACCGACTCCAACGTGTGGGGAGGCGCGTCCGGCCACACCTACACCTTCACCCGTCAGCCCAACGGCACGACCGACATTGACGTCATCGTCGTGCGCGAGGGCAAAAACCTCAAGGGACGAGTGCTCGGCTTCGTGCTGAGGACCATCGGCAGGAGCGTTTTGGAAAAGGCGCTTGAAAACTCCGTTGATGCCATCGAAGCCCGGAACGAAGCGGCGAGACTTGCAACCGCAGCTTGAGCCATTTACACACGCTCACCCTTCGACGAGCTGCTGCCCGCCGTCGATGTCAAAGGTGGCGCCTGTAAAGGACGTATTTGTCATGATGTGTACGGCCAACGCGGCAACATCGGCTGGTCCGACCACCCGGCGGATCCGCAGAGAGGTGCGCAGCTGCTCGCGACGGGCTTCCAGTCTTCGTCAAAGTCTCCTTTCTTGGCAACCGGTTGGCGTTAGACACCAGCGACATAAGCAACATTTGTGAACCGGCATTCTTGGATTAGATCACGGTGAAGCTGGTCGGAGTGAAGCGAGCACCGGCAGTTTATGTCCTAAGCAAATGCAACGTGAAAAACGTCAGGGAACACGCGGCACAGTGCGATCCAGGTTGCGAGCAAGATCTTCCTTTGAAAAGTGCAGAGCTTTGTCGAGATCGGTCGGAGTCAGGGTAATGCGAATGCATTTCGAGGCTGGCTGATTGCTCTTGGCGGCAACACTGCGAATTGGGATCAAAACATTTGTCTCTGGATAGTATGCGGCAGCGCTCCGGCGAGCAATCGCATAGGGAACGATCGCAAAGCGCGGAGCTTTGCGCACCTCTCCTTCAAAGTGACTGTAAATATCCACGATCTGACCGGCTTGGAGATTTCTTGCCTCCATATCGAGCGGGTTCAGGAAGAGCACCCGTCGGCCACCAAAAACACCCCGATAGCGGTCGTTGAGTCCATAGATCGTGGAATTGAACTGATCGTGGCTGCGAATCGTTGTTAAAAGAAATTCGTCATGCTTCAGGTCATGCTTTGGGATCGGGCAAACGCTTAGCTTCGCCTTGCCGGAGCTCGTTTTGAAGATGCGGTGCTTCGCTGCATTCGGCAGATAGAAGAATTGTTCCTTAGCAAGTCGTGCATTGAAGTTCTCGAATCCCGGAATCACCTTGGAAATCGCATCACGGATCAAGTTGTAGTCCGCCGCAAAGCCCAGCCAATTTGTGGTCGTTCGAGACCCCAAAGTAGCATGCGCCAGATTCGCAACGATCGCTACATCGCTCATCAGTTCGGGTGAAGCGGGCCGAAAGAAGCCTTCGGACGGATTGATAATACCCATGGAATCCTCGATCGTCAGGAACTGCTTGCCGGTCTTTTGTATGTCTTCCTCCGTCCGCCCCAGGCAAGGCAGGATCAGTGCTCTCTCCCCTGTAATCAGATGAGAGCGATTTAGTTTGGTGGAAACGTGAACGGTAAGCTTGCAGCGCTGCATAGCGTGAGCGCTGTAGACCGTGTCAGGCGTGTTCGAAATAAAATTTCCGCTGATCGCAAAAAAGACCTTGACGTCTCCGTCGAACATCGCGTGCAACGTCTCGACGGTGTCGTACCCTGACTTTCGGGGCGGTTCAAAGTTGAACTCTTTCCCTAGGACATCCAAAAATGCTTTTGGCGGCCGCTCCCACACACCCATTGTACGGTCACCCTGGACATTTGAGTGTCCACGTACACACACAGTGCCTGCCCCCGCGCGTCCTATGTGACCGCCAACGAGCAGAAGATTCACGATCATCGAAACATTGTCGACGCCGTTGCGTTGCTGCGTAACGCCCAGGCACCACGCGATTATGGTCTTCTTTGAGGCCGCGTACATATCGGCGGCCACATGCAGCTGATTTCGACTCAGCCCGCTATTTTCCTCAATCTCTTCCCAGCTTGTGGTTTCTACATCGGCCAGGAGTGCTTCGAAGCCTTCGGTGAACGTTTGAATAAAATCACGGTCAATTTGCGAGACGTGTCCCGCACGCTCGCGCTCGAACAGATCCTTTAGAATGCCTTTGATTGTCGCTACATCTCCATTGACGCGCACGGGGAGATACAGATCGGCAAGGGCGTGGCCATTCCCAAGCAGTGCAAAGGGCAGTTCAAAAGGATTCGAATAATCCTGGGGGTTTGGATTCGTTACCCTCATCAGGCTTACTTCAGGTAAGGGGTTGACCGCGATGATCTTTGCCCCGCGGTCCTTGGCCTTCTGAAGCGATGTTAACATTCGCGGGTGGTTTGTCCCAGGATTGTTTCCAAAGATGAAGATGAGCTCGGTGCTCTCCATATCTTCCAGCGTGGCTGTGCCCTTGCCAACGCCGAGCGTCTCAACCATCGCAACTCCCGACGACTCGTGGCACATGTTCGAGCAATCCGGCAGATTGTTGGTTCCGAACTGCCGCGCGAATAATTGCAGAAGAAAGGCAGGCTCATTGGTCGTCTTGCCAGAGGTGTAGAAGCTGGCTTGGTTGGGCGAATCCAGGCCGTTCAGCTCTTGAGCGATCATCGCAAACGCGTCTGACCATGTGATCGGCTGATAGTGCGTTGCGTTCGCGTGCCGTACCATTGGCGAAGTCAGACGCCCCTGCTGATTCAGCCAGTAATCGGATTTTGCGGCCAGATCTGCTATGGAATACTGCGCAAAGAAGTCCGCCTCGACGCGCTTCTTTGTTGACTCATCGGAGACCGCCTTGGCGCCGTTCTCGCAAAACTCAAAAATCTTCCGTTTCTTGTCAGGACTTGGCCATGCGCAGCTCTGGCAGTCGAACCCAGTTACTTGGTTGATTTTCAAAAAAGCTTCGGTCGATCGAACTGGTCCCATTTCGCCAATTCCGTAGAGCATGGTATTCCAGATGGCAGGAATGCCGGCAGCCTCCTCAGAGGCATGTCCAATCCTGAGCTTGCCCAAATCCGTTGGGTTTTGCGCTTGCTGGGAAGTCGAGTCGTTCGGATTGAGTTCCACGACAGGATCTGCGCCTGTGCTGGTCCGAGTCTTCGTGCGCAGCTCTTGCTTGGCGCGATAGTGCCCATCTCGGCATTGCTCGTCCCCTTGGATTACGTCTGAACTGTGTGACGTTTTCATACACTCCTCCCCTTCCACCTGCGATCGTTGGATTGGATCGCGACTGCCGTCTAGCCGAACGGTGTCACGTCACTTGAATCGCCTAGCCTACCGCCGGGCGAGGCCTTTCTCAATTCGAACTCTTGCACGGCCGATATATGACTCCCTTCAGTAACTCTTGGTATGTTCGGAATTTCCTTTCTGTTCATGCCCCAATCGAAACTGAGCACCTGCTTCGCTTTCGCCTGTCCGACAGCCACCCGGTTGTGTACGTCCACACCTTTTGCAAATGGAACAATTTCAATCGGTGGCGGCCTTAAGACTCCCGTTTCAAAACCCGGGCAGAGCTCGTTCTCGATTTCCACTACCTGTTGCGAAGTCAAGCCGTAACTGTCTACCCCGAGCAGCCGGGAGAAATTATGATAGAAGTCGATGAGGTTGAAAGCGACGCGCGGGCCTCCCTTGCTTGAGATTGCCACTCGTCGCCCCCCAACTCTGAGGGATCGCAACGCTGGCTCGAACATTGGGCCACCCACGTTGTCGAAGACAGCATCGACTCCTCTTCCCGCCGTCATTTCCAGGACCCTCTCACGAGGATCTTCGGTCTTGGTATTGACGACAGACTCCGTACCCGGAATCGGATCGGATGTAGTATCTGCGCCAATAACGCGCCCGCTTGCAGTTTGCGATCTGTGTGGCTGCTTGCCCCACCGCACCCGCGGCGCCGACGATGAGAATGCTCTCGTCAGGTTGAATTTGAGCTGCATTCACAACAGATGCCCAAGCCGTAACGAACGGAACTCCGATCGCCGCAGCCTGCGCCATACTCAACGACTTCGGTTTTAGCGACACCGTCCCTACAGGGACAACGACGTATTCCGCGTGAGATCCATCGCGCGCGGTACCGAGATTCGGGGAGCTGCCCCAGACTTCTTCGCCTTCGTGCTGCTTCCCCGTTACAACAACGCCGGCAAAATCCCGGCCTGGGATTTGCGGCAAAGTCGTGTTCTTGAAGCGTCCCGAGACGTTCGCGACGTCGCTGGGGTTGATCGCCGCAGCAATCACGTGAACGATTGCTTCCCCGTCGCCCGGCTCTGGAATCGTGACCTCTGCGATTCGCAGTAAGGACGGCGGTCCAAACTCAGCAAAACGCAATGCTTTCATTACGCTAGTACTCATGGCTCTCCAATCCGCGGCATCAACGATTGACTACGCCTAGAAGGGATCTGGATTCTCCAGTTAACCGCACGTCGGCATTCAAAGTGGCGTCGTGGGTCCACTGATTCGGGCCGGGACGGTTCGAGCCTCCCTTGGTGGCGATGACGAGGCCCGCCGGGCATGGAAACAGCGCCTCGGGGATTCGATTTTTGTAGCCTGCGAATTTCACGCTGCGGAGGCGCCAGTCAATACCATCTCCAAGATATTCACCTCGAACGGCTCCTGCACTAGTCCCCCCACAGTTTGCTCCAAGTGCTTAAAGTGAGGACTTGCTGCGTGCTGATCAAGAGCAGTTTGACTCTCCCATATTTCACAAAAATAAAAGCGCCCCTCCGAATCTGACTCGTAGAGTTGATACAATTTGCATCCCGATTCGGCGCGGGTGGGAGCTAACATGCCCCACAGGAGCTCCCTGAGTTGGCTTTCGCTTCCTCTGCGTGCCACGGATCTTGCAATTACGCTTACTTCACTCATGGTTACCTTCCTCCATTCAGACTTGTTTTGCGACGCTACTTCATAGCTGGATCAATCAACGTCAGATCCGTTGCTGGATCAAACCTCTTTTGCATCGTTACTGGGTCCTCAGTAACCATTACTTCTAGCGTCGGCGCTACGTAAGCCTCGAGAACATGTCCGCCTTGCGTTCTTCCATCCGGACTCCCCACCACCATGTGGGTATGAACTACGGGCTTTCCTTGATAGAGCGCGATATCGCCGCTCATCCCAATTACTTCGTGCTGACCGTGGATGGGAATCTTCTTGTACATTTTGCGTTGAGGGTCGAACCATCCCAGCGTTGCTCCATTCAGCGCTCCGATAGCGGTGAAATGTGCACTCGTGACGCGATACTTCTCAGCGAACTCCAACAGTCCGGAAAAAGCTTCATCTCCCTGGTAGAAGATGACCGCATATTGTTTCGTCGGTTCACCAGGGTTTAACAGTTGAACCTCCATCTTGGGCGCGTTGCCCCTCGGACCAGCTTCAGACGGGGAGACGTAGTCATCTCCCTTCTCCCGCGAATACGCCGCTAAGCCGGCGATCCCAATGAATATCAAAACGCAACCCACTAGTTTTATTTTCGTCATAGTTTTGCCCTCTCAAGGTTCTGAATTTTTATAATTCACCTTTCTCGCTCAAGCTCGCTGCCCGCTTGGTTAAAATCCCGACTTGCAGACAACTCAGACGCGTATGTTCGGTGGAATCATTTGGCGTTCCGGATGGTGCCGCTTGCCGGACCACGACGTGATTTTGGTGGTCGCGGACTTCTTGCCAAAGGAACGCGCCCACCAATCAAGCGCAGGGTGAAAAATCACTTTGAGCTCGTCGTGAGTTTGCCGCAGCATTCAGGGCGCTTCGGCAACTCGGAGCTATTCCAGCCACCACCGAGCGCTTGAACCAACGTCACCGCGTCTACCATGCGGCGGCCGAGAATGCTCACCGCGGTGACTTCATCGGAGAGAGCCGCACTTTGAGCGGTTGTGACTTCCAGGTAGCTCGTGACGCCACCTACGTAACGTGTGTTGGCAAGTTCCAGGTACTTCCGGGCTGCAGTGACTGCTTGTTCCTGAACTTGAGCTTCGTTCTCCAGGATGCGCAACGCGGCGACGTTATCTTCGACTTGTTGAAAACCGCTCAGGACTGTTTCACGATAGTTGGCGACTGTTTGATCGTAGGCTGCTATAGCTTGATCCAAGTTGGCCCGACGGCGGCCGCCATCAAAAATGGGCGCTATTGCGGAACCTCCTGCCGCCCAAAAGATGCTCGGGCCGGAGATGAGCGTACTAATTACGCCGCTTTCGAAACCACCTGTCGCGCCTAAAGTAATGGTCGGATAATAAGCCGCCTTGGCCACACCGATTTGTGCATTGGCCGAGGCCATGAGCCTTTCTGCCGCTGCAATATCGGGACGGCGCTCAAGCAATTCTGAAGGTAGACCAGCCGGGATCGCAGGAGGAGGTGTGGTGAGGGGAAGAGCAGCAAGATTGAAATCGGCTGGAGGCTTCCCAATCAGCACTGCCACGGCGTGTTCGTACTGCGCGCGGGCTACTCCGACATCAATTGCCTGAGCGCGAGTTGTTTCCAGTTGAGTTCTGGCCTGTTGGACTTCCAGATCGGAAGCAAGGCCACCGGCATAGCGACTCTCAATCAAGTCCAGGGCTTGTTGGTACTGCGTTACGGTCGAATTCAGAAGCTGCTCCTCTGCGTCGAGCGTTCGAGCCTGGAAGTAGTCCAAAGCCAATTGAGCATGCATGGACAAGTTCACGGTTGCCAGGTCGGCGGCGCTGGCTTGTGCTTGTTCGCGATAAGACTCAACGGTGCGGCGCACGCGTCCCCAGACGTCAACTTCGTAGGACAATTGCAAGGGAATTTGAAAGTCGTTGTAGGTAGTTCCATTGGCGACGATACTCGCAGGCCGATGGTTCGATATTCTGTTTCGTGTTGCCGAGGCGCCCCCGTCGATGGTGGGAAAGTAAGCGGCCCGTTGGTAGCGGACGAGCGCACGAGCCTGCGTATATTGGGCTTCCGCCGCCTTCAAGTTTTGGTTGGAGACGTTGACCTGCGATTCGAGAGCGTTCAGTTGAGGATCCTGAAACATCTCCCACCAGTTGCCACCGAGATTCTGCTCGTTCGGTTGAGCCTGCTTCCAATTTCCAACTTCTTTGTAGGTTGCCGGAACTTCAGCTGTGGGGCGGCGATAGTTTGGTCCAACCATGCAACCCGCAAGCAAGAGCTCGCTGGCAAAGCAGATAGCGCCCGCTATGAGCTTGGATGCTCGAATCTCTGTTTTAGGACCGCAGAGTAAACTCACGGCCTGCCTCCTGTGTCAGTGGTTTGCGCGATCTGAACTTTTTCGCCGTCGGTGATGGAATCTGGCGGGCTGGTAATGACCGACTCACTGCCCTGCAGACCGGAAACGATTTCAATGGAATCGCCAAAGTCGCGACCAGGTGTCACCGCTACGAGCTCTGCTTTGCCGTCCTTGACGATGGCCACGCGTAGGCCTTCTTTCCGGAAAAGAAGAGTATCGACCGGCAGAATGTAGCTGGAGACCTGCCCCGGTACTTTGAAATGTACTTCCGCATAGGAGCCCGAAAGCAATTGCCCTGTCGGATTATGCACGTCAACTTCAGCCGTCAACGTACGAGTGGCGTAGCTGATAGCCTCAGAGGTGCGCACGAGCTTCCCGGTGAAGTGCCGATCGGGAAACTCCGGCAATGTCAGATCCGCTGTCAATCCCGCGGTCGTCGCCTGCGAATACTCTTCAGGTACATTGACGTACACACGCAATTGGTCGACCTGCGACAGGTGGAACATGTCGGTCTTCACGCCTCCGGCGCTTCCCGAGTCGATGAGCGCGCCAATATCGGTATTCCGGGCAGTAATGATTCCGTCGAAGGGAGCGTAGATTTTTTCGAAGGACTGCAGGGCCTCGAGTTGCTTCACATTCGCTTGATTCGCGTCGACGATCGCCTTGTTTGCGTTGTAGGTGCCGACGGCATTGTCGGCGTCCTGCTGGGATACCGCGTGAGTTTTCAATAGGTCGAGATAGCGATTTCTGGTGATTTCCGCCAACCTGAGGTTGGCCTGCGCAGTTTCGAGATTGCTGCGCGACTGCCCTAGTTGTTGGTCGACTTCCGGTGAGGCGATGACCGCCAACAGTTGCCCTTTTTTCACGTGCGCTCCGATGTCGAAATACCAAGACTGAAGGTAACCGTTCGTGCGGGAGTAAATCGGAGCAGTGACATAAGGTTGTACGTTGCCGGGCAGCACAATTTCCTGCGAAGGCGCGGAGTGCTGAGGCGAAACCACCGCAACGGAAGGGACGGCCATGTCCGCGGTTTCCGTACGTAAACTGGCGTTTGTGTGGATGCGGTGGACAACGCCCGAAGCGAAAAGCCCGGCGAACAAAAGTAGCGCCGCAATGCCCACAAGCCAGCCTCGTCGCGGTGGTTGTTGCGGCGGGACATGGCCCGATGGTTGCGGTGCTTGCGCGACAGTCTGTTTTTCTGTTTGCGATTGCATTGACGTCACCTTGAAGTTCCTTTGCGCAGATGTCCTTTAGGATCTAACGCCGTTCTCAGCCGGCTTGTAGTGCAGCCCATGGAGAATGCTGAACACCGTTGGAACGAAGAACAACGTGGATACCGTGGCGAAGAGCAATCCACCAATAACGGCGCGGCCAAGAGGGGCGTTCTGCTCGCCACCATCCCCAAGCCCTAACGCCATTGGCATCATGCCGATGATCATGGCAAGCGCAGTCATCAACACGGGACGGAAGCGCGTAAAGCCGGACTGCAGAGCCGCCGCCACGGGGTCTTTGCCCTCGTCCATCTGCTCGGAGGCGAATTTCACCACGAGGATGCTATTGGCTGTGGCTACCCCCATGCACATGATCGTGCCTGTGAGTGCCGGCACGCTTAAGGTGGTGCGAGTCACGAACAGGAACCAGGCGATTCCAGCGAGGGCGGCGGGAAGGGCGCAAATGATAATGAAAGGATCGAGCCAAGACTGAAAGTTCACGACGATAAGCAGGTAGACGAGCACAATGGCAAAGCCCAGGCCACCTAAAAGGCCGATATATGAGGAACGCATTGTCTGCACCTGGCCGCGCAGGACAACTTGCGAACCGCGGGGGAGTTGATTACGAGTTTGATCGATAATGCGCGTGACGTCGCCAGATACGCCGCCCAGATCGCGCCCCTGGACGGCAGCGAAGATATCGATGACCGGCTGGATGTTGTAGTGAGAGACCACAGCCATTCCTGTTCCGCGCTCGATAGAAGCGAAGCTAGCGAGAAGCGACGGTGGAGCGTCGGGAGTGGGTCCTGTGATCGGCATGCTGGCGAGATCCTGGAGCGTGTCGACGCGGTACTGCGGAGTCTGGGTAGAAATCTGGTAGCTAACCCGATTTTTAGGGTCGAGCCAGTAGGTTGGGGACGTCTGGAAGCTGCCGCCAAGTGAGATGAGTACATTTTGCGCGATGGCCTGGGCGTTGTAACCGATCTGTTGTGCTTTGGTGCGGTTCACCCAAAGATGCATGTAGGGTTGGTCGAACGGCTGCTGGATGCGCGCATCAGCGATCCCCGATACATACCTGACTCGATCGATCAACGCATCGGCATACTTTTGATTGCCAGCCGTGTCGTTCCCAACGACTTGGATGTCGATGGGAGCGGGCAGGCCGAAGTTCAGAATTTGACTGATCATGTCGGAAGGCAGGAAAGAAAAAGTGACGCCAGGAAATTGTTTTGCAAGGCTGATTCGCAGGTCGTGAACGTACTTGGCTGTGTTGTGGTTGTTGACAGCGAAGTTCACCAAAATATCCGCATCGGAGGTACCGACCGTTCCCGTATTGCTGTAGGACGTATTGATGCCGCTGTAGGGAAGCCCGATGTTGTCAATGATGCTGGAGATCTCCCCGGGGGGTAGCTGTTTCCGGATCGATCGCTCAACGAGATCGCAGAGGCGCGCGGTCTCTTCGATGCGCATGCCCGTTGGAGCACGCATGTGGAGATTGAACGAGCCGCTGTCGACGCTGGGGAAGAAATCGCGTCCCAACCAGGGAATGAGCAGAGCCAGGGAACCGAGACAAGCGGCAAAGAAAGCGACGATGAAGGCGCGACGATGATGAAGGCAACGTTCGAGCAAGCGATGATAGCGGTCGCGAAGGCGCTCGAACGCTTCCTCAAAGCGAAGCTGCATGCGAACCAGGGGATTGCGGGATTTCGTGGCATGGGGAGCGTTGTGTTGCTCATGGCGCAGGAGATACTTGGCCATCATCGGAACTACGGTGCGGGAGAGGAGGTAAGAGGCCAGCATTGCGAAAACCACCGCCTCACCGAGGGGAACAAACAGATACCGTGCGACGCCGGTGAGCAGGAACATCGGAGCAAACACGATACAGATGGAAAGCGTGGACACGAAGGCAGGCGTAGCAATTTGCTGGGCACTATCAAGCACAACTTCATCCATGTCCTTGTCTGGTTCAGCGCTGCGGTTGCGATTAATGTTCTCGATTTCGACTGTGGCGTCATCCACCAGAATTCCGACGGCTAGAGCGAGGCCGCCGAGGGTCATGATATTGATGGTTTGACCGAGTGCGCTGAAAACAATGATGGAGGTTAGAATCGCGAGGGGAATCGAAACAAGAATGATGGTCGTACTCCGCCAGCTGCCGATAAAGATGAGGATCATCAAACCGGTGAGGCAAGCGGCGATACCCGCTTCTGTCACCACGCCTTTAATGGCGCCCTTCACGAAAACGGATTGATCCGCGAGAGGTTTAATGTCCAACGCTGGTGGGACGGTCTGCTTGATCTGGGGCAACAGAGCTTTGATGCCAGCGATGATGTTTAGCGTCGAGGTGTTGCCGTTTTTTTGGATGGTTATGAGTGAAGAGCGTTGTCCGTTCACGCGGACGATATTGGTTTGCGGTGGAAAGCCGTCGCGCACCCACGCAACATCGCCGATGTAGGTGGTGGTGGTGCCGACCGTCTTGACCGGGATGCGATTCAGCTGCGCGATGGTCTCGGGAGCCGCATTGGCGATATCGACGTTATATTCCTTCCAACCGATTTTCGATGTGCCCGATGGAAGGATCAAATTCTGCGCAGTAATGGCATTGACGACGTCCAACGGGGAAAGACCTTTCGAGTGCAAAGCTGCCGTGTTCAGGTCCACTTGTACCTGACGCTGCTTTCCCCCGTACGGATAGGGGATAGCCGCACCCTCCACAGTGACGAGACGGGGGCGAATGAAATTGAGCCCATAATCGTTGAGCTGCTGCTCCGAAATGCCCTTGCCGGAGAGCCCCAGCTGGAGGATGGGGACCGTCGAGGCGCTGTAGGTAATGATCAGGGGCGGCGTGGTTCCAACCGGTAACTGTCGAAGCTGCGTTTGTGAATTCGCGGTGATTTGGGCGATGGCTTTATCGATGCTAGCCGTTGGTTGAAAAAATACCTTCACGACGGCAATGCCATAAAGCGACTGCGATTCAATGTGTGAGATATTATCGACGGTGGTGGTGAGGTTGCGTTCGGTGATGGAGACGATCCTGTCAGCCATCTCCTGTGGTTGGAGGCCGTTGTAGTTCCAGATGATGCTGACGACTGGAATATCGATGTTGGGGAAAATGTCCGTGGGCGTGCGAACGATCGCTAGCGCCCCGAAAAGGAAGATCAGGATGGCGAGCACTACGATGGTGTAGGGTTCCTTCAGTGCTAGTTTGACGATCCACATGTTCCCATTTCCTTCTGGCGTGGCCTGGACTGTTGCGAGCAATTGCTTGGCGGCTGGGGCACGTCAGCGCCCTCGGATAACAGAAGATGCAGCCCGGATGCCACTTTGAAGACGCAGCGGGAGTGCCGGAAGTGGGTGAAAACAGGGATGCTTAAGAAGGGGATCTGAAATAAGGCACGTGTGGCGAGGTGGCAAGAGTTCAGCGAATTGGATGATTGTCAACATGCTGACAGTTGGTCGTTCGAGGATGGAGAGCATGACTTCCCCAACAGGAAGAATGAGTCAGGGCGAAGACTCTGCCGCAGCTTCGCGGTCGCACACGCTTCAATACGTCTAGCTACGAAATGTCAACTCATAGTTGAGGGGCCGTCGAAATCGCATTTGACGACGAGAATGGTTACATCATCGTTGAAGTCATCGCCGCAAAAATCTGCTGCAGCGTTATAGATATTGACCATGAGGTCCTGGGCGGACAGCGAAGAATCGCGGAGCACTGTCGCCGAGAGGCGCTCCATGCCGAATTCTTCGCCAAGCCGGTTCTCGGCCTCAGTGACGCCATCGGTATAGAAGACAACCATGTCGCCCGGCATAAGTTTTTCCGAGGTTAGCTCACACATCTCTTCTGGAGATAATCCGATGGGTGGACAAGACGAGTTCAGCCGTGTGACCGTGCCCGTACTTGCCCGAAACAAAAGGGCGGGATTGTGACCGCAATTCACATACTGGATCATCCGTTGGTCAGTATCGATTTCCGCGACCAGCAATGTGACATACCGTTCGTCGTCTGACACGGCGTGGATTCCTGCATTCAATCGCTCCACTTGCCCCAGCATGTTTCGATCATGATTTGCCTCAAGCTGCATGGCAGCCGCCGTCGCGGACATCAAGAGAGCAGCGGGTACGCCCTTGCCAGCTACGTCGGCAATTACTAATTGAATCGTGTGCGCGTCGATCGGGATGTAGTCGTAATAGTCTCCCCCAACAACCTTCGCCGGTCGCATCATGCCTGCCACTTCGAGTCCGGCAATGGCTGGTTTGCCCACGGGAAGGAACAGCCGCTGGACTTGCCCCGCCAGTTCCAGATCCTTGAGCAGATCATCACGCTGCTGCTGAACAGTCTTGGCGAGCGCTTCCCGCTGCTCGATATATCGTTGGATCACGTAAACAACAAACGCGAAGCACAGCATCGCCGAGAGATTGTGGAAGATTCGCATTTCCGGATTGATAGGGCGAGGCGAGTAATAATCGTGGAGCAAGATGCAAATGACGATCAGGCTATAACTGATTTCCCGACGGAGGAAAATTGCGCCGACGGCAAGAGGCAGGATGTAAAGGTAGACGAGGGAAACCGAGATGACGCGATGGTCTGCGTAGGCGACCGCGCCGATCGCCCCTAATACCATCACGAGTGGCAGCCATGCTGCTCCGTTGGACGCCACATCTTTGCGCAGCAGAGGCAGGTTCCGAATACGCTGGCGGAATTCGCGCAAGCCGGCGGATGCAGAAGCTTGAAGGGGGTTTTGTACGAGGTCACTCATTCAAATAGAACTTTCGCCATCATTCCCTTGTCTTCGTGATTGAGAAGATGGCAATGAAAAAATGACGTGCTTTTGATCACCGGGTCAGTGAAATCCATAACAACGTCGACAGTTCCGCCGTAAGGGACATTAACGGTGTCCAGCCATGCCGGATCGGCCATTAGTTGATCGTTTTCAGCGAACGCAAGAAAATGCACTTGATGGATGTGCATGGGATGCAGTTCTCCCGTGGCATTGAGAATTCTCCAATGCTGAAAGGTTCCGACCTTTACGTGAAGCATCGGGGCTGCATCGGGAGTGGATTTCTCGCTGTTAATATAAAAGCCGTTCTTGCCTTCCGTGAACGTCACGGTGAATCGAGGAGGCGCTTTTTCTTCCGCCGCAAGGTCGAGCGTCTGGAATTCAGGTTTGCGCGAACGCTTTTGAGCTTTGGCTGCTGAGTGTGCCGTAGACCGCGGAACAATATCAGCCAATAGCATCGCAGGATTCGGATCGCCGGCAGGCCCGGCGTCCACACAATGGGAGATCAAACGATGAGACATGCCGTTTGGTGGACCGGTAACGATGGCTTCCAGCCTGCCAGCCGGCGGTAAAAAAACGTGATCCGCGGTGCGCGTTTTATGATCAGGGTCGTGCCGCGCGATCGGCATTCCATCCATCGCGACGATTTCAAACGTTCGCCCCTCAAGTTGCAGGTCGACGTAGCGATCGGCCGAAGCGTTCACCACGCGCCAGAACTGGCGTTCGCCCGGTCCGATTTCAATTTGCGGCCGTGCGGATCCGTTTACGGTCATGACCTCTTCTGGCGGCTCTGACTCGTCACCGCAAACGTCCGAACTGACGTTCACGCGCTGTTTCAATTCGGCGGACTGCTCATCGTTCTTGATGGAATGCCCGCGAATCACCAGCACACGCTCGGGCAGGCCCGCGAGCGCAGGAAAATAGCTCTCGATTCCTTCGAACATGCCATCAAGCGCTTGCTGGTAGCTCTCGCCGTGAGGGTGTGTGTGGTACCAATACAATCCAGGCGGATGGTCTTTCGGGACGTGCACGTTGTAATGGAGTGTTTGCCCGGGCATGGCCATCATATCCAGCACGTCGTCCTGCGGGGCATCTGGAGAAACTGTCAGACCGTGAAAACGCAAATTCGTCATATCCATGCACGGATCGATCAAACACTTTTCGTGCAATTGGCTCGGGAGATCATTGATGTAGATGATTTTCAGTTGATCTCCAGGTGCAAGTCGCAAGGTCGGAGCGTTTGGTTGTCGGTTAAAGTAAAAAGAGTCCTTTCCGTCGGCCGTTGTGGAAGCGCGGAGAGTGAGCGAAAGGATATGGTTCTTCGCGCGAAGTTCCGGTGGATTCGGTAGCGGATCTGACGGCTTCCCTAGCAGTTCGAGCGAAAAGAAAACTGCAATCGCCAAAATAGCGATGACGGCGAGTGTATTTCCTAGAGAAGGAGCAATTCGTGACATTGACAAGTCCGCAGCCCCGCCTTATTCGGTCTGATGCCAGGTGGAATCCGGGTCATAGGTGGTCATCGCTTGCGCAAGCTTTGTTGTGTCGGGTCCAAGATCCCTTTCGTAAATGGTTCCTGAGTCGCTGACGATGAAGGTCATCACGCCCGAAGAGCCATACTCTGCAGGATAGGCAACGAAGGCGAATCCCGCGGTCATTTTTCCGTTGGCGATGTAGTCCTTGGGTCCGCCCGGTGCATGGGTTCCTTGGCGCGTGAGAATTCTGAAAAAATATCCATTGAACGGAATGTGTTCTCCAACTTCATCTTTGGGGCGATTTTGGCGCGCATAAGCGATGAGAGGGTCTATGGGGCTATCGAACTCGTCATCAGCGCCGTGCCAGTACAGACCATTGTGCTGGCCTTCATCGCTGACTAGTTTCTGCGCGAATTGCTTACGAGAGTTTCCCGGCGAACGGGCAAAATATTGCTTTTGCGCTTCGACCAAGGCGCGGGATGCGTCCATGGCAGCGAGTTCATTTCTGCCAATGCGCCGGAATAAGATCTCGTTTTTGCCCGCTGGCGTGTCGAAATACCACGAACCGTTGTGGTTCACCAAGGGAATTGGAAACGGCCAGTTTTCGGCGCCGACGACCAGCGTTACAGCTCCGTTCGCCTCGGTGGCGAATCGATGCATTTCCTGATATTTGCCGACAAATCCGGTCCGGGAATCCATATCTTCGATTGGGTCTCCGGACGAAACGACATCCTGTCCATCCGGTCCGAGGATACTCAAGAGAGCTTGATCGTCCGGCGCTTGCATTGCGGCAAAGAAAGCTCGGCCGGCATCTTCGACAGAGGCAAAGGTCCTCTGTCCCGGCTCCTGGGCGAACATTGGCGCAGACGAACAGCCCAAGGAAAGTACGAACAGAACAGACACCGCAAATCGAACAAACTTCTCGCATTCAGATTGAACAAAAATCGAAATCCTGTGCAACATGGTATTCCTCTCCATTTCTCGAATTCTTAATGACGCCCGCCGCCACCACCATGAAAACCACCGCCCTGAAGCCCGCCTCCATGGAAGCCGCCTCCGAAGCTTGACCTTCCGCGGGACGAAAAGCTTCGGACATCTCCGCCGTGAGTAAAACTGCCGAATGCGCCAGAGTGCATTCCTGACTGCGCGTGAAAGCTGGAACCTCCATGAAAGGCGGAGCCGCCGTGAACACTCGAAGACCCATGGAATCCGCCAGTGTGATCGAAACCGCCATGGCCGAAATCACCGTGATGAAACCCGTCGTGGCCGAAGTCCCGGCTGTGTGAAACGAAGGCGTGATGGTCAAAAAATGCACTACGGCCATTCCAGTCATAGCCCCAATGCTGCCAACCCCATCCAAATCCTCCAAAGTATCCGATTCCAAATCCGATACCGAAGGAGAGTCCGACGCCGCCCCAAAAAATCCCAGGCACGGGATACCAGCCTGGGTAAGCGATGATGGGCGCGCCATACACCAGCCAAGGATCATAGGCAGGCACATAGATCACTTCTGGGTTGGCAGGTTCAATGACGATGGTGTTGCCTTGCGTGTCCACCTTCTCCTGTTCGTTGTTATTTAGATGGCCAGCGTAGCGGGCCTGCTGTCGCAGGGCTTGCACCGCATCGGTGACATCCTGCGGCTGGTTGACATATGCATCGCCGAGCGACGAAGTCCAGGAGAGGTTCTTGTCCATATTTTCGAGAACCGAAGAAAACTGTACGATGGCTTTTACGCTTGGATCCCAGTCATGCTTGTCGACTTCTTTGGCCAACTCTTCGCCCTTGAGGTTGGAATGCGTTTGCATCCAGCGGTCTGCCTCGACGATTTGGGTTGGATACGTCGAAGCAGCCAAAATTTGCGCCACCAAAGCATCCGGGTATAAGGCGATTGGCGCGACAAGTTGCTGCAACTCCTGAGGGGACTGCTTACCGGTGGAAGCTGGTGGCTGGTCGTTCGCTCCTCCCGTGGATTCGTGCGCGTCGTGCGCCTGCGTCGTCAATCCCACAAGTAAACAGCTGAGAAGTACAACGAACACCTGCTTGGAAAGTTTCATAATTTTCATCGCAAATTCTCCAGTACTAAAATTTGAGCCACGTGCGCGTCAATGGAATTCATGGGCCTCGTGTCAACACGCTGATGAACTCTCTGCTCCCGCGTGCGGCCTATTGGCCGCACGCAAAGGAATGGCCGCCGTAGCGAGCGCCAGACAAATGCAGATGCAGAAGTCGCGAATCATCCGTTACTTCTTCGAAGAGTCTGGAGGGAAGTGCTTGAACATTTTGTCCAGGCCCTTATCGAGATTCTTGATGTTTTTGTCAGAGTTGTTGGAGAGGGTGTCGCTCGAGCTGCCTCGCCAGATCAGTTGTTTGGTCTTGGCATCGAACAGATCGACAACGACCGTGCCTACCTTGTAGGTATCGGTCGTGGTTGTCGCCTCACCGAAACCGCTACCACCGAAGCGTCGCCAACCCCAACCTCCTCCAAATCCGTCGTAAAAGGTATTCAAGGTCTGTTGATTGCGCGTGATCTCCATGGCTACGACCGAAACATCGCCGCCGGAATCCACCTGGGCCCAACCTTTTGCTGCCAAGGCAGCATTGACGGCACTTTTGATGCGATCGACATCCAACTGATCTTTCGTCTTAACTTGTGCCCACGAATAGGTTTTGTACTGCGCGAAGTTTGCGCCGCGATCGTAGTCGGTCTTCACCTGCTGTGCCGACGCCGCGCCTGCGAGAAAAATCATTCCAATCAAGACCAATGCGACTTTTTGTATTTTCATAAATCCTCCTTTTCTTGAGATTCCGACATAAGCTACTTCGCCCGATGGAACACCCCACTGGCGGTCGGCCAACTGCCGTCCCAGCGAGCCGCTAGTTTCCGTGTTGTTCCCTGCGGTGTGCCGGCACGTGTTGCTGAGCTTCCATGCTTTGTTGACTGATTCTCTTTTCGTAGCGGGACTGGGGTACTTGGCTGCCGCTAGAGCTGCCTTCCTCAAACAACTTCGCAAGGAAGTAGCCATCCCCGTATTTGTTAAAGATCAATTCGCTCTTGGCTGGTGTGGTGTCTGTCTTTGTGTCCTCTACCTGGAAAAGAGCGGAAGTGGACCCATCGGCACTGCTGATTTCCATGACCGTCAGATCTGAATCGTCGAGCAGGTGGATGCGGTACTGGCCTGCCGGAAGTTTGAGGTTACCCGCATGGAACTGGAATGGGATGTTGACTTCGATGTCGTCGACGATCTGCGCTTGTGTCTTGCTCGGAATAATCGTTAAAGCCAAGGCCGCGGCGATAAACAACGCCAGCCAGTACTGCCGGCTTGTCACCTTGCGGCCCGCATGGGCATTGCTGGTGGTTTCAACGAACATGATGATGTTTCCTCATTCTGTCGCCGCGAAAAAACTGATGCACGGGCGACACAAGGGAAATAGCATCACGCCTGCCAAACATCTCAGGCCGTAAGTGATGGAAAATGCAGGCTGATTGCACGAGATGGTGGAGTCCGCATGCCAGCCCATTAAACAAGGCGTCCAAGTATTGCCAGTCCAGGGCGAGGCTATTTGCAGATCGTATTTCGAGTAGCTTGGGACTCAGCTCCAACGAAGACGTGAGCGTGAAGGCGCGCGGCTGCGAATGTGAATCGATGGAGGCTTCGAGAACTGGATGACTTGCAGCTGTGTTACGCGGGAAGTGGATCTTTGTTGGAACGCGAGATGCCAAGTTTTTGCATGCGGAAGTAAAGCGTAGACCTCTTGATTCCCAATCGCGCAGCGGCTCCATTGGGACCAGACACAACCCACCGGGTTTGGTCGAGAGTCTTGCGTATGTGATTTCGCTCCGCCTCTTCCAGTGTAACGGCCTCCTGAGCCTCCGTGGTGGCGGCAGCCTTCAGGCTCGCGAAAGGGGCCTGCAGAACATTGCCCGTGCTGAGGATCACACTGCGCTCGATGAAATTCTGCAGCTCGCGAATATTCCCCGGCCAAGCGTACGATGCCAGTTCAGACATCGTTTCTGAGGAAACCTGGTCGATTTGTTTACCCATCCGGCGGGCATAGATCTCCACAAAGTGTTCGACCAAGGCTGGAATGTCTTCGCGACGGGCACGCAAGGGCGGCAGTGGGATTGGAAACACATTCAGGCGATAGTAGAGGTCGCTGCGAAATTCGTTCCGCTTTACCATGTCCACCAGGTTTCGGTTGGTCGCAGCCACGAGGCGAACATCCACCTGGTGCGTGCGATTACTGCCCAAGCGCTCGAACTCCTGTTCCTGAAGAACACGCAGCAGTTTGGGCTGCAAGGCGGGCGGAATGTCTCCCACCTCGTCCAGGAAGAGGGTTCCCTTGTCGGCCATTTCGAAGCGACCAATCTTTTGCGCGATGGCGCCGGTAAAAGCGCCCTTTTCATGGCCAAAGAGCTCGCTTTCGAGAAGATCGAACGGAATGGCAGCACAATTCAGCTTAATGAACGGGCGTCCACAACGCGAGCTAAGATTGTGAACCGCGCGAGCGATCAGCTCCTTGCCGGTACCGGTTTCTCCCTGAATCAGAACGGTGGAATCCGTGGGCGCAACCTGTTCGACTTGTTCGAGCACCGCTTCCAGGGCAGGGCTCATGCCTAGGATCTGCTCGAATCTACGCGAATTACGGTCCTGATCACCGGCCCGGAAGGTTGCTGACGCTCCCACAGAGGATCTCCTTGTGGACCACAGGCACTTTCGCTACTTAATTCTCCAGCGCCGCTCGAACACTGTCGAGCAGGGCTTCGTTGTCAAACGGTTTTGCCAGAAACTCTACCGCGCCTGCTCGCAACGCTTGCATGCGCATTCTCTGGTCGCCATGTGCCGTGATGAAGATGATCGGAATCCTGCAACGGTCGGCGTTCAGCTTGGCCTGCAGCTCGAGACCGGACATCCCCGGCATACGGATGTCCGCGATCAGACATGCAGTTTGGTGCTGTTTGCCCGACCTCAGGAACTCTTCCGCCGACGCAAAGCCGTGTGCGGGCAGGTCAACCGCCTCCAGCAAGTCCTGGACAGCACTGCGCATCGAGTCGTCATCATCGACAATGGCTATAAGTTTGGTGGCTCCCGTAGTGTCCATGTCGGAAAGCTACCAGTATCTGGGAAAGCAGCGCAATCACACGTTGGTATTATGCTATTTGCCGCCGGAGGGAAGCTCCAGCACCCCCGCCATTTTCACCAATTCCGCCAGAGATCCAGCTTTCATCTTCTTCATCGCACGGCCTCGTTGAATCTTCACAGTAACTTCGCTGGTCCCAAGTTTCCCAGCGATTTGCTTATTGAGCATGCCCGAAACCACCAGGCGCATAACCTCGCGCTCGCGTGCAGTCAGGGCCTGGTATCGTCCTCGTAACTCGGCAAGGCTAGCTTGCTGTCGGCGCCTCGCCTGGTCGCGGTCTAAAGCCTGGCGGATTGCATCCAGTAAATCGCGGTCCCGGAAGGGCTTGGTGAGGAACTCTACGGCGCCTGATTTCATGGCCTTTACGGTCATCGGAATGTCTCCATGGCCGGTGACAAAAATGATAGGAATCTGGATCCCCGCGTCAGCCAACCGGCCCTGAAAGTCCAGACCGTTGACTCCCGGAAGTCTGACGTCCAGGACAAGGCAGCTTGGACCGTCGGGCCGCTCGCCTCGAAGGAACTCTTCTGCTGTCCCAAAGGACACGGAACGCAAGCCCACCGACTCCAGCAGGTCTTGGATGGACGCACGCACGCCGGCATCATCATCAACGATGAATACGATGGGAGCGCCGGCGGGCGTCACGCACGCGCCTCGAATTTGGCGGGTAGGGTGAGGTAGAAGCTTGCGCCCCGGGGAGAGTTTTCCGCGGCCCACAAGCGGCCACCATGCGACTCAACGATGGAGCGGCAGATCCGAAGTCCCATGCCGGTGCCGTGAGCTTTGGTGGTGAAGAACGCATTGAAGATCTGGTCCGCCTGCCCTGGCGGCAGCCCCACGCCGGTATCGCTGACAGACACGAGAAGTTGCGATTTTTCCGCTCGCTGCGACTTGATAGTGAGTTCTCTCGTTCCGTCTACAGCCTTCATGGCATCGATGCCGTTAATCGTGAGGTTCATCATGACCTGCTGCAATTGCACGCGATCCCCCATGACCGGGGGAAGGTCTGCCGCCAGTTCCGTCCGGATTGAGATCGAGTATCGCGTTACCTCGCCGCGCAGCAGCACGATCATCTCTTCAATGACTTCGTTTGCGTCGACCAACTCCAACTGCTGACTACCTTTTTGGAAGAGGAGGCGAATTCGGCTGATGATTTCTGCCGCGCGGGTTCCGTCCTTCACGATCCTCGCTGCGGCCGCGCGGGCCTTGTCGAGATTTGGGACGTCGGCTGCCAGCCAGCGGATACAACTATTGGCGCTGGTGACAGCAGCGGCAATCGGCTGATTCACTTCGTGCGCTAGCGAAGCGGTCAGCTCTCCCATGGTGGTCACCCGATTGACGCGTGCGAGATCCGCTTGTGTCTGGAGCAATCTCTCTCGCTCTTCCTTCGCCCGCTTGCGGTCGGTGACGTCGATCACGGTACCTACGTACTCAACGAGATCGCCAGATGGACTGAAAACGGGATGGCCCACTGTGTGGATGTCCCGGATGTCGCCGCCGGCATGAACAATTCGGTAATCGAACTCGAACCCCATCTTGTCACGCGCAGCGCTTTCGAGCCGTTCCGTGGTCCTAGCTTGATCGTCCGGGTGAATGCGTTGAAAGAATGTTTCGAATCGCGGCTGTCCACCGTGCTGGTCAAAACCAAGGACGCGGTAGCATTCCTCGGACCAGTACCTGATCTCTCCAGATCCGGGAGCCCCTGCCCAGCTGCCTGTATGGCTGAGCCGCTGCGCTTCAGCCAGATAACTTTCGCTCCGGCGCAACGCTTCTTCCGCCTGCTTTGCTGCGGTGACGTCTATCGCGGTCCCGACAAATTCTACCAGGTCGCCCGACTGGTTCAAGATAGGACGGCCAATCGTGTGGAGGTGCTTGCTCGATCCGTCCGGAAGAACAATGCGGTAGTCCACTTCAAACTCAGTTTTCTCTATTTGGGCTCCTTCAAAAAGGTCCACAACGCGTTTCCGATCCTCAGGGTGGAACTTAGTAAAGAAGAATTGAGTGTTCGATGGATCATCATCAGGCTTGATGTCGTGTATCCGATAAATTTCCGGCGAGACTGTGACTACCCCCGATGCAACATCGACTCGCCAGCTACCCGTGTGGCTTAGTTTCTGGGCCTCAAGCAAAGATTCTTCACTGCGGAGCAGCTTTTTCTCCGCACGCTTGCTCTCGGTGGTGTCCATCACCGCGCCAACAAACTCGAGTTCACCCGACTCATTTCTTTCCGCATGACCCACAACATGGACGTGTTTGACCGCACCATCCGGCATCAGCAAGCGATATTCATGCTCAAAATCCTTTCCATCCTGCGATGCGTGCTCGATCGTCTGTTTTACGAGGGCCGCGTCTTCCGGATGAACCCGTTGGACAACAAGTTCCACGGTCGGCGTAATCGTTCGGTCGTATTGGAAGATGCGAAAGGTTTCGTCTGACCAGGTGATCTCGCCGATAGCCGGCCTCCAGCCAAAGCTCCCCGTATGACTGAGCCTTTGCGCTTCCGCCAAGTACGCCTCGCTGCTTTGCAGAGTGGCGTAGAGATCGCGCAAGCGCCGGGCGGTATCGTTGAACACCTGGCCGAGGTGAGCAAGTTCATCTTTCCCGGCAATAGACACTTGATGCTGAAACTCGCCCCGGGCCAAAGCCTTGGAGCCTTCCACCAATCGCTCCAGTGGCTGGGTGATGCTGCGGGTAATGGCCAGGCCGAGGATAGCAGCGGTCAGCAATGTGAAGACGGCGGTAAGCGGCACAACGACAAAAACAAGACGTTGCACGCGCTGAATGTTTAGCGCGGTTTGAGCCTGCTCTTCGCCGACCACGCGGTCGACTTTCTCGACGAGCTCCGAGGTCAACGATTCCAGTGGCCGTACTTGGTTCGCCAGGCGCAGGTGAACAGCCCGCCAGTCGCCGGATGCGGCGAGTGTGGTGATGGCCTCAAGCTCTGATGGCAGCGCGCTTTGAATGACGCGAAGGGTAGGCAGGATGGTGGGATCTCGCCGGGGGTCGAAAGGTGGGAGACTGAGGGCACTCGTTGCGCGAAGGATGCCCTCCAGGACCGCGGTACGAAGGGATCCGGCGTCTTTCAGCAATCGATCGACATCTTCGGCGTCGGCGAGTTCATCCAGGCGATCATGAAACGCCAACATACGGGTATGCATGCGTAAGACCGCAACCAGCTTCTGGTCGACATCGTTCAGGCGCCCGGCCTGAATACGGATCGTGTGGAACTGCCAAAGGATGACGACATCCGCGGCTAACATCGACAGGATGATGAACACAAAGCCGAGTATCAAACGGGGGCCAATGTCGAGCCCGCCGGCACGAAGAGTTTTCGTTCCAGCGCTTTTAACCCAACGGTCCAATCCTGTTGCGGTGTGAAGCCCCATTGGTTGTTCCTATGACGCTATCCCTGGCCTCGAACTCACGCCGTACGTCGGGCCGTTCTCGCAACGAACCTGATGCAGCCGATTGGGACGAGTTGAGAACTTCCCTTCACGGTTGTGCTGACGCCTCTCGAGGTGGTCCCTTCTTGAAACCTGTGATGCGAACTAAATCATTCTCAAGGGCTGCGGCCGCTTCTGGGGCACGCTTTTCGCCAGTCAGCACGGAGTGAACCGCGCTGATGTAAGCGTCCGTGACGTCCTGGTATTTTTTGCCAGTGACGTTCGAAGGACGCGAAACTATGCCGGTCCGGAACGCCTGACTCAAAAGGACAAAACGGGGATTTGCTTCAAGCATCTCCGGCAGGTTGTAAAGTTCCGGTAGAGTGGGTGGCTGCGATAGAACGCGGGACCGCTTCACCTGCACGTCTCTACGGGTGAGATACCGGACCAGTTCAAGGGCTTCACGGGGATGAGCCGAAAATCGGGAAACTGCCAAGCCCCATCCTCCCAAGGTACCGACTTGGCCTACCTTACCACCGGGCAGCAGGGCTATATCGAACTTATTTCGGATTGGAGACCCTGCCGCCTGGCTGTCGGCGTAGGCTGACGGCCAATTTCGCATGAAGGCCGCGTCGCCTGCGACCCAAACGTTTAGCGAATCCCACTCTCTATATCCGGCTACAGCTAAGGGTGAGATGGAACCAACCCAGTGCGCCGCCCTTTGCCAGGCCCTGATCGCCCGCGGATTATTCACGCTGATCGACTGATCTTCCTCGATGATCCGCCCACCGCCTTCAGCGGCCTGCCATTCCAGCGCGTTGCAGGTCAACACTTCGTCAGCCGCCCCTTGCCACACAAAACCCCAAAACTGTTTCCTACCCTTGGCTCGTTCGCCGGCCTGAATTCGAGCGGCCAGAATGTCCAACTCATCCCATGTCGTGGGTGGCTCACGATATCCATACTGTCGCAGAAGGTCGGTGCGATAGTACAGAAGTCCGACGTCGGCACGATACGGCATGGCCACCAGCTTGTTATCCACGATGTAGCTGGCAGCTATCGCCGGAAATTGGGAGGAGATTTCGTTGGCGAAATATGGTTTGAGGTCTATGAAATCGTCGTTCAGAATTCCAGGCCAGACTACATCGATGCCGTACACATCCGGACCTGAGGTGCCTGTCCCAAGCAACTCTTTCCACAAAGCTAGCCTTTGTCGCGCGGACTCCGGGGACGGAAGGAGACTGACTCGGATTCCTGTTTCCCGAGTGAATTGCTGCAATTCCTGCTGGCGCGCGTCGCTGAACGTCTTGTTCGACCACTCCTCCAGAAGAGTCAATGTAACCGGTTCTTGAACCGATGGCCGAGCACAACCTCCCAAGAGAAAAGAGAACAACAGAATGCAAAAAGGGCCTGGGATCTTACCGGAATGCGACAAGTCTGCGTACAGACCACGAATTCCCGGTGCGACCTTTTTCTGAGTGTTTATCAACATCTCGAAAGGTTCCTCTCACGAGAGGATCAGGAACGATACCAACGGGCCAGGATACCGCCGACGATGATCATCGTGCGGGTCCGTAATCTCGTCAAGTTTGCCGGCAGATCGTCGCTGCTTGCCGAGAACCTTGTAAGTGCTTTCGGCGTCAATCCTTTGCCTCGCTTTTGGCAGGTAGGGCGAAATGAAAGCTTGCGCCGCGCGGAGAGTTGTCGGCAGCCCACAACCGGCCGCCATGCGATTCAACGATGGAGCGGCAGATCCGCAGCCCCATGCCGGTGCCGTGAGCTTTGGTGGTGAAAAAGGCATTGAAGATCTGGTCCGCCTGCCCTGGCGGCAGCCCCACGCCGGT
>Ga0210392_10000217_pt1 | contig 44529 bp, 71 predicted proteins | sample IncBWC30OmetaG_FD_161057 | JGI IMG/M metagenome (GOLD analysis project Ga0210392, IMG submission 161057) | Forest soil microbial communities from Barre Woods Harvard Forest LTER site, Petersham, Massachusetts, United States - Inc-BW-C-30-O ... | reverse complement strand
TGGGCCGGACAACATCGAGAACCTGAGCAAGCGGCGCGAACTCAGCGACGCGGCCAAGGCTCTGCTTGCCGATCAGGCCTTCGGCCACGCCTACCGGACGCTCTACAACCTCTGGTTCAACCAGCTGATGAACCTGCCGCACGCCAGCGTGGCGCAGGATGAACTCAACGCGCGCCTGAGGGCGCTCGACCTGATCCCGGTCGAACTCGCCCGCATCATCGAGAACTTCAAGCAAGACGCCCGGAGCGCCCGCCATGCCTCCTGAGGGCCTCGACGAGGCGCGCGAGGCGTTCGCGCAGGAGATCCCGCAGGCCACCCGGCAACGCGACCAGGGCGGCCGGTTCGTCTCCACCAATAAGCCGGAAGCCATCTTCCAGCCGCGCGAGATCGAGGGCGACGAGCGCGGCGACACACGCGACGGCGGGGCCGACCCGCGCTTTGAAGAGCAGGAGAGGAGAATTGCCGATGGCCGGTCTGAAGAAGGGGAGCCCGTTCAAAAGCCCGCGAAACGTGTTCCAGCCGCCAGCAACGACAATGACGAGCCAGCCGAGCCTCAGCCGCCCGAGCGCATCGGGCAAGAAGCCGACGATGCCGATCAGGACGGCGAAAAACCAGACAAAGGGGACGGTTCCGAAGGGGAGCCAAGCGAAGACACCTCCCCCCGCTACAAGATCCAGATAGACGGCGAGGAGCACGAGGTCAGCCTCAACGAGGCCTTGCGCGGCTACCAGCGCGAGGAGACGTTCAACACCCGCATGCAGAAGATGGTCGAGATCGCCAAGACCGTCGACGAGCGCGGCTCGCAGGCGCAACAGGCGCGCGACGCCTACATCCAGCTCTGCCAGCGCCAGGAGGAAGAGTTCGCCGCGCTGATCCCCAAGGAGCCGGACTGGAACCAGCTCTACAAGGATAATCCCGCCGCCGCGCATCAGCTCGAAAACAATTTCAAGTCGGTCTACGGCACCTTGAACGCCATCCGCCAGCGGCGCGCGGCGGCGGCGCAGGAGGCCTTCAACGACAACGCCCAGCGGACCGCGTCGTACGCGCGGGCCGAGTTCGACAAGTTCAAGTCCAAGAACAAGCTCAACAACCAGGGCGAAGTCGACAAAGCCATCGGCTGGATGCGCCGGACGGCGATGGCGCACGGCTTCTCCGAGGACGAGATCGGCACGACCTACGACGAGCGGATGCTGTCGATCCTGCACAAGGCCGCCAAGTACGACAACATCATCGCGCAAAGGCCGGTGCCGGTGCAGCCGGAACGGAACGGCGCGCTCCACCCCGGAACGGCGCCGCGCATCGGTGACAGCCGCGCCCGGACGATGAATGACGCCCAGAAGCGCCTCGCCGCATCCGGCAAGGTCGACGACGCCGCTCTGGTGATGGCGCAGTTCCTGCGCCGGTAGGGCCGGGTTCGCCCGGAGACGCCGTTTGCCGAGGCGAGTATCGGCGAAAGCCAGCCTTTCGAGCTGGAGACGTCCATCGGGAGACGGTTTTCCCGAAGTTCAGTCTTTCTCGAAAGGATCGCTCCCGTGCCTAAGGTCACGAACGCCTTCACCACCTACAACGCCCAAGCAAACCGCGAAGATCTCAGCAACGCCATCTATAACATTGACCCGTTCGACACGCCGGTCATGTCGGCTATTCGACGGCGCAATGTTAAGAACCGGATCTTCGACTGGCAGACGGAGTTCCTGCCGCTGGTCAACCTCGCCAATGCGCAGGTTGAAGGGTTCCAGCTCAGCAACGGCCCGTCTCAGCCGACCATCCGCCGCAACAACGTCACCCAGATTTCCGAACGCGACGCCACCGTCTCGGGCTCGCAGGAGGAGAGCGACGCGGCGGGCAAGGGCTCGGAGATGGCTCACCAAATGGCCCTCGCCGCGAAGGTGCTCAAATCGGACATGGAGAGCATCCTGTGCTCGCGGCAGGCCCGCAACGACGGCAACGACACCGGCCCGACCGCCAGGACCACCGAGGGCTTCGCCCACTGGCTCGGCCGCGCCACCGACAAGGCCTCGAACCCCAATGCGGCGGTCGCGCCCGGCACCGTCGTCACCGGCCTGCCGGTGGCCGCGACCGACGCCTTCGCCGCCGTCGCCGCCGGCTCCCAGGTGACTATTACCGAACAAATGTTGGGTGACGCGATGCAAGCCGCGTATACCAACGGCGGTAGCCCAACGATGTGGATCGTCCCGCCGGGGCCGAAGCGGACGATCTCGACCTTCGTCGGAAGAAGCACGACCCAGGTCCTGGTGGGCAAGACCGAGGTGGTTTCGACTATCGACGTCATTGCGACGGACTTCGGCCGGGTGAAGGTCGCCCCGTCGCGCTGGCTCGCGGTCGACGTCGGATTGTTGATCGATCCCGACTATGCGGCGGTCGCCTTCTTCCGCGCCTTCCGGCAGTTCCTGATGGCCCGCGTCGGCGACGCCGAGACGAGGATGATCGTGTGCGAGTGGGGCGTCGAGATGCGCAATCCCCTGGCGCACATCCTCTTCAACGGCATCAAGAAGTGAGCGAGCGGAAGCGCGTCTATCGCGACAGCGACGGCATTCGTCGGACCCTGATCTGGGACGACGAGGACCCCGACGGGGACTTCCACATCCTGACCGAACAGGACGTGGAGCCGATCCTCGACGCGGTGGCGCGCGACCGCGAGATCATGGCCAACAACGGGGACATGAGGCTCACCCATCATGTTCCCGCGATTGTCTACGAGCGCGCCTGCCGCGAGCAGTGGGACGAGGGCGACTGGCGCAAATGGTACAACGGCGAGGGCCGCGCCTTCGCCGTCTATGACGGGCGCGTCTGATGGCCGGCTGGGACGACAGCATGTTCGCCAACCTGCCCCGGCCGAAGATCAAGGGCCGGGTGGCGGCGACGCCTGACCCTGATCAGCCGCTCACGCCCGCTGTCCAGGCCGCTCGGCCGCAGACCTATGCTGAGCCCGGCCCGCAGCCCTCCTACGCCGACCAGCTCGCCCAGTGGCTCTACGCCAAAGGAACCGCCAATCTGCCGGCCAGCGCCGAACCGGCGTTGCGCAACACCCTTCAGGCCGGGGCGGACCTTTACAACCGATGGACGCCGACCGGGTCGTTTGAGGGCGGCGTTCGTGCGGGCATGCAGGGCGACGCGCCGGGCTTCGTCACCGGCGTCCTGGGAGCGGCCCCCATCCCTGGAGCGCCTGGGGCCAAGATCGCCGCCAGGGGCGCGGAGAGCGCGGCCGAGGACATAGCCACGGGCGCGGCCACGCGAGGCATCACGGCCTATCACGGCTCGCCGTACGACTTCGACCGCTTCGACATCAGCAAGATCGGCACGGGCGAGGGCGCGCAGGCCTACGGGCATGGCCTCTATTTCGCCGGGAATGAAGACGTGGCGAAGAGCTATCGCGACAGCCTCGCTGGGGGAAAATGGACCTACGCGGGCAAACCCGCATCGGAGACATGGGACGCGAGCGCGCTTGATTATCTCGACAAGAATGTCGCGGACAAAAAAGGCATGTCGGCCGCGATTGACGATGCAGTCGGCAGACTGAAAAACCAATCCAGTTTCTATAACGATGCTTACGCCGGGGGTAGCACGGCCCCAAATCTCTATGACAATGCGATCGCACGCCTCCAGCGGCTCGATCCAGAGCGGATCAAGCCCGCTGGCTCTATGTATCAAGTCGACATCAACGCCGATCCTGACCGCTTCATCGACTGGGACAAGCCGATGAACGAACAGCATCCAGATGTGCAGGCGGTATTGGGTTCGTCTAATGAGACAGCGGCGGGCCAGCTAGGTCGGGCGTATCGCAACCCAATGTTCGCGGGGGATTTGATCGGTCAGGACCGTGCAACTCCCGATGAGCTATCGGCGGCCTTGGCCAGCAAGGGCATCCCCGGCATCAAGTACCTCGACCAAGGCTCGCGCGGTGGCGGGGGCGATGCCACCCACAACTACGTCACGTTCAGCGACGACACCATCGACATCCTGCGCAAGTACGGCCTCGCGGGGCTTGGGCTGACCGCAGGGGCGGGCGCGCTCGCGACGCAACGCCCATCGGACGCTGAGGCCGCGCCTTCGGTCTTCCCGCCGCAGGGGACGACTTTGAACGCGCAACCGAACTGGAGCCCCCCATGAGCGCGCCCAAGATCGTGGACCTCAGCAAGTGGCAAGAGGGCTTTGACTTCTTCTCGTTCCAGCAGAGCGGCGGCATCGCCGTCATCTGCAAGGCCAGTGAAGACGACAACATCGCCGACAGTTGCTACGCGGGCTTCCGCAGCCAAGCGAAGAGCGCGGGCCTCGGGTTCGCGAGCTACCACTTCCTGCGGCCCGGCGACATGGAGGCGCAGGCCGAGTGGTATCTGAGCTGCGCCAACCCTGACGATGGCGAGCGGGTGGTCGCCGATTACGAGGACAACGGCGTCAGCCTCAACGACCTCGTTGACTTCCTCAATGCGATCCAGTCGCTCAATCCTACGCTCCAGCTCACCGTCTACGGCTCGAACGTCCTTGAGGAGACCATCGGCTCGCAGACCGTCGACTGGCTCGCCAACAACACGTCGCTGTGGACGGCCGCCTACTCGTCGACGCCCGGCTCCTACCCGCAGCAGGTCTGGCCGGTCTGGTCGCTGTGGCAATACACCGACTGCGCCAGCGTCTCTGGCTTCGACGGCGACGTCGACGGCAACCAGTTCAACGGCGACGACGCTGCGTGCCTTCGATGGTTCGGCCCGGCCGATGCGCCCGCGCCGCCGGACGAAGACGTTCCCGTCGTGACGATCACCACCACCGGCAAGGTCACGCTGATCATCAACGGGCAGGAGGTCGCGACGTGACGCGCGGCGCTGTCTCTCAACTGAAGCTCTCCGATCAGGGCCGCGACGTTCTCGCTGACCGCGAGGGCATGCGGCTCACCGCCTACAAGGACAGCCGGGGCGTCTGGACCATCGGCCTTGGCCACACCAGCGCGGCCGGGCCGCCGACGGTGAAGCCGGGCCTGACCATCACCGAGGACGAGGCCTGGGAGATCTTCCGCCGCGACGTCCAGACGTTCCGCACCCAGTTGCGTGGCGCGATCAAGGTGCCGGTCGAGCAGCATCAGTTCGATGCCCTGGCGAGCTTTATCTACAACATCGGCGCAGGCGGCTTCAAAGGCTCGACCGTGCTCAAGCGCCTCAATGCCGGCGACTACGCGGGCGCGGGCGCGGCGATGCTGATGTGGAACAAGCCGCCCGAGGTGATGTCGCGGCGGCGTGGCGAGCACGCTCAGTTCACCAGGGGCGACTATGTCGCCCGGATCGCATGACGATGGGCCTCACCGAGGAAGCGGGCAAGGTCGCCAACACCGCCGTCGCCGCGATGGGAACGTCGCCGCTGGCGATTGCGCTCCTCGTCGTCAACATCGGCTTCCTCGGCTTCTGCGGCTACGTGCTCGGCGAAGTCGCCGCCAACGCCGCCGAGCGCAACAAGGCGCAGCTCCAGTTGATCAACGACCTCGTCCACGACATCCGCGACTGCAGACAGGGGCCGAAGACATGAGCGATCAGCGCCCCCAGGTCGTGGTGAACACGCCCGCGCAGGGCGCAACCGCCGTCGCTGGCGAGACGATCAGCGCGCTCTCGGGCTCGCCGATCCTCCTGGTGATGGTGCTCCTGAACCTCGGCTTTCTCGGCTCGGCCGCTTGGTACTTCCATCAGCAGCAGATCTCAACCGAGCGGGTGATCACGGTGGTCATGGATCGCTGCCTGCCCGACGTGCACGGCGAGGCCTATGTCGCGCCGCACCCGCCGAAGCCGCCTGAAAAGGAGCCTTAAAGCCATGAGCCCGATAGGCATCGTCCTCGTCGTCATCCTCCTCCTCGTCCTGCTCGGTGGCCTTGGGGGCGGATCGGTCGTTCCCTGGTGGGGCTACGGCTACGGCTATGGCCACGGCGGCCTTGGCGTCGTCGGCGTCATCCTCATCATTCTCCTCGTGCTCTTGGTGATGGGCAGAATTTAAGGGAGCATCCCAATGGTCAAATACCCGCGAGGCTCCACCAACTACGGCAACCATTCTCCTGAGACGAGGCCGCCGAAACTCGACATCAAAAATCGCGTGTTCAACGACTTCTATCCCGACAAGCCGCGCAGCGCGGTGATGCCGCCGCCGACCTTCGACACCGAAGAGCCGAGGATGAGCAAGCGGCTCAACAGGGGCAGGCGATGACCGACTATAGCGATTTGAAAGCCCAGATCGCGGAGTGGGCCAATCGCGCCGACTGGAGCGATGCGCTCGTCACCTCGTTCGTGCGCATGGCGGAAAGCAAGTTCAACCAAGAGCTGCGCGTGGCGCAGATGATCAACTTCGCCGAGAACGTCGTCACCTGCCGCTGCGCTCAGTTGCCCGGCGACTGGCTGGCGATGGACCTCGTCAGGGTCGCCAACTCGAATGGCGCCGATGGCTTTTTGACTGCCCGCTACAAGGCCCGCGACGAGTTCTTCAATCAGCGCGATACCCACACGTGGATGTACTACACCATCGTCGGCACGGAGATCTTCTTCGGCGGCACGCCCGATCCGGTCGACGGCACGGCGTTCAAGATCTCCTACTACGGCGAGGTCCCGGTTTTCGCCGACGCGTGCCCGAGCTGGGTCTACACCAAATATCCGCAGCTCTATTTGTTCGCCGCGCTGATGCATGCCGACCTGCACGCCGTCGGCGAGGAGCAGAACGCAGCCAACATGAAGCAGATGGCCGAGGACATCATCCAGAAGCTCAACGCCGCCCACCTCGGCGCCAAGGCCTCTGGCTCGCGGGTCACCATGCCGCGCAGGAGGAGCTTTGGATGAACGGGCTTCCTCCAACGAACACCTGGGTCAGCGTCGCGCCGTGCTCGGTTAACGACGATGGCACGGTGTCGATCATCGACGACATCACCATCACCGGCTCGCCTGGCGCAATCACCTCGGTCGACAACAATGCGCACTCCCTGTGGTCGGTCGTGCTCAACGACGGAACGGCGAACGGCGACTTCCGCATCGACCGCTACCAGGGCGGCGTTTTTGTCGACAGCCCGATCCACATCGCGCGCGCCGACGGATCAGTGCTGCTGACGCTCGACCCCACCCAACCCCTGCAGGCTGCGACCAAGCAATATGTCGACGACACGGTGATCGCACAGACCGCTGGCGTCAGCAGTTTCAACGCCCGCGACGGCGTCGTCGTCCTGACCGCCAACGATGTGACGACCGCGCTCGGCTACACCCCGCCGCAACGGTTCATGGAGGGGTTGGCGGTCACCGCGCTCAACACCCTCTCCGCTCTGACGCATACGCCGGTTGGCGACTTCATCATGCTGACGGTCAATGGGCAGACGTTTCTGCCGGTCGGCGTCACCCCGGCGTTCTCGTTTTCCGGCACGGCCATCACATGGTTGAGCCCGATCTATTCGCTGAACCCCGGCGACGTCGTCGACGTCGCTTACACCTATCTCGTGTGAGGCCTCGGATCATGCGCAAGGCTTTGGCTGTCCTTGGCCTTCTCTGGCCGGCCGTCGCCCTGGCGCAGACCCCGCCATACACGGCCCTGGGCGTTCCTCAAGCGACCTGGGAGAGCGGGACCTTTGCGCCCACGCCGCAGCAATGGGAAACCCTGTTCGCCCACAAGACGGACTATCCGCTGACGGGTATTATTCCGGTCGTTAACGGGGGCAATGGGACGGCGACGCCCAACCTCGTGGCGGGCTCGAACGTCACCATCACGGGATCGTGGCCCAACCAGACGATCAGCGCGGCGGGCGGCAGCAGCGGCGGCAGCCCTGCCGGGGCCGTCGGCTCCATTCAAACCAACGCGGGCAGCGGGGCGTTCGGCAGTCTCGCGGTCCCGCTCCCGGTCGCCAGCGGCGGCACCGGCACGGCGGCGCCTGCTTTGGTGGCGGGCTCGAATATCGCGATCAGCGGCGTGTGGCCCAACCAGACGATTGCGTTCGCCGCCTCGACCTTTGGATCGCTCGTGCCGACCACCGACAACGCCTCTTCGCTGGGTTCGGCGACGGCGCGCTGGCAGCGCCTCTATGACACGCATGAGATTGTCAGCCCGTCGTTCAGCGGCACGACGTTGACCAATGTCGTCGGCTTCACTTCGCCGTTCTTTATCTGGGACAATCCGACCGGCACGACGGTGGCTGGTTACAATGCGCAGCGGATCTGGGTGGGCAACAACCCGACCGCGACCCCGGCCGCGAACAACAATGTCGCATCGACTATCGGCGTCATCAACGGCAACCAGCGACAGCAATTGTGGGCGCAAAACCTTCTCATCGGTCAGTGCGGTCCCGCCGAGAGTTGTGCAGCGGACTATGTCGACGGTCCAGAGGCCGGCTTGGAGATCGACGCCTTTACCAGCGCGACGACCGCGTGGGCGGCCTCCAATCGGGCCTTCAATCCGACCAGCGGCGTGTACTACAAAAACGCGCTTGAGATCTATAACGAAGGGCCGGCCAAGCTCACCAGCGGCATCTCCATCTGGTCGCCAGCGTCGGATGGTTCGTCGTGGTTCCATGAGGGCGTCGTTCTGGCGCGCGTGGCCGACATCGGCCTCCACTTTGTCGTGAACCCGAACGCGACCGACACGGCCACGCCCTATGGCGTCGCTTCGATTGAGGACGACAGCGGCGCCAATGTGCTGCTGGGGCCTGGAGCGGCCAATAATCTGAGCCTGTCGAAGGCGGTCGCCGTCCGTGGCGCGACCACTGCCGGGATCATCGTTCAGGGCAATGCTTCGGCGAACGGCGTGGCGATCACGTCCGACGGAACGACTGGCAAGGTGCAGCCTTCGGGCGCCGCCGCGCTGAACGTGTACCCCAACAGTCTGCTCTACACGCCGGTCAATTTCTCGGCTTTGCCGCCGTGCGCCGCCGCCGGCGCCACGGGCGTGGCGATGTGGATCAAGGACGGTCCCGCTCCGACCGCCTTCAAGCAATCCGTGACGGCCGGCGGCGGGACGGCGGTCGAGCCGGTTTACTGCACCTACAACGGGACTGCCTACGGCTGGGTCTACTGAATGACCGACCAGTCGTCCGCCATTGGCGAGTTTGTGATCGGGGGGTCAGCGATTGGCGGCGCTGCTCCCCTGCCAGGAGGTCCAATGCCGTCGCCAGCTCTGATGGGCATCACCCCGACGACCCAGCCGGAAGTCTTGCAGGTGCTCGACAACACCGGCGCCTGGGTGGAACTCGGCACGGTCGATCCGACCAGCCACACCTTCACCGGCGCCGGCGGCTTCAGCGCCGTGTTCGACAATCTGGCGGCGATCCAGGCGGCGACGATCCCGGCCGCCGTCAACAATATCGTGAGCCTGTCGTACGCCAACCCTGGCGATCTGCTCGGCAATCAGATGATGTTCGCTCGTTCAGCGAGCGGGTCGGCGGGCATGCCTTATGTCCAGTCGGCTGACGGCGCGTGGTGGCTGTTGTCGAACAATGTCGTCATGCCCGAGATGTTCGGGGCGAAGCGCGACGGCGTCACCGATGATGCTGGAGCTATTCAAGCAACAATCAACTACATGGAGGCTTTAACCGTTCCTGGCGGCATAAAAATCTCCCCCATTGCGTGTCAATTTAGTCCCGGAGTTTATTATTGCACGGTCGGTTTAGTCTCGACAAAAGCCGCTCGATATTTTGTTGCTGTCGCATCTACCTCTGCGGACCAAGGGCAAATATCAACAACAATTCAATTTCCCGGTAATTTTGCCGGACTGTTCGGGTGGCATTTCATCCATGCTAATGGCGGTACCTGTACCGTAGAAAATATCTTCTTGCTTTACGGGAATACCCGACCAAATGCGGCTACGGCTGCGCCAATTCATGGTTGGGGTATCGACCTTACTATTCGCATGATTGGCTGTGCAGCCCAATTGTGGCCTGGCAATGGCTTTCATATCAACGGCGGATTTGGCTTCAGCTCGACTTTCACCGGAACAATCACCGGGACTAATCTCACTTTTCCGTCCGTCACGACGGGAGCGCCCGGCGTTGGACAGACGGTGACGGGCGCTGGCGTCACCGCGACCAAGATCATTGCGGGATCGGGCCTTTCGTGGACGGTTGATATCTCGCAGAATGTTGGCCCGGTGGCGATGACGGCGACCACCCCCAACGGGCTCGTCGACTCGGCTATTTTCAGAGCCTGTCTTGCCAGTGAAAACGGCTATAACGGCTTTTATGGCTACGGCGCCAATTTCAACATCAATCTGTTTGATACCTGCTATGCCTTTAGCAATCTGCAATATGGCTTCCGAGACAATGGTGTTTTGGGCAACGTCTATCTTAATACCCAGACGTCTGGCAACGGTATTTACAATATAACTTCTCCGTACATTTCGCCGGCAGTCAATTATAACGGCGCAACGTATGTAGTCACTCCAGTTAGCAATTTGAATAATAACGACTTTGCCCTGACGCTGCCGTCGACCACAACGCCGGGCACGAACAGTGCAGTATGGACGCTGGTCAGTAATTCGGTAATATCTGGTTCACAACCATGGGCACCCGGCACTTTATATCAACCGGGCGGCCCGTATTATATGAATAACCACAATTTACTTATTCACCCATATTCAGAGGCAGGCCAAGTGCCGAGTTGGGTGACTGGCAACGTGCTCGATATCTTGGACCTGGGAGCCGTTGTTCCGTATATCAGTTCTGCGATGAATTTCCTTGATGGCGGCTTGCAGATCAGTCAGCCCAATGTGGCCCTCGATCCACTCGGCGTTTATCCATACGAGAACATCAACATATACTTTGGCAACGCAGGCGCCACCCGCACAAATGGAACGTCGCAGTTCTGGGCAGTGACCGGAAGCGTCAGCGGCGGCTTCGGCATGTATTTTGATTATAGTACTTATGCCTTGTATTGCGGCTTAGGGTCGCCTTTTGGCACTGCCGGCTGGGCTATTACCGGCGGCGGCCCGACCCCGGCGACGTTCACCGGAACGATTGCCGGAACGAACCTGACCATGCCGTCCGTCACTACCGGAACGGTGGCGATTGGGAAGACGGTGACCGGCGCTGGCGTCACTGCGACCAAGATTATTGCTGGATCAGGTCTTTCGTGGACGGTCGACAAGTCCCAGAACGTCGGCCCAGTGGCGATGACCGCCAGCACCGGCAACCTGAACGCCCCGACCTTTGGCCTGCCGACATCCCTTGCTGCGGCTGGGACGCTCGCAGTGTCGAAGATCGCTGTCGGATATGTCAGAACCCAGCCAACCTGGGGGTTGTGCCTTAGCGCGGCGCAGTCGCAGCCCGGCGGCGGGGCCTACGGCGTTGGCTGGTTCACCCACGCCAACAATCCCAACGGCAATGGCCTGCTCGGCTGGCAATGCATCGCCGCCGGCTCGCCTGGAACGCAGCAGGCGCTTTACGGCGTCATCGGGCCGTCGACCATCGCCAATCTGCCGGCGGCCTCGGTTGGGGCTGGCGCTCGCGCCTTCGTCACCAACAGCTCTCAAGTCGCGAGCGGTAATTTCGGCGCGACCCTGTCGGCGACGACTGGCGCCAACAAAGTCCCGGTCTACAGCGATGGCGTGAACTGGATCATAGGATGAACGACGTTGGCTGAGACGCTCACCCCGAACTACGGCTGGACCAAGCCGGACCCTGGCGCTTCCGCCAACACCTGGGGCGCGACCCTCAACGCGACCACCGACAAGGTCGACGCCCAGGTGTTCGCCAACCAGAAGGCGATTGCCGCGACGGGTTCGAACGTCGGCGACATGAAGATGTTCGCCGGGGCGACGCCGCCGACCAACTGGGCGATCTGCGACGGTTCGTCACAAAGCACGACCGGCCCCATGGCGGCGCTGTTCGCGGTCATCCAGTACGTCTTCGGGGGCAGCGGGACGAGCTTCAATCTGCCGAACGCCAAAGACAAGATGCTGATCGGCGCGGGCGGGCTCTATGCCCTCGGCGCCACTGGGGGCGAAGCGACCCACACCCTCGCTGCGGCCGAAATGCCCGCGCATAACCACCCGGTTACCGACCCGCAGCACTACCATGTCGTCGCCGCCTACACTCACACCCACAGCGTCAGCGATCCGCAACACACACACGGAGCCTCTGGAGCGGAGGCTGCTCACGCTCACGGCTCTAACCTTTTGAGATTTGTCGGTTCAGGCTCCAGTTTCGGCATCCAGAACGCGCCGGGAAATGTGTCCGCTGGAAACACCGACGCGGCGCAAGCGGGAGAGACGATCACCATTAATTATGCCCCGACCGGCATCTCGATCCAGGCCGCCGCCACCGGCATCCCCAACACCAACTACGCCTACGCCGGCGTCACCACCCAGAACGCGGGCGGCGGCGCGGCGCACAACAACCTGCCGCCGTACCTCGCGGTCAACATGATCATCCGCTTCGCATGAGCACGCAATTCCGCCCCCTTCAGATCCCGCCCGGCGTCGTGGCGATGGCGACCAAGAAAATGAGTTCGAGCAATTGGGCCGAGGTCAACTTCGTCCGCTGGCGCGAAGGCCAGCTCTCGCCGATGGGCGGACAGGCGCAGTTCACCAACGTCGTCGGCGGGATCGAGCAGTATGAGTTCGCCTCGCGCTGCAAGCTCATCCACGGCTGGTACGGGCTCGACGGCCAGTATCACATCGCCTACCTCTGCGAGGCGAACCTCTACGTCGACACGGGCGGGACGCTCACCGACATCACGCCGAGCGACGGCATCGTCGCGCCAGCCGGGCTGGTGGGCGGCTTTGGCGACGGGCTCTACAACGTCGACACCTACGGCACGCCGCGCGCGATCCCCGGCAGCGTCGCCATCACCAAGGTGCCTGACGCCTACAGCCTCGATAATTTCGGCTCGATCCTCTACGCGATGACCTCGGCCGACGGCCGCCTGCTGATGTGGGACCCAGCGGTGGGTGGCCCGGCGGTCGTCCAGCCGCCTGCCGACACGCGCGGCCCGGTGCCGCACGGCCGCTGCTTCGTCGTCACTCAGGAACGATTTGTGATGATTTTCGGCTCGACCCAGGACGGCACGGCCGACGGCGGCAGCGCGCGGCGCTTCGCATGGTGCGATCAGGAGAACCCCGGCGCGTGGGACTACGCCAACGTCACCTCGCAGGCTGGCTTCCTCGACATCGAGCCCGCGAGCCCGATTGTCTGCGCCATCGCCTCGCGGCTCGGCGTGCTGTTCTGGACCGGCAAGAAGGTCTACGCCTCGAAGTTCCTGGGGCTCCCGTACGTCTACGACGACGTCGAGCTGGCGGACGGCACGACGCCCTGGTCGCCGCAATCGGTGACCACCACCTCGGCGCTCACGCTCTGGATGAGCGAGCAGGGGGTGTTCAGCTACGACGGGACATCGATCACGCCGGTCGTATGCTCGGTGCGGCCTTGGGTCGACGACGACATCGACCCAATCGCGGTGCGCGAGTTGTCGTTCGCCGCGCATCTGGGCGAGTTCAATGAGTGGTGGTGGTTCTTCCCCACCTTGAACAGCCCGTTCAACACCAGGGCAATCGTCTACAATTATAAGGAAGGCTGGTGGACCCAAGCCCGGTTGTCGCGCTCAGCCGGGATCACGTCGAGCTACACTTCGCATCCGATCTTCGCCGACGATTTCGTCGCCTTCCAGCATGAGGTGGGCAACGTCTACGCCAACGCCAACGCGCCCGTCGTCCTGCCGTTTGCCGAGAGCTACGATCTCAACCTCCTCAGCGGCTCCCGCTTGATCACGGTCAAGCAGATGCTCCCCGACGTCGAGGCGCTGGAGGCGGACGATCCGACGGCGGTCGCCGCCGTCATCGCCAATCTGCGCTATTCGTTGTTCTACCGAAACAGCCGCAGCCTCGGCGCTCCCGAGCTTCAGTCGCCGCTCATCCCGGTGCGCTCGGACGGCTATGTCGACTTCCGCACCACCGGCCGCGACGTTCGCCTGCGCATCGACGTGGCGAGCCCGGTGGTCGAGCCGTTCACCCTCGGCCAGCATCTGGTCGACGCGGTGCCAAGGGGGGACCGCTGATGGCGCCGAAACCCTCGGCTCAAGCCGAACGCCCGCCGCCGGATATGCCGTCGATGCCGGATGTGGACACGAAGCTCACCAACTATCTGCGCACCTTCGCGCTGTGGTGCCGCGCCGGCTTTGCTGATCGGTTGCCCGCTCGTCAGGCGCTGCCGGGGGTGCTGCTCCTGGCGAACGACGCGCCCGCCGGGACAGCGCCTGCGGTGTTCCTGATCCAAGTCACCACCGACGGGGCCATCGTCGCCACGCCGGTCCCACTAGGGAGCGGCAGGCCATGACCGCCGCGCTCTATCACCAGAAGCTCGCCCGCGTCCTCGACCGCATGGGCGGCGTGTATACGGTCAACGACATCCTGACCGCGATTGCCGAAGGGCGCATGCAGAGCTTCGCGGTCAACAATTCCTGGGCGATCACCAAGGTCGTCGACTTCCCCCGCGCGCGGCAATTGCAGCTCATCGCGATGATCGGCGACCTGAAGGACGTTGACGCCCTGCATGCTGAGATCCTGGCCTACGCCGACAAGGTCAACGCCGGGCTGCTCGAAACCCATGGCCGGCTGGGCTGGCTCCGCGAAGGCAGCTATGCGCGCTTCGGCTGGCGGCTGAAGGCGAAGAGCCATCTCTATCAGAAGGAACTGTGAGCCATGGGCAGCAGCGGCTCGACCGACACGCAGTCTTCGCAGCAGAACATCAGTCAGGTCTCGCTGCCGCCGTGGATCAATCAGGCTGCGCAGCAGAACTACGCCCTGGCCCAGAACGTCGCCAACCGTCCGCTCACCCAGTATTCAGGCCAGCAGGTCGCGGACATCGGCCCTCAAACCCAGCAGGCCTGGAATTTGGCGGCGCAGTCGGGCGGCGCGGGCGCCGATCAGTACAACGCCTCGCAGGCGGGCTACCTCACGGCGGCTGGCACGCCCGCGACCCAGGTGACGCCGCAGTCGCTCGCTGGAACGAGCCTCCAGCCGTACATGGACCCCTACACCCAGTCGGTCATCAACACGACGCTGCCCTTGATGCAGCAGCAGAACGCGCTCAGCCAAAACCAGCAGGCGAACGCGGCGAACAGCGCCAACGCCTTCGGCGGATCGCGGCAAGGGGTGCAGCAGGGCGTCGCCCAGGCGCAAGGGGCGTTGAACATCGGGAATATGGCGGCGAACCTGAACAACCAGAACTTCCAGCAGGCGCAGGCGGCGGCGACCGGCGACATCAGCCGCAACCTCGCGGCGCAGCAGTCCAACCAGCAGGCCAATCAGGCCAACATCAATTCGCTGATCTCGGCGGCGGGCGGCCTCGGCGGCCTCGGCAACGCCGCGCAGACCAACCAGCGCCAGCAGTTCTTGGAGCTGTCGACCGCTGGCGCGCAGCAGCAGCAGCAGGCGCAAAACCAGATCGGCGCGCAGATGGGCCAGTTCGCGCAGGCGCAGCAATATCCCGGCCAGCAGCTCGGGGTCCTGCAATCGGCCTTGGGGATGACGCCGTACGGCTCGACGACGATGGGCTCGTCCACAGGCCAACAGCAGCAGACGACGACGCCGTCGATGCTGTCCGACATCCAGGCCGGACTATCGGGCCTGGGCAGTATGGCCAGCCCTGGCGGTCCGCTCGCCTTCTTGAACCCCGGCTCGGACCGGGGGCTCAAGACCGATATCCAGAAGGTTGGCGTTCATCAGCCGACCGGCCTGCCGCTCTACAGTTACCGCTACAAGGGCGACCCGAAGAGCTACCCCAAGATCACCGGGCCGATGGCTGAGGACGCGTTGCAGGTCGCGCCGCACACGGTTCGCACCGTCGGCGTGCACCAACCCACCGGGCAGGCGCTGCACACCGTCGACATGAATGCGCTCGATGCGGCCGGGCCTGCGATCCGGCCGCGCCGCATGCCGGGCGCGAACGGCTCCTTCGCCACGCGGGTTCCAGGGCCGCTCGCGCCGCCCGTCCCCGCCGGGCTGACCGGCGCGATGGGAGCCAACATGCGGGCGCAGCGGATGCGGCCGAGAGCGCCGATGCCGAACGTCATGGGGGCCATGGGGGGCGGCTTCGGTGGCTGACGTCGCGGACCTCAACCCGGAGTTCAGCAATCGGCTCGCGCAGCTCCGCGCGGCGCTCGACGCGGCCGGGATCAAGGAGAACGTCATCTCAGGCTACCGCTCGCCTGAGTATCAGAACCAGATGTATCTCAACCATCAGGCGAAGGCGGCGGGCCAACCGCTGCCTTACCCGAATGTTGAAGCGCCCGGCGTCGTCGCGGCGCCGTGGCGCTCGTTCCACAACTATGGGCTCGCCGCCGACTTTACGCTCGGCAATCCGGCGGACTATGCGCGGATGGCGGCGATGGCGCCGCAGTTCGGCCTGACCGGGATTGGCGCCAGCGACCCTGGCCACGTCCAGTTGGGGGGCGACCTCGCCAGCGACATCGCCCAGTACCATCTCGCCAACTGGCGTCCGACGAGCCAGCCCGCGCCCGCTTCCGGCGCCGTCGCCTATACCGGGCCTTCGGGCCAGCCCTCGCGCGTCGCCACGACGACGCCCGGCACGTCGCTCAATTCCTCGCCGATGGACATCGTCCTGAACGCCGAGAGCGGCGACCGCAACATCCCGAACGTTCACGCGACGACGTCGAGCGGGCAAGCGCAGGGCAACGCCCAGATCACGACCGGCACGTGGAATGATTTCGCCCCCAAGGCAGGCGTGGATTTGAAGCAATATCCCACGCCGATGGATGCGCCGCGCGACGTGCAGCTCAAGGTGGCGAGCATGATCCCGCTCAACCGCTGGGCGCCCTCGACCGTCAACGCGGTCCTGGCCAAATATCCGGGGATCGACACTTCCCAGACCCTCGGCGCAATCAACTCGGCGGCGATAAACCCCTCAGGAGCCCCTACAGCGGTCGCTGGCGGCCCTGCGGCTCCCGCCGCCCCAGGACAGCCCGGAGCGGCTCAAGGGAACTGGATGACCAAACTGGCCTCGTCCTTGAAGCCGCAAGGGCAGGACAAGGGCGGGGGCGGGGGCGGGGGCGACGACCAGCCGCAGCCGATGCAGCTCGCGCAGGCCCCCCAGGCGCAGCCGGTCGGCGGCCCGATGATGATCGCGGCGGGCGGGCAGAACACGTTCGGCGCCAGAGCAGCCCAAAACCAGCTCGCCCAGCAGGGCTTTATGATGCAACCGTCGCTCACTGCCGCCGCGAACATGGGGGCCACGCGCCCGCCGCTTCCATCGACGCTGCAATCGACGATCCAGCCGATGGCTGCGGGTCAGGCGACCGGCATGCCGGGCCTGCCGGGGACGACGCTCAACTCGCCCAGCCAACTCCAGATGGCGCTGATGACCGGCGCGATGAACCCCTACGACCTCTACGGCGGCGGCGCGTACGGCGGCGCTCAATTTGGGAGCACCTGACCCATGGCTCAAAACCTCGCCCAGCTCACCGACATGTGGATGGTCGATCCGACGATGTTCGACCCGACGCAGAAGTCGAACCAGTTCTCGAACTTCAACAACAACCCGTTCCCCTGGCCGCCGAGCTACAACACGGGGGCGGGAGGGCCAGTCAACGCCGCGACCGGCAAGCCGATTGCGAGCTTCCAGCAGTGGCAGCAGCAGAACCCCGGCGGCATGAGCCTCAACTCGACGCCCGCGCAGCCGCAGGCCGCCGCGCAGCCGTCGGGCGACTTCATCCCTCCAAGCGCCAGCAACCCTCTTGCGGCCGTCAACCCCGCAGCGTTCCAGGGGAGCTTTGCCGGCGGCGTCGATCCGACGACCGGGATGACGAGAATGCAGGCCAATCAAGCGCTGAACCGATACTACAACCCGACGCCAATGAGCATGGTGGGGGGCCAGTCGCAGGGCTGGGGCGGCACGGGCGGCAGCAATGTCGGCGGCACGATGATGGGTCCCTCGCCCGCCTCGATGCAGCCGCCGTGGGCTGGGCAGGCCTCCCAGGCCGCGCCGCAGCAGCAGGCGAGCGGAGCCCCCAACAATTGGCAGGCCGCGATCAATGCGTTGGCCAATCCCGGCAACCCGGTGACGCAGGGCGCGAACGTGCCGCTGGCGACCGGCTACCAACCGGCGGGCGGGGTCAATCAGGCGTTCCTCAATCAGGCGGGCGCCGGACAGAACCAGAACTTCCTGAGCGCCCTGCGCGCGATCCAGGGGAGGCCCCAATAAATGCCTGGATTTGCTAATCTTTTTTACTTTGGACAACCAGACCCGGCCCAGCAGCTCGCGCGGATGCTCTCCGGGCAGCAGCAGCCTCCGCAGCAGCAGCAGCCCGGAGCGCCGGGCGCGGCCCCGCCGAACGGACCAGCCCCCGGTCCCGCCGATGGGTCCGCGCCCACTCCACCGCCGCCGGTAGCCCCTGGCTCGCCGCCGCCTCCCGGATCGCCGCCGATCCCGACGGCGCTCCAGTCGACGCCCGACATGTCGCAGAGCTACGCGCAGCTCGCCAACCCGCCGAACATCATGAGCCTGTACGTTCAGATGGCGCAGCGCGATCAGGCGATGCAGGGGATCAACAGCGCCTTCGCCCAGATCGCCGCCAACCACAGCCCGCCCTCGATGCGCAGCGCCATCATGCAGAACGCGAATGCTGGCGCTGGCGACGCGGGCAGCATGATGGGCAACCTGATGAGCCTGTACCAGAACCAGCAGCAGATGGGGGCGACGCAGGCGCTCCTGGCGCGCTCGCCTGAAATTGCGCAGAAGCTCGGCATGGACGAGGGCATCGTCCGCGCGCAGATCCTCGCCGGTCGCGGGTCCGAGTTCATCTCTGCGCTGGAGCCGACGCAAGCGACGCGCGACATTCAGGCGAAGCACGACATGTTCATCAAGTCCGGCGGGACAGAGGACGATTGGAAGGCCAACTATCTGCCGATGATCCTCGCGGGAGGCATTCCGGGAATGACCGGCGACCAGCATTCGATGATGCTCGCCCGCACGCAATGGAACAACGATCCAGCCAACGCGGGCAAGCCGACGCCGGGCTACCTGAGCGACCCGGAGAAGTGGAAGATATTCAACCAGGACCTCACCGACGCGAAGCAACAGTTCGGCGGCCTGAACCAGTCGCTCGGCAAGTTCATCGGCGACATGGGCGAAGTCGCGAATAATCCTAGTCTCGACAAGATCACTGGGTCGACTGGAGGCGTCCTGAGCGGTGCGATTGAGGGTCTGCTTCCAGGGGAGGTCAACAATCTGAAGACCCAGATGACCGGCTTGTCGAATGAAGCCAAAGACATGTCGTCGCGCGGCGGTCCCAAAGGCGTTGGCCAAAACATCAAGACGCTCGGCTCGTCCCCCGAAGACTTCACCAACGCCTCCCTCACCAACTACCGCGACACTGTCATCGCGCCGCGCATGCGCCAGGCCCTCACCGCCCAGGCCAACGCCTATGGCGCGTCGGGGCAGGCCAACACCATGCCCGGCTATCTTAGAAATTATGTGGATCAGAACTTATACGGCGCCGGCGGCGAACTCGACATTGGCGGCGCTCCAAAGAAGGTCACGCCCGACACTGGCCCCGATGGCAAGCCGCTGCCGCAACCCGACGCGGCGCACTTGCAGGACTTCTACACGGCTTTGGAGCATCGAGGGCCGAAGTTCGCGCTCGATGGCCTCAAAGCCGCCGGTTTCGACACGTCCTCGTTGAGGTGATCAATGACGGAAACGTACCTCACGCCGACTTTCCAGAACGCGGCAAAACCTCAGGCCACGCCCGCGCCCGGCGCCCCCGCGCCGCCTGCCGCCCCGGCCCAAACCGGCGGGGAGCAATATCAGACGCCGACTTTCCAGAACGCGGTCAAGCCCCCGGCCCCGCCGCCGCCCGGCGGCGGCCAGCAGACGACCGGCGCGGCCCAGCCCGACTGGAGCGTCAAGGGGTGGGGACCGGGTTTGCTCCCGCAGCCTGGGTTTGGCGATGTGAAGCTCCCGCCGTCGGCCCAGGACTGGGGAACGCTCGCCGCCCAGAACTCCTTGATGGGCATCACCGGCCTCGGCGCTCCAGGCAAGGCGCAGGCCGATGCGGCGAGGGCGCGGCTCGATCCGGCGGCGGCGATGAGCGCGGATATGGCGGGCGGGACGTTTAGCCCGACGACGGCGCTCGCCGCGATCCCCTACGTGGGACCCTCGCTCGCGGGCGGCTTGCATGAGGGGGTCAAGAGCGCGGTGGAGAACTGGAAGCCCAGCGAAAGTTGGACGGATTATGCGAAGAATGTCGGCGAGGACACGGCTGGAGGCGCGATTATGGGCCTCCTCGGCCAGCGCGTCGCTGCGGCCTCTCCCAAGACACTGTCGAACCTCACCAGGGTTGGCGTGAACACGGGCCTTACAACCGCCGCCCACAAAATGTTTGGCAGTTTTTTTGGCGGCGATCTGATGAAGGAAGGCGCAACCCTTCTCGGCGGGTTGCCATCGATAGACGAGGCGGGGAAGTGGGCCGGGGAACAGGTGGGGAGCCTCGCCGGTACTCCCGCCGTCCGGCAGGCGATCCAGAACCTGATCCTGGGCGGCGGCTCGGCGCTGCGGCAGCAGACCGGGGCTTACAACCAGTGGATACCGGGCCAGTAACTGATCGCGAGGCTCAGGCCGACGAACGCGAGAGCCGCAAGCGGCCCCCACGGTTGGCGCGTCTGGGCGAGCGCGCCGATGACGCTACACCAGAGAAGAACGAGGATGACGCCTTCCATCACGCAGCCTCCCGTCCGTTGAGCAGCTCGGCGATGGCCGAGGCCACGGCGGCGCGGACCAGCGTCGTCAGCCGGTCCTCATGGTCGTGCAGAGCGCGCCGCGTCTCCTTGGCGACGATCTCCTGAACTTCCTCCGCGATGGTCGCGCCCATGGCGCTGGCGACCGCGTCCTTCAATATGCTGTCGAGTGGCATTGTCTTTCCCTTACCAGCGGGCCACGTTGGCCCGGCCACAACATATAAGCCGCGCTCGATGCGGCGGAAAGGTGCGGGATCGGCGCCGGAAACCCTTTACGGGCGCAGAGGGGGCCTGTGCGGGATAAACTCACGTAAGTCATTGAAATCGCCAAAATCTGGCCTTTCAGGGAGAAATCCGGTGCGGGAATTGCCACCTGCAAGATCAAGGGCTTGCGGGCTGTTTACGAGGGCTAAAAATCGGGACGGGATTTTTTCGATTTTAGTCCTCCCGATTTTCGGGAGTTTTTCGGGAGAGGCGGGCGAGCCACGCGGAGAGGAAATCCACCAAACACTCGATCTGCCGCCGGTTGAGCCTGACCTCTGCACGATCCTCATACGGGGCTTCCCCCTGGTCGATCTCCAGCCCCATTACGGGCTCGTCGAACTGGGGGGTGAGGCGAAGTTTGGTTTCCTCGGGGATTACGCTCTCGGTGAGTTCCAAGGTGGCGCTTAGATAGTTGGGTTGGTGGTCACCCATGAGCGAGGGCCTGCACGACGTCGTCGATGGTTATGCCGTTGCCGGTGAATGTCGTGCTCACAGCTCCTCCATCAGCTCGCGGTCGCCGGTCACGATCACGATGGGGCCGACGAGGACGTCGCGGCCAATGAACCGGGGCTCCCCCTGCGCGTGCCAGAGCGCGGCGGCGTGCCAGAGCGCGGTGGCGCGGTGATTGATGGGCAGGCCCTTGAGCTTGTCCGTCTCGTTGCAGAAGGCGACGCAGGGCTCGCGCTCGAACTTGGTGAAGAACGGCACCAGCTCGATGTCGCCGCCTACGAGCCCCCGGAGGTCCTCCAGATGCGGCGCGGCCGCCAACTCTTTCGAGCTGACGGCCGCGTTGCCTACCGGGATGATGGTGAGGACGCCCTTCATGCCGCTTTCGGCCGGCGGATGAGACCGCGCGCGACCGTCTCGCGGCTGAACTCCTTGATGTAGTCCTCGGCCTGCTGGAGGGTGTAGCCGAACACGCCCTGGAGCTGGCCTGCGGTGTAGCCCGCCTCGACCGCACAGGCCGAGGCCGAACGCCTGAGGCCGTGGGCGGTGTGGCCCTTGAGGCCCGCCTCGACGGCGGCGGCGCTGAACCACTTGCCGAAGTCATCGGCCGACATCGGGTTGCCCCTGGGGCCGACGACGAACGTCTCCGCGCCGACGACGCGCGCGGCGGCGATCTCCGCGTTGATGTCCATCCACTGGTGCGCCATCGGAATGGCGACCGGCTTCTCGGTCTTGACCTGGGTGAGCTGCATCACCTCGCGGTCCTTGGTCAGGCTCTTCGGCCCCATCCGAACGACATCGGAGCGTCGCTGGCCGGTGCCGAACAGGAGGGCGTAGGCAAGCCGCTCTTTCGAGCCGCTCTCCCAGCGGGCGCAGAACCGCTCGCGGTCCTCGGGGGTCCACATCTCGTGATGCACCGTCGTCGTCGCGACCTTGGTCACGCCAGCGACCGGATTGGCGTCGATCAGGCGGACCTCCGGGGAGGCGGCCCATTTGAACACCACGCTCATCACCGACACGAACCTGTTCGCCATGGCCGGGGCCGTCTTGGCGATCTCGTCGCGCGTCATGGCGATGGTCCTGGCGGTGATGCTGCGGAACGGCTCGCCGCCGTGCTTCTCCTCCACCCGCCTGAGGATCGTGTTGTAGCTCGCCTCGGTGGCCTTCTTCTTGACCGGCCACTCCTTGCTGGCGCGGAATTTGCCGATCAGCCAGCCGATGCTCGTCTCGTCCTTGCGGTCGAGAGCCTTGACGGGAGCGCAGGGCCTGCCGAAGCGCAGGGTCTTGTAGAGGTCGCAGAAGGCGTTGGAGCCGAACTCCAGCCATTCGCCCCTGGCGTCCTTCATCGGGGTGCGAGGCCCGTGGCCTTCGCGATAGTACCATGTCGTCGCGCCGAGGCGGTTCGTCTCAGGGTGAAGCCCCTTCGGACGACCAAGGCCCGGCAGGAAGCGCGGGCGCTCGATCTGTTTGCGGTCAGTCATTATATTTCCCTTACCAGAGTGTTTTAAGTTCCTCCCCCTCCTTCTCGGAAGAAGGTGCGGGAGGTTGTGCGATGGCCAACTTGTCCAGATAAGTCTCGTCCATGATCATTACAATGGCCGTTCCGTTCATCTCGATCCGCACCGCTTTGACGCCCGCCCACTTCGCGGCCTTCAGCGCCCGCTTGTAGTCCTCCATCAGGGGGCCGCGCGTCTTGGTGACCATCGTCGCGCCATCCTTTCACTGGGCGTGGAGTTGTTTGATCTTTTCGATCCCGACGCCATGGCTGATCTCGTCCAGCACCTGGGGCGTGAGAACGATCTCGACGTACCAATCCTTTGGCTCCGCGAGAGAACGGCGGACGGCATGGACAACGCCGCACCGCTGCGGCCAGGGATAGCGCCAGACCGAGTGGAGGCGGCACGCCAGGGCGGTCGAGGGCTCGGCCGAGGCCAGAAGAGCCACGGCGACGAGAAGGCCGCGTACGGTCATCCCTGCGGCTCCTTTTGCTTGACGCCGAACCGGCGAGCGATCTCCGTTGATCCCTCGCCAACAACGCGATGCTTCCCGGCCAGCCGCTTCGCCCTGGCGATGGCCGCCACATCACGTCTGGTCTTCTTGTCGTGGCATTTCAGGCACAAGAGCTTCCCGTGCTCGGCGGAAAGCGGCAGGCGATCATCGTAGGGCTGTAAAGCCTCTGCGAGAGTGTGATCCAGCTCGTAGTCGGCCCGTGTCGGGCATTCGGCGCCGCACAGCTCGCATGAGACGCGCCCGTTCAAGTCGGTCGCGCGGGCGACGATGGCGCGGGCGCTGGCGGCTGAGAACGAGATGCGGATCATTTCTTCGCCAGCCTTTTCTTCGCCCGCTCCTCTTCGGCGGCGAAAGGAATTTCGCTCTCAAGGCCAGCCCGCATGATCAGCGCCTTCGCTGCCGCCACCATGCAATGCGCGTCGGCAAGTTCCTCTTCATGATGCACGACGCCGTGAAGAGCTTCGCCGAGCAGGTGCATGGCCCAGCCCTCGGAAGACCACAGGTCTGCGTCATAGCCATCTTCGTCATTGTCGTGGACCGCCAACGCTCTTTTTGGGTCGAACTCCAGCCCCGCCCTCTTGAGCAGGACCGTGACAAGACCAACCCTGTGATGAGCCTTCTTAAGCTCCTCCTCGTGATAGCCCACGCGCCAGTAGGCGCTCTGGATGGCGTCCCGCGCCAGACCAATGTCGTCCGTTATTTTCTTCTGCATCACGCCGCCTCCTCCTCATCGGGGCAGAGCCATTGCGCGAATTCGTGGAAGCAATATCCGCACATCAGCAGACCCATCTCTCGCGGTTCTTTGTTGGCTCCGGGTTGGGGCTGGACCGAGCAAATCGTCAGGACGCCCCAGCCGGTGCGGTCCTCAATCTTCCGCTCGCATCGTTCGCAGAGCGCCGGGAAGGCCCGATGTTTCACGCCGCCCCCCTCAACCGCTCGGCATCGACGCCGATCAGCTCGGAGATCCAGCCGAGGATCGCGTCCTTGCTCTCCTGAAACTCCTTCTTGTCCATGCAGTCGTGGCCGTGCATGCGCTGGCTGCGCGCCTTGTGGACGATGACGGTCGGGCCGCGCGCGGTGACGTGGGCGAACTCGTCCTCGCCGCGCGCGTAGGCGGCGACGCGCAGCGCCGCCGCCTTGTTGCCCGCATCGATGATCGTCTCGCGCCGCCAGCCGGTGGCGATCAGCGCCGCCTTGCGCAGATGCTCCGGTGTCGGGAATGTGTCCCACAGGGGCTCAGGCAGATTGCTCCACGCCTCTTTGACGAAGGCGAACTCATGCCGATGCGAGATCCAGCTCCGCTCGGAGACTTCATCGAGCCAGTACCGACGCCCCTCAACATAGGCCTTGGCCGCTGCTTCTGGTCTCGCCGGGACCATCATTCCCCTGTTCCATATGAAACTTTGCACGGGCGCTATCCAAGGTTTGCGGGCTGACGCCGGGCTTGGCGGGTCATGCGGCCCTCGCGTAGCGGCGCGAGAGCTTGTCGACCTTCTGCTCCAGCTCGCGAACGAACGCCGTGATCTCGCGCTCCAATTCGCCGATGAACGGCGGGTCGCGCGCGACCCGTTTGACCCAGAGCTGCATCCTGAGCGGGAAGTCGGGATTGAAGCTCATGAAGTCGCACCAGTGGCGGCCGGTGCAGGCCATCTGCCACTGCATCTGCACCATGTAGTCGTTGCCGATCACCTCGTTGATCAGCACCTCGCCGTGAGCTTTCAGCTCAGGGCATTTGATCTCGACCAGCCCGAGCGTTCCGACATAGCCGTCGGGCGAGGCGTGCGCGCCTTTGACGGTGGGGTGCGGCACGAGGCCCGCTTCCTCGACCTCGACGCTCTTGATGATCGAGTACATCAGGCGCGCGTCGGGCTCGCGCTCGATCCCCTGGAGCATGGGCTTGCTGGGGGTGATCGCGAACGGCACGCCGGTCACGTGCTCGACCACCTTCTCCCACATCAGGCTCTCGCGATCCGCGCTGAAGCCGCCTGACCTGATCTTCCGCACGACGCGGGGCGCGTCGGACGCGCCGACCGAGCCGCAGCGCGCTTGCCGCCACTCGTCAGTTCGTTGCTGGAGCATTGTCGTTCCCGACTGGAGCGCGGTCGCGCTTCCCTTCCTTGGCGAGGCCGACGACCTCCTTGGCGCGCATCCACTGCTCGACTGTCATGTCGCCGATGTCGGTGACGCCGACGAGCTTCAGCACCATGGCCTGGTTGCGGCCGGTCTCGTCGAACAGCCGTTGCAGCTCGTTGGCCTGGCCCGCGTCGATCTTGGGCGACGATCCGCCTGCGGCTTTCCCGTCGTCGTCGACGCCAGCCGCAAGGCCAATGGCGGCGCGCAAACTGTACCTTTGCAAATAGCTCAGCGCCGAGCCCAGCGCCTGGGTCCACGACATGCCGGTCGAGCCGATGTCGACCTTGCCCTCAAGCGGATTGCGCTCGCTGTGGCCGTCGATGTGGCTGACGATGCAGGTGACGCGGACCAGATCGGCCTGCTGGGCGACGACGAAGCGATAGTGCAGACCGTGCCGCTGGAACACCGGATCGACGACCTTGGCGACGTCGGCGAAGCTCTCGTAGCGGTATTTGGTGCGGGTTCCCGACTTGCCGGTGAAGTCGACGTCGTGGGTCTTGAGGATCGGCGTGAGTTCGCCCTTGGCGTTGCTCATTGCGACGTTGAAGGCGCGCTCGGCGGCGCGGTCCTCTTCGGAGCGCCGGGCTGCGAGCAGCCGGTCGAACACGTCCATGTTGAGCTGCGGATTGAGGGCGAGCCGCTCGATCATGGCGAGCAGGCCGCCGCCCTCAGTTGTCTCGAGACCGGAAACCGAGGGCGGCGCGACAGCCGCTGGTAAGGGACCTCGGCCGTCGCTGGGAATATCGCTCATTTCGGGCCTCCTGCAAAGACCTGAGGTTGTCCCCGCGCCATCAGGGGGTCAACGTTTAACAGGACGAATACTTGTGGACAACGCCATGTTGGCCCCGGCACAACTTGCAGATCCGGGCGGTCACAGTCTCCTGTTAAACGTTTTACCAGATCGTGGCGCGTGCAATACGCCTCTTGTTAAACGTTTAACAGGGTTGTTGGAGCCGCTGTTAGATGTTGTGCCGCGCACAACTAGGCTGTTGCCTTGTGGACGAGCTCAATTATTTATTGACAAAAGGGCCAACCTTTGAGCACCATGCTGAAATGCGCACCCGCATCCGACCCCCGCCCCAACCGCCACGCGACGAGCTGATCGCGTTGCGGCAAAAATACTTCCCCGGCGTGCTGCAGAAAGACGTCGCCAAGATGCTCGGCATCACCCGGCTGCATCTGATTGCGGTCGAGCAGGGCTACCGCAGGCCGTCGACCAACTTGGTCCTGCGCTGGCTCGAATTGCTTGCCCCCGACGCGCGCCTGAGCATGTTCGGCGACGTGCCGGCTACCATGAAGCGGTTCGAAGAGTTCTTTCGCCTCCAGAAAAACTACCCGAAAATCTTCAAAGCAGCAGCCTGAGGCGTGCGATGGCGCGGCGACGACGACCTAGTTTTGCGCCACGCGAAACCCTCATCCAGGCCGCTTGCCTCGAACACTGGCTGACCCTCGGCGTCCCTGGCTCGCTGGTCGCCGCGATCCCGAACGCGGGCGCCATGGGCCAGCCAGGGCTCACCTGCGGCCTCGCCGATCTCATGGTCATCGCGCCCGGCCTGCCCGTCGGCTTCATCGAACTCAAGCGCGACCGCAAGAGCCCGGTCAGCGACGCGCAGCGGGAGTTCGGCGAGCTGTGCGGGAAGCGCGGCATCCCCTATGCGCTCTGCGTTGGCCGCGACGAGCCGATCCGCATCCTTGAAGCCTGGGGCGCCGTCAAGAGGGCCGCCGCATGACAACGGTGGCCTACACTCTCACCGGATCGGAAATGCACCTCGCGGTCATGGCCGGGGTCCAGCGAGCCCTCGACGCGATCCGCAGCAGGCGGCAGGGCCGATACGGATGCGAGGACACAGGGTTCGACTACCAGATCAACGGATGCCTGGGCGAGCTGACGGTCGCCAAACATTTCGGGTGTTTCTGGAACGGCTCCTTCCGCGATCTCGGCGCCGTCGATGTCGGCAATCGGTATCAGGTGCGGGCTTCCAACTATGACGGCCCGAACGCAGGCCTGATCCTGCACCCGCCAGACAATGACGAGCAGGTCTTCATCAAGGCGTTCGTCAAATTGCCTCGGGTCACGCTGATGGGCTGGATGCTCGGACGCGAAGCCAAGCGGACGCAGTTCTGGACCGACAAATTGCGGCCAGGGCGCCCCTGCTTCCTCGTCCCGCACGAGACCCTGCACGACGTCGAGGAGTTGGCGGCATGACCGACCAGCCAACGCTCAGGCAGCAGATCGAAGCGGTCGAATGGGCGTTGGACTTTATCGACTGGCGCAGTCCAGCCGCCGCCGATCCATTCAAGGCCGCAATGGAGACGGCGCTTGAGACGCTCAAATGTCTGCAATTCATGAGGGAGGTGCTGAACTAGAACCTGGGCGGCGCGTATGGCCGAACACCGCCCAGGCCCAGGTTTGTGAGGCGTTTTCCGGAACCTCATCGGCCTCATAGCAGAAATCCAAAACGTTTTGAAGACGCATGTTTTCAGAACGCGCTTGAAATGTAACCAGCTCGCTGTCGGTCGCAACGGAGACGGTGGGGCGAGCCGGAAGACCGTCGGAACCATGGGGCCTCTGCCTGCCGACAGCGTGGCGCGAAATCCCGGAGCGTGAAGCGGAGCAGGGGGCGGTTTCCCCCTGAGAAGTAGCGGGAGACTTCGGCGGCGAACCGGCTAGCCGAGGGACCTAAGCGGCGGCGGCTCCGAAGGCCAACGACTGCACGGTCATCGCGACCACCCGGCCAAATCGGCGGGGCTGGTCGCGCTATGACCGTCACAACGGCTCACCAAAGGCCAATGGACTGAGGAGGAAGCAATGGAAATCAAGATTGAACTGTTCCTTGATCGTGAAACAAAAAACACAATTCGGTATATGGAAGCAACCAATCCGCCAAAGCTCTATCAAGGCGTCGTCTATATTCAAAAATTGGCGTTCGGCCGTGACCAGAATTATCCGCGCGAGATTGAGGTGACCATTGCGCCGAAGGTGAAGCTCGGCGTCGTCCGCGCCTGACATGACCGATGCGACATCCGCCGACCTGACCACCGACCTGCGCAATCAGGCGTTCGAGGAGATCGAGCGGGTCGCCCTGCTGGCGTCGAGCTACGGCAGGGCGATCAGCGAGGCCGCCTACCGGGGCGACGACCACACGATGCTCGTGCACCTGAAGCAGCTCAGGTCCTGCACCATCACGATGATCAAGATCTACAAGCACTATTTCGACGTCAGCGGAGAGCCCCCCGATGGCCAAGACCAGCCCTGGCGCCGCCATCGTCAGGATCAGCGACCCGGCGATGAACTGGCGCGAGGTTGACCTCAACCAGCTCCTGGCGTGTTGCCGGCGTGAGCTGGCGTTCCGGCAACGCTGCTATCCGCGCTGGATCGACAAGGGGACGATCAGCGCGGCGAAGGCCGAGCGTGAGATCGCGCTGATGCAGTCGCTGGTCGAATTTTTGATCCACTGCATTTTCAAGGCCGTCACCCGACCGCCGGTTTCTGCGCATCAGGAAGCAACAGCGGCAGCAACAGCAAGTGCGGATGCGCCGAAGGCCGCAGCCGCGCCATGAAGGTTCTTGTCGCCTGCGAATTTTCCGGGGCGGTGCGCCGCGCGTTCCGCGCAAGAGGTCACGACGCCTGGTCCTGTGATCTCCTGCCTGCTGAAGACGGCGCTCCCCAGCACATCCAGGGGGATGTGCGCCTGATCCTCGAACAGGACTGGGATATGATGATCGCTCATCCGCCCTGCACCTATCTTGCCGTTTCCGGGTTTCACTGGAATTACCGGACGCCGGGCCGGATGGAGAAGACAGTCGAAGCAATCCGGTTTGTCGAAACGCTGTGGGCCGCCCGGGCGAAGAGAGTGTGCGTCGAAAATCCTGTCGGCATTCTCTCGACCATGAGCCGCCTCGGCCGCCCGGCCCAGATTGTGCAGCCACATCAGTTCGGCCATGACGCCTCGAAGGCCACCTGTCTGTGGCTGCGCGGCCTTGCGCCCCTGCGGCCAACCTGTCTGGTCGAGGGACGCCCCGTCATGATGGCCAATGGCAAGATCGTGCGGCGCTGGGCAAACCAGACCGACAGTGGCCAGAACAGGCTCCCTCCTTCAGAACACCGCGCAATGGACCGGAGCCGGACTTATCCCGGCCTTGCCGAGGCGATGGCGGCGCGATGGGGTGAGAATGTCGAGGTGTGGATGCAGCCAGAGCTGGAGCTGGCAGTCAGTGCTCCTGCCGCGTCTCCACAGCAAAATGCCTGAGCCGCTCGCGCTCGGCGTTCATCTCGTCGACCACATAGGCGCGGACCTCGTCGAGCCCGTCGAGGCCGATCATCGAGATGATGGCGCGCACCAGCCCTTCCCAGTGGGTGCGGTCCAGTCGGTCGTCTTGCCTTCGCTCTACCATGGCCAACAAGAAAGCGCTCGCGTGCGCTCCGTTCAAGAAAAAACGCAGAGTTATTCGCCGCAAAGTAAAGTGGTAAAACGTTTAACAGACATTTAGGAGCGCGGCGGCGTCCGCTGGCGCTGGGCCTCGGTCATCGCGCCCCGGCGCGTCCCCTGCCTGGTCGCCTGGAGCGTTCCCTTCTTCAGGTTGCCGGCCTTCTGCATCGCGCTGACCGCGACCGCGTAGGGGTTGTCGACGCCGCCGCGCGCCTTGATCTTGCTGACGGCTCTGTCGAGGATCTTGGGCATCGCCTAATATCCGTTCCACTGGTTGGAGAGCGGGCCGGGAATGAACGCTGGCCCTGGCCTGCCGGGAGCTGGAGGCAACGGCGCCGGCGGGGGCATGCTGTATCCGGCCTGTTCTGCCTGTCCGGGGTTGTGGGTCCAACTTCCATTGGCGTTTTGTTGCCAATGACCGAGTGTCGAGCTTCCTTGCGTCACGAATTGCGGCGCGCTCGGGTCCGGCAATGGCGTCGTCGGCAATTGCTCTGGCATGTTCTGCTGGAGCCACCGATTTTGAGCCGCCGACAGCGGCGGACGCGGACCCGTCGACAGTTGCTGCAACGGCGTCGGCGGCGCCCACCTCGGCATTTGCGGCCCCATGCTCCACGGCGCGACCGGCAACTGAGGCCCATAGGTCATGTCTTGGATGTTGTTGGAGACTGGAAGGTCCTGCCAGCGCATTAGAGGCCTCTACGAATAGTAGTTGGGCTGGAGCATGCGCGCCCGCGCCACCGCTGGGTTGAGCTGCTGTGCTCGCGCGGCGGCGATGTCGGGTGGCATGACTGGCGGCATGGGCGCATTGGCCAGCGGCACGCGCTGGGCGAGATCGGGCCGAGCGTTGGCGAGCGGTCCAGGCACTGGCCCGCCGCCCATCGGGGCGGCTGCGGGGCCGCCCTGAGGCCCTCCTCCAAACAAACCGGCGAGATTGAGCGCGCTCATCTGCGCGCCGCCGCCGCGTCCATAAGGGCTCCCGCCTGCGGGCGCGTTGGGCCGGGCAATCGAGACAAAGCGCGGGTTCGAGGCTGCGCCCATGCCGCCCGCGCCTCCAGCCGCCAGCGGGCCGCTCACGGGCTGGGCGTTCGCGGCAGGCGCGTTGGGGTTGACCGGGCCGGGCGTGATCCCTGGCGGCCGATAGCCGGGATTGACGACGCCCGGCGCCATGCCCGTCATCTGGTTCATGGCCGCGTCCGGGCCGCGCGGATCGCCGCTCCCGGCTCCGCTGGCGCCGACATCATAGACGGGGCGAGGCGGGAACGGACGGGAGGCGTCGGCCGCCGCCATAGGACCGCCATAGGGCTGCGGCGGGTTGTCGACGGGGTCCATGCCGCTCATCCTGTTTACGACTGCGTCACGCCCGAGATTTTGAGGCTGCGACTGGACCGGCGGCATCGTCGTCCCCGCCGGTAGGGCTGGCGTTGCGCCGGGGAGCTGAAATGGAGGGTTTGCAGCCCCTGGCCCTGGTCTCACGACCGGAGCGTCGGCCATCATGTTCGAGGCGTCGGCTGAAGGCATGTCGGCCGGATTGCCGCCGCTCTGCATCATCGTCGCGGCCTGCTGCGGGCTGATGCCGTACATCTGGCTGAGATACTGGAGCCAGCCCGCGCTGTTGCCCCCACCTGACGGCTGCTGCCCGCCGCCGCCCCCGCCCTGCTGAGCCCACCAGGGCAGGCTGTCGGTCAGATCGGTCACCGGCATGTTCGCCTCCTCCTTAAGCCACCGCGATGGCGTTCGAGCTTGCGCTCCCCGACCCCGCCGGATTGATCGCCGTCACCGCGCAGCTCACCGAATTGCCGCTGTCGGCCCCGACCAGCGCATAGACGGCGTTGGTCGCGCCAGAGATCGGCGAGCCGCCGCGCATCCACTGGTAGGCGTAGGACGTCGGCGCATTGCTCCACGTCCCGTTGGTCACGCTGAGGTTCTGCCCCACCGTCCCGGTCCCGCTGGCGACTGGAGCTGCGGTGTTGACCGGCGGCAGGACGGTCGACAGGGCGCTGGTGATCGCCGCCCCCATCGCCGCAGGCGTCAGGTTGCCGGCCTTGCCCGCGTTGACGAAGAGCAAGACGTCGTTGGTGAAGCGCGAGTTCGCCGGATTGCCCGGCTGCAACCCGGCCGGCGCGGTCTGTTCGGTGGTGTCGTGGGTGGTGGCGTCGCTGCCGAGCGCGGTGGCGATGGCGGTCAATTCGGCCGCGACATTGGGATAGGCGTGATGGATCTTCGCCGTGAGGGCGACCTCGCTGACGAAGCTCGCGATCAGGTAGCTCATGGGCTTACTCCCGCTTGGTCGGCGGGACGACGCCAGGGACCTGCTTCTGCGCGCCCGCGCTGACGAACGCGCCGCCGCCGGCGAGCGCGTGCGGGTCGAACTTGGGCTTGTCTTCGTCGGGGCGCTGATCGGTCGCCTCGTCGTATTCCTTGAGGCCGTGCGCCTCGACCCAGGCGGCGCGGGCGCGCTGCTCCTCGGCCGACGACATGCCGTCGGCGTACGTCCCAGGCGGGGGCTTTTGGGCGAGCGGATCGAGCGCGGCCTCGGGCTTCCAGGCTGGCGGGACTGGCGGCGCGTCCTTCGGCTCGTCCCAGCGCGGCGGCGCGGCGTGCGCCTCGAACTTGGCGGCCTGCGGGTCTTTGGGATCGGTGGGCTTGGCGCCGATGGGCAGCGGCGCGCTCGCCTTGGCGACTTCGGGCTTGGGCGGCGGCTGCGGAGGCGTGGGCGGCTTCGGCGGCGGCGCAGGCGGCGGCGTGGGTGTGGGCTTCGGCGCGGGCTGGGTGGGGGTTGGCATGTCAGCTCCTCGATGTTGGGGCTGACTGGGCCTCTTAGCACAATTTGTAGGGGCTCGCGCGAGAAGAAAATGGCCGAGGATCGTGTCCCCGGCCAGTCCCAAGGTTATGCGCCGGGCTAAGGCGCGAGCTGAGCTTATTCCACTTTGGCCTCGGCGTCAGCGGACGCCTCGGGTGCAGGCTTGACGTTGAGGAACTTGACTTCCGCCTCGCCGAGGAGCTTGGCCAGCTCTTGCCACCGCTCGCCTTTTTTTCGCCTGGCTGCGCGTTGCAGCGTCGCCAGGAGCGCCTCCAGTTCGTCCAGCTCGATCAGCGTTTCGACCGTCTCTTGCAGCTCGTCCATATCTCGCCTCCGGTCATGCCTCGCCCATGCTCTGGCTCGCCTCAAGCAATTGCGCAAGCGTGGTTTCGAGCTTGGCCAATTTGCGGATCGCCTGGTCCTCGCTCAAACCCTTGTCCTCCATAAAGCCCTCGATGATCGTCCTCAGCACCCATGGATGTGTGCTTTGCAGCTCGCGCAAGAGATCGCTCAACGCCTTCTCAAAAGCGCGCTTGGTGATCTTCTTCGCGCTGGTCATCGCCGCTCCTCAAGCCGGTCGAGCCGCTCGCTGATCCGCTCCTGCGCCCGCACGATGGCGTGCAACGCCTTGGTCCCGGCGCGGAGTTCAATCCTGAGCAGGTAGACGCCATAGCTGAGGACGACCATCACGCCGATGATCGCGACGGTCTGGGCGATGTCGACGATGGCGTCGAAGTGGCCGTTCATGGCTTCGTCGTCCCGGCGAGTTTCATGATCGCGAGGGCGACTTCAAGCGGGTACATCCGGTGAATGTCCACCATCGCCTGCCCGTCAGGATAAACGACCAGCGACGCAGCGGGCGGCGACTGAACGGCGTGAAGCTCGGCGTCCGGCGCGATGTCGGTCACCGCGACGCCCAGCGTCTTGGCGAGCAGAGCCAAGTTATCGTCGACAGGGAAGCTCTGCTCGTTCAGCCACTCGGATATGCGGTCCTTGCCCTTGGCGACCATATAACCCTTGGCGTTGGGAACGCGGCCCCACATTTTGGCGGCGAGGTCCGACGCCGTCAGGCCTTGCTTGTCCATCAGAGCTTTGAGGCGCTTGGCGAAGGCGGCGTTGCGGGCGGGATTGGACGGGTGCGCCATCGCCCGACGCTATCCCCGTGTTGTTTCCCGGCGCAACGCCTTCACAACGTCCCCAGATTTGCTATCTTGCAGAGATGGGCAAACGCCGCGCCGACGCCGACAGCCGCCGCTTCTTCGACGAGTTCGAAATGGTCCGCGTCTCGCGCTTCCGCGCAACCGGCGTCGTCGATCCGTCGCGATCCGAAGCCCTGATCAAGTTCCCCAATGGCTCGATCAAGCTCCTCGGCACAGCCCATGTCGCCTTCGCCAAAGGCGGCGGATGGTCGTACTTCGTCTGTCCAGGCTGCGGTGACCGGCGCTCGCCCAACCTATGGCTCGTCGGCGATGCGCCGCGATGCACGAAATGCTGCAATGCAATGAACATCAAACGCCGCACCGCATACGGCTTCGGTCGCGAGGCGCGCAGGAGGGCCAGGGATAAGCGCCTGGACGAGATCATCGCCAAGCTCGAAACCAACGAGCCGCTGCGCTTCAAGCCAGCGCCGCAGGGCTGGTGGGGCAGGAAACAGGTGCTCAGCCACAGCCGTGGCCTCACACACACCATGCGACGCAGCATGGTCAGCCTCAGGCTCGGCCAGCTCGCCAGCCAACAGGCCAAAGATCAAGACCCGCTCGGCTTCCTGCCGCTCGCAGCATCAAGGCAGATCGTCAACCTCAAGCCGATCTGGCACGCCAGCACGCCAGAACGCCTGCAACAGGCGCTGGATACCGCTCAGACAGCCATAATCGAAGCTCTCAAGAGCGAAGATCCAAACATAAGACTGGCCGCAGCAAAGCTCATGCTCAGGACAAAACAAGCCAGAGATCGAGGCCTTTGACCAGAACAGGCAATGGCACTGGGTATAGGCGCCGCCTCGTTTTTGCAACGACCGTTTGAAAAATTACGCAATGATATCAATATGTTGCCGCTGACCGTCACAGTTGACGGCTGTTAGCCCGTTCTTGTCCGCTGGCGTCAAGGGGCGCCGCGAAACAAATTTTCTTCGGACAATCCGCAAAGATCGGCCAAGTCGGGTTGACGCTGGGCTGCGCGCGTGGCAGGTTCGCGGATGTTCGCGCTTGTTCTGCAACCAGACCGCAACCGTGTTTGCAACCGCACAGCGCGGCTCATGGTCACAGTGTTTGCGGGCTGGCAGAAAGATCAGCGTAATCCCGCACCGTGCGGGAATGCAACCTAGCAATGTCAATGACTTACATGCTGTTCCTTATTCCAGCGTGGAATACGATGCGTAAGTCATTGATGTTTGGTCGCGATGATCAATCGTTGATGTGATCGATGCACATTGCAACCGTGCGCCGGGGACCCTGCCTTGCTTTCTGTAGAACCGAATTGACCCCCCCCTATAGACCAGTCTTTGGGGGGGACCCCGCCAGGGGGGTCCCGTCCTATCTCGCTCCCCGGTCCCAGACTACAGGCCCCGTGCGTTGCATTCGTTAGACTAACGCGTTAGACTAACGCCCTGCCTGTTAGACTAACGCGATGGGAGGCGGCGATGGCGATCAGGATCAGGGATATTGAGGAGGACGAGGAGCGGGAGCGTCGGAAGCGGGTTGCGATTGAGGCTCTGAGGTCGACTGGGGCGCAGCGGGTGTTTGCGGAGGAGGCGGCACATCCGGCGCGAGCGGCCAAGCCGGCGACAAAACCAGAACCTGCATCCGCTGGCTGCAAATCGCCGAACAAACGGCCAACTTTCGACCGCACCGCCTATCAGCGGGCGTACATGCGGGTCTGGCGGGCTCGGCGGAAGGCTAGGGAGGAATGATATGGCCATTGATTTGAGCCCTGAGGGGTTGGCGCGGATGCGCGCTAATTCTCTCAACTTCTCGATTGGGGGCTGGGACGATGAGACGGTTTTTGCGTTGATTGACGCGCTGGAGGAGGCGCGGGCTCTCAATAGGGAACTGGATGCGGCGCTTGAGGCCGCTCTGTCGGAGACGCGCCTTAAGCCTTAGGGGTTTTGGCGAGGCCGAGTTCGATCAGTTTGCGGATTGCTGCGGCGCGGGATGGGAGGCGGTTGGTCCAGCGGTATTCGTCGATCTGTTTGATGAGATCTGGGGGCATTGGGATAGCGATGCGTTCGGGGGCCATGCGGGGTTTTCGCATGCTGTGGAATATGGCGACGGGCAGGCCGCCGGTAAATGCACCGGATGCGTCGGGGGTGTAAGTAAATCAACCCATTTTACTTATTACGGGTGGGTGGATTGCTCGTCTGGCGTGTTAGGGTTGTGCGGGGAGGAACACGCGGGGCTCGGCGAGGGCGCGATGACGGCTGAGCGGCTGGACGAGATCATCCGCCATTGTCTCCGGGTTCGGCGCAAGAACGATTTGACCGCTTTTTTGCAGGACATCGCGGCGCATTTGCGGGTTGATCCGAAGACGCTGCATCGTTGGCTGGTTGGCGAGACGCCGATCCCGCATCTGGTTGAGATCATCTTCGAAACCATGGCGGCGTTTCCCGAGGTGACGGCTGAGGGGGTCGAGGAGATTATCCGGCAGCGTGACGCCTTTATCCGGCGGCGGGATGCGGGGGATTGAGGGCGGCCTGTGGATAACTTTTTCTGGGTAGAACCACGTAGTGGAAGCGACATCGTGTCCGTTTTGGATGCGTAAGTCTTTGATGCAACCTTAAGCGGTGTATTTTGCACGCGATGGCCCGATTGACAGGCAAGAGGTTGGCCGTGCGACAGTGATTTGACAGTAAAAGCGCAGAGTTGTTAGACGTTTAACAGGTCAAAGGTAAGCAAGCTCATTGTCGAGAGCCGTAAACAACAGCCGTCAACTCCGTTAGGGGGCAAAGGCGCGATGATCAGGACGTGCGAACGGTGCGGTCTGAACTATCCGGCGAACGGGAAGCACAATTGTTCATGTCTGCCGCCGCAGGCCGCCAACGAGAACTGCAACATCGTTGAGTTCGACGAGAAGGCGTGGCGGCGCGGCTACATGCGCGAATACATGCGCAGGCGGCGGGCGCGGCTGAGGGTGGTGGTCGACGGCGGCGTCGTCGCCCATCAGGAGCGGAGCGAGCAATGACCCGTCGGATGGACGTGAGCGACGACCGCAAGGACATCGAGGACGCGTTTCGCGCGCTTGAGGACGCCCTGACGGCGCTTGAGGCAGGCGACAGGGAGATGTTCGTCTTTAAGATCGGCTACGCGCGCGGGAGGCTGTCGCGCGTCTCGGACCGCATCTATGCAGACCCGGAGACGGACGATGGCCAAGCAGGCTGAGGTTTGTCGCGAAGACGACGTCGTCACCATCACTGTGCAGTGCAGCGAGGTCTACGAGGCGATGCAGCTCTGGGACGAACTGAACGAGGCCTTGAAGACCGGCCACGCGACGATCACGGTGACGACGCAGCGCGCGCTCACGATCATCGTCGGGGAGGCGCTGAGGCGATGAAGATGCAGCTCCAGCCGAAAGACGGCTTCGATTGGAAGAAGGTGACCTGGGGCCGGCCCGACAGCCCGCGCTCGGCCTTATGCTCTTATTGCTCGGCCGTGATCCCCGAGGAGAGCGCGCCGTTGATCATGTGGTCGAGCGACAGCCACCTGCCGGGCATGCCGGGCGGCTATCCTGCCTACATGACGGCGCAGTTCTGCTTGGCCTGTCAAAAGACATGGTGGGGCGTGATGAGCTTCGACGAGGAGGACGAATGACCTTCGCCCTTCACTGCCTGTTTCTGGCCGCCGTGATCACCCTCTATTTCGCGGACCGGACGGCATGACCCGCCCCCCTTACACCCTCGGCGACGCGCCGATTGAGCCGAAACACCGCGAGCAGATGAACGCCGTCGCCCGGGCGCTCGACGAGGTCTTTAATGGCGACGTCAAAGGGCCGGCGCGCAAGGTCGGCTTCGTCCTCATGGTGTTTCCGTTCGGCGAGGCGTTCGACGGCCGCTGCAACTACATCAGTAACGGCGCGGACCGGAAAGACATCGTCACCCTGATGAGGGAGATGATCGCGCGCTTCGAAGGCCAGCCTGAGGTCAAGGGCCGCGCATGATCGACCTCGCCGCCCACGACGTCATCATGTCCCAGGCCGACGCGATCAAGCGCGGCGCGCTGACCATGTGGACGATCTATAACAGCCCGAGCGATCACCCCGAGGGCTTCATCGCCCGCCGGTTCGAGATCGACGGCGAGGTCAGGCCGACCGACGACGTCATCGTCGGCGAGCTGGAAGACATCCGCTCGATTTTCTGTAAAAGCGGCCTGATGAAGCTCTCACGTCAGGCCGGCGATCAGCGTCCGGTCGTCGAGAGCTGGGTTTGAAGGAGGGAAGCCAGTGTCGATCATCGGTTCATTCGTCGGCGCGCTGGTCGCGCTCGCGGTCCGCGCCAGGCCCGACACGGCCGTTGACGACAAATCTCATCCCCGCTTCATCGCGGGTTATGACGCCGGTCTGAAGGACGGGCGCATGGAGATTGCCGGGTTTCTCGCCGATGCGCGACGCGACGCGACCGAGTGGCGCGAGCGTGCGATGTATGAGCAGGGGCAGCACGCGGCGAACGACTGGCAGCAACTGGGGCAGGCGGCGCAGAACGTCATGCAGCAGCAGCTCGCCCAGGCGCAGATGGCGTCCGCGCAGGAGACGCAGATGCAGCAGGCGGGCTGTTATCAGGGGCTCCTCCTGAGGCGTTGCGACTGCTCGCCGTCGCGCGCCTGGGGGCTGACCGGAGTGATCCCTGGCGCATGAGCGACTTCGACCCCCAGGCCTTAAGGCCGATGATCATCGAGATGTACGGCGACGTGCGCGCCGTCGCCAGGAAGATCCACGCCGACAGTGAGGACCTGCGCAACTTCATCATGAACACGCCGCTGTTGCGAAGGGCGCTCGACGAGGTGGTCGCCCGCGCCGTCGACCAGTCGCTCACCGTCCTTCAGCGCGGCCTCGACGACGACGAGCACTACGGCAACCAGCTCGGCGCGGCCAAGGTGCTCCTGAAGACCCGCGCCGGCCAGCGCCGGGGCTTCCACAGCGCCGCCGATCTTGAGCTTAGAATGCCCTTGAAGGGCGGCGCCCTCGCCCTGACGTGGCTGCCGCCCGAGGATAACCGGCGGCCCGAGCCGCCCTTGATCGAGGGGAAGGTGGAGGAATGATGACGCGCCAGAAGCCATGGTTCATCGGGATCGAGCTTCGCCTGGAAGATGTCGAGGCGGTTTACGAAGAGTACGAAGCCGAAAATCCCGGCAAGACGGCGCGCGATATGGACAGCGACGAGTTCGCCGCCCGGATGAGGAAGAAAATCATGGCGACGGTCAAGGTGATCGAGGGAGGCAACGCCTGAACGCCAAGCAGGAACTGATCCGCGAGCTGGAGAAGCGCAAGCTCTGGGGCATGGTGCTGAAGGCCAGGGACGGGGCCTATTCGGACTTCGCCTCGCCGTACCCGGAGCCCGTCGTCAAGCTCGTGAACGAACTGGAGGCGCTCGGCCACCATGACCTCGCACAGCGGGCCAGGAATGGAGACTTCGACCATGAGCGGTAAGGGACGATCCGAAGTTGAAGTCATGAAAGGTGACCCTGTCACACACACGTGATAGGGCCGAGGGCGGTAAGGGAAGTTCTCTCACTTTGAGGTTCCCCATGACGCGCATCGTGATCGTCGGCGAAATGTTCTATTCCGACCTCAGGCCGGACCATGGCTTGCCCCCAGGTCAGCCGCCGGGCATCTGGGGCGGCGCTCCCCCTTACGTCGACATCGGCGGCCCCGGCTCGCAACCGCATCCCTCGCACCCCATCGCGCCTGGAGGCCGCCCGCCGGGCTATTGGGGCGGGGTCGCGCCGCCATATCCCGATCATGGCCTGCCCGGTCAGCCTCCCGGCTACTGGGGCGGGGTAGCCCCACCCCACCCCGACCAGGGCCTGCCAGGAGGTCAAGGCGGCGTCCCGACGCACCCGATCACCCTGCCCGAACCCCTGCCCCCGCCGCCGCCGGAAATCGCCCACAATGTCGTCGTGGCGGTCTGGAGCCCGACGACCGAGGAATGGAGCGTCCGCGTCGGCGAGCCCCAGCCGACGCCGCACGCCTGATTGCAAGAGCTTGCGGGGGGCCACACTGGCCGGTGTGCGTGCGGAAGGCTCCTTCGTCGGAGAGCCCCCTTCCGCCGCCCCTCGCAAGGCCTATAAAGCGACATGACCTTCGCCGACGCCGCCAACGACAGTCGCGCGCCCGACGCGCCGCTGGTCATCCCCTACCGGCCCCGGCGCCACTTCCTCAGGCTGCACGCCTCCGAAAAACGCTGGATGCTGGTCTGCGCCCACCGACGGGCCGGGAAGACGGTCGCGCTCGCCAACCATCTGATCCGCGCCGCCTACTTGAACGGCCGGGAATGGCCGCCGCCGCGCTACGGCTACGTCGGCCCCAGTTTCGAGCAGGCCAAGGACCTCGTCTGGAGCTACCTCAAGCAATACACCGCGCCCATCGACGGCGTGCGCTTCCTCGAAGGCGAACTCGCCATCGTCCTCCCCCACAACGGCGCGATCATCAAGCTCTACGGCGGCATGAGCGCCTACGAGCGGATGCGCGGCATGTACTTCGACGGCATCGTCCTCGACGAATATCCGCTGCTGCAAAAGACGGTGTTCTCGACCGTCGTCCGGCCGTGCCTCGCCGACTACCGGGGCTTCGCCATCGTGTCGGGAACGAGCAACGGCGACGATCACTTCAACGCGCTCAGGCTCAAGGCGATGGACGACGAGCGGCGCTGGGACGTCTTCCTGATCCCGCTGTCGGAAACCGGCGAGGAGGCGCTCTCCTACGCCGAGGCGGCGGAACTCACCCAGGACATGAGCCCGGACGAGTACGCCAGGGAGATGGAGTGCTCGTTCGACGCGCCGGTCGAAGGCGCCTACTTCGCCGAGGCCCTGAACGCGCTGACCATCCAGGGCCGCGTCTGCCCGGTGCCGGTCGACCTCGCCGCGCCGGTGATCACCTCGTGGGACCTCGGCGTGCATGACTACTGCTCGATCTGGTGGTGGCAGAACGTCGGCAAGGAGGTCCACTTCATCGACTACGCCATGGCCGTCGGCAAGGGCCTCGACCACTGGGCCAAGGTGCTGCGCGACAAGAAGATCGCGCGCGGCTTCGACTACCGCTGCCACCTCCTGCCGCACGACATCGAGGCGCGCGAGATCTCGTCCGGCCGCAGCCGCCGCGCCACCCTCGACGAGCTGATCCCGAAGAGCGAGCCGATCATCACCGTGCCGCGCATCCGCGCCAAGGAGGACGCGATCAACGCCGCCCGCGCGCTGCTCGGTTCGTCCTACTTCGACGCCGTCCACTGCAAGACCGGCCTCGCCATGCTCAGGGGCTACCATAAGTCGGCGATGGGCCAGCCGGTCCACGGGCCGGGGCCGCACTCGCACGGCGCCGACGCCTACCAGACCGCCGCCGTCGGCTTTCACCTCGTCAGCGGGCTTAGCGCCAGCATGCTCAGGGGCCAGGGCGCGCTCAGGAGGCGCATCCGGGGGATCGTATGAAGTTCGCCTATGCCGATCCGCCCTACCTCGGGAGCGCCCACTTTTACAAGGCGCTTCACCCCGACGCCTTGGTGTGGAATGACCCGGCCACGCATCGACGGTTGATCACTGATCTGCTGGACGGATACCCGGATGGTTGGGCGCTCTCGGCCAGCAGCAGCAATCTGCGGACCCTTTTGCCAATCTGCCCCGATGATGTGCGCGTCATGGCGTGGTGCAAACCTTGGGCGAAGTGGCTCCCAGGCTTATCGCCCGCCTATTCATGGGAACCTGTAATTATGAGGGGAGGGCGTAAGATCGCCCGAGGCGCCCAGCCCGTTCGTGACTGGCACGTCGGCAACCATCCGCCGCGCATTAACCTGCCCGATGGCTTCGTGCCTGGAATGAAGCCTCGCGCGTTCTGTCGCTGGGTCTTCGCTGCGCTCAACGCTCTGTCGGGGGATGAACTAGACGACATGTTCCCTGGCAGCGGCGCAGTCACTGCTGCGTGGGCTGAGTGGGTCGGAGAAAAGGACCCCTTGCCGCCGCTGCCTCTGCTGCCAGCCGAACGGCCTCCGCAGCCCAATGCCCTAGCAGGGGCGACAAACGTGAGGTAAGGTCGCCAGCATTCGGCCAGCTCCAAGGGACCGGCGGCCGCCCGGTTCTTCTTCCTCGGAGCATGTTGGCCCGTGTCCAACGCCGAAAACCTCGAACGGCTCTTCACCTTCAAAGACGGTTCGACAACGCCGAATTCGTACGACCCCGGCGATCCCGACACCTACCGCCAATTCATCCACGCGCTGATCACCGACAGCCGCGACTATGAAAATTCGGTCCTGGCGAAGACCCGCGACGAGGCGCAGAAATACTACTACGGCATGCTGCCGTCGCTCGGCGGCATGGCCAGCCCCGGCTACAGCGACACGCTGATCGTCGAGGACCCCAACGCAACTTATGGGGAGATCCTCGGCCCGACCGAAGGCCCGTCGAAGTCTTCGTTCGTCTCGACCGACGTGCGCGACGCCATCCTGATGATGCTGCCGTCGCTGATCCGCATCTTCGCCGCCTCCGAGAACGTGATCAGCCTCGTGCCGCGCTCGCCCGACGACGAGGACATGGCCGAGCAGGCGACCAACTACGTCAACTATGTCTTCTGGAACGACAACGCCGGCTTCCTCACCCTCTATGGCGCGTTCAAGGACGCGCTCACCCTCAAGACCGGCTTCGCCAAGTGGTGGACCGACAACACCAAGGCGATCAAGCGCAAGACGTTCGAGAACATCACCATGGAGCAGCTCCAGATGCTGCTCGGCGAGGACCAGACCGCGAAGATCGTCCCCGGCTCGATGAAACAGAACGACAGCGGCGGCATCGACGTCGTGGTCGAGGGGGTCGAGAACAAGCCGATCACCCGCGTCGAGGGCGTGCCGCCGGAAGAGATGCGCCTCGACCGCTACGCCCGGACCTTCGCCAAGTCGCGCATCGTCGGCCACGAACGCATCGTCTCCATCGACGAACTGACGGCGATGGGCTACTCGCGCGATCTCTGCGCCGACTACTTGCAGACCCAGGACGTCCACAACTTCACGATGGAGGCGATGATCCGCAATCCGGGGCGGGGCATGTCGACCCGCGTCGGCGACGGCGTCCTCTATGGCGAATGGTACATCCGCGTCGACAGCGACGGCGACGGGGTGGCGGAACTCCGCTACATCTGCACCATGGGCGAGGATCACGAGATCGTCGCCGATCAACCCGCCAACCGGATCAAGTTCGCGCTCTTCTCGGTCGACCCGATCAGCCACACGCTGGTCGGCGACAGCATCGCCGACCTCACCACCGACATCCAGAAGATCAAGACCAACATGACGCGGGGCGTGCTCGACAGCCTGGCCGAGAGCATCAACCCGAAGACCGTGGTCAACGAGCTGGTCACCAACCTCGACGACGCGCTCAACGACGACACGGGCGCGGTGATCAGGACCAGGGGCGACCCCTCGGCCGCCGTGCAGTTCGCCGTCACTCCGTTCGTCGGCCAGCAGGCGCTGCCGGTGCTCGAATACCTCGACGCCGTCCAGCAGCGCCGCACCGGCCTATCCGACGCGGCGCGCGGCCTCGACCCCAAGGCGTTGCAGTCGTCGACGATGATCGGCGTCGAGGCGGTGATCAACGGCCAGCAGGAGCGCACCGAGCTGGTGGCCCGCGTGCTCGCCGAAACCGGCTACCGCGATCTCTTCCACGGGCTCTTCAACGAGATCGTCGAGTGCGAGAACCAGTCGCGCACCCTGCGGGTCAACGGCAAGTGGCAGACCTACCATACCTCGATGTTCGACGCTGACATGTCGGTCGAGGTCAACCCGACGCTTGGCAAGGGCTCGGACACCGTCAGGATGATGACGCTCCAGCAGATCAAGCAGGACCAGCAGATGGTGTTCCAGCAGTTTGGGCCGACCAACCCGGTGGTCGGCATTCCCGAGATGCTGAACACCATCACCGACATGCTGGCCATCGCCAACATCAAGAACCCCTCGCGCTACTTCAAGATGCCGAGCCCGCAGGTGCTTCAGCAGATCATGACCGCGCCGAAGGAGCCGGATGCGATGACGATTGCCGCCAAGGCGAACTACGAGAGAGTGAAATCGCAGACCGCCAAGGCGATGGGCGACCAGCAGTTCAACATCCAGAAGCAGGCTGAGGACGAGGCGTTCAGGCGGGACAAGCTCGCCCAGCAGCAGGCCTATGAGGCCGACCAGATCCGGCTTCAGGAGACCCAGCAGGCGCTCGACCATCAGATCGACATCGCCCAGGTGGTGGTCGACATGGCCAAGGCGACCGCGCCGCCGTCGAGCCCCTCGACAGGCGGCGAGGGGTCGCCTTGAGGCTAGACTTGCAAAGACGGCCAAATCGGCAGTATTCATGCGAGCAACCGACAGTGTTGTCGCCGGGACAACCTGGGTTGCGGTCATGATGATCGCATGCCGAGCTTTGGCAGTGGGCCGGACAACATCGAGAACCTGAGCAAGCGGCGCGAACTCAGCGACGCGGCCAAGGCTCTGCTTGCCGATCAGGCCTTCGGCCACGCCTACCGGACGCTCTACAACCTCTGGTTCAACCAGCTCATGAACCTGCCGCACGCCAG